>Ga0209805_1000689_pt1 | contig 20901 bp, 19 predicted proteins | sample GraSoiAngelo_148_FD_185905 | JGI IMG/M metagenome (GOLD analysis project Ga0209805, IMG submission 185905) | Grasslands soil microbial communities from the Angelo Coastal Reserve, California, USA - 14_1009_09_20cm (SPAdes) (version 2) | ecosystem: Environmental > Terrestrial > Soil > Grasslands ...
GCTGATGCCAGTTCGGGTCCCACCCCGCTCCGATCTGGGTGCCGCGCTCGTTTTCGCGCAGACTGATCGCCGCCACGAGATCCTGGAACGGCGCCGAGTCGGTGTTGGTCATGTGTGCGCCGACGGATGCCGGATAATCAGTCGCATACTGCTCGTTGGCCGCCTGAAACGTCCACGCCAGCTGCTGGGCCTGCGCCGCGAACTTGGCGCTCGACTGGAACTCGATGTTCACGTCCGCTTCGGGCCGCTGCTCGGGCGCGAGCGTCCCATCGGCGCGGGGCATGCCGTGGTCGAAGAGCATCATGTCGTGCTGGATCATCCCCAGCCACGTGGGTTCCGGATACCTGCCGGAGCCGGGGGGGTCTTCCTTGCCTTGCAGCCTCTGGCGCTGCTCGACGTACGCCCTGGCGCCGTTGAGACCGGTCTCTTCGTTGTTCCAGAGAATGAAGCGGATCGAGCGGTCGGTCCGGACTCCCGGGGCGGAGAAGACGCGGGCGAGTTGCATGACGAGCGCGGTACCGGAGCCGTCGTCGTTCGCCGCCTCACCCCACCCGTGCCCGTCCATGTGGGCGCCAACGATGTACATCTCCCCGGGATGACCGCTGCCGACCTTGGTGCAATACACCTCTTCGCGCGCGCCCGGAGTCGTGGGTTGCGCGTCCAGTGCGCGCACCCGGAGGTCGGGCTGCCGCAGCGAATCGGTGTTCACACCGGTGGGGGCGCGAATCCCGCGGTAGCGGCCGCCGCCCGCGGCGGGCCTCACCCCCTGTCCCCCTCTCCCTCCGGGAGAGGGGGAACTCGGCGGCTGATACTCGTACTTGAGGCGCGCCACATTGCTACATCCGTAGCTCTTGAGCTGCGCCTCGATCCAGTTCACCGCGGCGCGGTTTCGGTCCGTGCCCTGGCGGCGGTCACCGAATTGGGTGAGACCCTTGATCGTCGCCTTGTATTGCTCGAGGTCGAGCCGCGCCACGAGCCGGGCGATGGGATCCGCCTCCTGTGCGGCGGCGACGGTGGGGGCGAAGCACGCAGCGAGCAGCACGACCACGGGTTTGCACATGAGTTACCTCTCGACTCGAGGATGTGGGACGATCAGCGACTTCGGAATCATGACGTGTACGCCGACGTTGCCGTCCACCAACTCGGTGATGCGGACATCGCAGGCGACGCTCACCAGTCGATAGGCTTCCATCTTTGACCAGGCGCGGTAGGCGGCGATGAAGTCGATCGCCTGCTGCACGGCGATCTGGGTGGCCGTGGTGAGATCCTTATCCATGCCCATCGCGATGAAGTGCGCTCGGGTCTCGGCGCGTGGCCAGGTGAGGTGCATGTCCTTACGGACGATGAGCTGCAGCCGGCCGGTGAGCGAGGTCTCGATGGCGGTCTGATCCACCTCCCCGTCCCCCTGCGCCGCGTGACCGTCGCCCACTTCGAACAGGGCGCCCGTGGTGTGGATCGGAATGAACAACGTGGTCCCCGCGACCAGCTCTTTGTTGTCCATGTTCCCCGCGTGGATGCCGGGCGGATTGCTGCTCACGCGACCCGAATCCCGCGGCGGCGCCACGCCCATGCTGCCGAAGAAGGGACGCAGCGGGATGTTCATGCCTGGCGCGAACTGGGCGACCATGCGGCGCCGGTCGAGCGGAATGATGCGGGTGGTGTTCGTGCTGTCGCAGTTGCCCGGCAGGAACCCGCGGCATCCGTTGTAGCCGTAGGAGATTGCGAGAGCGATGCGGAGGATTCTCACCTCGAGCACGTCCCCTGAATCGGCTCCTTCCACGTAGACCGGCCCGGTGAGAATGTGCCCGCCGGGGCCGCGGTCGGTGACCTGGGCGACGATGTCGCGCAGGGACTGTTGCACGTCGGCCGGCGCGACACCCGCGGCCTCCAAGCGATCGGGCCGGTTCGTGATGAGGGTCTCGACTTCGATCGTGTCTCCAGACGCGATCCGCAGCACCGGTGTCGCGGCGGCGTTGTACCAGCCGTAGGCGACCGTCCGGGGCGAGGCGGGGAGACGGTGGAAATGCTGGGCCCCGAGGCGGGCCGGCGGGAGAGCGAGCAGCAATGTGGCGAGGGCCAGCCGGCGGTCCCCCGTGATGAATGAGATCATGGGAGGAAAGCTTACGGTGCGGCCGCGGATTCCGTGAGCCTAGAAAGCTTCTCGATTTTACAGGCTACTCCGGCTTGCACCGTCCCGTTACGATTGCCCACATGGACATCAAGCGAAACGGCTCCCAGCCCTCCGCCAAAGGACCCGCCGAGTGGTTCACCGGCACGGTGCGTGTCGACTCACTTTTCCAGGCCCCCGATCCGGCGCGCGTGTCCGGGGCCAGTGTCACGTTCGAGCCCGGGGCCCGGACGGCCTGGCACACCCACCCACTGGGCCAGACCCTGATCGTGACGGCCGGCTCTGGCCTCGCGCAGCGGTGGGGCGGGCCGATCGAGCAGATTCGGCCCGGTGACGTAATCTGGATTCCGCCGGGTGAGAAGCATTGGCACGGCGCCACGGCAACCACCGCCGTGACACACCTCGCCATTCAGGAACACCTCAACGGCAAGGTCGTGGACTGGATGGAGCAGGTCAGCGACGAGCAATACCAGAACAACGTCGGGAGGAACAATGCAGAAGCGCAAACTCGGAAATAGCAACCTGGAAGTCTCGGCTCTCGGGCTCGGTTGCATGGGGATGAGCCAGAGCTACGGTGTCCCACCGGACAAGCAGGCGATGATCTCGCTCATCCGCACGGCCGTCGAACGCGGCGTCACATTCTTCGATACCGCCGAGATTTACGGTCCGCACACCAACGAAGAGCTCGTCGGGGAGGCGTTGGCTCCGGTCCGCCGGCAGGTGGTGATTGCCACCAAGTTCGGGGTCGGACGAGATGCCGGCGGGCAGCAGGCGCAGGACAGCCGGCCCGAGCGCATCAGGCAGAGCGTCGAAGGCTCGCTGAAACGGCTGCGCACCGACGTCATCGATCTGTATTATCAGCACCGGGTCGACCCAAACGTGCCGATCGAAGACGTGGCGGGAACAGTCAAGGAATTGATTGCGCAAGGCAAAGTGAAGCACTTCGGCATGTCTGAAGCGGGTGTGGGCACGATCCGCCGAGCCCACGCCGTCCAGCAGGTCACCGCCGTCCAGAGCGAGTACTCGCTGTGGTGGAGACGTCCCGAAGAAGAGCTGCTGCCCACCCTGGAGCAGCTCGGCATCGGGTTCGTGCCGTTCAGTCCCCTCGGCAAGGGTTTCCTGACGGGCACGATCGACGAGAAGACGACGTTCGTGAGCTCCGATTTCCGCAACCTCGTGCCACGCTTTACGCCCAATGCTCGGAAGGCGAATCTGGCGCTGGTGGAGGTGTTGCGCGCGATCGCGAAACAGAAGAAGGTGACGCCTGCGCAGATCGCGCTCGCCTGGCTGCTGGCCCGGAAGCCATGGATTGTGCCGATCCCGGGCACGACGAAGCTGGCGCGCCTGGACGAGAACATCGCAGCCGCAGCGATCGCACTGACCGCAGAGGATCTGCGGGCAATCGAGAGCGCCGCCTCACGGATCACGATTCAAGGCGCGCGCTACCCCGAACACCTGGAGAAAAGGACCGGTCTCTGACATGCGCGTTGGCATTCTGGGTTCGGGATTGATGGGCGCCAAGCTGGGAACGATCTGGGCGCGCGCCGGGCATGAAGTGGTATTCAGCTACGCGCGCAGCGAGCAGAAGCTGAAGAAGCTCGCACGCGAGGCGCAGGGGAACGCGCGGGCCGGCACGCCGGGGGAAGCCGCGCGCGACGCGGACGCCCTTTTGCTGGCGGTGCACTGGTCCCGCGTCGACGACGTGTTGAAGCAAGCTGGCGACGTGTCGGGCAAGGTCATCGTCAGCTGCTCGCTCCCGATGAATGCCGACGATACCGGCCTCGTGGTCGCCCACACCTCCTCGGGTGCGGAGGAGCTTGCAAAGAAGGTTCCCAAAGCTCGGATCGTCTCCGCTTTTAACACCGTGCCGAGCGAGGTGCTGTTTGGTGTCTTCGAGACTCGGCGCAAAGCCAAGAGAGCCAGCCTCGTCTACTGTGGGGACGACGCGAGCGGCAAAAAGGTCGCCGTCGAGCTGATCCGCGACGTGGGTTTCGATCCTGTTGACGCGGGGCCGTTACGAATCGCTCGGTACACCGAGCCGTTCGCCCTGCTGGTCGCCCAGCTGGCGTACGAGGGGGACGGAGGTCCCGAGCTCGCGTACCGGTTCGAGCGGTTCGGGAAGTAAAGGTGGCTCTCGTTGTTTTCCTCCGGGGTGTCAATGTTGGCGGGCACAGGACGTTTCGCCCCAGCATCCTTGCGAGAAAACTGAGCGACTATGATGTCGTGAATGTGGGAGCTGCAGGCACGTTTGTGGTTCGCCGCCCTGGATCGCGAGCCAAGTTCCGTGCCGCCCTGCTCCGGAAGCTGCCATTCGAAACGGAAGTCATGCTGTGCGACGGCCGGGACGTTGTCCGTCTGGAGACGGAGCATCCGTTTGGAACCGCGCCGTCGCGCCCTGACGTCGTTCGGTTCGTCAGCATCTTGTCCAAAGCCGGCCGCGTGCGGGCTTCCATTCCAATTACCCTTCCGCCACGTGGGAAGTGGTTGTTGCGAGTGGTCGCGTCGCAAAATCGATTCGTCTTCGGCGTGTACCGTCGTCACATGAAAACGATCGGCTATCTCGGCCAGATGGACAAACTGTTCGGCGTGCCGGCGACGACACGGAATTGGAACACCATAGTTGCGATCGTGCGGATTTTGAAAGGCCAGGGGAAGCAAGGCCGCTGACGACCCCCCATGCGGTTGCACAGGATCGCACGTTGGCGCACCTTCTTAGGTCGAAGCTGGTTCATCTTCGTCGCCGAGGGTTCAATTGATGCGTTCACGGAGACGTGTTCGGTTCCTCGGCATGGTGATCGTCGCCGTTGCCGCGACACTGGGTGCTCCGCAGTCTCCGGCGCAGGCTCCCCCGCGCCCGGCCCAAACGACACAAGCTGGCCGCGACGGCGAACGTGCGCCCGACTATCCGGTGCGTCCTCCCGCTCTTCCGGAACAGGTTGCGCATGGCGAGCAGGTCTTCAGAAGCAATTGCAGCTTCTGCCATGGCTCGGACGCGAGAGGCGGAGAAACGGGACCGAACCTGGTTCGGGCGCAAGTGGTGCTCGCCGATCAACACGGGGAACTCATTACTCCGATCGTCCAGAACGGCATTCCGGCCCAGGGCATGCCGAAGCTCAGCTTGAGTGCAGCGGACATCGAAGCCATCGCTGCCTGGTTGCACAGCCAGCCGCTGTCCGATCGTGGCGCGCCAAGCACACTCGATATCCTGGTGGGCAACGCCAAGGAAGGGGAAGCGTATTTCAACGGCGCCGGGCGCTGCACGCAGTGTCACTCGGCGACCGGAGATCTCGCCGGGATCGGCAGCCGGTACGCACCCAAGACGATTCAAAACCTGATCGTCTCCGGCGGCGGCGGGGGCATGCGGCGCCGCTCAGCCGGCGCCGCGCCGCCGGTGAAGGTGCCGCCCACGACGGTGACCGTGACGCTCCCCTCGGGGCAGCGCGTGCAGGGAGAGCTCGATCATCTCTCCGCCTTCATCGTTGCGCTGCGAGAGCCCGACGGGACGTACCGCAGCTTCGCCCGACACGATTCGATCCCCAAAGTCGTCGTGGCCAATCGGTTGCAATGGCATATCGACAGGCTTCCGCAGTGGCGCGACGCGGACATCCATGACCTGACGGCCTATCTCGTCACGTTGAAATGATGAAGACAGCCACGCTGCTGCTTCTGATTCCGTTCTGCCTGCCGAACGGGCCGCTGGCAGGCCAGGGTTTGGATCCCGCGCTGCTGACCAGGCCCGCGACGGACGCATGGCCGACCTATGCGGGCGACTATTCGCAGCGTCGTTACAGCACGCTCAAACAGGTCGACCAGACCAACGTTCGGCACCTCACGCTCGCCTGGCTGCGGCGCCTGACCGCCGGCCCGGGCGGCAGCGAAGGCGCGTGGTTCGGCCCGCCTCCTGGACCACCCGCCATCGTCGGCGGCGTGGCCGAGGAGCCGGTGACCATGCCGGGAGCGACGAGCGGATCGCCGCGTCTGTCGGGATCGATTCTGCAGGTGAACGGCATCCTCTACATCTCGTCGCCCGACAATGCGTGGGCGGTGGACGCGCTCGACGGACATGTGCTCTGGCACTACTGGTGGAAGTCGCGCGGCGGCATCCACATCGGCAACCGCGGCATGGCGATGTACGGTGACTGGCTCTATTTCGAGACGCCGGACGACTATCTGGTGTCGCTGGACGCGAAGACGGGCCAGGAGCGCTGGCACAAGGAGATCGCCGATTTCAGCCAGCAGTACTTCTCCACCACGGCACCCATGGTGGTCGGGGACCACGTGCTGGTGGGTACGGGCGACGATCTCGACGCGCCGGGCTTTCTGCAATCGTTCGATCCGAAGACCGGCGACCTGCAGTGGAAGTTCTACACGGTGCCGATGAACCAGGGAGATCCGGGCCTGGAGACGTGGGCGAGCCTCGACGCGGCACGCCACGGAGGCGCGCAGGTGTGGACGCCGGGCTCGTACGACCCCGAGTCGCATCTGTACATCTTCGGGACCGGGAATCCGACGCCGGCGTACACGGCCATGCTGCGCGCCCCGCGCGACGAACACACCAATCTGTACACCTGCTCGGTGGTGGCGCTGAACGTCGACACGGGAAAGATGGCGTGGTACTACCAGACGTCGCCCAACGACACGCACGATTGGGATGCGACCCAGGCGCCGGTATTGTTCGACGGGATGTTCGCGGGGAAGCCGCGCAAGATGACGATGCAAGCGTCGCGCAACGGCTACGTCTTCGTGCTGGACCGGATCACGGGCGAGCACCTCCTCACCACGAAGTATTCGGACGCCGCCAACTGGGCCGACACCGTCAACGCGAAGGGACAGCCGGTGCGGAACCCGGCCAAGGACAACACGGTCGCCGGCTCGCTGGTATCGCCCGACAACGGCGGCGCAACGAACTGGAATCCGCCGAGCTACGATCCCCGGACGGGACTCTTGTATGTCGTGCTGCGCGAGATCTACGCGATGTATTACCTGACGGACAAGGATCCGCGCATGCTCGTGGGGCTGGGAGGCAGCGAGCAGGACGTCGTGGGATCGCTCGGCACGTCCATCGTCGCGATCGATTACAGGACGGGCAAGCTCGCTTGGAAATACCGGCTCACCGGCGGAAGTGGCACCGGTTTGCTCACGACGGCGGGCGGTCTGCTGTTCGCCAACGACGGATCCGGGAGCCTGGTTGCCTTTGGCCTGCGGGGGAGGCGGTCCCCGGTGCCGCTCTGGCATGCCCAGATCGGCTCGATCGAGAACGCCGCGGAGACGTACACCGTGGGCGGCCGTCAATATGTGCTCGTGGCCGCCGAGGGGGCGCTGTATGCATTCTACCTGCAATAGCGTCCTCATGGCACAACGCAAACTGTCTCTGCCGCTCGTCCTTCTGCTGCTCGCCGCCTGCAAGGACAACCTGACGGACAACAACGCGCCGAATCCCCAGTCTGTGGCCGTGCTGACGCAGCACAACGACAACACCCGGTCCGGCTGGAACGACAACGAAACCGCGTTGACCACCAGCAACGTCAACGTGCAACAGTTCGGCGCGGTGTTCATGCTGCCCGTAGACGACCAGGTGTATGCCCAGCCGTTGGTCGTGGGCCATGTCTCCGTCGGCGCCGGCGACCATAACGTCGTCTATATCGCCACGGTCAACAACACGCTGTATGCCTACGATGGAGACAACGGCCGACTGTACTGGCAAAGAGGCTTTACCGCGCCGGGCATGCGGCCGCCCACACGGACCGACATGACCGGGGCATGTGGTGGGTCGTACCAGGACTTCAGCGGCAATATCGGGATCGTAGGCACCCCGGTGATCGATGCCGCGAGGGGCACGATGTATTTCGTGGCGCGCAGCACCACAGGCAGCGCTTTCGTTCAGTACCTGCATGCCGTGAACGTCGTCGACGGGAGTGAAAGTGCCGGCAGTCCCACGGAAATCACCGCCACCTACAATGGGAATGGAGACGGAAGCGTCAACGGCGTGATTGCATTCGATGCCCAGCGGCAGAACCAGCGTCAGGGCTTGACGCTGCTCAACGGCTTCGTGTACGTGACGTTTTCATCCCACTGCGATTGGGGGCCGTATCACGGGTGGATATTGGGATACGACGCCGCGACCTTGCAGCAGCGGGTTGTCTATAATGCCACGCCCAACGGATACGGCGGAGGCATGTGGGAAAGCGGCACCGGCATGGCCGCTGATGCGGCGGGCAACCTGTATGTGGTGGCGGGCAACGGAACGGTGGGGGACAGCGGTGATCCGACCAGCGCGACGAATCGCGCCGCAAGCGCCCTGAAGCTCACACCGGCCGGGTCGATCCTGCAGGTGGCGAGCTACTTCACTCCCTACGATTACCAGTACCTCAATGACCATGACCTGGATTACGGCAGCATGGGCGGGTTCCTGATTCCCAATTCAGGCTATTACCTCACCGGCGCAAAGGATGGGACGCTGTATCTGTTGAATAAGGATGCAATGGGCGGGTACCTGCCGGCCTCCAACCAGGCGCAGCAAGTGGTTCCGTTGGGCGTCAATGCCAACATGCATTGCCAGGCCGCGTACTACAAAGGAAGCTCGAAGGAATACATCTACGTGTGGTCCGAGAACGATCCGTTGCGTGCCATCCCGTTCGACCGCGTCGGCAACCTGCTGGCCCCACAGGACCAGTTGTCCGGCGGAGTCGGACCGACCGGGCAAAGCGGGGCGGTCTTGTCGGTGTCGTCCAACGGCTCAAAAGACGGCACGGGCATTCTGTGGGCGTCATACGCATTCAGCGGTGACGCGGAGCATAACGTGAGCCCCGGCATTCTGAGGGCCTTTGACGCGAATGACGTCACCAGAGAGCTGTGGAACAGTCGTCAGAATGTGGTGCGCGACGGAGTGGGCAATTACGCGAAGTTTTCATCGCCGACGATAGCCGACGGCCACGTCTACCTGCCGACGTTCTCCAACCGTGTCGTCGTCTACGGACTGCGCTGACATGGCGAATGCCCCGCCGGATCAACCGGGCGTTTGACGCCGACCGGTTGCCGCAGCCTTCTCGATCGCGTCCAACATCCGATGGCGCGTGACCGCGTCGTCGAACGTGGGGCAGAGATGCGTTCCCTCGCGATAGTCGCCGGCGAACCGCGCGTACGCCTGGGCGACGTTGGCGACAGGGCCGTGCAGCGACGAGAAGCGGTACTGCTGCGGCACGGGCAGGAGCTCGAGCGAGGGCTGCGCGCCGTTGCCGCCACGGACGGTCAACTCGAAGATCTGGGCCTGGCCGCCGTCAGCCGTAACCTGCAGGTCGCCCTCGGTACCGTTGATCTCCCAGAGCAGGTTGGTGCCGCGCGAACGCCCGCCGCGATAGTGAATCGCGAGCGCGGCGCCGCCCTCCAGCAGGCCGGCGACGCACACCTGATCGTCCGCGTTCATCGGCCTGCTCTCTCCCGTATCCGCCATCGTGAATGACTTTCGGCGCATGGTCACCGTGGCGGAGAGCGCTCGGACCTCGCCGAGGCAGTAGCACAGCGCGTCCGCCGCGTGGCCGAGCGCGATCGAGAGCATCGTCGCGCCGTTCGTCCTGTCGTTGAGGTACGCGTTGTACGGCTCCACCGTCGGTCCCCAACCCATTCCCGAGCCGATCAGCGTGGTGGAGAGCACCTCGCCGACGTACCCTTGCCGGACCAGGTCGCGCACGTAGAGCACCGACGGCGCAGCGCGTGCCTGCAACCCCGCTACAGCGAGGACGCCTTGCTGCTTCGCCAGAGCGGCCAGCTTCTCCGCCTCCTGAAGGCCGTTGCCGAGCGGCCATTCGCAATACACGGCCTTCCCCGCGGTGAGCGCCGCAGTCGCCAGCTCGAAGTGATGCGGCACTTTCACCGTGATGGCCACGACGTCCACGTCAGCGCTGTTCACGAGGTCCTGGGTGTTGTCGAACGCGAGAGGCACTCCGAAGCGCCTGCTTGCGGCCTCGGCGGATTCGCGCCGGCTGGTGGACACTGCAGTGATCTCGAAGTCATCCGGGAGCGACTTCAAGGCAGGGATGTGCGCCTGCGCCGCCCAGCCGCGATCCGGGTTGGCGCCGATGATGCCGACGCGGATTCTCTTGGTCATGATGTCTTGTTGAACATGTAGCGAGCGATCTTCCAACCATTCCCGCCCCGAGCGAAAATGAAGAGCTCCCGGTTCGCCTCGGGCCCGCTCGCTCCCGTGGCCACAACTGTGGCCGTGCCCGACGAGTGGGTCCGCGCGTACGCGACATCGCCCTTCACCGTCAGCTCGTCGACCGTGAAATGGATCGCGATACGGATGTTCGCAAAGACCGCGTCGTACGCGCCTCGGACCGCCGACCTGCCGGACGCCGTCGGGAAGCCGGCGGGCATGAAGACGCCGTCCTCGGCGTAGAGCTGTTCGATTCGGGCCCCGTCCCCGGCGTTCAGAGACGTTTCGTAGGTGGCCAATAACGTGCGCAGCTGTTGTTCAGCGGGAGACATGACAACCTCCAAACGGCCCTTCGGGATGAAAGCCAGGAGCGCGAACGGCAGCAGCAGTGCGGGGAAGCGAGAGCGATAGGTCACGTGAGCTCCGAGGGTTGGGGTGGCGCGAAGGCGACCAGCAGGTCGCGGAGTGCGGTGAGTCGAGTACGACCGAGATGACCAAGGGTTTGCTTCGCGGCGTCGGCGACGTCGTCGTCGAGGCGACGCAGCAGGGCCCTCCCCGCGGCGGTGATCCGATTGGTGCTGCGGCGGCGATCGTCGGAATCGGTGCCGCGCACGACGAGTCCGGCGCGAGCGAGACCCGACATCAGGCGCGTGAGATCGGAATCGCGCGTCACCATCCGCGCTCCAATCTCCGTGCAGGAGAGTCCGCCCCGTCCCGCCGCGCGGAGAATGCGCAGGACGTTGTATTGCGACGGCGAGAGCCCGGCGGCGGCGGCTACCGCGTTGGATCGTTCGGCCGCCAGCCATGCCGCCCGGACCAGCGCGATCAGCACCTCCTCTTCCAGCGAATCGCGAATCGCCATTGCGGCGGCAGGCGTGGGAACCGACATGCGTGATAATTACTCCTCGCGAGGAGTATTGTCAAGTGCCAGGTACAACGGCAAACATTGCGGCAGCCATGATCGGAGATTCGTTTTGGCGGCACTACAAGTCGTGATCGGGCGAGGTCGTGTCATCCGGAGGCCATCATGGTCGTGGACGCAGCGTACGTTGGACTGTTGCTCGTACTGCAGGTGGGCACGCCCTCGGCGCAGAGCACTGCGAACGCCGTCTACGACCGCGTGATTCTCGGCGGCCACGTGATGGATCCGGCCTCGAAGCTCGATGCGGTGCGCAATATCGGGCTGTTGGGTGGACGAATCGCCGTCATCACGACGCACGCCATACGCGGCCGGGATACGGTCGACGCGCGCGGCCTCGTCGTCGCTCCCGGCTTCATCGACCTGCACGCGCACGGGCAAACGCCCGAGACATATCGCTTCTACGCGCTGGACGGCGTGACCACAGCGCTCGAGCTCGAGCTCGGAACGGCCGACGTCGCCGCCTGGTACCGCGAGCGCGGCGCCGGGGGAGGAGGGGGCGAGCGAATCAACTATGGCGTCAGCATCGGCCACATCAAAGTCCGGATGGCCGTGATGCACGATTCCGGCACCTGGATGCCGGTGAGCGACGGCGCCTATCGCGCTGCGTCGCCTGCGCAGATTGGCGAGATCGCGCAACGCATTGAGCTTGGTCTCAGCGAGGGCGCGGTCAGCATCGGCGCAGGGTTTCCGTACACGCCGGCGGCAACGCGAGCCGAGCTGCTGGCGGTGTTCCGCGTCGCCGCAATGACGAAAACACCGGTACACGTGCATATTCGTCCTGGAGTCGCGGGCCTCAAAGAAGCGCTTTCGCTCGCCCACGAAACCCATGCCGCATTGCATGTGGTGCACATCAATAGTGCCGGCCTTGCTGACACGCCCGTGATGCTCGAGATGATCCGTGATGCGCGAGGTCACGGACGGGACGTGACAACGGAGGCGTATCCGTATGACGCCGGAATGACGGAGATCCAGTCCGCCACCATCCAAGACACGTATCGAGCCGCTCCCGCTGAGCGACTGGTCGAACTGGAATGGCCGCGTACGGGCGAGCGGTTGAATCGCGAGAGCTTTGAGCGGTACAGCCGGATCGGCGGACCAGTCGTGGTTCATACCAACACGGAGCAGATGGTCGCCGTGGCGATCAACAGTCCACTCACCATCATTGCGAGCGATGCATACTGGCAGAGTGGCACGGGCCATCCGCGGACAACGGGGACTTTCTCGAGGGTGCTGGGCCGCTACGTACGCGACGCCCACTCACTCTCGTTGATGGAAGCAATCCGCAAAATGACGCTCCTGCCGGCGCAGCGACTCGGGGCGCGAGTCCCGGCGATGCGGCGGAAGGGACGCCTGCGGGTCGGGGCAGACGCGGATATTACGATCTTTGACCCGGCGACCGTAGTAGATCGCTCGACGTACCGAGAACCGTCGCTATCGCCTGTCGGCATTCAGCACGTGATCGTGAACGGGGTGTCGGTGGTCGCGAACGGGCGAGCAGTCGAGAGCGTCGCACCGGGAAAGCCGGTACGGGCGGGCGCACCACGATGACCGATCCTCGCGATTCATCTCGCCGCGATTTCCTGGCCGCAGCGGCGATCGGTCTCATCGGGCTCGCGCGTGGCTCGGAGCGTCCCACGTTGCGCCACGAGGCGCCCGCGGATGGTGATCTTCTCTACGTCGGGACATATACCGAGGGTGGCCGGTCTGCGGGGATCTATCTCGTCCACATGGACCGCCGCTCCGGACAACTGCGGCGAGTCGGCTCGGTGGACGCCGGCGCGAACCCGTCGTTCCTCGCTCTCCACCCCGATGGGCGTGTGCTCTACGCCGTGAACGAGCTCGAGCAGTACAATGGGAGGCCGACTGGTGCGGTGAGCGCCTTCACGATCGCCAGAGATACCGGGACGCTCACCCGACTGAACGAGCAGCCGTCGGAAGGTGGTGCGCCTTGCTACGTGAGCGTGGACCGCAGCGGGAGCGTGGTGCTCGTCGCCAACTACGCAGGAGGCAGCGTCGCGCTGCTGCGGATTCAGCCGGATGGTGCACTCACCCCAGCCGGGCAGGTTGTTCAGCACGCGGGAACAGGGCCGAATGCGGAGCGTCAAGCAGCGCCGCATGCCCACTGCATTCTTGCCGATCCCTCCAACCGCTTCGCGCTCGCCGCAGACTTGGGCGCCGACCGCGTGTTCGTCTACCGTCTCGACGTGGGCGGCAAATCGCTGCAGCACGTCGATGGCGGCGACGCTGTCATGCGTCCCGGCGCGGGCCCGCGCCACATCGCCTTCCACCCGACGCTGCCGCTGGTGTTCGTCGCCAATGAGCTCGATTCCACGGTGGCCACGCTTCGCTTCGACGCCGAGCGCGGCGCACTTTCCCCGCGCGACACACTCTCGACCGTCCCCGCCGCGTGGACCGGCACGAATTACCCGGCCGACATCCACGTCGCAGCATCTGGGCGTACGTTGTACTTGTCGAACCGCGGCCACAACAGTATTGCCGTGTTCTCCGTTGCGGAATCAACCGGCGCGCTCGTGCTCGCCCAGGTGGTCTCCACAGAGGGCGATTGGCCGCGCAATTTCAGCATGGATCCGACCGGGCGGTGGCTGCTCGTCGCCAATCAGCGGTCCGACTCCGTTGTCGTGTTTGGGCGCGATCCGGACAACGGCCGGTTGACGTCCACGCGCCAGCGGATCGCGATACCGAGTCCGGTCTGCCTGCGGTTCCTGGCGCCGCCGCTACAGAGGAGCCCATGAGAAAAGCCATTGTGACCGAGAAAGCGCCCAAGCCGATTGGTCCGTATTCGCAAGGGATCATCGAGGAAGATTTCATTTTCGTGGCCGGTCAGGGATGTATCAATCCGCTCACCGGGAAACTGGAGCTCGGCGACGTGCGGTCGGAGACGAAGCGGGTGTTCGAGAACCTGCGGGCGATCCTCCAGGCGGCGGGCTCATCCCTCGATCACGTCGTCAAGTGCAACGTGTATCTGCGCGACATCAACGATTTCGCCGCGATGAACGAGGTGTACGCGACGTACTTCGCGGCGCCGTTTCCGGCACGCACCACGATCCAGGCGGGCGCGCTACCGGGCGGCATCGCGGTCGAGATCGAGTGCATCGCCAAGATCGCAAAGAAGGCGCGTTAGTGGACGCGCTCGAGCTCGACACACCCGCCCTCTACGTCGATCTCGACGTCCTCGAGCGCAACATCGCTCGGATGCAGCAGCAATCTCATGCGTGGGGTGTCGGGCTCCGGCCTCACGTGAAGACCCACAAGATCCCCGAGATTGCGCAGCTGCAGCTCGATGCGGGCGCCATCGGGATCACGGTCGCCAAGGTGGGCGAGGCCGAGGTGTTGCCCGGCGACGACGTGCTTGTCGCCTACCCCCTGTTGAAGCCGAAGCTGGCGCGTTTGACGGAACTGGCGAAGAAGCGACGGGTGAAGGTTGCGGTCGATTCGGTCGAGGTCGCTCGTGACGTCCACGGGAAGGGAATCGAAACGCTGGTTGAGATCGATGTCGGCGTGGGCCGCTGTGGCGCGCAGTCACCCGAGCAAGCGGTCCTCATCGCGCAGGCGTGCTCGGACTTTCAGGGGATTTTCTATTGGCCGTCGTGGCTCGACGAGGCGGGCTTCCGGGCGGCGTGCCTCAAAATCGACGCCGTCCTTGATGCGCTCGCCGCATCGGGCTTCGAGGCGAAGATTGTCTCTGGAGGTTCGACGCCAGGTGCCGCGAAAACGCCGCTGATTCCGCGGACCACCGAGATCCGACCTGGTACGTACGTCTTCTATGACGCGAGCAGCCTCGCGGCGAAGCTCTGCGACGAGGCGGACTGCGCGCTGCGCGTGCTCACCACGGTCGTGAGCATCGCGGTGCCGGGCCAGTGCGTGATCGACGCCGGGTCAAAAACGTTCTCAAGCGATCAGACGGTCGGTGCCGGAACGTTCGGCCACTTCGTCGGGCGCCCCTGGACCATGCGCAAACTGAATGAGGAGCACGGCTACGTCGAGATCGATGGACCGGGGGGGGCGCGCGTCGGCGAGAAAGTCTGGGTGGTGCCAAGCCACTGTTGCGCGACGGTGAACCTGCACGACGAAATCTGGTACGGCCGCGGCGGCCGAGTGGAAGGAAGCTGGAACGTCGCGGCACGTGGGAAAGTACGCTAGAGCCGACGGCTCCCGGTTGCGGGGTCGGCTCCGGGCAAACGCGAACGCGGAAGACCTGCTTTCGCCGTTCGCTACGGGAGCGCTCCCTGATCGATGCCGCGCTCGCGCTTCAGCGCCGTCCACGCCTCCGTAATGGTCGTCGCCGGCCAGGGCGCGAGCGGCTGGCCGGTCGTGTCGCTGATCACGGCGGTGCGGACACCAACGCGGCGGGCGAACTGCTAACTCCACATCCCGGACGTCGCCGGGATCTGCGGGCCGTTTCCCGGACCACAACATACCTAGGGAGGGCTCCCATGGCCGTGACGTCTAAGCGAGAACGCGCGCTGCAGGTCGTGCTGGTGGTGTTGGGTCTGTTGACGGCCGGAGCGAATATCTATCCTTTGGTGACCTCCCTCCTGGCCCTGCGCCCGACTGGCGGGACGACGGCGCCGATGTTCTACACCGTGTTAGCGACGCTCGGCGTTTTCTTGGTGCTCGCGGCACGCAACCCCTCCGCGCATCGCAGCTTGATTGCGTACGCCGTGTGGTCCAGCTTCGCGCATACGGCGGTCATGGCGCTGATGGCGATTCAACTTCCCACCCGACGCGGCGAGCTGCTGGCCGGCGTGACCGTGACCGGCCTCGGGGCCGTGCTGCTGTTCGTCTTCGCGCGGTCCTCAGCCCGTTCTGAAGGAGCAGTCCCCGCAACGGGGTCTTCAGCATGAAGCACCTCACGGGACGGCGGGACTTGATGCGCCCGCCTGCGAAGCAGGCGGTGCCGGGGAGGTCGGTAGGGGCGCAGCATGGTACGCCCCTACTACACGATCGTTCTCAGGACCGCGCCGAGTGTGCAGGTAAATCCCGGAAGGATGTCTTCACCTTCCAGTGCGTCGGCTTCGCCAATAATCGACTCTGAACCGTCCTGGCGATAGATCCGCGCGAGTCGCCGCTCGGGATCGATCACCCACACGAGTCGAGTCCCGGCGGAGAGCCAATCCGCGATCTTGGCGAGCGTCTCGCCGGGTCGATCGCCGGGTGAGAGGACCTCGACCACGAGGTCGGGGCTGAGCGGCGGGAAGCCCACGGGCGACTCCTGCGGCATTCGTTCCCAACTGACGAACGCGATGTCGGCGCCGCGCACCGTATCGGGATCCGATTGCAGCTTGAATCCCGCATCCCCGGCCACTACGCGACCGAGGTGGCGGGTGTCGACGTAGGTGCCCAGTGCGATTGCGAGCCGCACAGTGATCTCGCCGTGTCGAAAACCGGGCGGTTCGTGGACCACCAGGACACCCCGCACAAGGTCTGCGCGCTCGGGCACACCCGGCTTCAGCAGGTCCTCCGCGGTCATGAGCGGCGTCATGTTCGGAACGTAGACGTGCTCGGCGGGCATCGCAAGGAAACTGGTGATGGACGTCAACTACCGGTCAACGTGCGGTGGCTTTCTCTAGAAGCAGGTCCTTCGCTACGCGCGCGTTCCGCACGCTTCGCTCAGGATGACATGGCGGGCGGCGCTTCTTTGAAAAAAAGCGATGGGATCTCATCCCATTGCGGTATCTCTCACCGATGGTAGTGGGTCGAGCGCGTCGGCCACGACGCCACTCAGCATCGAGAACACGATGATCGGCACGACCTGGACGGCGCCCACGAGCCCCAGCGCGATCCCTTTCCGCCCGGGAGCGGCAAGGAGCGACGTCAGGGGTCGACTCGATGGCGAGGGCAGCGGGGGTTATTTCCTTGACATTCTAGGAAACCGGCCTATCATGTCCTAGACACTCTAGGACATGCCATGGCCACCTCGGTCGACCTCCTCCAGGGCACGCTCGACGTCCTCGTTCTCAAGGCGCTCTCGTGGGGCCCGCGGCACGGGCACGGCGTCGCCCGCGTCATCCGCGACTCGACGTCCGGCACGCTCGAGGTCAGCGACGGCTCTCTGTACGTCGCCCTGCACCGCCTCGAAGAGCGCGGACTGGTGGACAGCGAGTGGGGGCTCTCCGACAGGGGGAAGCGCGCCCGCTTCTACCGGCTCACCACCGCCGGCCGGCAGCAGCTGAAGACCGAGACGGCGGCGTGGCAGCGCTACGTGCAGACCGTCACCCGCCTTCTCACCGCCACCACGCAGCCGGCCTGACGGTGCATGTCCCGACGTGGCGCAGGTACCTGCGCTTCTGGCCGAGCGACATCGACGCCGACCTCGACGCGGAGTTCCGCTTCCACGTGGACGCGGAAATGGAGTACCTCACCGCGCACGGATGGACCCCCGCGGCCGCGCGCGAGGAAGCGTTGCGCCGTTTCGGCGACGTGGAGCAGTACCGCCGCGACTGCCGCTCCGCGGACGAACGCCGCGCGGGACGCGAGCATCGCAAGGAGAATCTCAGCGTGCTGAAACAGGACCTGCGCTTTGCCCTGCGCTCGCTGCGCCGGCAGCCGGCATTCACCGCCATCGCGGTGATCACCCTGGCGCTCGGCATCGGCGCCAACACCGCGATCTTCAGCGTCATCAATGCCGTGATGCTCACGCCGCTGCCCTACCGCGAGCCGCACCGGCTGGTGATGCTGTGGGAGACGAGGCCGGGCAGCGACCGGCCGCTCGTCTCGTATCCCAACTTCAAGGACTGGCGGCAGCGGCAGCGCGGGTTCGAGGACATCGCGGTCTACACCCCGTGGGCGTCGTTCAACATGACGGGCCGGGGCGACGCCGAGCGCGTGGACGGGGCGCTGGTGAGCGGCAACTATCTGCAGCTCGTCGGCGTGCGGCCGGCGCTGGGCCGGCTGCTGACGCCGGCGGATGACTTGCCGGGGTCGGCGCGCGTCGCGCTGCTGGACAACGGCTTCTTCCAGTCGCGCTTCGGCGGCGACCGCTCGGTGCTCGGCCGCACGCTGGTGCTCGACGACGAGGCGTACACGGTGGTGGGCGTGCTCCCGCCGGACGTGCGCATGTCGTACCGCGCGGGCGACCAGAACCCGGACGTCGTCCTGCCAGTGGGGCCGTTCGCGAAGGGTGCTGCCCACAACCGCCGGGGGCAGCCGGACCTGTTCGCCGTGGGACGTCTCAAGGCGGGCGTCACGATAGAGCGGGCGCTGTCGGATCTCCAGCGCGTGAGCGCGGAGCTGCGCACGGAATATCCCGGCGAGAACGCGGGCCTCGGCGCGGCGGGCGCGCCGCTGATGTACGGGGTGGTGCGGTTCATCAAGCCGGCGCTCCAGATCCTGATGGCCGCCGTGGCGCTGGTGCTCCTGATCGCATGCGCCAACGTGTCGAGCCTCGTGCTGTCGCGCTCCGCGGCGCGGCAGCGGGAGTTCGCGGTGCGGACGGCGCTCGGCGCGGCGCGCGGACGCATCGTGCGGCAGGTTCTGACGGAAAGCGTGGTGCTGGCGCTCGCGGGGGGCGCGCTGGGCGTGGGGATCGCCGTGGCGGGCGTGCGGCTTCTGGTGACGCTGCAACGGGGCGCGCCGCGGGTCGCGGACAGTCACGTGAACACACCGGTGCTGCTGTTCGCACTGGGCGTGTCGCTGCTCACCGGACTGCTCTTCGGTCTCGCGCCGGCGCTGCAATCGGGAAGCGCGCAGCTGGTGTCCGCGTTGAAGGAAGGCGGCCGCGGTACGAGCGGTGGCGCGTCGCTGCAGCGGACACGGGCCGCGCTGACCGTGGCCGAGGTGGCGCTCGCCGTCGTGCTGCTGGCGGGATCGGGCCTGCTGGTGCGGAGCTTCGCCAGGCTCACGGCCGTGGACCCCGGCTTCCAGCCGTCGCACGTGCTCGCCGCCATGGTGCGTCTGTCGCCGGGCAAGTATCCGGGCGTCGAGCGGGCGCGCGTGACGCTGGACCAGCTGCTGGCGAAGGTGCGCGCGATTCCGGGCGTCGAGAGCGCAACGCTCGGGTCGGACCTGCCGATCTGCTGCCAAGGGCAGTCGACCATCTCGTTCGCGTCGCGTCCCGAGGCGGACCAGAGCAAGCGGGCGCTACTCAACGTGGCCGTGGTCGACCCGGCGTACTTCGAGACGCTGCAGATCCCGTTCGTGGGCGGGCGTCACATCGAAACCGGTGACCGCGCGGGCGCGCCGCTGGTGGCGCTGGTGAGCGAGCGCGTGGCGAAGAAGTTCTTCGCGGGCGCGAGTCCCATCGGCGAGCGGCTGCGACTGGGGGGGGGCGGCCAGGTGAACGACACGAGCGGCTGGCGCACGATCGTGGGCGTGGTGCGGGACACGCGCACCGACGGACTGACCGAGGATCCGCGCGGCACGCTGTATCTGCCGCGGGCGCAGGAGGAGATGCGGGGCGGCTTTGTGATCGTGCGCAGCGCGCGGCCGGCGGAGCAGATGACGGCACAGCTGCGGCGCGCGCTGGCGGAGGTGGATCCAAACGTGCCACTGGAGCGGGTGCAGACGATGGACGCGGCGCTGGCGGTGGAGGTGGAGTCGCGGAAGTTCTCCATGCTGCTGCTGACGATCTTCGCGGCGGTGGCGCTGGCGCTGGCGTCGGTGGGGATCTACGGCGTGATCTCGTACAACGTCACGCAGCGCACGGGCGAGATCGGGGTGCGCGTGGCGCTCGGCGCGCAGCGGCGGGACGTGGTGGCGCTGGTGGTAGGCCAGGCGATGGCAATGGCGGCGGCGGGCGTGGCGATCGGCGTGCTGCTGGCGCTGTGGGGCGGGAAGAGCCTGAGCGCGCTGCTGTTCGGGGTGGGGCCGCGCGATCCAGTGGTGCTGGGCGCGGCGAGCGTGTTCCTGCTGGTCGTGGCATTGGCGGCGGCGCTGGCGCCGGCGCTGCGGGCGATGCGGATCGACCCGACGATCGCGATGCGGGCAGAATAGCGTTTTCGGCGAAATCCGCCCACACGCTTCACGAGCCGCGGTGCCGAGGCGGCGCGCTACGCGGGCCGTGGTGCGCGCAGATTGTAAGAAGGCAAATTGCGTATGTCTGAAGCGACCAGCTCCGGCACAGGATCCTTGCCGGCGAGCCAATCCCGGACTTCACTTGGCCACACGCCAAGCTTCTGAGCGAGTCGCACTTGCCCCCAGGCGATGCGCCGTAACTCGCGCTTAAGCTGTGCGGGAGTCAATGTCTCCTCCGAGCGTGCGCCTCCATCGGAGCCATGATGGCTCCCCGCCTGAGCGCCTCCGCGAGCGCCACTGTGGCAGCGGCCCGATCAGCATCTAAGCTTCGCTCCCGCAGTCGTCGGATCATTCGGGCGAGCCAGCGGGCGTAGTCGTGCGTTTTGAGCCTCGCCCCGTCTGCTTCTGGCTTCAGCTGGTCCAGCTGCGTTATGAGGCGCTGGAGTGTGATCGGTGCCATCGGCCTCCCTTTTCACCCGGTCACGGACGAGAAAGAGGGGCGGACTCGGCCGCCCCCCTGCCCGGAACAAACCGGTCGTCTCGCCGATCAGTACATCCCGCCCATGCCGCCGCCGCCCGGCATCGGGGGCATCTTCCCGTTCTCCTTCTTCTGCACCACCACGCACTCGGTGGTGAGGAGCAGTCCCGCGATGGACGCGGCGTTCTGCAGCGCCGTGCGCGTGACTTTGGTCGGGTCGATGACGCCGGCCGCGACCAGATCCTCGT
>Ga0209805_1000692_pt1 | contig 20846 bp, 22 predicted proteins | sample GraSoiAngelo_148_FD_185905 | JGI IMG/M metagenome (GOLD analysis project Ga0209805, IMG submission 185905) | Grasslands soil microbial communities from the Angelo Coastal Reserve, California, USA - 14_1009_09_20cm (SPAdes) (version 2) | ecosystem: Environmental > Terrestrial > Soil > Grasslands ...
GCTGATCGCGACCAGCCCGACGATCAGCACCGCCGCCCCCGCTCCCACCAGCACCTTGTTTCGTTTGGACATCGCAGTCGCTTCCTCCCGTTACCGCAGCGGCCGGCCGACCGCCGCCTCGAGCGCGGCCAGCGCCTTGTGATAATCGTATACCGCGTTGACATACTCCGTCTCGGCGCGCAGCGCCGCCACTTGAGCGTCGAGCAGCTCGAAGAAGGTACCCGAGCCGACGCGGTAGCGCTCCGTGGCGAGCTGCAGCTGCTCGCGCGCCGCGGTGCGATTCGTGTCCTGGATGGCGATCGTCTGATGCGTCGTCTGGAGCGTCAAGAAGGCCCCGCTCACGTCGGTCTCGAGCTGGAGGCCTCGCGCCCGCACCGACTCCTGCAGATCCTGCCGCTGCGCCTTGGCTAGGGACACCTCGAGCGGTTGCTGGAAGTTGCCCCACAGCGGGATCCGCAGGGTGAGCCTCGCCTGGAACGGCTCCGGCGTGAAGTGGAAGGGATACGCGTCGTTGCGGCCGCGGATCGCCTGCTCCTGCGCGGTCGTATTGGTGAGCAGGGAGCAATCGAGCGGCTGCTGCCCGGTATTGAGCCAGGCGCTGTTCTCGTACGCACACGCCAGCGAGTCCGTCCGGGCGCCCTGGCGCAGGCTCACGATCGTCGGGTTGATGTCGGACAGCTTCTGGGTGAAGCCCGACCAGGCGGCGGAGAGCGACAGCGACGGGCCGTAGCTCGAGGTCGCGGCCCGGACGCCCCAGGCGGCGGCGCGCTCACGCTCGCGCAGCGCCTTGAGCGCCGGGTTCTGCTGCTCGGCCATCGTGAGCAGGTCGTTGAGCTGCCAGGTGGGCGCCTGCACGGTGAAGGTGTCGGTGAGCTGGACGGTCGCGAGGTCGACCGGGGCCGTCACGCCCATCTGCTGAAACAGCCGGAGCTTTTCGACCTGTACCGCCGTGCGCGCCCGGAGCAGGACCACCTCCGCCTGCCCCCGGGCCACCTGCGCCTGGCGCACGTCGATCAAGGACGCGCGCCCCACGTCGTAGCGCGCCTGGGCGAGCTTCTGGAACTCTTCGTCGTGCTGCAATTGTTGGCGCGCGACTTCGGCGTTGTCCCGCGCCTGCAGAACCGTGAGGTACTGCTGGGTGACGGTCGTGACGAGGTTCGTCTCCGCGCCCGCGACGTCGGCGTCCGCCGCCGAGAGCTGCGCCTTGCGAAGCCCCGGCTGGGTGAGCGTCTGTCCGCTCAAGGTCCAGTCCAGGCCGAGGCTGTAACTGGAGGACCACGTGGAGACGCTCTGCGAGAAGTTCGACGTGAGAAAGGTCTGCTGGCCCGGGCCGGCGTACCCGATCCCGCCCGACGCGCTCACCCCCGGCAGCAGCATGCTCGACCACGCGCTCCGCACGCCCCAGGCGGCGGGAGCACGGTCGTTGATCGCCTGCCGGTAGATCGGGTTGTGGGCGCGGGCCAGGGTGATGGCGTCGGCGAGGGACAGGGTCGCGGGGACGGGGCGCTGACACACCGCGACGACCGGGCAGACGGCGAGCCCGACGGAGCACAACAAAAGCCTCATGGCGATCCTTGGACCGGTCGTTGGACGACACCTCGTACGCGGCGCCAGCGCCGCAGGTTTCGACGGGGAACAATCTAGCCAGCGTGGCGCCGGGCGACGACCCGCTCAACGCGCCGGCTGCCGCGCCGCCACCAGTCCGCGCGAGGGAATCTCGACCTTGGCCAGCCGGCCCTCGGCCCCCAGCCAGACGTGCACGAGCCGATTCTCGCCCCCCGTCACCGTGATGTGCCGCAGGTCCGCCGGGTCGCGGTTGAGCGTCGTGGGCTCGATCCCCAGGTCCTGGACCGCCAGGAGCTCGCGCCGGCCGGCCCGTGGAAACACGGCGGTCACCTGCGCGGCCCGCGTCCGGCCCAGCCAGGCGACCGGGAGGTAGAGCGCGAACACGGAGTCGTCCAGCACGGCAGCGGGCGGGGGTGCGGGGAACTCCCGCGCGCGCTCGGTGCGGCGGCCCAGCATCCGCACCACGAATCGGCCGCGGGTGAACTGGCCCAGGATGCGCATCGGGTCGCGCGGGTCGGCGACGGTGTATTCGAGGGTCGTCGTGCCGGAATCGGGGCCAAGCTCGACGATGGGGTCGAGCACGACCACGGGTCGGCTGCGGTCGTAGCGGATGGTGGTGGCCAGCGTCCAGCCGCTCGAAGCGGCGCGGGCCGGCGTGAGCCGGAACGCTTCGCGCGCGACTTCGACCGTGTCCTGTCGGACCAGCAGCGTCGCTTCGTCCAGCGGGCTCTGGAGTACGGCGAGCGCGAGCCAGAGCGCGGTCACGGGACCGGTGCTCCCAGCACTCGCGTGGCGATGCGCTCGCGGATCATCTTATACAGCCGTTCGCCCTTCTCCCGCGTCGCGAGCGACGGTCGGCCCAGCGACCCAGGCGAGCCCTTGGGAAGCGCGCCGAGTCGGGTCCGCTGGTAGCGCGTGAGCTGCCGTTCGGGCAGCAGGAAGTCCTGGGCGCGCTCCATGTGCACGAGCTCCGGGGCGAGGTAGAGGAGCAGGGACGTGTCGAGCTCGCTGCCGTGCATCGGCCCGTCGCCGTCCTCGAGGTGGCCGCTGAAGTCGAGGTCGAACACGTCCACCGTGAAGACCCGCGCGCGGTGCGTCCGCAGGGTCGAGAGCGCCTCCTGGTGCGGATCGTGGCCGTGGGCGGTCAAGATGATGAAGGTGTCCACGCCCGCCTGCTCCCATGAGCCGAGCAGGTCGTTCATCCAACGGTGCAGCGTCTTGCGGCGGACCGACGCGTTGCCGGGGAAGGGCCGCTTGATGGACGTGTTGACGCCATATTCGATGGTGGGCGCGCGCAGGATCTCGAGCGCCCCGGACAAGTCGTCGGCCAGACACTCGACGATGATGGTGTCGCAGCCGAGCGGCAGGTGCGGGCCGTGCTGCTCACACGTCCCCACGGGGACGAGGAGGCGCGCATCGCGCTCGAGAATGAAGCGGACCTCATCGGGGACGAGGCTCTTCAAATGCAGGGGCGGGCTCAGGTAGCGCTCGCGGGCTGTGCCGTCGCCGTAGCCGCGGCGGAGTGGCTCCACGGGACGGGTGCGGTGTGGGCGTGGGCCGCGGGAGCAGCGGCGCTCGCGGCCGCGGTCCGCGCCGCGTGGCGGCCGCGGGGCGCCCTGCCGGGCGCGGCCGCGCTCGCGTGTCTCGCGCTCGGCGCCGTGGTCGTGACCGGCATGGTGCGGGTGCGGACGATCGAATGCTGCTGGCCCGAGCTGCGGGCCGGCCGCATGCCCCGGGACTCGTCGCAGCTCAAGGACGCGCTCGCCGCCGCGGTGACGGAAGCGCGGCGGCTGGCGGGGCGGGGCATGACGGCGGCGCTTCTGACGCGGGAAGCGGCGTTCGCCGAGCTGCGCGAGGCGGTGGCGTCGGGCACCCGTACGCGCGGCGTGGAACGGGGCGTCGTAATCCTTGCGCCCGACGGCGAGCCGCTCGCGTGGTCGGGTCGCCACCGGTTCGTTCCCGCACGGGACACCGCCGAGCTGCGCGCCGTCATCACACCATTCTACGTGTCGCTCGAGGCCCGGCGCCAGACGCCGGGCGGCGGCAGCGCTGTCGGAAGCGTGCTGCTGGACGCCGCGCCGGCGGCGCCCGACGGCGGGCACGCTGTGAGCGCGCGATTCGAGGACGCCTATGGTGTCGCACTGCGGTTCTACGCACCCGGGCTCGCGCCGCGCGAGGCCGACGTCTTCGACTTCTGCCCGACCGGATGTGAGTCGGGCCCGACGCTTCTCAGCGTACGGCCGGTGCTGCCCTCGCAGAGCGAGGCCAAGCTCGCCGCGCTGCGCGCCGCCACGGAACGCGCCGGAGCCACCCTCGCGCTCGTGCTGCTGCTCCTGTTCATCACGGCCCCGGCGGGCCGATGGCGCTGGCTGGTGACCGTCGCGGCCGCGTGGACGGCCGCCCGCGCCCTGCAGGATTCGGCGCGGTGGGCGGGGCTGTTCTCGCCCGCGTCGTTCTACCGCCCCCTGTTGGGCGGTTTCAGCGCCTCGGCCGGTGCGCTCACCGCTCTCGGCCTGGTGCTGCTGCTCACGGCAGCGACGCTGTGGCGCCGCGGAGTAGAGCGCCGCTGGTGGACGCTGGCGGTTGCGGGCGCCCTGGTACTCGCGGCGCCCTACGTCGTCCGCTATTTCGGGCGGGGCATCACGCCGCCGGCTGGCGGCGTGGGGTTCGGGCTGTGGATCTCGTGGGAGGTGGCGGTCGCGACGGCGGCGATGGCGCTGGTGCTCGCCGCGGCGGCGCTGGTGCGCGGCACGACGGAGCCGCGGCGCCTGCCCTGGGTCTTGCCGGCGGCGTGCGCGTGGGCCGGGATGGCCGCGCTCGCCGGCCTGTGGCTGTGGAATCCCTACGGCGCGTGGCCCGAGTGGTACACGTTCGTGTGGCTCCCGGCGCTGGTGGGCGTGCTGGTGCCGGCGCCGCGGCCTTGGGCGGTCCTCGGGGTCGCGACGGTGGCGGGGACGGCGGCGGCGCTCGTCACGTGGGGCGCGGCCGTGGAGGGCCGGCTGGTGCTCGCGGAGCGGGACGCCCTCGGGCTGGGCGCCGCGGCCGACCCGCGCGCCGCGTCGTTGTTGGAGCGCCTGGGGGCGGCGCCGCCCATGACGCCCCCGCGCACCGCGGGCGAGCTGTACGCGTGGTGGCTCGCGTCGCCGCTTGCGGCCGATTCGTACCCGGTGAGCTTGGCCGTGTGGCATCGCTCTGGAGAGCCGGTGGCCGAGATCCGGCTCGCGAGCGTAGACCTGCTGCCGTCGTTGCTGGCCGCGCTGGTGCGCTCGCCCGAGACCGCCCGCGGGCCGCGAGTCGAGCGTCTCCCCGGCAGCCCCGGGGTCCATTACGTGCTCGTCGCGCCGCTCGCGGGGGGCGACGTCCTCACGGTGGGTGTGGGCCCGCGCACGCGTCTCATTCCGTCGGCACGGGTCGCGCGGTTTCTGCAGGGAGAGGCGGGCGTCCAGCCGCCGTACCAGATCACCCTCTCGCCGCCGTCGCCGCCGCCCGCCGCGCCGAGCGCCCGTGTGATCTGGACGCGACTGGGCTGGTCCGCGCGGGGCGAGCGCCGCATCGCCGTCCCCGGCGGGGTGCGCCACGTCCATCTCACGGTGGATCTGCGCGATCCGTGGGCGCTCCTGGTGCGCGGCACGCTGGTGGTGGTGGTCGACGTGGCCCTGCTCGCGGGGTGCTGGTTGTTGAGTCTCGCGCTCACGGGGCGGTGGCGTCCGCAGCTGCCGCCCCTCGTCGCCGTCCTCCGCACCAGCTACCGGGCGCGGCTGGCCGTCGCGCTCGCCGGGTTCTTCGTGGTCCCGCTGCTCGTGCTCGCGCTGTGGAGCTTCGCGCGGCTGCGGGACGACGCCCGCCAGGACGGCGACCTTCTCATCGGACAGACGCTGCGCGACGCGGCGGCCACGGCGGCTACGCTTGCCTCCGAGCGCGGCGCCGCCATCGGCCGGTCCATGGTCGAGCTCGGCAACCGGCTCGACGCGGATCTCTGGCTGTACCGGGACGGGGTGCTGGCCGGGAACAGCGCCCCGGTGCTCGCCGAGCTCGGCGTGGTCGATCCGTTTCTCGCGCCCGCCGCGTTCGTGCGGCTGGCTCTGCGCGACGAGCTCGAGCGCACCGATGACAGCCGCTTGGCCGGTCGCACGATCCGCGTCGGCTACCTCGTCGTGCTGTCGGAGTCGCCCGAGGTGCAGGAGGTGCTGGCGGCGCCCCAGCTGCTCGACGACGAGCGCGTGCGCCAGCAACAGGAAGATCTCGCGCTGGGGCTGGCACTCGCCACGCTGGCGGGGCTCGTCGCCGCCGTGTCGCTGGCGGGGGTCGCCGCGCGCGGGCTCGCCCGTCCCGTCGCCGCGCTGCGGGAGGCCGCGGGTGCCGTGGGGCGCGGGGCGCCGCTGCCGACTTTCCCACCCGGGGCGCCGCGAGAGTTCCAGCCGGTGATGTCGGCATTCGAGCGGATGGCGACGGACGTGAAGCGCAGCCAGACCGCCCTGGAAGAGGCACGCAGTCGCACGGCGCAGGTGCTCGCCAATGTTGCAACCGGTGTGATTGCGGTCGACGAGGGATTGCGCGTCACGATGGCCAACCCGCGCGCCGCCGAGCTGCTCGGCACGGCGCTCGCGCCGGGAGACCTGCTGCCGCGCACGGCGTCGACCGACTGGCTGCCCGTGTGGACCGCGGTGGGCGAGTTCCTCCGCTCCCGCGGCGAGCGCATCGCCGAGCACGAGTTCGTCGTGGGCCGCCGGCAGATCCGCGTGCAGCTCGCGTCGCTCGGCCCGGCTCCCGACGGTTGTGTGGTTGCGCTCGACGATGCCACGGCCCTCACCCGCGCGGCGCGTGTGCTGGCGTGGGGCGAGATGGCCCGCCAGGTGGCCCACGAGATCAAGAATCCGCTCACGCCCATCCGCCTGGGCATCCAGCATCTGCAGCGGGCCCGCGAGAAGAAGGATGGGAAGGATTTCGACGCCACGCTGAGCGAGACTGCGGAGCGGATCCTGGCGGAGATCGATCGCCTCGACGCGATCGCGCGGGCATTCTCGCGCTTCGCCTCGCCCAGCGTCGAGGCGCTGCCGCTCGAGCCGGTGGACGTGTACGCAGTGGCTCGGGAGGTCGTGCACCTCTATACGCTGGGCGGCGTGGAGGCGGGGGCCCGGGTAGAGATCGCGGGCGCTGCCGGGCCGCCCGTGCGCGCTCGCCGCGACGAGGTCAAGGAGGTCCTCGTCAACCTCCTCGAAAACGCGCGCAATGCCGGCGCGCGCACGGTGGCGGTGCGGGTCGGGGACGGGGGACGGCGGCTCGCCGTGGAGGACGACGGGGAGGGCATCGCGCCGGACGCGCTGCCGCGCGTGTTCGACCCCGCCTTCTCCACGACATCGAGCGGGTCGGGGCTGGGGCTTGCGATCGCCCGGCGGCTGGTCGAGAGCTGGGGCGGGACGATCGACCTCACCAGCGTCCTGGGCCACGGGGCGACGGTCACCATCACGTTCCAGGGTGCTGCGATCCCTACGGGGTCGTGACCCGGCTCACCCCTGTCCGTGGCGTAATTCACGATGATTCGCAATCTTAGTGCCCGGCGGGGTACCCCATTTCGCGAGGAGCATCGTGCGGACCTCGGTGATCGGCATCGGGCTCGTGGCGCTGACGGTCGGTGTGGCGGCGCAGGCCGCGGGGCAGGGGTTGATCTTCGACGCGCGGCGCATCGGGATGGGCGGTCTCTCCCTGGGCCGCTCGGCGAGTCTGGTGCGGTACAACGCCGCCTACGGCGCGGTGCCCGAAGCGGCCGACCGCCGCGGCCGGCCCAGGGTGACGATCCCGATTCCCCTCGGCCTCATCCAGTTCCTGCACGACCATCCGCACCTCTCCACCGATCCGGCCTTCCACCCCGACTCCGCGGGGTTCAATCCGATCCTGGCGGTCAACACGCTGCTCAACCTCCCGATCTACCTCGAGGTGAAGAAGGCGCCGACGCCGACCAACGACGTCGTGTTCGGGATCGGCAAAGACTCGTTGCGGGTCAACCTGGGTGCGGCAGCGCAACTGGTCCCGGAGGATCAGTTCGGGTTCGGGGGCTCGAGCCGGCTGCTCAATCCCGGGTTCGGGATCAAGGGGGTGCGCGTCAGCGTACTGGGGTGGCTGCACTACGATCTCGGCGTTCAGTTGAACGACAAACTGTTGGCGTTCCTGCGCGACTCCGTGGAGGCGCAGCCACGGACGGGCTATGGGGTATTCGGGAACGGCATCGCCGAAGGCGGATTTGCGCCCACGGTGAGCTATGCCGGTCGCGTGGCCGGGGACTCGAGCACTGGACTGTACCTGGGCGGGGCGCTGCACTACTACCTCGGCGCCGCGTATGCGCGGAGCAGTATCAGTGCCGGCTTCACGACGGGCGACTCGATTTTCACCGGCCCCAATCCCGTCACGCCGCACGACAGCGGCTTGACGAGCTACTCCAAGCCCGGGAATGCCTTGGGTCATGGGGTGGGGGGCGACGTAGGGATCGCGTGGATCTCCGGACCTATCGAGCTGGGCGTCGGGGTGAACGACATCGGGGCGACGTTGAAGTGGTCCGATACGCGTCAGGACAGCGTGTTCTACCGCGATTCGACCTTCTCCAAGCCGTTCAGGAACCACGTCTCCACCACGACCAAACTACCGGTCTCGTACGTCGCCAACGTGACGTATACCGTCGGGAAAACCACGCTCGGGGCCGACGTGCTGAACGCCGGCCGGGGCGCGACGGTGCACGTGGGCGGCGAGCAGCGCATCGGCCTGATCGCGCTGCGGGGCGGCATCGCGCGCGACCAGCGCAAGCGGATCGAGTTCGGGTGGGGCGGGGGCGTGCGGCTGGGCGCCCTCGGCCTGGACGTGGGATTCTGGACGCACACGAACTCGCTCTCGAACGAGCGCGGCGTCACGATGGCGACGTCGTTCTCGATCTATTAGGAGGCAGGATGCGCGCGAAGTGGCTGCGGATGACGTGGCTCGCCGGGCTGGCGGTGGGGTGCGGAAAGGGAGAGGCCATCTTCAACGTCAACGTGTACAGCTTCCTGCCGGCGGCGCAGGACACCGTGCCGTACTTCATTCCGCCCAACACGCCGAGTGCGGACACGGGAAGCGTGGCGCAACGGATTGACCTGCCTGGTGTCGGCTCGTCCGTCGTCGACTCGATCCGGATCTTCGGCACACTCGACCTCTACAACCAAAGTGGCACGGGCACGATCGGACTGCAGTTGTTCATGGCCGCGGACTCCCTGGGGACCTACACCGCGTCCAACGCCGTGCTGACCGTGACGCCGAAGACGGTAAGCGGATCGCCACCCGTCCCGGTCGCCGACACGGTTCAGGGACAGCTCCTGTCGAGTGCCAACCCGTTGTTCACCCGGAGGCAGGTCTGGGTCCGCGTTGCGGCGGAGGGCTCGAACTCGAGCCTGACCACACCTGTTATCGGGCGCATGGTGCTTACGACCCTACGGCTCTCGGCTTTCATCAACGACAAGTTCTTCTAGAGACATAAAAGGCGTCGAGCGAAGACGTCATGCAACAACGTCACGCAACGGCGTCTCGCGACTACGTATTCGCGTGACGCTGTTGCGCGACGTCTCTGCCTGACGCCTTTGCTTTATATTGGGTGCGTGAGCTATCAGCGGAGGCAAACGGTCGTCGTCGACGTCGGCGGCGTGAAGGTCGGCGGCACCCACCCGATCGTCGTCCAGTCGATGACCAACACCGATACGGCGGACGTCCGTGCCACGGCCGACCAAACTCGCGCGCTCCACGAGGCGGGCAGCGAATTGGTGCGCGTCACGGTCAACACCGATGCCGCGGCCGCGGCGGTGCCCGACATCGTCGCCGCCGTGGAAGTCCCAGTGATCGGAGACTTCCATTACAACGGCCACCTGCTGCTGACGAAGTATCCCAAGTGCGCGGCGGCCCTCGCCAAGTACCGCATCAATCCCGGCAACGTGGGCGCCAAGCGGCGGGACGAGCACTTCCGCACCATCATCGACGTCGCGCTGGCCCACGGCAAACCGGTCCGTATCGGCGTCAACTGGGGGAGCCTCGACCAGCAGCTGCTCACCGAAATGATGGATGAAAACGCCCGCCGGCCCGAGCCGCTGGACGCCCGGGAGGTCATGCTCGAGGCGATGGTGGCCAGTGCCACGCGCTCGGCCGAGCTGGCGCAGGAATGCGGCCTGGCGCACGACCGCATCATTCTCTCGGCCAAGGTGTCGGGCGTGCAGGACCTGGTCGAGGTGTATCGCCGGCTGGCCGAGCGGTGCGACTATCCGCTCCATTTGGGCCTCACCGAGGCGGGGATGGGTACCAAGGGCGTCATCGCGAGCACGGCGGGCCTGGCCATTCTGCTCCAGGAGGGCATCGGCGACACGATCCGCGTGTCGCTCACCCCGCGCCCGGGCGGCGACCGGACGGAGGAGGTGCAGGTCGCGCAGCAGGTGCTGCAGTCGCTCGGGCTGCGGCATTTCGCACCGCAGGTCTCGGCGTGTCCCGGGTGCGGGCGCACCACGTCGACATTCTTCCAGGAAATGGCGGAGCAGATCCAGGCTCACTTGAAGCAGCAGATGCCCGTGTGGCGCGCCCGCTATCCGGGCGTGGAGACGCTGCGCGTCGCGGTCATGGGGTGCGTCGTGAACGGTCCCGGGGAGTCGAAACACGCCGACATCGGCATCTCGCTGCCCGGCACGTTCGAGGAGCCCAAGGCTCCGGTCTACGTGGACGGCCGGCTCAAGATCACGCTCAAGGGCGAGACGATCGTTCCGGAATTCTTGAAGATCCTCGAGGAGTACATCGAGGCCCGCTACTCCTCACCACTCGTCGCGAGCTAGCCGATCCGGCTGCCGAGCGGGACGTCGCGCTCCGGGTGCACCAGCACGATGTCGCCGTCTCCCAACACCACGCCCAGTGTGAGCACCTCGGAAAAGAAGTTCGCGATCTGGCGCGGCGGGAAGTTGACCACCGCCAACACCAGCTTCCCCACGAGACCGGTCTTGTCGTAGTACTTCGTGATCTGCGCGCTCGACGTCTTGATGCCGAGCTCCCCGAAGTCGATGCGCAGCTGGTAGGCGGGTTTGCGCGCCTTGGGGAAGTCGTCGACCTGCACGACGCGGCCGACGCGGATGTCGACCTTGGCGAAGTCGTCCCAGCTGATCACGAGACCTCACCCCCTGACCCCCTCTCCACTTCGTGGAGAGGGGGAACGGCGTGTAAGATCTTGCAACAACCCCTTCAGGATCTCTTCCCGCAACGAGTCGTTACTGATTCGAAGTACCTTGAGTCCTCGCGATTCCAGACGCGCGGTACGCGCGGCGTCATAATCTGACTGCATCTTGATCGCGTGTCCGCTTCCGTCGATCTCGAGCACCAGTCGCAGCTCAGCGCAGTAGAAGTCTACAATAAAGCCTGCGACGACATGCTGGCGGCGGAATTTCAGGTTGAGCATGCGGCGATTCCGGAGCATGTCCCACACTTTTCGTTCAGCGATGGTCAGCTCGCGCCGCAGTTCCCGTGCCCGCCGGAGCTTGGGCTGCGGGATCGGTGGATGTCGGAGGCGCATGGGGGGACTGTACTGACCAGTCGTTGGGGAATTGACCCCGATTCACGCCGGCTGTGGCTGATTCGCGCGCAGGTCCTTTCAATGCGTCCCCCCTCTCCGCAACGCGGAGAGGGGGTCAGGGGGTGAGGTCCGCGGGACAGGGGGTGAGGTCCGCAACAAGACGAGCTGCCTTGCAGTGATTCGATGACACACCCAGTGAATCTGTCTAGCATCGTTCCATCCGATGAGTGCACGGACGGCGTCATGGCGTCCCCCCTCTCCGCGAAGCGGAGAGGGGGACAGGGGGTGAGGTCATGCTCGCCCGCGTCCGCTCCGCCGCGGTGTTCGGCATCGACGCCTATCTCGTCGACGTCGAGACCGACATCGCGAACGGCCTCCCCACGTTCGCCACCGTCGGGTTGCCGCAGGGTGCTGTAAAGGAGGGCCGCGAGCGCGTGTACGCGGCGCTCGCCAACACGGGTTACACCTTCCCCCTGAAGCGTATCACCGTCAACCTCGCCCCGGCGGACATTCGAAAAGACGGCTCGGCATTCGACCTTCCCATTGCTGTCGGGATTCTCGCGGCCACCGAGCAGATCTCCCCCGAGCGGCTGGGCCGCGTGGCCGTGCTGGGCGAGTTGGGGCTCGAGGGCGCGATCCGGCCGGTGCGCGGCGCCCTGCCCGTGGCGCTCGCGACCCGCGCCGCGGGGCTCGAGGCGCTCGTCCTGCCGCGCGAGAACCTGCCGGAGGCGGGCGTCGTCTCCGGAGTCCGCGTGCTGGGGGCCGGCAATCTCGCCGAGCTCGCGGACTATCTGGACGGCCGCGCCGAGCTGCCGGAGGCCCGGGTCGATCTCGCCGGCCTGCTCGCGGAGCGGGCGAAGCACGACGTCGACTTCGGGGAAGTGAAAGGACAGGCGCACGCGAAGCGCGCGCTCGAAGTCGCGGCGGCGGGAAGTCACAACATCCTCATGATCGGGCCGCCAGGAAGCGGTAAGACGATGCTGGCCCGGCGGCTCCCGACCATTCTTCCGCAGATGAGCCTCGATGAAGCGCTCGAGACGACAAAAATCCATTCGGTGGCGGGTGTGCTGCCGGTCGGCGAGTCGCTCGTGGCGCGTCGCCCGTTCCGAGCCCCGCATCACACCATCTCCGACGCCGGGCTCATCGGCGGCGGCTCGTACCCGCGACCCGGCGAGGTGAGCCTGGCCCATGGTGGTGTCCTGTTCCTCGACGAGCTCCCCGAGTTCCGCAAAAACGTCCTGGAGGTGCTGCGCCAGCCGATGGAGGACGGTGTGGTGACGATCGCCCGCGCCGCCATGAGCCTCTCCTATCCGGCGCGCTTCATGCTGGCCGCCGCCATGAACCCGTGTCCCTGCGGCTACTTCGGCGACCCGCAGCACAATTGCGTATGCGGTTCCCTGGGCGTGGAGCGCTACCTCGCTCGCGTCTCGGGACCCTTGCTCGATCGGATCGACATCCACCTCGAGGTGCCGGCTGTGAAGTACCGCGCGCTCGCGGACCAGAGCAACGGCGAGGCGAGCGAGCCGATCCGGGATCGCGTGGACCGCGCGCGCGCCGTGCAGCGCGACCGGTTCGCGGCGCGCCCGGGTGTGTATGCCAATGCGCACATGGCGGCGCGGGACATCCGCACGTTCTGCCGCGTATCGGACGGGGCGGACGCGCTGCTGCGCACGGCGATCACACGGCTCGCCCTCTCGGCGCGGGCGTATCACCGGATCTTGAAGATCGCTCGCACCATCGCCGACCTCGCGGGAGCGGCCTCACTCGAATCGCGCCACGTGAGCGAGGCGATCCAGTATCGCAGCCTCGACCGGCGCGGTTTGGCGTAGGAAACGAGGAGGGAACGTGGAAGCGTCACATCGCGACCGCATCTTTTCCGACCCTAAGCGCTCGGATTATCTGTGGTGTCTGCACTGTGAGCGCACGTACGAGCGTGGTAAGTGGCGTACGTTGCGCGGATTTCAGATGTGTCCCTACCTGGATTGCGATGGGGATGCTGTCATCGACGCTCTGGATTGGGCCGCGATACGGGACGAGCATCCGGAGTATCCCGAGCGCCCCAAATGGGGCGCGGTGTACCACTGGGAGTAGGGTCAGGCGGGTTGAAGCGTATGCAAAGATCGAGCACTTTCATGCACATGCGGACTACACTGCACCTCGATGACGGCATGCTGCAGGAGGCCCAGCGTCTCACGGGCATCAGACAGAAGACGGCGATCGTGCGCGCCCCATTGGAGGCTCTGATCGCTCGCGAGAGCGCCAGGTTGCTGGCCGCGCTCGGCGGCACTGAGCCCGCGCTGCGCTTGGTGTCACGTCGACGCTCCCGTGCGGGCCGCCGGCGGGTGCGCTGATCCCCGCCGCCACGCCGACGCTCATCGGCCTCCCCTACGACGCGAGCTCGTCGTTCCTGCGGGGCGCGGCCGCCGCTCCGCCCGTCATCCGCCAGGCGCTGCACTCGCCCGCGGGCAATCCCTGGACGGAAACCGGCGTCGACATCGGCGGTGACGGCGCCCTCGCTCAGGACCTGCTGTGGTGCGGCGCTTACGAAAAGCAGATCCTTCGCGCCTGCGGCGCTCAGGACGGCGGGATGGTCAGGTGAATCACATCCCCCGGCCGCACCGAGATCGTCTCGGTGATGGGATTGCCCCGACCGCCGATCGGATGCACCTCGAACTGCACCTCCGTGCCGTAGCCGATCAGCTCGGGACGGACCATGAGAATGCGCGACGAGAGCCCCGACACCATGCCGAGGCGGAGGCGCTGCCCGCCCCGGATGATGAACACGTCCATGTCGAGGAAATTCTGGTTCTCGACCGTCAGCGCGACCTCGGCCCGGGGATTGAGCGGCGCGGCCGCGGGGCGGTGGCAGGCCACGCCGGTGACGGCCAGGACGACCAGCGAGGCGGCGGGCGCGCGCATGGCCACGTAATCTACACCGCGCCCGCTGGCGCCGCGCCGGGCGACCATCTAGCTTGTCCCCCCATCTCACCACACCCCGCATGATCGACTGGCTGCAGTCGCACCTCGGCGTGAGCCCCCAGCTCCAGACGCGGTTGCTCGTCACCGTGGGGACGATCGTCGGGCTCTGGCTCGTCCGCCACTTCGTCCTGGGAGTCGTCTACCGGCGGGTGCAGGACCCGTGGGGCCGGTATCGCTGGCGCAAGGGCGTGACCTACGCGCTGGTCGCGGTGGGCGTGATCCTCGTGAGCCAAACATGGTTCGTCGGAACCAGCGCGCTCACGACCTACATCGGGCTGGTTTCCGCGGGGCTGGCGATCGCCCTCAAGGAGCCGCTATCCAACGTCGCCGGGTGGGCGTTCATCATCTGGCGCAGCCCGTTCGAAGTGGGCGACCGCGTGCAGATCGGTCCTCACGCCGGCGACGTCATCGACCTCGGCCTGTTCCAGTTCACCCTCAACGAGATCGGTGGCTGGGTGGACGCGGACCAGTCGAGCGGACGCATCATTCACATCCCGAACGGCAAGGTGTTCAGCGATCCCGTGGCCAACTACAACAAGGGATTCCGCTACATCTGGAACGAGGTGCCGGTGGTGGTGACGTTCGAGAGCGACTGGAGAAAGGCGAAGCACATCCTCGGGAAGATCGCCGTGAAGCACGCGGAGCACCTCACCGCGCAGGCGGAGCAGGAGCTGCTCGCGGCCTCCCAGCAGTACCTCATCAACTACCGCAAGCTGACGCCCATCGTGTACACCAAGGTGGTGAACGACGGCGTGCAGCTGACGATCCGCTACCTGATCGAGCCCCGCAAGCGCCGCGGCACCGAGCACGCGATCTGGGAAGACATCCTCACCGAGTTCGCCGCCGCCCCGGACATCGACCTCGCCTACCACACCACGCGGGGATTCAAGTACGCCGAAGAAGGGAAACCGACGCTCCGGGCACCGCCGACCACGCCGCTGCCGAGTGGGCTTCCCATCGACGACGACTGAAGTCAGCGCTCCAGCACGTCGTAGTGCGTGACCGTGGGCTCGAGCTCGACGAGGTACTCGTGGTCCTCGGGATAATAGTGCGCTCGCTCGACGTCGTCGCCCGCGAAGGTCCGGATCGCGTCCATCGACTTCCAGAACGAGATGAACAGGAAATGCGTCTCGCCGCCCACGGTCCGACGCAGCACTTCGACGCCCGTGTTTCCGGGCGTCGCCCGGCACTCGGTCACGCCCGTGCGGCGCAGGTAGGCGGCATAGGCGTCCCCCTTGGCGGCGGGCACGGCGCCGTGCCACACCCGGGCGATCAGGCCACGCTCAGATCCGGTCGAGCTCGCTGACCGTGCGCTCATTGCGGACGTTCCCCGTGTTGAGGGTGGACTTCGGCTCGAGCAGCACCACGTGCGTCTCGTCGGGCGCGACGGGGAGATGTTCCACGCCCCGCGGGACGATGACGAATTCACCCTCCTCGACCCACACCTCGTGGTCGCGGAACTTGAGCAGCAGCCGCCCCTTCACGACGAGAAACAGCTCGTCCTCGAGCTCGTGGCGATGCCACACGAACTCGCCTCTGACCTTGACGAGCTTGACGTACGCGTCGTTGAGCTCGCCGACGATCTTCGGACGCCAATGCTCGTCGAACTGCCGGAATTTTTCGGCCAGATTCACGCTACGCATGCTCGGAGGCCTCCTGACGGACGGGCTCCGCCCGCCGGTCGGGTGGTCCCCCCGACCGCCCGATCTTGTGCGAGAATTGGATCCACACCACGGCCCCCACGATCAGCGCCATCGCGAGGAAGGTGCGTGCCGTCACCGGCTCCGCGAGGATGAGCCAGCCGAGCAGCACGGCGATCACCGGGTTCACGTAGGCGTACGTGCCGACGATGGTGGGCGACGCGTGCCGCAGGGCGTACGTATAGGCGCTGTAGCCGAAGATCGATCCGAACACCACCAGGTAGGCGATGGCGCCCGCGCCTTTCGGGCCGAGATGCCACCGGCTCCATTCGCCCAGCGCCGTGCCGAGCACGATCACCGCGCCGCCGCCCGCGATCATCTGGAGCGCCGCGCCGACGTAGGGACTCGTCTCCGTGCGGTGCCGCTTGCCGTACACCGAGCCGAGCGACCACGAGGCGCTCGCCGCCGTGAGGGCGATCGGCCCGCGCAGATCGGCGTGCACGATCTCCGCCGGGCTCGCGCCCACGAGCAGCGCGGTGCCGACGAAGCCGAGCGCCAGGCCGGCCACGACCCGCCAGTTGAGATCGCCCGTGCCGCCCGGAATGACGGCGTCGAAGAACGCCATCCACAGGGCCACGGTCACGACGAAAATGCTGGCGATGCCCGAAGGGGTGTACTGCTCCGCCCACACCACAAACGCGTTCCCGCCGGCGAGCAGCAGGACGCCGACGATCGCCTGAGTGCGCCAGTCCACCAGGCGGCGCGGCAGGCGGTCGCCCAGCGCAAGGACGACGGCGAGCAGCAGGGCGCCCGCCACCAGGAAACGAATCCCCGCGAACAGGAAGGGCGGTAGGACTCCCACGCCGACGCGGATCGCAAGGTAGGTCGAGCCCCAGAACACGCACACAACGAGGTACGCCACGAGCGCTTTGCCGCGCAGCCCGGGCATCAGTCCGGCTCCACCGGGATGAATCCCGGCTTCTCGAACACGGTGCCGAGCACGATCGTCGTCCGCGTGCTCATCTGTGTCTTGGACGAGCCGCGCAGATCCCGCAGCACGTCCTGCAGGCTCTCGAGATCGGGCGCCGTGACCTTGAGGATGTAACAGTCCTCTCCGGCGACGTGGTGACACTCGAGCACTTCCGGATGCTTCTCCATGTCCCGCATCCGCGGCTCGTCGCCGACGTAGTCGGAGTTGGCGTAGCGCACGGCGACGAAGGCGGTCACGGGAAAACCGGACTTGGCGCGGTCCACCCGCGCGCCATACCCGGTGATGTATCCCGCCTCCTCCAGCCGCTTGACGCGCTCCATCACCGCCGGCCGCGAAAGTCCCACTTCATCGGCGATCGCCTGATAGCTGGCGCGGCCGTCGGTGGCGAGCTGCCGCACGATCTTGCGATCCACGGCATCCAGCTCGGTCTTGTGTGCCATTTCGGAGCCTCAATGTCGTATCAGCCTACTAGACGTAGACAATCCCACGTTGGTGACAACGTATGATAAGAATAAGCGGTTCCGCGGCTACGATCTATCCGATTCTTGCTGCGGAAATGTCCTTTGATGGAGACAGTGTAAGTCATTACTATTCCGCCGTGTCCGGCTCCCTTCCGGCCCTGCGCGCCCTCACCCGCGGCTTTCCCTCGGCCCTGGTAGGCTATTCGGGCGGCGTCGATTCCGCCCTCCTGGCGGTCGTGCTCCGGCAGGAACTCGGCGGGGAACGCATGCTCGCGGCCGTGGGGAGGAGCCCGTCGTACCCCGCCGCCCAGTGGGCCACGGCCCGTGCCGTGGCACAACGCTTCGAGGTGCCGCTCGTCGAGCTCGACACCCACGAGCTCGACGACCCGCGCTACCTCGCCAATCCCACCAACCGCTGCTTCTTCTGCAAGACTGAATTGTGGCGGCGGCTGATCCCCGAGGCGCAGGCGCGGGGCCTGGCCGTGGTGTGCGACGGCACCAACGCGGACGACCTGGGCGAGCATCGGCCGGGCCATGCGGCGGGCGTGGCGGCGGGCGTACGCTCCCCGCTCGCCGACGTGGGCTTCACCAAGGCGGACGTGCGCCGGGCGGCGCGCGCACTGGGGCTCCCCATCTGGGATGCGCCCGCGGCACCGTGCCTCTCGAGCCGCGTGGCGTACGGGATCGCGATCACCCCGGGGCGACTGGCGCAGGTGGAGCAGGGGGAGGCGTACCTGCGCGAGCTGGGCGTCACGGGGGATCTGCGCGTGCGCCACCACGGGGAGCGCGCGCGCATCGAGGTGGAGCCGCGCTGGATCCCGTGGCTCGCGGAGCGGCTGCCCGCGATCGAGCGGCGGTTGGGCGAGTTGGGCTTCGCGGCCGTCGAGCTCGATCCCCTTGGCTACCGTCGCGGCAGCCTGCTCGCCTCCCCCCGGCGCGCCGCCGGCGCGTGAGGCTGTTTGTCGCGTTGAATCTTCCTCCCCCCGTGCGCGAAGCCCTGTGGGCCGCCACGACGCCGCTGCGGGAGCTGGAGCTCCCCGTGAATTGGGTCCGCGGCGACGGCATCCACCTGACGCTCAAGTTTCTCGGCGAGGTGGCGGACGAGCGGGAGCCGGAGGTCGCGGGCGCGCTCGGGCGGGCGGCAGCGGGAGCGCGCGCCCTGCCCCTCGTGCTGGGGGGCTTCGGCGCGTTTCCCGACTTCCGCCGGCCGCGCGTGGTGTGGGCCGGGATCGCACCGGAGCCGGGGCTCGAGATCCTGCAGCATCGGGTGGAGCAGGAATTCGCACCGCTCGGGTTTAGCACCGAGGCGCGTCCGTTTCGTCCCCATGTGACGCTGGGGCGCGCGCGGCGGGAGGCCCGACCCCGCGACTTCGCAGGGCTCGAGTCCGCGCTCGCGGGCCTCGAATTCGCGGAGACGGCCGTGGTGAGCGCGCTCGACCTGATGCAGAGCACGCTCCGATCGGGGGGGGCGGTGTACAACGTGAGACACAGTGAACGGCTGCCTTAAGGGACTGTTCCGGCTGGCTCTCTTCGCCGCCGCCCTCGTGGTGGCGCTCGTGGCATGGTGGTTCCGCGAGCCGCTGCTGCGGAGCGCCTCTCGCTGGCTCGGGCCCCATTCGACCAAGCTCCCGCCCGTCGCCGATACGGCCGTCGGCGCGCCCACCCCCAAAGCGCTGTCTTCCAGTCAGACCAAGGTCGACCGCCTCAAGCTCAACGAAGGCCCCGACTCGGTGGTGCTCTCGCCCAACGAGATCGCGGCGATGATCGGCAGCGGGATCGACTGGTCGGTCCGCAAGAGCTTCGACTCGCTGCGGGTAGAGCTGCTCGAGGGCACGCTCGCCGTGTACTGCCGGCTCGATACCCGGCTCATTCCGCCGGACGCGCTGGGCCCGCTCGCGGGGATGTTGAATCCGCGGGAGCCGCTGCGCATCGCCGGACCGCTCGCGATCGAGCGCCCCGGGGTCGGGCGTTTCACGGTCGCGGAGCTGTCGCTGCGCGGCTTCCCGTTCCCGGGACCCCTGGTGAAGCAGCTGGCGCAGCGCGTGGCGGGCGCCGACTCAAGCGGCGCCGTACCGCTGCGGGTCTCCCCGGCATTCACCGACGTCGCCATCCATCCGACGGGGGTCGTGCTGTACCGCTTCAAGCGGAGGAAGGCGTGAGCCGGCGCGTGCTGGTCGTCGACGATGAAAAGGGCATCCGTGAGGCCCTGACCCAGTTGCTCGAGTATGAGGACCTCGAGGTGCAGGCGTGCGCGTCGGGCTTCGAGGCCCTGAGCCTCTACCCCGAGCTCCGGCCCCACCTCGTGTTCCTCGACGTGAAGATGCAGGGCATGGACGGCCTCGAGGCCCTGCGGAAGCTGCGGGAGCTCGACCCGCGCGCGCAGGTCGTCATGATCTCGGGCCACGGCACGATCCAGACCGCGGTCGAAGCGACCCAGCTCGGCGCCTACGACTTCCTCGAGAAGCCGCTCGACACGGACCGCATCCTCCTCACGCTCCGCAACGCCCTCGAGCACGTGGACCTCGCCAGCGAGAACGTGCGGCTCAAGGCCGAGGTGCACGCCCAGTACGAGATCGTGGGCACGAGCCGGGCCGTCAAGGGCGTGATCGAGCGCATCGAGAAGGTGGCGCCGACGGCGGCACGCGTCCTCATTACCGGCGAAAACGGCACCGGCAAGGAGCTGGTCGCCCGCGCCATCCACACGCTCTCCCCCCGTGCAGAGCAGCCGTTCGTGGAAGTGAACTGCGCGGCGATCCCGACGGAGCTGATCGAGAGCGAGCTGTTCGGGCACATGAAAGGCAGCTTCACCGGCGCGTTCGCCGACCGCGCGGGGAAGTTCGAGCTGGCCGACGGGGGGACGCTGTTCCTCGACGAGGTCGGGGATATGAGCCTCTCGGCCCAGGCCAAGGTGCTGCGCGCCCTGGAGGAGGGCGTCATCTCGCGCGTCGGGTCGGGCAAGACGCTCGCGGTGGACGTGCGGGTCGTCGCCGCCACCAACAAGGACCTGCGCGCCGAGATCGCCGCGGGACGGTTTCGCGAGGACCTGCTCTACCGGCTCAACGTCGTGCCGATCGAGGTGCCGCCGCTGCGCGCGCGCCGCGCCGACGTGCCCCAGCTCGTCGAACACTTCGCCGCCCGCTTGACCGAGCGCGGCGGGCTCCAGGCCTTGGGCTTCGACCCCGAGGCCTTGAAACGGCTCGCGGCACACGACTGGCCCGGGAACATCCGCGAGCTGCGCAACGCCGTCGAGCGCCTCCTCATCCTGTCGACCGGGCCCACGGTCACGATGGCGGACGTGGACCGCATCGCCGGTGTCGGGAGGGGAGACGGGGGAGGAGGGACGGGTCCGGCCGACGTGTCCGCGGCACCGTGGATGCGGGCGGCGACGTTCGAGGAGTTCAAGCAGGTGGCGGAGCGGACCTATATCCTGGCGAAACTGCAGGAGAACGACTGGAATGTGTCCGAGACGGCGCGCACATTGGATATGCCACGCAGCAATCTTTACAAGAAGATCGAGCGGTACGGGCTGGCCCGGGAGGCGTAGTGGCGGGAACAGAGAAGGAGCGCGACTGGGACAAGGAGATGGCGGACGTGGACCGCCTGCTCAAGAAATTGCCGTACGCCGATCCGACGCTGCGGGGGGGCGGGGGGGG
>Ga0209805_1000695_pt1 | contig 20776 bp, 23 predicted proteins | sample GraSoiAngelo_148_FD_185905 | JGI IMG/M metagenome (GOLD analysis project Ga0209805, IMG submission 185905) | Grasslands soil microbial communities from the Angelo Coastal Reserve, California, USA - 14_1009_09_20cm (SPAdes) (version 2) | ecosystem: Environmental > Terrestrial > Soil > Grasslands ...
CTTCACCCAGCGCGTCGGCACCCCGAGCGTCTGGGCCCGCTGCTCGTCCGCGCCGATGCCGATGAGCGCGAGGCCGAATCGGCTTGCGCGCACCGCGACCGCGACGACGACCGCGGCGACGGCGATCACGAGCACCGTGAAATACACGGTGCGGTTCGACGGAACCCCCGTGAGCACGCGACCGAGCGTCCCCGCGTACTGTTTTTCGCCGTACGTGACCACGTGGCGCGTGAGCTCGCTCATGCCGAACGTGAGGACCGCGAAGTACGTCCCGCGCAGGTGCAGGATCGCGAGGCCGGCGAGCCCCGCGAACACGGCGGCGACCAGCGCGCCGCCGGCGATCACCATGGGCCACGGCGCGGCCGCGACGGTCCAGGCGCTCACGTAGGCGCCGAGCCCGAAGAAGGCGGAGGTCCCCAGCGAGACGTAGCGCGTCGCCCCGGAGAACATCGCCCAGCTCGTCGCGAGCGCGACGTACATCAGACACGAGAGCGCCAGCGAGACGAGGAAGTCGTCGAGCAGCCAGGGCAAGGCCGCCGCGACGGCGGCGGCGCCGGCGACGGCGGCGAGCGCGCCGCGGGGCATCAGCGGACGAAGAGGCCGTTGGGGCGCGTGATCAGCACCAGCATGAAGACGCCGTAGGAGAGCACCATCTTCAAGGACGGGCTCGTGAGGTGCATTCCGATCGCCTCGACGACGCCGAGGAGCAAGCCGCCCAGGAGGCTCCCGGTGACGCTGCCGAAACCGCCGAGCGCGATCACGATCAGCGCCGTGACCGTGTACGGCTCGCCCATCGACGGCGAGATCTCGAACACCATCGAGAGCAGCGCGCCGGCCGCGCCGGCCAGCGCGAGGCCGACGCCGAAGACCGCCGGGTGCAACCGCCGCACGTCGATACCGACCAGCAGGGCGCCGGTCGGCGACTGCATCATCGCGCGGACCGCCCGGCCGAGCAGGGTCGCCCGCAGCACGAGGATCAGGCCGAGGCCGAGGCCGATCGCCCCGGCGAACGCCACGAGCCGGTTCGCGGTGAACCCGACGCCGGCGACCGACACCGTCCGCGAAAGGTACTGATAGCCGCGTAGATCGGCACCCCAGACCAGGAGCGCGACGTTCTGCACCACGAACATCAGCCCGAAGCCGACGAGCAGGCTGCGCGCCTCGAACGCCTCGACCTCCGGCGTCGTCTCGGCGAGCCGGCGGAAGCAGAGGCGATGGATCACCAGGCCGATCACGAAGAGCCCCACGAGCAGCGGCGGCAGAAACACGAACGGGCTCAGGTGCGTCACCAGGTGCGCCCAGTACACGAGGTAGGCGCCGAGCATCAGGAACTCGCCGTGTGACACGTTGAGGATGCGCATGAGGCCGTACTGGAGATTCAGGCCCATGGCCACCAGCGCATAGATGCCGCCCGTGATGAAGCCGGAGACGATCAGCTCGACCCAGAGCCTCACGGAGAGGCGCGCTAGCCGGCGCGGCTCCCCGCGAGGTGCCCGGCTACTTCCATGCGGGCTTGGGGATGGAGAGCTTCGCGGTCGCGCGATTGGCCGGCCACACGACCTCGAAGTCGCCGCCGACCCACTGACTGACCGTGCCGGGGAACTGGATCTCCGAGCCCTTGAAGCGGACCGGGCCGATGATCGTCGCGTGCTCGCCGGACGCGATGTATTCGCGGATCGCCTTGCGGTCCATGCCGACCTTCTCGATGGCCGCCTGGAGGATCTGGAGCCCCGCCCAGCCGTGGGCGCTGGCCCAGCGATCGGGCTCCTTCTGGAAGCGCTTCACGTGGGCGTCGAAGAACGCCTTCGCGGCGGGGCTCGTCTTGACGCTCCACGACCCGATGCCGCTGACGCCGTCGGAGTCGGGGCCCATGACCTGCTTGTAGAGCGGAAACGCCGTGCCCACCGCGGTGAAGAACACCTTCGGGTTGAAGCCGATCTCCTTCGACTGCTTGGAGGCGAGAATCGTATCGGGCGGATACGTGAGGCCGACGAATGCGTCGGGGTTCTTGTCCTTGATCGCCCGCAGCACCGGCGAGAGGTCCTTGATGCCCAGGGGGTAGCTCTTCTTGTCGACGATCTCGATCCCCTTGGCCTTCACGGCCGGCTCGAAGGCCGCGATGTTCTCGAGCCCGAACACGTCGTCCATGTAGATGACGGCGACGGTCTTCACGCCGTTGGCCGCGAGCATGTCGGCGGCGGCGGCCATCAGCACGTACGGCTGGGGCAGCATCGAGAAGAAGTACGGAAGCTTCATGTCGACGAGCTTCATCGAGAGGGCCGTCGGCGCCAGCACCGGATAGCCATGCTTGTCGGCCAGCGGGGCCACGGCGAAATTGGCGGTGGAGCCCCAGGGCGGCAGGATCAGGTCGACCTTGTCGGTGACCATCAGCTTCTCGAACGTGCGGACGATCGTCTCGACCTCGCTCCGGTCGTCGTAGCTGATCAGCTCGACCTTGCGCTTCTGGCCCTTGACGTTGATGCCGCCGGCGGCGTTGACCTGCTCGGCCCACAGGATGTAGCTGGGCTCTTGCGTGGCCTGCGCGCCCGGCGCAAAGGGCCCCGTTCGCGAAATGGCGTAGCCGATCTTGATCGTGGGCGCGTCGGACTGCGCGCTCGTGTCGAGGCTCGCTCCCGCGAGAACGAAGGCCATGGCGAGGGCGAAGGTGAGCACACGCATCATGGTGGTGTCTCCTCCGGCGCCGCCTCGAGCCGTCCTCGCAGCGCCCTTGCTGCGCCGGATTATATGCCACCGTCTACGCGAACGAGCGCGCTACTCGGCGCCGAGGACCACGGCCTCGACCTTCGTCACGCCGTCGCCGACCATGCCGAGGGCCTTCGCCGCCGCCTGGCTGACGTCGAGGACGCGATCGTTCACCCACGGGCCCCGGTCGTTCACCCGGACCACGACGCTCCGGCCGTTCTCGACGTTCGTCACGCGCAGGCGTGTCCCGAACGGCATCGTGCGGTGCGCGGCGGTCAGCTTGTTCATGTCGAAGGCCTCGCCTGACGCGGTCGCGCGCCCCTGATGACGTTGCCCGTACCACGAGGCGAGTCCGACGATGCGGGTTCCCGGCGCCGCCGACGCCGGCGTGGCGCGAGTCGGCTTCGTCGAGGCGCAGCCCGCCGCCGCGAGCGCCAGCACGGCGAGGCTGAAGCCGACCAGCCTGTACGGCCGACACTGGGCCTGCACGACCCGTACCGGGGTGCGCGGGCTCGCGCGCCCCTACCGAGCGGCCGTCGTTCGGTCGGGCGAGGTGTCCCCGAGGAATTTCAGGGATTCACGCCCTCGGATGACGTTCGGGGTCACGATCCAGGATCCACCGCAGGTGGCCATCGCCACCTTGCCGGCCGTCGGGGGCGAGGCGATCGCGGTGAAGCCGCTGCCGATCCCACCGAGGATGCAGAACGTTGCTTTGAGCGGCGCGTACATGAGCGTTCCCAGTGCGCTGCCGGCCGAGGCCCCGACCTCGACGGCGGTGGACGAGGAGCTGGCCCAGCTCGGCGCGCTCGAACCCACCAGCGTGAGCGCGATCAGCAGCACGACGGTATGTCGCATGGCGTGTGCCCTCCCTGTCAGTCTCGACGCCCTCACGATACTCCAGATCGCCGTGTGAAGCGCGTCGAGACGGAAGGGGCGGGGACGATGACGGCGCGCTCCGCGCGTGTCAGTTGCTCGCACCGCCGCGACCGCCCCAGTCGAAGAACAGGACCTGGACCCGATACGACGCGGCCGGCATGACCGCCGTGGTGAAGTAGGCGCGGTTGCCGGCGGGCACGCTGCCCAGCACCCAGGTCGACGAGGTCCCGACGACCTTGCCCGCGGCGTCGAGGCCCTCGATGGAGAGCTGCATCCGCTCGGCGGGGTTTCCGGGGTGCATGTTGTACACGTACCCGCTCAGGACGGGGTGCGAGGCGCTCTGAGCCACCTGGTACTCGATTCGGAAATATCGATCGAGGGTTTCCTGCGCGTAGTTCGCCGCCACCGCACTGTCGGTGGCGAGCAGCACCACGGCTGCGAGCACGAGAGCGAGACGAGCTCCACGCATCGGCGCACCTCCGCCTCAAGAACTCGGAACCATGGGTACGGGTTCCGCGAATGCCGGTCCCGCAGTACCTATCGGCTCCGCACGTATCCATAGGATGAACGGCGGCGCGTCGACGATTCACCATCGCGCGACTCAGCCCGGCTCGGTTCGCACCGTGTACCCTCTGCGCTCCATGCACCGGTTGAACACCCCTCGATCCATACGCGGCGAGCCCGGAGGCGCGACCGTCTGGGGATCGTGCGCCTCCTTCCGGCACAGCGCCATGTCGCGCTCGAGCTTCGCCGGTGTCGCGCTCTGCTTCTCGTAGACCCACTTCTTCTCCGCGCATCCACCGAGCACTGCGGCCGCGCAGAGGAGGATCGCCAGGCGCCGCATCACTCGATGACCCGGTCCGCGCGCTGGAGCAGCGACGACGGAACGATGACAGGAATCGCTCGCGCGGCACGGAGATTCACCACCAGCTCGAAGCGCGACGCGCGCCGGATTCCCAGCTCGGCGGGCTTGGCGCCTCTCAAGATTCGGTCCACGAGCTCCGCGGTCTGCCGGAAGACGTCGGTCCAGTTCGCGCCGTAGGCCAGGAGGCCGCCGGCGTCCGCGAAGTCGCGAGATGGGAACACCGCCGGCAGCTTGCCGCGGCTCATGAACTTGGCAATCCGTTGACGATTCGCGAGCGTGATCGCGTCGGGGAGCACGATCAGTCCCTGGGGGTTCGACTTGCCGACCTGGCTCAGGGCCTCGCGAACGTCGGACTCGGCGGTGATCTCGATCGGCGTCAGCTCCACACCGCGCGCCTTGGCGGCCGCTTGTGTCGTGCGCAGATCGGCGGCGCCGGTCGCGCTGGTCGAGCTCCAGAGCACGACGGCCCGGGTGAGCTTGGGCACGACCTGGCGCAAGAGATCAAGACGGCGCGCGCTCAGCTCGGGGGCGAACGTCGTGAGCCCGGTGAGGTTCGTTTCCGGATTCGTGGGCTCCCCGGTGAGTCCGGCGGCGGCCAGGTCGTCGATGGAGACCATGACGATCGGAACGGTCTTCGTCGCCTTCCGCGCGGCTTCGATGGCCTGCGGGCCGACCGCCACGATCACCGCGACGTTCAGTCGCACGAGATCGTCGGCATGTTGTTGATAGAGCTCGGGCTTGCCCTGAACGTAGCGGTACCAGATCTTGACGGACTGGCCCTCGACCCACTTGCGCTCGCGCAATCCCTCGCGCAGGACCGGGGCCGAGTCCGGCGTGGGCTCATTGGCGAGAAAGCCGACCCACGGAATCCGCGTGTCCGGCTGGGCCGCCGGCGATCGCGGCGCCGCGACGCTCAACGCGCCGGCCAGCAGCGCGAAGCCGGCGCGAGCGATCCGCCGCGCCGACGCGCGCCTCACGTCCGGGCGAGTGTCTCCCACGCGGCAACCTGCACCGCGCGAAACGGCGTCGCCTCGAAGGCGGAGCCGGTCGCGCCGGTCGGCGAATGCTCACGGCCCGTCACGTAGAACGTGGCGCGCCAGCCGAAGTCGGCGTAGCGCGTGAGGCTCAGGTCGTAGCCCTGGCGCTCCATCCCGGCCGCGACCAGGCCGATGCCGCGCCAGCTCGAGAGCCAGGAGCGCAGAGCCCCCAGCGCCGACTCGGCTGACGATCGTCCGTCGACTGGAAGTTGATCGGGCGTGCGGAGCCGGCTCGCGTCTGTCTCAGGCCACCCTCGATCCAAGCCGGCCTCACGGCCCTCGCTACAACGACAAAAGCCGAGTGCGGCGATCAACAACGCGCGACGCCGGTCGGGTGGGTGTGGACCGAGCATCATGGCCGGAGCCTATCAAACGGTCGGGGAAATTGGTATGATTCGCTCGATGGCGCAAGGGCTGCGAGAGCTGGTGGGCCGCGTGATGATCGATCCGGAATTCCTTGCCGAGCTGCTACGTGCGCCCGAGACGCTCCTGGCCGAGTACCAGCTGAGCGACGCCGAGCGCGCGACGGTCCAGCAGGCTCTCGCCCGGCTCGCGAAGACGCCGTCGAACGAGCGGCGACACCAGTTTCGCAGCAGCCTCATCAGCCGCGTGGCCACCTAGGCCCCGCTTCACCCGCGCGTGCAGGCGTCGGCCGAAACACTCGCGTTCCTGCACGACGTTCGTGTGTTCGAAGCCTTCGCCGATCCCGATCTCGTCGCCCTCACCGAGCGCCTGCGCGAGCGCGACCTGCGCCGGCGCCAGATCCTGTTTCGTGAAGGCGATCGCGGCGACGAGATGTTCATCGTCCGGCGCGGCACGATCCTCATCTCCAAGGCGGTCACCGGCAAGGTGGAGCAGGTGCTGGTCCGCGTCGAGCCCTTCGACTTCTTCGGCGAGATGAGCCTGTTCGACGGCTCGCCCCGGTCGGCCACCGCGCAGGCCGAGACGGACGTGGAGCTGCTCGTCCTCGGACGCGACAGCCTGCAGGCGATGACCGAGACCGCGCCGCGCGCGGCGGCCGCGTTCTTCTACGCGATGGTCCAGGTCTTCATGGAGCGACTGCGCCGGTCCACGCAGCAGGTGGCCGAGGCGACCCGCTGGGGCCTCGAGGCCACCGGCCTCGACGTCGAGGCGCGCTGATGCAGCGGCCGGCGCCCGCGAAGTTCGAGCTACTCGTCCGGCGGGACGGCGACGAGGATTTCGAGCTCCGCCAGGTCCCGAGCGTCATCGGCTATCTCAACTCGCGGCCGCGCCGGCTCGACCAGGAGTCGTACGAGATCTCCGAGCTGCGCTCGCGGCTGGCCGTCGCGCCCGGCTTCATCCTCAAGAACAAGACGACGGACCGATTCCTCCTGCTGTCCGCCCAGGAGCGCTTCCTCTGGGATCAGATGGACGGCTCCACCTCGCTGCAGGAGATCGCGACCGCGTACGTCCTGAAGTACGGCGAGTTCGACTTCGAGATCATCCCGAGCCTCCTGCACAAGCTCCAGCGGGCGCAGCTCTTGACGTTCGAGCCGACGTCGCGACTCCGGGCGGCGCTGGCGCGCAACCGAGGCCGGATGATCGTGAAGGCGATCGAGCTCGCGTTGACCGGTCTCGAGCGCATCCGGATCTCGAGCCACAACGTCCAGTCGTTCTTCCAGGCGCTCTACCGATACGGGGGGTTCCTCGTCTTCACGCCCGTCGCCGCGATCGCGTGCGCCGTGCTCGCCGTCCTGGGCGCCGCCGCCGCCTTCGTGCTCTTCCACGACGTGCACGACATGCTCGAGGGCTTCGGCGGCCATGCCCTGCGCGGCATCCTGACGGTCAAGCTGGTCTTCTTTGCCAGCGTGGCGCTCCACCAGTTCGTGCACGGGCTGGCCTGCATCCACTATCGCCGGCGTGTGCGCGAGTTCGGCTTCACGTTCCTGCACGGCTTCGTGCCGACGTTCTACATCGACGTCACCGACATCTTCATGGCGAGCCGCCGCGCCCGCGTCATCACCGCCGTGACGGGCGCGCTCGTGCATCTGGTCCTGGGCGCCGTCGCCTTCATCGTCGCCGCCAAGGCGCCGACCGGCAGCTTCACGCAGGCCTTCGCGGCCGCGTCCGGGATCATCCAGTGGCAGGCGCTGGTGGTCGCGCTCTATCCCTTCTGCTTCATCGAGATGGACGGCTACCACGTGCTCGTCGACGTGCTCGGCGTGCCCACGCTCAAGCACGACGCGATCGCGTACATGAAGGGGCTCCTCAGCGGCGCGGGGCGTATGCGTCAGGGCCGCGAGGAGGTGCTCTGGATCGCCTACGTCGTGCTCTCGACGCTCTCCGTCGCCGCGTTCATCGCGTTCAACGTCTGGATCATCTTCAGCGCCACGCACTGATTCGGCGCGACCAACCCTCAGCCCGCGGCGTCCTCAAGCAGCGCGTCGACCGCGGCCGCGATGTCCCGTGCGCGCTCCGCCCCGCCGCGCCCACCGGCCGCCGAGGGGTCCTCGAGCGTCGGCGCACGCTCGGTGCGAGCGAGCCTGACGATCTCGGCCTGCGCGCGCGCCCGTAACGCGTCGCCGACCAGCGCCGCCATCTCGGCGATCACGGCCAGCCCGAGCGCGGCGCGATCGCCCACGGTCGCGGCCGACGCCAGCCCCGCCACGAGCGCGTCGCGCAGCCGGTCGGCGATCCTCACACGGCCTCGACCGATCTGAACCAGGTCGCGCGCGACGGGTCCCCACTCGGGCGAGACGGTGCGGGCGACCGATTCCACGAAGGGCGCCAGAGGCTCGGCGGAGCGCGCCGCGACCGCGGCGGCCACGCCCACCCACAGCGCGTCCGGGAGTGGCCGGCTGGCCGCGGGCACGGGCTCGTCGAGCAGGATGCGCGCGAGGTCGCCGTCGGGTCGGAGCAGCAGCGCGTCCTCGAGACGACGCCCGAGCGCCCAGAGCCCGCAGCGCACGCCGTCGGAGGCGTCGACGATCCGCCGCGGTGTGTGTCGGACGACCCTCTGCCAGTCCGGGCGATAGTAGGTGATGCGGCGCCAGACGACTTTCTCGATCCGCCCGCGCAGCTGCACGTAGAGGTCGTCGCCCACGAACAGATGTTCCGAGGGCTCCGGCCTCCACGCGAGGCCGCCGCTCACGAACCTCGCGAGCGGATCGGGAACGTCGGGCTCGTAACGGAACGATTCCAGCAACGCCAGGAAGAGCTGCTCGGTCGGATAGGGCCCGCGATAGGTGAGGGGACCTGCGCCCTGCTCCGTTGCCCGAGCGGCGATGAAGTTCAAGACGGCGGTTCCGCCGCCCGGCGGCAACCGCGCAGGCTCACCGAGGACAGGGATGCGATCGATCCGCGCCCAGTCGAGCGCCTCGAACAGTGTCAGCCGGGTTCCGTGCCAGCCGTTGACGGGGGGCTCGGCGGCATGCCAGAGCCGATCGGACCAGCCCCACGGCGCCTCGCGCGTCGCGCGAGGCTCGATGCCGACCCACGAACCATCCGGAATCCGGACCCAGGCGCTCTCGAGGGACCCTGTGGCCGTCGGGCGGAGGACGGTGACGAGCGACCCCCGGCGATCCACGATCTGCACGAAGCGGATGATACAATCGTGCAGTCAATGGAGACCTGGCGCTCCGCGCTCGAGATCGCGGATCTCATTCGGCGAAAAGAGGTAAAGCCGCTCGAGATCCTCGACGCGATCCTGGCGAGACTCGAAGCCGTCAACCCCATCCTCAACGCCTTTTGCCTGGTGACGGCCGACGTCGCCCGGGTCGCCGCGCGCGAAGCCGAGATCGCCGTGGTGAAGGGCGAGCCGCTCGGCCCGCTTCACGGCGTGCCCCTGTCGGTCAAGGACGTCCTGCCCACGCGCGGCTTGACGACCACGGGCGGCTCGCGGCTTTTCGCCGATTTCGTCCCGGAGGAGGATGCGCTCGCGTTCGGCCGGCTCAAGGCGGCCGGCACGGTTCTCCTCGGCAAGACCAACACCTCGGAGTTCGGGCACAAGGCGTTCACCGAGAGCCCGCTGTTCGGCGTCACGCGCAATCCCTGGGATCCGACGTTGACCCCGGGGGGCTCGAGCGGCGGCGGCGCGGCGGCGGTCGCGAGCGGCGTGGGCCCGATCGCGCTCGGCACCGATGCCGGTGGCTCGATCCGGATCCCGGCCTCGTTCTGCGGGCTGTACGGGTTCAAGCCGTCGTTCGGCCGCGTGCCGGATCGCGCGCTGTTCGGCGGCTTCGAGCGTGTCAACCACGTCGGCCCGATCACGCGCACGGTACGCGACGCGGCGGCGGTGCTCGACGTCGTGGCCGGCGGTGACGACCGCGACCGCGGCTCCTTGCCGCGCGAGGTCGGCTCGTTCCTCGAGGCGTGCGACGGCGAGGTGAAGGGACTCCACGTCGCGTGGACTCCCGATCTCGGCTACGCGGCGGTCGATCCGAAGGTCCTGGCGATCTGCGAGAACGCCGCGGGCGCGTTCGAGACCCTCGGCTGCCACGTGGAGGTCGTCAATCCCGGGTGGGAGAATCCCGAGGAGATCTTCGCCACGATGATCGCCGCGCAGTTCTACGCCGCGTGGTCGGATCGGCTGCCGGACGCGGAGCCCGACATGGATCCCTCGCTGGTGCGGTTCATCCGTCGCGGCGGCGCGGTCACCGCGCGCGACTACCTGCGCGCCGTAACGCGAGTCGAAGAATACTGGCGCGAGGCGCAGACGTTCCTCGAGCGCTTCGACGTGCTGCTGATGCCGACGGTCGCGGCGTTGCCGTTCGCCGCGGGCGCACACCCGCCGCGCGAGATCGCCGGGCAGGACGTCTCGGTGCTCGGCTGGATGCCGTTCACGTATCCGTTCAACCTGACGGGCCAGCCCGCGGCCAGCGTGCCCGCGGGATGGACCGACGAGGGGCTTCCAGTCGGTTTGCAGATCGTGGGACGCCGCCACGCCGACGGAACCGTGCTGGCCGCCTCTGCCGCCTTCGAAGCTGCGTCGCCCTGGAGAGATCACCGTCCGGCCATGTGAGGCCGCGTCCCGCCGCTCCCGATGACAGACCGCGCGCGATGGGCGCTCGTCACCGCGGTTCTGTTGGCCGTGCTCGCGATCGTCATCTGGCTCGTTGCCGCGGACGCCCCGATCGTCCGTTTCGTGGTTCGCCTCTACCAGGACAAGAAGTTCCTGAAGGAGACCGTGAGGTCATGGGGCTTGATGGCGCCGCTCGTCTTCATGGCCATCCAGGCGCTCCAGGTCATCATCTCGCCGATCCCGGGCGAGATCACGGGGCCGGTCGGGGGCGCGCTCTTCGGAACCTGGCTCGGGCTCATCTACTCGACGATCGGCCTGACGGTCGGCACCCTGTTCTGCTTCTGGGTCGGACGCAAGTGGGGCGAGCCGCTCGTGCGGCCGTGGCTCAGCGAGCACCACTGGAATCGGATGAGCTTCATCCTCGAAGCGGAAGGCGCGATCATCTGCTTCATCCTGTACCTGATCCCGGGCTTTCCGAAGGACATCCTCTCGTACCTCTTCGGGATCAGCCCGATGCCGTTCTGGCTGTTCGCGATCGTGTCGACCGTGGCGCGGATTCCGGGCACGTGGGTCTCCTCCTACTTCGGCGCGCACGTGGCCGAGCAGCAGTACATCTACGCGATTGCGTTCATGGCGATCGTCATCGCGCTCTGCCTGCCGGTCTATTACTATCGCGACCGCATCATCAAGCGCTTCCACAAGCCGCCGACGGACAAGGGCGAGCGCCCAGAAAGCGCTTGACGGTCCCGGCCGGGCCCAGTAGACTTCCCGACACGCTATGGGTGCTTCGACGCGCGGGTTCTTCGGCTTCTACTTTTACTTCGGCGAGGTCCGCCCAGGCGCTCTGACTTGATCTAAGCAGGGGCCGCGGGCGGACCGAAAGCCCGCGGCGCCGATCGAATCCAGGCCGCGGGCTCTCCCCGCGGCCTTTTCTTTTGTGCGCTACCCCAAGCGCGGAGAGCCGGGGCTCGAGCCCGCTACGACAGAGAACGGAGAACGAAGGAGGGACCGGGGGAATAACCGCGCGGTCCCGCTACAACGATCGGGTGCAGAAGCCAGAACGATCGGGCGCAAAAGCCAAAAGGACCGCCAAGGAGCGAGCGGGAGAACAGCCGGCAGACGCCGGAGCAACGGAAAGAGCGGGCGAGCGGAGCCGGGTCGCACCTGTGTCAGGCCACCCTCGGTGTGAGCCGGCCTCGAGGACCCCGCTATAACAGACTCGCTACAACAGGAGCCCAGAATGATCATCGTGCTGAAGTCGGGAGCCTCGGACGTCGAGGTCGAGGATGTCTGTCATCGCATCACCGCCATGGGCTACAGCCCCCACACGATCCGCGGCGCGCTGCGCACCGTCATCGGCGCCGTCGGCGACGATCGCGGCAAGGACGCGCTGCGCAGCCTGGAATCGCTCGAGTGCGTCGAATCGGTCACGCCGATCCTCAAGCCCTTCAAGCTTGCCAGCCGGGAGGTGCGCGACGAGCCGACCCAGATCCGGGTCGGCGACGTGACGATCGGGGGCCGCTCCCTGGTGGTCATGGCCGGACCGTGCTCGGTAGAGTCCCGTCCGCAGCTGCTCGAGGCCGCGGAGAAGGTGAAGGCGGCCGGAGCTCACATCCTGCGCGGCGGCGCCTTCAAGCCGCGCACGTCGCCCTACGCCTTCCAGGGCCTCGAGGACGAGGGATTGAAGCTCCTGGCCGAGGCCAAGCGCGAGACTGGCTTGCCGATCGTCACCGAGGTCATGGAGCCCGACAAGGTGGACATCGTCGCCGAGCACGCCGATATCTTACAAATCGGCGCCCGCAACGTGCAGAACTTCCCGCTGCTCAGGCGCGTGGGCGACGCCGGCAAGCCCGTTCTCCTCAAGCGCGGCATGGCGACGACGATCCAGGAGTGGCTCCTGTCGGCGGAGTACGTGCTGGCGCGTGGTAACCCGAACGTGATCCTGTGCGAGCGCGGGATCCGGACCTTCGAGGCCTCGACGCGCTTCACGCTCGACCTCAACGCGGTACCGGCGGTGAAGAGACTCTCGCATTTGCCGATCCTGGTCGATCCGAGCCACGGGACAGGCCACTGGGAGTTCGTGGAGGCCATGGCGATGGCCGGGGTCGCGGCCGGCGCCGACGGGCTCATCATCGAGGTACACCCGCGCCCCGAGGAGGCGCTGTCCGACGGCCCCCAGTCGCTCAAGCCCGAGCGCTTCGCCGCCCTGATGCAGCGGGTGCGTCGCGTCGCGCACGCCATGGACCGCGACCTCTAGGGGCTATACTCTTCGAAGATGCGTGTGCACGTCTCCAGGCCCGTCAGCCGGCGCCCGCTCGCCATCGCGATCGGGGTGTCGATCGGCTTTCACTTGCTCCTTCTGGCCATCGTGCTGCTCGTGCGGCCGCCCGCAAATCCCTATATGGTCAAGCGTGGCGAGCCCTTGTTCATCGAGCTGCCGAAGGCCGAAGAGCCCGCCGAGCGTGGCTCACCGCCCGCAGCGTCTCCCGGGGTGAAAGCTCCGCCTTCGCCGCCTGCGCCACCGGCTGTGAAGGCTCAGCCGCAGCCCCGCGTGGCCGCGAGCCAGCCCCAGCCCGCCCCGGCACCGCCGCGGGCTCCGCAGCCTCCTCAGCCTCGAGCGCCCGAGCCGCCGGCCGTCGCGAGCGCCCCGGTCCGGCCACCCACCCCTGAGCCACCCGCCGCCGATGGGCTGCAGGCGTCCACGCCGCCACCGAAGCCCGCCGAGCCCACCGTGAGCGAGCCGGTCCGGCCGCCAGAGGCCCAGCCTCACGAGGCGGCCCCGGCGACGCCGCCGCCGCGAGTCGCGGCCGTTCCGCCCAGCCCGCCGGTGATCGATAGCCGATCAGCGCTACGCCGAGGCGGACCGGCAGGGGCCGGTGGGGCGGGAGAGGGATGGGCTGGCATCGAAGGTGAGCCGATCCCGCTCGACTCCAGCGACCCCCGGTACAACGACTACCTCGATCGCGTCCGGCGGATGATCAAGGAAAAGTGGGGCTATCCCTGCATCAAGGACGTCTCGACCGGCAACTGCGACTACAAGTCGGCCCGGCTCGTGATCGTGTTCGGCATCCTGAGGGACGGACGCGTGCCGACGCTCGAGGTGGCGCAGCAGTCGGGCTACGCGATCTACGACGACTACGCTAAAAACGCTATAAGGCTGGCCGCGCCGTTTCCGCCGGTGCCGGCGTCCCTCATGGCGACGGCGAACTCCGGCAGTTCGGGCGTGAAGATCGTGGCCGCCTTTCAGTACGTTTTGGTCGAGAGCTCCCTCACGAACATCCTTCGTTGAAACACTCGTAATTCCAGGCCCTTGCCTTGACATGCTCGCCGCGTCGCATGTAGCATGAGCGTCACTCTGGATAGGCTCGTAGCTCAGTGGGAGAGCGCCTCTCTGACGCAGAGGAGGTCGGCGGTTCGAAACCGCCCGAGCCTACCATTCATCCTGACTGACGAGCGCACCACTGTCTGAAGAAGATCGTCACCTCAAGCTGACCGGCGACTTCGACTGCGATCCCTCGCCGCTCGCGACGCTGCGTCATTCGACCTCGCACGTCATGGCTCAGGCGGTGAAGCGTCTGTTCCCGTCCGTGCGCGTCGCGATCGGTCCTGCGATCGAGGACGGCTTCTACTACGACTTCGCGAAAGCCGAGCCGTTCACACCGGAAGACCTCGTGAAGATCGAAGAGGTCATGCGGGAGATCGCGAAGGCCGCGTATCCGTTCGAGCGGCAGGAGATGCCGCGTGAGGAAGCGATCCGCTTCTTCCGCGAGCGCGGTGAGCCGTTCAAGGTGGAGATCCTCGAAGGGATCCCGGCGCCGAGCGTCTCGCTCTACCGGCAGGGCGACTTCATCGACCTCTGCCGCGGGCCGCACGTGGCCTCGACCGCGCACGTGAAGCACTTCAAGCTCCTCTCGTCCTCCGGCGCCTACTGGAGGGGCGACGAGCGCAACGCGATGCTCCAGCGCATCTACGGCACCGCGTGGCTCACGCAGGAGGAGCTCGACAAGCATCTGTGGCGGCTCGAGGAGGCGAAGAAGCGCGACCACCGCAAGCTCGGGCGCGAGCTCGACCTCTACGCCTTTCACGACGTCTCGCCGGGCGCGCCCTTCTGGCTCCCGAACGGCTGGACGCTCGTGCGTGAGCTCGAGCGGTTCGTCCGCGAGGTTCTCGACGCGCGGGGCTATCAGGAGATCTCCACGCCGATCCTGGTCAACCAGCGGCTCTGGGAGCAGTCCGGCCACTGGGAGCACTACCGCGAGAACATGTTCCTGGTGGAGTCCGAGGAGCAGGTCTTCAGCCTCAAGCCGATGAACTGCCCGGAATCCACGCTGGTCTATCGCCACACGCTGCGCTCGTACCGCGATCTGCCCTTGCGCTTCGCGGACATGGGGCGTCTGCATCGCAACGAGCGGTCGGGGACGTTGACCGGCCTCATGCGCGTGCGGCAGTTCACGCAGGACGACGCCCACATCTACTGCCGGCTGGATCAGATCCAGGACGAGATCACCGCGCTGCTCGAGCTGGTCCGCGAGTGGTACAAGACCTTCATGCTCGAGCCGTTCTTCAAGCTGTCGACGCGGCCCGAGAAGTCGCTGGGGACCGACGAGCAGTGGCAGGCCGCCGAGGGGGCCTTGCAGGACGCGCTCCGCGCCAACGGGCTCGCGTTCGAGCTCAACCCGGGCGACGGGACGTTCTATGGGCCGAAGATCGACGTCGACGTGCAGGACGCGCTCGGACGGCGCTGGCAGGTGGCGACCATCCAGGTCGACTTCCAGCAGCCGGATCGCTTCGGGCTCGAGTACATCGACAGCGACGGGCAGGCCAAGCGGCCGGTCATGATCCACCGCGCCATCTTCGGCTCGTTCGAGCGCTTCGTCGGCGTGCTGGTCGAGCATTACGCTGGGGCGTTCCCGACGTGGCTCGCGCCGGTTCAGGCGCGGGTGCTGCCGATCAGCGAGAAGCATATCGAGTACGCGCGCACGGTGCACGCGCGCCTGCGCGCCGCGCGCATCCGCGCCGAGCTCGACGACCGCAACGAGAAGCTCGGCTACCGGATCCGCGAGGCCCAGCTGCGCAAGGTGCCGTACATGCTCGTCGTCGGCGCTCGTGAAGCGGACAACGGCACCGTGAGCCTCCGCCACCGCAGCGGCGACGACCTCGGCGCCGTGCCGCTCGACCGCGTGCTCGCCGACCTCGCCCGCGAGATCGGCGCGCGCGACACCAGCCTCGTCGTGGGCCGCTCGTGATCGGCCGACCCACCGAGCCTACCGGGCATTTATACTCGCCGCGCGACGCTACGTTTCGCGGCTAACAAGGAGACACGCCTATCAGCCAAGCCAAGGACATCCGTATCAACGAAGGTATCCGTGTCCGCGAGGTGCGCGTGGTCAGCGCGGCCGGCGAGCAGCTGGGGGTCATGCCGATCGCCCAGGCTCTCGAGACGGCCCGCCAGCAGGAGTTCGATCTGGTCGAGGTCGCGCCCGACGCCTCACCGCCGGTGTGCCGTATCATGGACTTCGGCAAGTACAAGTACACGCAGGCTCGGCGGCTCAAGGAAGCGCGCAAGAAGCAGACGACCATCCAGGTCAAGGAAGTCAAGATGGGGCCCAAGACCGAGAAGCACGACTTCGACTTCAAGCTGAAGCACGTGCGGCGCTTCCTGGAAGAGGGTCACAAGGCCAAGGTCACGGTGCGCTTCAAAGGGCGTGAGATGGCGCACACGGAGCTCGGCTGGAAGATGCTGAACAAGATGCTCGAGGCGACGCAGGACATCGCGAACCCCGAGAACAATCCGCGGCTCGAGGGCCGGATGCTGCACATCATCCTGAGCCCCAAGGCCCACAACTAGGAGCGTGGAGTGCGAGCCGCAGGGCGCCGCGCCCGAGGCGAGTCTATGAAGGAGATCTCGAAATGCCGAAGATGAAGACGAAGCGTGGCGCGAGAAAGCGGCTCAAGCGGACGGGCTCGGGCAAGCTCAAGCGCGCGGGCGGCTGGAAGCAGCACAAGCTCGAGGGCAAGGATCCCCAGCGGCGCCGCAAGCTACGCAAGGGCAAGCTGATCGACAAAGCGGACGAGGCCCGCCTGCGGGTGCTCGTCCCTTATTTGTGATCTGAGAGGAGTCGGAGAATGCCACGGGCAAAAGGTGGAGCGAAGACGCGCCGACGGCGCAAGAAGATCCTCAAGAAGGCGAAGGGCTACTTCGGCGGCCGTCGCAAGCTCTACAAGACCGCCGCTGAAACGGTCCTGAGAGCGGGCGCCTTCGCCTACAGCGGCCGCAAGCAGAAGAAGCGCCAGGCGCGGTCCCTCTGGATCGTGCGGATCAACGCCGCGTGCCGCCAGGTCGGGCTCTCGTACTCGAAGTTCATGGCGGCGCTCAAGAAGGCCGGCGTCAACCTCGATCGCAAGGTGCTGGCGGAGCTGGCGGTCACCGATCCGTCGGCGTTCGCGTAGCTCACCGAGACCGCTAAAGCCCAGAGCCGGTAGTTCGTGGCGCACCCGCGCGTCGACGCCATCGTGGAGCAAGCACGGGCGGCCGTCGCCGCCGCGCAGTCGTCCAGCGACCTCGAAGCCATCCGTGTCGGCGTGCTGGGCCGGCAGGGCTCGCTGACGCAGCTCCTCCGATCGCTCGGCACGCTGGCGCCCGAGGAGCGTCCGCTGGTCGGCGCCGCCGCCAACGAGGCCAAGCGCGAGCTCGAGGGTCTCCTGGAGGCGCGGCTGGCCGCGACCTCGGCGGCCGAGCGGCGGGCCGAGCGCCGGAGACGGCGGCTCGATCTCACGCTGCCGGGCCGCCGCCCGCCCCGGGGATCGCTGCATCCCCTGACGCGCGTTCACGACGAGATCGTCTCGATCTTCGCCGGGCTCGGCTTCTCGGTCGCCGAGGGTCCCGAGATCGAGAGCGACTACCACAACTTCGAGGCGCTCAACATCCCGCGCGATCATCCCGCGCGCGACATGCAGGACACGTTCTACCTCTCGGACAGCACATTATTAAGGACCCACACCTCGCCGGTCCAGATCCGGGCGATGCTGGCGCAGAAGCCGCCCGTGCGGATCATCGTGCCGGGGAAGGTCTACCGGCGCGACGTCGTCGACATGACGCATTCGCCGATGTTCCACCAGGTCGAAGGGCTGGCCGTCGACCGCGCGATCACGATGGCGGACCTCAAGGGCACGCTCGAGCTGTTCGCGCGCGAGATGTTCGGGCCGCGCTCGCGGATCCGCTTCCGGCCCTCGTTCTTCCCGTTCACGGAGCCCTCGGCCGAGGTGGACGTGCTGTGCTTCGTCTGCCACGGCGACGGCTGCCGGCTCTGCAAGCAGGGGGGCTGGCTCGAGATCCTGGGCTCGGGCATGGTGCATCCTCAGGTGTTGCGCAACGTCGGCTACGATCCCGAGGAGGTCACCGGCTGGGCGTTCGGCATGGGTATCGAGCGCATCGCGATGCTGAAGTACGGCATCGACGATCTGAGACTGTTCTTCGAGAACGACCTGCGCTTCCTGAAGCAGTTCGCGTGACGCGATGAAGATCCCGTACGCGTGGGTGCGCGAGTTCGTCGATCTGCGGCTGACGGCCGGGCAGGCCGCGGAGCGTCTCGTCAACGCGGGCATCGAGGTGGCATCGGTCACGCCACTGGCTCCCGACCTCAAGGGCGTGATCGTCGGCGAGATCGAAGCCGTCGAGCGCGAGCTCGGGAAGGGCCACGGCGGCTATCCGCTGTTCCTCTGCCGGGTCAGCACGGGCCGTGATCATTACTCGGTGGTGTGCGGCGCGCCGAACACCAGGGTCGGCGTCCGCGCCGCGTTCGCGCCGCCGGGCGCCGTGCTGCCGGGCGGCCGCCGGATCGCCGCCGCGAAGATCCACGGCGTCGAGTCGCAGGGCATGCTCTGCTCCGAGCGCGAGCTCGGCATCGGCGAGGAGCACGACGCGGGCATCGTCGAGGTGACGGACGCCCGCCCCGGCGCGGACCTGGTCGCCGCACTCGGGCTCGACGATCACGTGCTCGAGGTCGAGGTCACTCCGAATCGGCCCGACTGTCTGTCGGTCCTGGGCATCGCGCGCGAGCTGGCCGCGTTGACCGGCGCTCGCCTGCGGCCGCCCCAGGTCGTGCTGAGGGAGTCGGGCGACGCCGCGCGGAGCCTCGCGCGCGTCCGCATCGAGGCGCCGGATCTCTGCCACCGGTTCACCGCGCGCGTCATCAGCGGCGTCACCATCGGGCCGTCGCCCGCGTGGCTCCGCGCCCGGCTGCGCGCGATCGGCCTGCGCCCGATCAGCAACGTCGTCGACGCGACCAACTATGTCCTCTGGGAGCTCGGCCAGCCGCTTCACGCCTACGATTACGCGACGGTGGCCGACGCGACGATCGTCGTGCGCCGCGCCCGGGCCGACGAGCGCTTCACGACCCTGGACGGACAGGAGCGCGCGCTCGACGCCTCGATGCTGCTGATCGCCGATCCGCGGCGCGCGATCGGACTCGCCGGCGTGATGGGCGGCGCCAACACCGAGGTGACGGACCGGACCACGCGCGTGCTGCTGGAGAGCGCGTGGTTCGCTCCCGCGTCGATCCGGCGCACGTCGCGCGCGCTGGGCCTTCGGACCGACGCCGCGTACCGGTTCGAGCGCGGCGCCGACGTCGAAGGGCTCGTGAGCGCCTCTGCCCGCGCGGCGGCGCTCATCGCCGAGACCGCGGGGGGGACGATCGCGCCCGGCGTCGTCGACGCGTACCCGCGCAAGCGCAAGCCGCAGCGGGTGCGCCTGCGGATGTCGCGGGTGAAGCGCGTGCTCGGCATCGCGCCCTCGCCCGCGCTGGCCCGCAAGGTCCTCACCGGGCTCGGCCTGCCGGTGACGTCGCGGGGCGCGGACCTCGAGGTGACGGTGCCGAGCTTCCGGCGCGATCTCTCGATGGAGGACGATCTCGTCGAGGAGATCGTCCGCGTCTGGGGCTACGACCGGATTCCCTCGACGTTGCCGGGCGGCGCGATCTCGCTGGTCACGCACCCGGCCACCTTGCGCCAGAGCGAGGCCGTGCGGCGAGCGCTCGCGGGCGCGGGGCTCGCAGAGATCGTCACGTACGCGTTCAGCGACCCCGCGAGGACCGAGCTTCTCCGGCGTCCCACCGATCCCAAGCCCGTCGAGCTCATGAATCCGCTGGCGCAGGACGCGTCGCTGCTGCGCACGCACCCTCTGGAAGGCGTGCTGAGCGCGGTCGCGACCAACGTGAGGCGCCAGCAACCTGACGTGCGGGTCTTCGAGATCTGTAAGACGTACGCGCATGCTGCGGAATCGGAGCCGGGTCGCGCCGCGTTCAGGCCACCCTCGGCGGGAACCGGCCTCATGGCCCCCGCTACAACGGAGCCGGGTCGCGCCGCGTTCAGGCCACCCTCGGCCGATGGCGATCTCGCGGTTCCCGCTACAATAGAGCCGCGCTGGGTCGCGATCGCACTCACGGGCGGGCGGACCGAGCCCGGCTGGTCCGGAGCGCCGGAGCCGGTCGACGTGTACGACGCCAAGGGACTGGCCGAGCATGTGCTCGCGGCGCTCGCCGTGCCCTGCGGCACGGGAGAAGCCGGCGCGCTCAGCGGATTCGAGCCCGACTGCCATGGCACGCTGGTGACCGAGAGCGGGGCGATCCTCGCCGAGTTCGGCGAGGTCGCGGCGACCTTGCGCGAGAGCTTCGGCATCGCCGCGCCGGTGTTCGCCGCGGTGGTCTCGCTCGATGCGGTCGGGGCGACGAGCGCCGCGCCGCTGCGCTATCAGGCGCTGCCGCGGTTCCCCGCGGTCGAGCGCGACCTGGCGTTCGTTATCGGGGGCGATCAAACCCTGACCGCGGCTCAGATCGAGTCGGCGCTGCGAGAGGAGGCCGGACCTCTCCTGCGGCGGCTCGTGCTCTTCGACGTCTTCCGCTTCCCGGACGGCCGGCGGAGCCTCGCGTGGCGGCTCACCTTCCAGGCCGAGGACCGGACGCTGACGGACGACGAGGTGAATGGGGTCCAGGCGCGCGTCACCGCGGCGCTCAAGGGGACCTTCGGCGTCACGCTGAGAAGCGCCTGATATGGGGAGGAGCGCGTGATGGGCGACTCCGTTGTCGAGCGTGTCGCCGAGCTCGAGGAAGCGGTCCGCCGTGCCGTCGACACGCTGGGCCGGCTCCGGGACGAGAACCTCCAGCTCAGGCGCGAGGTGCGGCGACTCACCGACGAGCGCAAGCAGGTGTTGACGCAGGTGGACTCGATCCTGAAGGACATCGCCAAGCTCGAGCTGGACAAGCAGGAATGAGCGACGCGCGCCTGTCTCAGGCCACCCACGGTTCGCGCCGGCCTCGC
>Ga0209805_1000696_pt1 | contig 20736 bp, 18 predicted proteins | sample GraSoiAngelo_148_FD_185905 | JGI IMG/M metagenome (GOLD analysis project Ga0209805, IMG submission 185905) | Grasslands soil microbial communities from the Angelo Coastal Reserve, California, USA - 14_1009_09_20cm (SPAdes) (version 2) | ecosystem: Environmental > Terrestrial > Soil > Grasslands ...
GCGATCCCGACACTCAGCAGCAATGGAACCCGATCATCAGTTCGCTGGAAGAGAACGAACTTTTCACGTCGCTCTATCAAAACCCCGACGGCCAGGCTGCGGTCGATTTCGTCTGTCTGCAACGCCAGAACCCAAACTCAGTTTACGCCTGTCTCGCCGCCGCCCGCGAAAATGCGCGCACCGTGCGCGAACAAATCTCAAGCGAGATGTGGGAGCACATCAATCGTCTCTACCTTTTCATCAAGGGCGAGACCGGGAAAAAGATGCTGCGTTTGAGTCCCTACGAATTCTTTCGCCGCATCATTACCGGCTCACATCTCGTGCAGGGAGTTGTCGACGCGACCATGACGCACAGCGAAGGTTGGGATTTCATTCGCATTGGAAGATTTCTCGAACGCGCCGACAACACTTCGCGCATTCTCGACGTCAAATATCATCTCCTTTTGCCATCGGGAGAAAAAGTCGGCGGCAACATCGATACCGTCCAATGGATGTCGGTCTTGAAGTCGTGCAGCGCCCTTGAGGCTTACCGTAAGATTTACGTTGGGCAGGTCGCGCCTTGGAAGGTCGCGGAATTTTTGATCACCCATCCCGAATTTCCCCGATCCATCCGCTTCAGCGTCGAGTCTCTTGATGCTGCTCTCCATCGCATCTCTGGCGCGCCGGAAACGAATTACGCCAATGAAGCAGAACGTCTTTCCGGCCGCTTACGTTACGATCTCGATTTCGCTACCATCAGCGACATTTTTGAATACGGCCTGCATGAATACCTGACGCTCACCCAGAAACGCCTGGCCGAAATCAGCAGTGCCCTTTTCGAAACTTACTGTGCGAGCAACGAAACGATTCCCGTGCCTCCAATTTTAGAGGGGCGAACTCCGTGAGCCGGACGTCGCAGAACTTTGCAATCCGTCTCTGACGCACAACGCCGGGAGAATTGTCGATCTGCCGCGGCCGGCGACCGCGGCTACAGTTTTTATCTCCGCTGGAAATCGAGAACGCGCCGGTTATTTATCTCGCCGTGAAAAGCTGGTGTCTCGTTTTCCTCGCTTGTGGAATCGTTGCCTTTGGCGGTTGCGCTACGGATGAACAATTCAACGCCGATGAGGCAGCAAAAACGCGCGAGACCGTTCCTGGCGAAGTAAACCCCAATGCGCCTGGTGCGTCGCAGCAGCAAGTGCGGACCCAGCCCGGCTTTAATTTTTAGCCAGACCACTTTCGGACCGTGGCTTAGCCCCCGGCTCCCGGAGAGAGGTCGCCGCTCCAGTCATTGCGCAGGTGGGCGAGTCCTTTTGCCGTTACGCCGCGGTTCCTAGTCAATTCGCCGCTCGGCGCGAAGCCGATGATAAGCGAGAAGCTTTCAGGGTTCGTTTTCCTTTTTCGCATCATCGCCATTGGTGTAACCAACTCCTGTGAACGAAACTCCACTTTCCTGGCGCTCGCCCAAAACCGAAGTGCGGCAAAGTCCAATTCACGGCAAAGGGTTATTTGCTGTCGCTGATATTGCCAAAGGCGAGATAGTGATGGTCAAGGGCGGTCACATCGTCAGTCGCGATTTTCTGGAACGCGAAGTCACGCCCAGGCTTGGACCAGTCGAGATCCAAATTGGCGATGATTTATTCATCGCGCCGGTTACCCAGGCAGAACGGGAGGGTTCCACGCTCTACAGTAATCATTCCTGCGACGCCAACCTCGGCCTGCGCGGTAACATTACGTTCGTCAGCATTCGCGATATTCGTGCTGGGGAAGAATTGACCCATGATTGGTGCGTGTCTGACGACGACAGCTACGAAATGGGATGCAAATGCGGCTCGCCCAATTGCCGTCGCATTCTTACCGGCAAAGATTGGCAGCGGCCCGAACTGCAGGCACGCTATCACGGTTATTTCGCCATTTACCTTGCCGATAAGATCGCAGCACGCGCTCGCTGAAAACGCCAGCTTGGCTGGTTCGGACACTGCGAAAAACAACGCAACATTGGCGTCACCAGAAGAATGGCCGCCGCTTTGGGATCTCTCATGCTGTGTATCAAAAGAGCGGAGAAGTGGTGGGCAAATTTACCTGGAACGCCAAAAAGTTTGTGAAGAAGAACTAACGAAGGGCCGCATTCCGCAAGCCTGCAGGGGTGCTAGAATTTACAAAATTCGCCAGCGTGGTTTTCCTGTTTTGCGCTCGGTTTCCCACAAACGACAACCGCCAAGAAATGCATTGCGGTTATCGCCTCGCTTCACTCCGCGCGGCAATTGCTTCATCCTTTTCACGTTGCCGCCACCGAGGACAACGGTATCGGCGACAAAAGAGAGCTTCAGCTGGGTCAGGCAGTAAAGCACTTCCCGGCGCCACGCTTTTTCGCCGAGGTGCTCCAGCCCCTCTATGCCGAGCCAGTCTTCAATTTTGCGATGATCACGGTAGGGCAGATCACCGAGCTCGAGCGGTAAAAGGTTATTCTTCCAAACCAGCGCCGCGCCCAACCCTGTGCCCAACCCGAGGAAAAGCATGCGGCCGCGAATATGACTGCCGAGTGCCTGCATGGCGGCGTCGTTAATGACGCGGGTTGGCCTTTTCAGCGCCCGGCTAAAATTGAACCCGATCCAACCTTTGCCGAGATGTTTGGGATCTTTCACAATCTTACCTTCGCGGACTACTGAAGGAAACCCGATTGAGACGCTGACGAACTTTAACTCCGCAGTGGTCTCGTGAAATTTCCTTGCGAAATCGCGCGGCGTCATGTCCGGTCCGGAATCGAATTTCAATTTGTCCTTCGCCGACATCAGCAGTTTGACGTGCGTGCCACCGATGTCGACGACGAGCACGTTGCGTTTCATCGCGCGGCCTTGGACAGGTAAGAATTTACTCCCCGATCCCTATCGATCGGCCCAGACGTTTGAAAACGCCGCCGCGCGTCGCCTTTTCGGAACCAGCCGGGGGCCAGCATTCGACAATTTCGAGCTCAACGAAACGGAAGAGGGTTAAGCGGGCGAATTTCAGATCCAGCCGAAGATTGCGCGCGATCTGGGCGATGGAACGCGTGCCATTGAATTGCGAGGCGAATTGCGCTTCGGCCACCGTAAGCCGCAGCTTTTGGATACGCTCAAAACCATCGCGCGTATAAGCGGGAATCCAGGCCGGGTCGTAATTGGCTTTGTCGGCAAGATCCTGCACCTGGACAAAGCGCAGCGTGGCCAGCATCCAGTGCTCGATGTCCTCGTCCGCAGGCACGTTGTCGGTGAAATCGGGCAGCTCGTTCGTTTGCTCAAATGCGAACCGGACGCGTGGTGTGCTCCAAAGCTGCGCGAAAAGTTTTTGCCCATAATGCTGGATCAATTGCAGGGCCGGATCGCGCGAGATCAGGTCCTCGCGCATGAGAGAGACGAACAATGGGCAACCGGTCTGCGATTGGGTCGCCCGTGCTTGTGATACACGTTCGGCGTCGATGTTGACCAACGTAATGGGGGCTTCCGAGCAGTAAAGCTCGGCATCGCGCGTCGTCACCAGCAAAACTCTTCCGTCCCGCGCATACAGCTCAACGTTCTCCTTCGTCCAGTAACCATGAAGCAACCCGGTGAGTTTTTCCCTGCCGATCACTCGCAGCGCGCAACTGAAGGAAAAAAAATCGGTGTTGCCGGAAAAGTAAATATTCGCCGCCCATCCCGAATCGATCGGGGCCACGGCAAAGTAAGTAGTCGGTTGGGCGGGAAAATTCGGATCACCGAAACCAGCGTGCGTCGGCTCTGATGGCGGCTGAGCAAAGGCCCCTTCGTTCCAAAGCGGCGACGAAGAAACAGGCGATTCCACTTCCCCACCAATTACATTGGTGAACTCAGAGCTCATTGCCGACTCGAGGGCAGGCTCCGGCTCCGCGCCTTCTTCGGTGGCAATTTTAGGCAGAGGTTGCTCGACCGCTTTCAAGAGTAAATCGGAGGTAAATGGTTTATTGAGAACCCCAACAACGTTGGCAAAATTCGACGGCGCATTTTGTAAGTCGGCGCCGAAACCGGACATAAAAAGCACGGGGATGTCAGCGGTCGATTCATCTTCGCTGAGGAGGCGACTAACTTCATCACCGCGCAAATCGGGGAGCAAATAATCAAGCAGGATTAAATCGGGCTTTTGCTCCCGGATAGCGTGTAAACCCTCCTGCGCTGTCCCGGCCGTTACTACATCGTAGTTGGCCTCGGCCAGAATTTCCTCGACGAAACCTAAAAGCATCAAACTGTCGTCAATTACCAAAATCCGGTGTCGCTGTGAGGGGCGAATATTCTTCCGGCGCTCCCGCAGTGCGCTGGTTTCATCAACTTTGCGCACCGCTTCCATCAAAAGAAACTGCCAATCGGTATCGATCGTGCGCGGGGGCGTTTCCTCGCCGAAGACTTCCGAAATCCTTCCCCCCTTCCAGCTTACAACTTCATTGAAAGCTTCAATCCCTTCGCGCCCCGGGGTAACTGCATGACAGACCTGACCTTCATCGAAATAAACCCGCGCCTTCTCGCCCGCCGGACCGGTAAATTCGAGCGCTGATGTCGCGCCGCTCATGCATTTTAGCTGGATGATATCGGAAAGATGCAGATCACTTAGCGTACCTTGGAACTTTGCGCCTTCTTCTTCGTCAGCCGGTCGCAGGAGCGCGTGCACCAAATCTACGAAGTCAGAATGCGAAAATGGTTTTTCCAAAAAATGAATGGCGCCGATCCCGGCTGCTTGTTCGCGCTGCGACGGCAGGTGCACCGCCGTTAAGATGATTGCGCGCGCATTCGGATGGCTGGTGCGCAAATCGAGCAGGAAATCCTGACCCAAATCCTCGGCCGCATCCATGTCGAGGACGAACAGATCTGGCCGATCATCCAGGACAATGCGATGCGCCTCGTCCAGATCGTGGGCTACATCGACCACCGCTTCCGGCGCAACCTCGTGCAACGCGCTCAAAATTGACGAGAGCAATGCTTCGTCTGGCTCTAGAACCAGAATGCGCTCTTCGCGTTTAGTAGTCCGAGCAGAAGATTTTTTCACTGGGAAAAAGGCGCGCCGCCGCAAGAAATGTCCCACTGCCAACGCGCTGCCTCTAACAATTTATGCTTCTCGGCAAATGAAAAGCATTTTCTCTCTCTCAACTTGCGCTAGCGAACGACCGGATAGCGCCGGGCCAGCTCGCGTCGGCTGCTTTTGCCGCGTTCATTTACCGGGATCGCCTCCACGAAATAAATGCGGCGCGGCACCTGCCAACTACTCAGCCGCGCCCGACAATGCGCGAGCAATTTTCTCTCGGTCAAGCCCTTCGCTACCACACAGGCCGCAATTTCTTCATTCCGACGCTCCGATTCGCGACCGAAAACAATCGCCGCTCGCACTCCATGGCAGCGCAAGATTTCAGCTTCCACTTCCGCTGGATGCACTTTTTTGCCGGCAACGTTGATCAAGTCTGAGCTGCGTCCGACGATCCGGTAACCGCCCTGCGTTTTTTCCAACAAGTCATCCGGGATAAAAATGCCGTGGCCCAGTTTGGCTTCATCCGGCTCGGGGAAATAACCGGCAGCCACCGCTCGACTTCGCACCCGAATGAGCGAGGCCCCCTTGTCGGGATCGACCTGTTCAATCTCAACTCCGGACAGCGCCTCGCCAACAAAGCCCGGAACCGGCTGCGCTTTACGGACGTAACAAATCCCGCCACACTCCGATGCGCCATAAAAGGAGTGGATCTCGCGTCCGAATTTTCCGCAAAAACCTTGCGCTGTTTCCGGCGGCAAGGGGGCTCCGGCCGAAATGCAAAGCCGCAAATCCGGCAACGATGGCGCCTCGCTCATTTCGCAAAACGACTGGTAGAAAACCGGCATTCCCGGAAAAACGGTCGCGCGAGTTGCGGCGAGGCCGTCGATGATTGCTCGCGGCATCCGATCGTTGCTGAGCGCAAGCGAAACGCCGCGCACGATGAGCGGCGTCAGCAAATTGCTGAAGCCATACGAATGCGAAATTGGGATGACGCCAAAGTTCAAGTCGCGCGGGCTGATGCCCATCGTCTCGCAAATGTTCTCGCAATCGGCCAGCAATTGTTCGCTGCGAAAACGGACCGCGCGCGGCGCGGCGGTCGTCCCAGACGTGAGCTTCAACAGCGAGGGTCGATCGTTGCCCCAATCGTTCGCCCTAATCTCCGTTGTAGCTGCCGCCGTCGCCGGCGGCAGAATTTGGACGTCTCTGCCGCCGGCGACGGCGGCAGCTACAACGCGGCCGATTTCGAACGCGCTTTGCTTTTGTTCATCGCTGATCGTTTGTTCTAGCGGAAGAACGACCAGTTGCCTCCGCAGGCATGCTAGAAATAATGATGGCCAATCCGGATGATTGCCGATTTGGATGGCGCAGACCCGTCCGGGCCCAATTGTCTCAAGTTGGTGCGCAAAATGATCTGCGCGTTCCTCAATTTCAGAAAATGTGCGCGCAATTTTCCCCTGCGCGTCAAGAATGGCCGCGCGTTGGCGATTTTTTTGGCGCGTCTCTTCCCACGCCTCGAGAATCGGATCGCCTAATGTCGTCCTCACTTGCGAATTTGCCCTTTCGCGGCTAAGCTCTCTGCTCGTTTTTCAACATGAAGGCGGACATTCATCCCGATTATCAGGAGACCGATATCGTTTGCGCGTGCGGCGCGGTTTATCACACCCGCTCGACCAAACGAGACATTAAAATCGGCATCTGCGCTGCCTGCCATCCGTTTTTTACCGGCGAACAAAAATTCGTCGACACCGCCGGGCGCGTGGAAAAATTCGCGCGTCGTTACGGCAGCACCAAGGCCGCCCGCGCCGGCAAGGCTTAGCTGAATGTAGAGGCGCTTGTGCCAAGCGCCTACGCCAACGGCTGACACAGCCACCGCTACAACAATCATGGACTTTGATCTTCTCATTCAACGTAAACGCGAGCGTTTCGAACAACTCGAGTGCGAAATCGCCGACCCGTCCCTTTTCGAAAATCGCAATCGTGCTGGCGAAATCATGCGGGAACACGCGAACGTAAAGGCGTTACTGGCGAAATGGAACGAATTGTCGAGCGCGCGAATGCAACTGGCAGACAATCGCGAACTCGCCAACTCGACCGACGTCGACCTGGCCCAAATGGCGCAGGAAGAAATTCCAGCGCTCGAAAAACGGGTCGCCGACCTCGAACGCGAGATGCAGGTGGCTTTGCTTCCGCCGGACGAAAATGAAAATCGCGATGCCATCATTGAGATCCGTGCGGGCACGGGCGGGAGCGAGGCGGCCATTTTCGCCGCCGATTTATATCGAATGTACAATCGCTATGCCGAGTCAGCCGGATTGAAAATCGAGAGTATGGACTCGAGTCCATCGGAGCTTGGTGGATTAAAGGAAGTGATTTTCAAGGTGAGTGGCGAATCGGTTTTTCGAAAATTGCGTTACGAAAGTGGGGTGCACCGGGTCCAACGTGTGCCCGCAACCGAGGCGCAGGGGCGCATTCATACCAGCACCGCCACGGTCGCGGTTTTGCCGGAAGCGGAGGAAATCGATCTGGAATTAAAACCCGAAGAACTTCGTATCGAAGTTTGCCGCTCCGGCGGACCAGGCGGCCAGGGCGTAAACACGACTGACTCCGCAGTGCAGATTTTGCATATTCCCACGGGTACAATCGTCCGCTGCCAGGACGGGCGGAGCCAGCAAAAGAACAAGGAGAAAGCGCTCAATGTTTTGCGCTCGCGATTGCTCGAAACCAAACAACGTGAAGAAGCGGAGAAATATGCCGCCCATCGCCGGAGTCAGATCGGATCGGGCGGCCGCGAAGAAAAAATCCGCACTTACAATTTTCCGCAGAACCGCGTCACTGACCACCGCATCGGGCTCACTCTTTACAATCTGGACCGGTTTATGGAAGGCGAGCTCGAGGAAATGATTTCAGCGCTGCAAGCTGCCGATTTGGCCGAACGATTGAAAGACAGCGCGCTGACGAACTGATGTCATCCCGAGCGGAGCGAAGCGCAGTCGAGGGATTCTGCGGCGTTAACGTTAGGGTCTCGCAGGGGATTCCTCGCTCCAAGCCGGGGTGGCGTTTTCGCTCAGAATGACAAAATGACAGTCCTAGAAGTCCTGCAGTCGACCGCCGCCTACTTCAAAAAACGCGGGATCGAAAATCCGCGCTTGAACGCCGAGCATTTGTTGGCGCATTCACTCGGGCGGAAAAGGCTCGACGTTTATCTCGAGTTCGAGCGCGATCTCGCCGAGCCCGAACTGGCACCTTTACGCGAGCTTGTCCGGCGGCGAGGGCAAAACGAGCCGCTCCAACACTTGCTCGGCACGGTCGAATTTTGCGGAAACATCTTTCTCTGCGACAAACGTGCGCTCGTCCCACGACCGGAAACGGAGGAATTTGTTGGACTGGTTGAATCGAGAATCGTGAATCGTGAATCGAGAATCGTCGATCTCGGGACTGGTTCCGGGGTAATTGCACTGTCGCTGGCGAAAAAAATTCCTGAAGCGGAAATTGTCGCAACAGATATCGCTGATGAGGCCCTCTTGCTAGCGCGTGAAAACGCCGTCCAACTTGGCATCGCTCGTGTTCAATTTATCAAAAGCGACTTGTTAGAGAATGTCGATGGGAAATTCGACTTAATCGTTGCGAACCTGCCCTACATTTCCCGCCATGATCGCGACCAGCTCGCGCCCGAAGTTTTGCGCGATCCGGAAGTCGCCCTTTTTGCCGGCGAGAAGGGCGATGAAATTATTCGCCGATTGATTGAGACGGCGCCATCGCACCTGAGCCGCAAGGGGTTGCTCGCGCTGGAGATCGGGCTCGGCCAGGAACCCGCCCTAATCGACCTTTTGCGCGATAAAAATTACGGCGACATCGAGGCGAAAAACGATTATTCAGGTAGAACGCGTTTTCTCTTTGCCCGGTATGGATAAGATACTTGTGCATGGCGGGAATTCCCTCGCCGGTTCCATCAAGATCAGCGGTTCTAAGAACTCCGCCCTTCCCATTCTTGCCGCGACCCTGCTGACGCGTGAGCCGTGCACGATCCATCGCGTGCCCGACCTGAGCGATACGCATTACATGTTGCAAATTCTCATCCATCTCGGCGCACAAGTGGAACGGGCCAGCGGGATTGTCACCGTCACCGCCGACAAAGTGCAATCGGTCGCCCCGTATGACGTTGTGCGAAAAATGCGAGCGTCGGTTGGCGTACTCGGCCCGCTCCTCGGGCGTTGCAAGGAAGCGACCGTTTCCCTGCCAGGAGGTTGCGTCATCGGCGATCGGCCAATCGATTTGCATTTGAAGGGCTTCGAAGCCCTCGGCGCCGCGGTGCGAGTGGAGGGCGGTAACGTGAAAGTTTTTGCCCCGAAACTAGCCGGCGCCGTGATTAATTTGCGCGGCAAATTCGGACCGACTGTTCTCGGCACCGATAATGTGATGATGGCGGCGGTTCTCGCCGAAGGCACAACCGTAATCGAAGGCGCGGCGCAAGAGCCCGAAGTTTGCGACCTGGCTGATTTTCTCAATAAGATGGGCGCGAAAATCGAGGGCGCCGGGACACGAAGAATAATCGTCGAGGGCGTTAGCGAATTACACGGAGCCGAGCACGACATCATTCCCGACAGGATCGAAGCTGGCACTTTTCTGGTGGCTGGCGCAATAGCTGGCAGCGGAGTGACCGTTAATCGAGTTGAGCCAAAACATCTCACGGCAATTACCGATGCACTGAGCGGTTGCGGATTTAAAATCGAAGCGAAGAACCAAGCCATAACCGTTTCACCAAACGGTGCGCCGAAGCCGTTGGAAATCACGACGGAGCCCTACCCCGGATTTCCGACCGACATGCAGGCGCAAATGTGCGCGTTGCTTTCCACCACTGAGGGAATCAGCGTGATCACGGAGAATATTTTCCCGCAACGTTACATGCACGTGGCCGAGCTAAAACGGATGGGCGCCCAGGTGCAAATGGAAGGCTCAACCGCGGTGATTCAGGGCGTGGAGCGCTTGACCGGCGCGCCGGTGATGGCGAGCGATCTGCGCGCCTCAGCCGCGCTGGTGCTCGCGGGACTGAAGGCCGACGGAATCACCGAAGTGAGCCGCGTTTATCATATCGATCGCGGCTACGAACATCTCGATGAAAAGCTGAGCGAACTGGGTGCACACATCGAGCGAGTGAAAGCCTGAACCGTTGTAGCACAGCCATCTTGGCTGTGGGGCCAGCGGGCATCTTGCCCGCTGATCGTGGCGTTCGAAGAAAAGCAAGAAGCGGGGGTGCCTTGCACCGAGGGTGTCGGCGAAGCGTGAGCCTACTCCTGCTTGCGTTCTTTGGAAACAAGCGAGACGCTTATTCTACTTATGGAAACGACCCCGCCTTCTCCTACGTCTTCTTCGTCAGCTGATGTCCGGACCTGGAACGTTCTTTGCCACGCTAGCGCGCTCCTCGGATTCTTCGTTCCCTGGGCTGGTCACATCCTGGCGCCTTTAATCGTGTGGCTGGTAAAACGTGGCGATTCTCCCGAAATCGATGCGCACGGAAAAGAATCGATCAATTTCCAGCTTTCGATGCTCATTTACTCGGTGATCTCTGGCATTCTGTGCCTGGTGCTGATCGGATTCGCTTTGCTCGCGATCCTGCACGTTCTCAACGTCGTCTTTGTCATCATCGCCTCCATCCGCGCGAGCGAAGGAAATTTTTATCGTTATCCGCTCACGATCCGTTTTCTGAATTAGAAAATTGCGTGCTCGTCGCTGCCCGAATCAACGCGTTCGAATCGTGCCCTGCCCATAGGCGACGCCTACCTCGCCGTGAACTTTTGAATCTTCGCGTTGCAACATTGGATCGGACGCTTCCTGCTGGGCGGCGCAGCCGGTTTCGAAAATCGCAACTGCGAGAAGCAAACAGTATAGGAGTCGCACAAAGTATTTCGCGTTAGTTTAATAAGAAGTGAATCCAGCGTCCGCGGACAAAGCAACCGAGCCTTCGACCACCGGGATTGTCATTTCGTTCATTGTGCCGGCCTATAATGAAGAAGCGGAACTGCCGGGAACGCTTCGCGCCATTCGTTCTGCCGCTACCAGTTATGAGCACGAGATTGTGCTGGTGAATGATGGATCGACCGACGCAACGGGCCCAATAGGGGAAGGATTCGGGGCGCTCTTGATTTCGATCGAGCGTCGACAAATCGCCGCCGCGCGTAACGCGGGAGCCGCCGCTGCGCGCGGCAACATTTTTATTTTCGTCGATGCTGATACCCGGATCGGACCAGAACACGTGCGCGGCGCAGTGGAAGCGCTCGAGAGCGGTTGTGCCGGGGGAGGTGCGCGGCTGGCGACTGATCGTGAAATTCCGCTCTGGGGCAGAATCTTTTTCCGCGTTTTTACTACTCTGTATTTTGGACTCAACCTCGGCGCCGGCGCGTTCCTCTTCACCACGCGAGAGAACTTTCTGGCGGTCGGCGGCTTCGATGAGATCTATTTTGCGAGCGAAGAAATCTTTTTTACCATCGCCCTGAAACGTCTGGGACGATTCAGGCTATTGCGCGAACCAGCCATGACCTCGGGCCGAAAACTGCGGATGTATTCAGGCTGGAAAATTTTTACCCGCTCTCTTTCTTTGATTTTCGGCGGTCCGCGCGGAGTGATGTCGCGGAAAAGGCTCGACATGTGGTACGGTGGCGAGCGCGAGAAACGCATCGGCTAAGGCACGGAAAAATGATGGTCACGCGCGACTCGGCCATGTACTGTCGCGGCATCTAACCGCAAAAAACCTATGCTACACATCATCTGGCACATCATTGTTGGTTTCGTTGTCGGTCTGGTCGCGCGCGCTGTCATGCCGGGCGCACAAGCCATGGGACTGATCAAAACGACCCTGCTCGGGATCGTAGGCGGCGTTGTCGGTGGATTAATTGCGAGGCTCTTTTCCAAACCGGAACCGGGCTCGGCCTTTCATCCCGCCGGGTTCATCATGTCAGTCATCGGCGCCGTTATTGTCCTCTTTCTCTGGACGCGATTGGCGCCCGCCGGGTAGTGTTGGAAACGAAGATTCGCGATTTCACAAACGACGAGGAAGTGCGCGTGCTGGTGCGCGCCTTCGAGGAAGCGACCATTCTGCCTTCGCAATTCCACCACTGCGCCCACATCGCGGTGGCTTTGACTTATCTGGCTGAAGCCCCCCTCGATGACGCGACCGTGCGCATGCGGCAGATGCTGCAAAAATTCACGCAGCGTCACGGCGTTAATGTTTATCACGAAACCGTGACGCGTTTTTGGATGAAGCTGCTCGATCATCTCGCGACCACTCATTACCGCGACATGCCGTTGTGGCGCCGAATCAATTTGATCGTGGAGCGCTGGATCGCAGCGGATCCGATTGCTGCGCATTATTCGCGCAGCGTTATCAGTTCACATGCCGCGCGCGAATCGTGGATCGCGCCCGACCGTTTGCCGCTACCGTTTTAACTTGGGGGCGCGTTGCAGGTAATGGAGGGCGGCGCTCTGCGACGCCGGAACCGCCAGTCCCGGACCGGGCTCGCGGGAGCTCGCCCCTCCATGTATTAATGACGCGACCTCGTCCGTCGCCAGGTGCGATAGGTTCTTGTGAGCGAACAGGGATCGCCGGGCCGTGAGCGTCTCCACACTTATCTCAACGATCATCTGGCTGGTTCGGTCGCGGCGATCGAATTACTCGACGATCTGATCGAGCATCATTCGGAAGACCGGTTCGGAAAAATCTTTCGCGATCTACGCGATGAGATTGAGGCCGATCAAGAAACGCTGCGCGATTTGATTCGGAAACTCGGAGCCAAGGAAAGCGCCGTGCGCAAGGCCGGTGCGTGGCTGGCCGAGAAATTTAGTCGGGTAAAAATCGGGGATGCGGACGACAGTGCAGAGCTGCTTCAAGCGCTGGAAGGACTGGCGCTCGGAATTTCCGGCAAGCAGCTTTTGTGGCGATCGCTGGCCGCGATCGAGGCGAATTTTCCGGCATTGCAAGGAAGTGATTTCAGTGAGCTGGAAAAGCGCGCGCACGATCAGTTTGAGCGCGTCGAAAGGTTGCGCATGCAAATGGTTCGCGAAGCGTTTCGCGCGTAGATCGAGCGAATAATTAACTCCCTGCGGCTCGCGCGCTGAACTCTGGGGAGCATAGGCTGCCAGCCTGTTCATCTCGGCAGCTTGCCGAGATGCCGCGTACGCTATTTGGTAGAGTTTCGCGCGCCTGTTGCCGGCAAGGCTGCCGGCAACTACAGGCTGGCCGCCTGTGCTCCCCCCAGAAAGGAGACGCGTACGCTACCCTTTGCATGTCCGCGAATTCGGCGAGACCGTTTCCGCTAATGAAAGTTTTTGTCGCAGCCAGTCTCGTGCTCACAAGTTCGCTCCTCGCGCAAACACCAGCGCCTGGTCTCTCCAGCGGCAAACATCCATTCACCTTCGAAGACATGATGAAGCTCAAACGCGTCGGCGCGCCGGTGCCGTCGCCGGATGGAAAATGGGTCGTATTCGATTGCGAAGATGTCGATCTCGAGCCGAACAGGAAAATCTCGCATTTGTGGATCGTGCCAGCGCGAGGGGGCGACTCACGCCGGCTCAACCCGACCCCAAACCATGAGGAACGGCCACGTTTTTCGCCTGACGGGAAACAGCTCATATGGACATCGAAACCGACCGATCTGACGCAGATTTGGATTTGCGATTTTGATACAGGCGCAGGTATGCTCGTTGGTCAGCCGCATCAGGTGACCAACATTTCGACCGGCGCGGATGGCGCGATTTGGTCGCCAGACGGGAAGAACATCGTGTTCGTCTCGGCGGTGTATCCGGAGTGCGCTGATGATGCGTGCAACAAGCACCGCGATGACGAGCTGAAGAAAAGCAAAGTGAAAGCGAAGGTTTTCACGCGTTTGTTCCATCGGCACTGGAACACCTACACCGAGTTCAAGCGCAGCCATCTGTTTGTCGTCGGCGCTGATGTTAGTAGCACAGACACCTTGTCTGTGGGGACAGCGGGCGTCTCGCCTGCTGAATCTTCCAGCGAAGGCGTTTCGACCACCGCGTCTCAAACACCGGACAAGATGTCCGGTGGCCCCACAGGCAAGATGCCTATGCTACGTAAGAGCGAGCCGCGCGATCTAACGCCGGGCGATCACGATGTCCCGCCATTCCATCTCGGCGGACAGGACATGTATGCGATTTCGCCGGACGGCCAGGAAGTGGCTTACACCAGCAACATCGACGAAGTGGAGGCCACCAGCACGAACAACGAAATTTTCATCGTGCCGATGGCCGGCGGCACGCCCAAGAAAATTTCCACAAGCCCCGGCAGCGATTCGACGCCGCTCTATTCGCCGGATGGAAAATACATCGCCTGGCGCTCACAAGCGCGCGGGGGCTTCGAAGCCGATAAATGGCGGCTCTTCGTGCACGATCGACAATCTGGGACAATACAAGATTTGACGGAGAAACTTGATCGGTCGGTTGGCAGCTTCACGTGGCTCGATTCAAACTCGATTCTCTTTAGCTCTGAAGATCACGGAGCCTCACTCGTTTCTCTAGCCGCTGTTGGCGCTGCAGAAGGTGTCCGCATCACCCAGATAAACCAGAAGGATTTAATTCATGCTGATGACCTAGTTTGGGTCAATGGAACGTTATTCTTTTCGCAAATGTCGGCACAGGCTCCGAACGAAATTTGGAAACACGACTTCGAAGGCGCACGCGACGCTGCTGATCCTGATGTTCGCTATGAAGCCGTTACCCACATGAACGACGCGCTGTTGTCGCAGATCGACATGCAGCCGTTGGAATCCTTCACGTTCAAAGGCGCGAATGACGAGGAGGTTCAGGGATTCATGGTAAAGCCGCCGGGATTTGATCCCAACAAGAAGTATCCGCTGAAATTTTTGATCCATGGCGGACCACAAGGGGCGTGGGGAAATTCGTGGACGTATCGCTGGAATGCAGAGGTGTTCGCGGCCAACGGGTACGTCGTGGTGATGATCAATTTCCACGGCTCGACCGGTTACGGGCAGAAGTTTACCGACTCGATCAGCGGCGATTGGGGCGGCAAACCGTATGTCGATCTGATGAAGGGACTCGATTATGTGGAGAAGACGTATCCGTTCATCGACAAGAATCGCGAGGCCGCGCTCGGCGCGAGTTACGGCGGTTACATGGCCAATTGGTTGTTAGGCCACACCGATCGTTTCAAGTGCATCGTGTCGCATGACGGCACTTTTAATACCGAATCCGCTTACGGAACGACGGAGGAGCTTTGGTTCCCGGAATGGGAATTCAAAGGGCTGCCGTGGAAACAGCGCGAGCTGTATCGGAAATTTTCGCCACATCTCTTCGCCGACAAATTCAAAACGCCGACGCTGGTGGTACACGGTCAGAATGATTATCGACTCGATGTCAGTGAAGGTTTCCAGCTTTTCACCACGCTTCAGCGGCTGAAAGTGCCGTCAAAAATGTTGTATTTCCCCGATGAAGGTCACTGGGTGCTGAAGCCGCAGAACTCGCGGTTGTGGTACAAAACGGTGAACGACTGGGTGGATCAGTGGTGCAAGTGACTCTTGTCATCTCGAGCGAAGTCGAGAGATCTCTGCCTCCTCATCTCCCTGTTCCTCTTAATCGCAGTCCCTAACGGAGAAAATAGCTAGAGCTTCCTCGACTACGCTCGGAATGACAAAATCGAGGAACACGTGCTGTCATGTCTCCGTCGATTAATGATGCAAAGATTAGTGGGCCGAAGGTGGATCGAGCGCTCCGCGCTCGATGTTATTTAGGCGGCGTAGCCGCATCTGTTTAGCATCGCCCGCGAAGCGGCCGATCCACCTTATCGATGTTTGATTACGTGCCGAATGAAATCACCTGCGTCTTCGCCCAAACGAGTACCCGCGATGGGTGCGACCGCCACCAATGGCGCGTTTGCCGCCAGTGATGACCTCCGGTTCAAACAGCACGGTGTAAATGTAAGGAAAGTTCTCCAGCTTCAGCCGCGGAATTTTTTGTCCAATGAAATGCTCAATCGCTTGCAACGAGGGCAACTCCTCTCCGTTCATCAAGGTGAAGGCGTCGCCGACATTTTGTGCGCGACCAGTTCGTCCAATGCGATGGACATAATCTTCCGGGTGTTCGGGAACATCGTAATTAATGACGTGACTGACGCCGGCGATATCGAGCCCACGCGCGGCGATATCGGTCGCGACCATCACTTCGTATTTGCCGCTCTTAAATCCTTCAAGCGCCTCGATCCGTTCGCGTTGCGTGCGATTCGAATGCAAGACCGCGACTGAATGGTTCCCCTGTTTCAATTTGTGCGCGATGCGATCGGCGCCGTGTTTGGTTCGCGAAAAAATGAGCGCGCTGTCAAAATTGGTTCGTTCGAGCAGCACCATGAGCAGATCAAATTTTTGTTCGGCCGCCACCGGATAAACGGCGTGCGTGACGGTTTCGGCCGGGGAACGGCGCACACCGATTTCCACCAGCTCGGGCTCGCGCAGCACCCACGCGGCCAGGCGCTCGATCTCGGGCGGCAAGGTTGCCGAAAAAAGCAGCGTTTGTCGGTCACGTGAAATTTTTTCGACGATCCGCCGGACATCGGGCAGAAATCCCATGTCAAGCATGCGATCGACTTCATCGAGCACCAGAATCGTGACGTCGCGAAAATGGAGCGTGCCCTGCTCGAGATGATCGAGCAGGCGGCCCGGCGTGGCGATGACGACATCGACGCCGCGCTTCAATTCCTCGCGCTGTTTGCCGTAGCCAACGCCGCCGTGGACCACGGTCGCGCGCAAATCGGTGAAACGCCCGTAATCGCGAAAGGCGGTCTCGACCTGCGCAGCGAGCTCGCGCGTCGGCTCCAGGACCAGACAACGAAATTTCCCGTGATGTCCAAGCAGCGTCAGAATCGGAAGTGCGAAGGCGGCGGTTTTGCCAGTGCCGGTTTGGGCGGTGCCGATCAGATCCTTGCCGGCGAGAATAATGGGGAAGGCGCGAAGTTGGATCGGGGTCGGTTCGGCAAAACCCATTGCCTGGACGCCGCGCACCACTTCAGCAGAAAGATCGAAATTGTTAAAACTCACGTGTGGAAGGTACTCCGGCGTGTGAAAATGTCACTGCTCGGGTAGTGGGGAGATTGCGTTTGGAGTGATGGAGTATTGGAGTAATGGGTTCGCGGATTCAATACTCCACTACTCCGGCACTCCATTACTCCATTGAATCACCGCATTCTCGTCATCGCTGACACGCATAACAAATTGCCGCCGATCATCTGCGAGCTCGCGCGTGGCGCGGACGAGATCTGGCATCTGGGTGACATGTGCGAGGAATGGATTGTCGATGAACTGCGCGCTCTCGGTCCGCCGTTGACGCTGGTGCGCGGAAACTGCGATAGCAATTATGAGTGGCCATTAGTGTGTAACCTAACGAGAAATGGGATCCGGTTCCGCTTGCAACATATTTGTCCTTCGTCCAGCCAACCGCCCCTCGATTGCGACATTCTTCTCCATGGCCATACCCATGTGCCACGCGACGAAACGATCGGCGGTGTTCGTTTTCTAAACCCCGGTTGTGGCACGCGCCCGAATCGCGGGGCACCCGCGAGTGTGGCCTGGCTCGAGATCGCTAACGACGGCAAATTGACTTGGGAATTGAAATCAATTCGCTGAACGACGTCTGGTCCTATTTGATCGCCAGTGTCGTAACACGCGATGGGCCGGCACAGCGGTCCGATGAGCGCGCGATGTTTTCACCAGCTGGCGAAATTGCAACGTCGCCAGGGCGCTTTGCACTGCGCTTTTGGAAAGTCCGGTTTCATCGGCCAGCATGCGCAGGCTGGCATTGACCGGTCGCCAGCGTTGGCGAGCGGCCCGGCCGGAAAGATAGAGATAGACGAGGAATGCCGCCGGCTGCTGATCGTGTCCGACAATATCGCGCATGAGCACGTCCAGGACGTAATCATCGATCGGCACGGTTTGATGGAAGCGCGGCATACCTGCATCCTGGATGCTATACCGATAAACGGACAATGCTTTCGCGCTGGAGCGATCCTTGACGCTGGACGCCGGTAAAGTGTGCGTCCTACGTTTCGGACATGATCAAACAAGTAAAATTTGTCAGTGTTCCGGTAGCGGACCAGGACCGCGCGCTCGATTTTTACACCGAGAAATTAGGATTCACCATCATCACCGATCAGCCGTTCGACGATAAACAGCGCTGGATTGAACTCCGTGTTCCAAAAGCGGAAACGCGCGTTGTTTTGTTCACCACCGATGACGACAAGAACCGCATTGGCACGTTCATGAACATGTCTTACACCTGTGATGATCTGCAAAAGACCTACGAAGAATTAAGAAAACGCGGCGTTGAGTTTGAGAACCCGCCGAACAAGGAACATTGGGGGAACTTCGCCATCTTTAAAGACAGCGAAGGAAATCGCTTTGTTCTCGGCGATTAATCTTCTCGCAGAGCAACGATGGGATCGACCCGACTGGCGCGTCGCGCGGGAATCCAGCAAGCAAGGAAAGTGGCGCTGAGAAGCACGGCTCCGACCTCAAGGTAAATCCTCGGGTCAACGCCGCTGACTTCGAAAAGGAGGCGTTGCAGAAAGTGAGAGACGGCGATCGCACTGGCCAACCCAATAGCTGAGCCGACGAGAAGCAGCTGCATTCCGTGGGAGAGAATTAGTGTGAGAATTTGCGATGGGCGCGCGCCGAGCGCGAGACGAACACCGATTTCGCGCACGCGTTTGAGCGTGGTGTAAACGAGGAGACCATACAGACCGATGGTCGCGAGCGTGAGCGCGAGTCCAGCGAAAACGGAGAAGAGAAAACTGAGCAAACGTTGTGTGCCCCACGTTTCCTGGACGCGATCGGTCATCGGGCGAACATCGAAGAGCGGCAACGCCGGATCGATCGAACTGATCGCATCCCGAATCGGGCGCTCCAACGTCACGAGACCAGATGTCGATCTTACGAAAAGCGTCAGACTCGTACGCTGGACCTGGCCTAACGAACAGTAAATTACCGGCAACGGCGCCATTTCATCAATGGCATGAAAGCGCATCGGCGTGACGACGCCGACAATTTCGCTCGCGACATAGCCTTCTTCGTCGTTGCCGGCATCGACCATCAGGCGTTTTCCGATCGGATCCTCGCCCGGAAAATATTTGTCCACCATCGCTTGATCGACAACGATGACCCGCGGCGAATCTTTCGTGTCGCGCTCGTTCAATGTTCGGCCGCGCAGCAATGGCGCTTTGAATGTCGAAAAATAATCGCCCGCGACGACTTCGAGATCGGCGCTCAACATGTCTGCGGCCGTCGGTTGCGGCGTGCCTTCGCGCCAGAATCCAGTCTGCCATCCACCCATGAGCGGCCCGTTCGAACTGATTCCCGCGCTTTGCACACCCGGAAGAGTTCGCACCTTGTCGAGCAACGTCTTGGCGAACATGTCGATCTTGTCGCGTGTGTTGTAAGTCCGCCATGGCATTTCGAGACGCGCGGTCAGCATCCCGTGCGGTTCGTAGCCTAACGAGAGCGCTTGCAATCGCGAAAAACTCTTCAACACCAGCGCCGCCGCGATAAGTAACGTGAGTGTGAGCGCAATCTGGCTAATGACGAGCCAATCGCGCGTTCGTTTGGCTGATGGCGCATCGCCGCTTCCTTGCGAACCGGCTTTCAAAGCTAGCTGAACGTCGGCCCGCGAACTTTGCCACGCCGGCCAAAGACCGAAAAACACCGCTGTGACCGATGCAACGACCAACGTGAACATCAACACCCGCAGATCGAATGGGATGTCCTGAAATCTGGAAGCAGTTTGTGGCGCCAGGATCGACAACGCATCGCGTGCCCAAAGCGCGATGAAAAATCCGAGCGCTCCGCCGATAATCGCGACGACGAAACTTTCGACTAAAAGCTGTTTCACAATCTGTCCGCGGCTCGCGCCGACTGCGGCGCGAATGGCGAACTCGCGCGACCGTGCTGCTCCGCGGGCGGCAAAAAGATTCGCCAGGTTCGCGCACGCAATCAGCAACACCAACCCAACCGCGCCTAACAACAACCCGAGATTCGTCCGATATTTGCCGACGAGATTTTCGAGAAGCGGCGTGACGACGATCGTTTCGCCCTTGTTCGTTTCCGGATACGCCTTTTCGAGTTGCGCTGCGATCGTTTTCATTTCGCTCCGCGCTTGATCGACCGTCACCCCGGGTTTTAGCTGGCCCCAGACAAACATCATCGGATGATGCGATCGGTCGATCCACGCCGGATTATCGCTTCGCCGCATCAATGAAACCCAGACATCGGTATCCTGCGGCGAAGTCATCTGCGGCGGCATCACGCCGATGACGGTGAAATTCTGATCGTGCAAAACAATCGATTGCCCGATCGCTTTCGGTGAACGGTTGAAAATGCGTTGCCAGATTCTATCGCTAATGATCGCGACCGGCGGTGCGCCAACTTTGTCTTCGTCTTCGCTAAAGACACGGCCGATTTGCGGCGAAAGTCCGATGATATTGAAGAAATTCCGCGTGACCGATGCGGTTGAAACGCGCTCGGCTTCGCGACCGGGAATGCCGCTGAGATTGCGCGATTCTTTGTGTGTGCAGGCGAGATGCTCGAACGTCTTCGTCTCTTTTTGCCAATCAAAATAATCGGGCAATGCGACGGAAAAATCCTGACCCGGCCCGGATGATTCGTTCAACACCATGATGCGATCGGCGTGCGGATACGGAAGCGGCCGGAGCAGGACGGAATTGATGATGCTAAAGATGGCGGTGTT
>Ga0209805_1000697_pt1 | contig 20723 bp, 13 predicted proteins | sample GraSoiAngelo_148_FD_185905 | JGI IMG/M metagenome (GOLD analysis project Ga0209805, IMG submission 185905) | Grasslands soil microbial communities from the Angelo Coastal Reserve, California, USA - 14_1009_09_20cm (SPAdes) (version 2) | ecosystem: Environmental > Terrestrial > Soil > Grasslands ...
TACCCGAACTACAAGACGGTGCATCGGCGGTTCCAACAGTGGTGCCGCGAGGAAGTGCTGCGCAAGGTACTTACCGACCTGGCGAACGTGCTGCGCGAGGAAGGCGAGATCGACGAGTCGGAATGCTTCATCGACGCCACGTTCGCCTCGGCGAAGGGCGGTGGCGAGGAGATCGGGCCGACGCGACGCGGAAAAGGCGTGAAAATCATGGCGATTGTGGATCGTCATGGCTTGCCGCTCTCGGTCAGTACTTACGCTGCGAATCACCACGAAGTCACTTTGGTGCAGCTGAGCTTCGAGTTCTACATGATCGAAGCGAAGCCGGAGAATCTGATCGGCGATCGTGCGTACGACAGCGATCAGCTCGACGAGCAGCTGCGGCGCGAAGGCGTGGAGATGATTGCGCCGCACCGCTCCAATCGCAAACGCAAGACGCAGGACGGGCGTCGGCTGCGACGCTACGAGCGGCGCTGGATCGTGGAGCGCTTCTTTGCCTGGATTCAATGGCGTCGCCGGCTACTGGTTCGCTGGGAGTACTACCCAATCAACTTTCTCGGCTTCGTCCAACTCGCGGCCATTTGCATCCTCCTCAGGCAATTTTGAGGTTTTGAGATAGGTTCTAGTGTTCGGGGTGGGCATCGGGCTCGCCGCGAAGGAAAAACCGCCCGGCATGGAGATCATGCGCGGCAAACCGGCGAAGGAAGCGGGCCTAGCTGCGCTGCAGGAGGCCGAGAAGCTCGCCGGGAATGGCTCCTGGGAGTTGCTGGCGGTCGCGCGCGTCTACTACCTCTCGGGTAACAAAGCCAAAGGCCAAGCTCTGATTGACCAGGTCCTGAACGTTAAGCCCAAGGGAAGCGACTGGCAGCGGGCCGGAGAGATCTATGCGGACGCCGGCGAGGCCCAGAAAGCGGAAGAGAACTTTCAGAAGATGCTCAGCGCAGACCCAAAAGAAAAAGATGATACCGGCAGAGCCGAGATCGGTGCGTGGTACATCAGAACGGGCCGGCGCGACAAGGGCGAGGAATTACTTTCGCAGGCGTTGGCAAGAAACCCGGGTGAGCTGTGGCACTACGTGCGCGCCGCTGAGGCCTACCTGGGTGTGCCCCCGGGTCGATAGCTGCATCACCCCGAAACAAGAAGTCGGTCTCCCGCGAGTTGTGCTGGCCGCTCTGCCCGGAGCGGACTCTTCACAACGCCACAAGCAGCCCCGAGCTCTCACCTTGTCTCACTGACAGCCGCAGAACTCTGGACCGCGCGACGGCGGTGGGCAGAAATCCCCATTCGGTAGGTGAAACGCCTGCAGAATCACGCAGCCAGCGACAGTCGGTAATTAACGCAGCGGGCCCCCGCTACCAGGTTCTTCAGCGCGGAATCCGCAGCAAACAGCGCCATAAGCGGGCCAGGCTGTGCCGCACTCCGGAGGGGTCATTGGATACTCCAACCTTCATCAGCGTGAACTGATCGGTCAGTGCGCTGCCTGCTCTTGACCCTTCCCTGCCAGTCTGACTTCCGAAACCGGTCACCGGGATCGCGAAAAGCGGACGGACAGCTTCCGGCAGCTAATAGAACTATTGTGGCTTGGCTGACTTTGCGGGGTCATCGGCCGGATTGACCCAGTTGAATTCCAACGGGCCAATGCCGTGAGCGTAAAGAACAGTCTCGCCCTTGCATGAGTCGAAATGCGCAACCTCTTTCGGTACGTACACGTAGTCGCCAACGGTCAACGCCTGCTGCTTGGCCGGATCATAGGTCTCGCCTACACCCAGCAGGTAGGTTCCCTGGAGGACGATCGCGGTGCCGTCAGTTGGGTGACGGTGTGGCTTGGTACCCGCCCCATCGGCGCACTTGATGAGAATGGAATACGGCTGTGCCGCTGCCTCCGGATTCCCACTCAACACGGTCACCTCAACGCCGGGGAGCGCCGGACTCCACTTTATGTTCGCGTAGCGTTCAATCTTTAAATCCACGCTTTTGGGTATCGATTCCTTTGTACACGCCGCCGCGATGAGACCGAGGCCCGCAAGCGAGGTATACATACACGCGTGTTTGAATTCATACATCGAAGACATGACTACCCCCAAATTATTTGATCTTCGTTTCATCGCGCCGAACCACCAACTGGACGCATCCGGTTCAGCGCGTGCTTCGATGCTAACACGCAGCATCTTCCCGAGCGTTTAACCCGATGCCCCCAAGCGTAGCAGCCCGATGCAATCGGTCCCGCTGCATCGCAGTACTGGACAGGCCAGCCGATACGAAGGAACGGCAGCTTCGAAGAAAGCTGCACTCTCGCGCTGAGAGTCCGCTCTTGGCCGGTCTACTGACGGATTGCCTGTACTGCCGGATTTGACCCGTTGCTGCCTGTCGGCATTCCCAAGACCCGACGGTCAAATTGCAAGAAGCGGACGTCCGCCGAACCACAAAGTTAGGCCGCCTTGCGCGCGGCGGCTTCCCACGGCACCGGCAGGCCCACCTTGCGGCAGAGAGATCGCGGCCCGGAGGTTGGAACTAGGGGCGGTAGCTCAGCAGTAGACCGTTCGGCACGTTTTGCAAGAGCATTGGCGTCTTTTGCTAGTTACGCCGACCCGCTCTTGAGCCACACTGAAATTGTGAGCTCGGGTCCTGAGAGACACAGCGACCTTGGTAAAGCCGATACCTCATGAAGGGTGACACAAATGAAAACACGTGAAACCACGACTCCAGTAAGAGCCTTTGATCGCGCCTATATCAACGGCCAGTTCGTCACTCCCCATGGAACGCAGATCGTCGATCTGGTGAACCCGACCGACAACAAGGTTATTGGCAAGGTCACCATGGCAGACGAAATCGACGCCCGAAAAGCCATCGGTGCAGCGAAAGAGGCCTTCAACTCCTTTTCGCAAAGTAGCAAGGAATACCGGATGGAGCTCCTGCAGCGGTTGCACGACGCCGTGGCCAAGCGAATGGATCAACTCGTTGAAGCAACGGTCGTGGAATACGGCGCACCGCAAGACCGTGCGAAGGGCTCCAACAACCTCGCGGCGAACATTTTCCTGCACTTCAAGAAAGTCCTCGAAGATTTCGACCTGGTCAAAACTGTCGGCGCATCTAAGGTCGTGATGGAGCCGGCTGGCGTGGTGGGCATATTTACGCCATGGAATTCGAGCGCCGGCTCGATCGCGATCAAGGTGGCGCCGGCGATCGCTGCCGGATGCACGGTAGTCATCAAGCCAAGCGAGATGAGCGCTATGCAAACGGAAGTGTTGATGGACGCCTTTCATGAAGCCGGGTTGCCTCCTGGCGTCATCAATGTCGTGACGGGCCTCGGCGAGGTCGTCGGGACGGAGTTAACGCAAAGTCCCGACATTCAGAAAATCGCTTTCACCGGTTCGACGCAGATCGGAAAACTGGTCGCCAAGAACTCCCTGGACACGATGAAGCGCTTGACGCTGGAGCTCGGGGGCAAGTCGCCCAACATCATCCTGGACGACGCCGATCTCTCCACGGCGATCCCGATGGCCATCAACGCCTGCTACCTGAATAACGGGCAGGCCTGCATTGCGGCCTCGCGCCTGATCGTGCCGGAAGACCGCCTCGACGAAGTGAAGCGATTGGCAAAGGCGGCCGTCGAAAAAATCAAAATGGGCGATCCGAGGGACAAGGGCGTCACCCTCGGCCCATTGGCCAGCACAAAGCAGTACAAGCGCGTGCAGGAGTACATCAAGTCTGGGATCGAGGAAGGTGCGGAGCTCGTCATCGGCGGGGAAGGTCATCCCCAGGGACTTGAAGGTGGGAATTTCATCAAGCCCACCGTGTTTGCCAGCGTCACCCGCGAGATGCGTATCGCGAAGGAAGAAATCTTCGGACCGGTCCTGTCGATACTGACGTACAAGACGGAAGCCGAGGCCATTGAAATCGCCAATGACACCGAATTCGGCCTCATCGCCTACGTAAGCTCGGCGGACCCGGAAAGGGCCGCCCGTGTGGCGCGCAAACTCGCCGCCGGCCGCGTCCTGATCAACACATTAAGTCACGATCCGTTTGCTCCCTTCGGTGGGTTCAAACAATCGGGGATCGGTCGGGAAGGCGGGATCTTCGGGCTGCAGGAGTACCTGGAACCCAAAGCGATCATCGGCTAACCCGAGGAATGTCCTGACAGCGCGATTGCTTCCAGACGAAATGCCGGCGAGAGAAAAAAATGAGCGTCCACGTGCCAGACCGTTTCAAAGCCGCGAACGCCTTTTGGATAGGGCTCGGTAAGATCGGACTTGCGCCAGCAGCGGTGCTGAACCAAGCTCGCTTGCCACTGACTGTTTACGACGGCAAGAAGAACCTCGTCACAACGGCGCAGTTCTTCGCACTCTGGCGTGCCGTGGGAGAGCTCTCCGCTGATCCGGCCGCGGGCCTGAAACTCGCCACCCAGATCGACGTTGGCAATCGGCCACCGTCAACTATGGCGGCCTATTACGCCCATGACTACCGGATGCTGCCTATGTACAGCCACCCGAGCTGTCCCGAAGCTCGGACGATTGCGATCCCGAGTCACTGCAGTCGCCCGTCTAGGCAACCGCTTTGCTGTCCCGGGGTACGGCGAATAGCTCGTCCTCTGGCGCGATCGCGTGACCCATTTTCAGGATCCGGGACCATTCCTCTTCGGATACGAGGTGCTGGTGTTCTGCGAGCTGACGGGTGGCTTTCACGAACGCCCGCCGATTTTGTGCAGCGGCGGTGTAATACAGCTCGATCAACTTCAAGCGCAGGTCGCTGCGATCGGGCTCGCGCTCGACAGCCTGCCGCAGAACGTCCGCCGGACTCTTGCGTCTTTCGACAAATCGGCGTGGCTCCTTGACCTCGCCGGTCAGAACGAGGTGTGCCGTAGTGGTTTCGTCCTCCGGCTTGAACACCTCGAGCTGGTCGCCGTCCAACGGGTTGCTTGCGGCGGGGTGTACTGGCAGCTCCACGCTGGGTGCTGTGTCACTAGCCCCTGTGGCGTTCGAGCTCGCCGTCGATGCGCTGTGGGAGAGCGCCCTGTCGGACCCACGCTGGCGTCGCCGCTGAAACCAGGCAGCGGCCAGCAGCGCTAGTACGAGGCCGCCTGCGAGCGTTGCTAGCGCCATTCCACGGGAAAAGCCGCGAACGGTGTTGTCGATTTGCGTCTGTTTCGTCGTGATGACAGTCGCAGGTTTAATGATGGGAGCGGGGGCAGGTCGTGTACTCGGCTCTTTCGCGAGGGTACGCGCGAAGTCCTGCCTCAACTGCTCGAGCGACTCTTCGACCGATCGCACGCGCTGAGCGAGCTCCGTGCGGTCCGCCTCACGGGATTCGGAAACGGGCTCGGCGTCGGCCATCGGTTGCGCGGCGACCGTGATGGGTGCCGCGCCACGGTGATCCGAAGCTCCCCCCGTTCTCATCTGCGAGGCGTACTCGCGGTCCGCTTCATCTGCGGAGACCGCTGACAGCTCTGCCTGACTCGGAAGACGCAGTGTGACACCGCTGCGAAGCCTGTTGAGATTGTTCTGAAAGGCGTCCTGATTGGCGCGGAATATCGCAATCATCATTCTGCGCCGTTCAGATGCGGAACGTGCACCCGCGAGCCGCGCAATCCGCTCGAGCGTGTCGCGAGGAGCGACCGTGTACGTTCGGCGCAACGATTCATCCGCCGAAACCGCCGCGACGCGCTCGGGTTCCGCGACCCGTGCGGCTTCCTCCAACGTGGCGGCCGGGCTGGCCGCCGCAGCGACTGACTTGGATTCAAGGTTGTCGGGCGGCTGCGGAATAGGCGGATCAAGCAAAATGGCGTACTCGCGAATGAATTCACCACTCGGTGAGTGCACGTGAACCAGGAGAGTGATCAGGGGCTCGCTCAAGGCGTCCGTGGAATGAAGGGAAATTACCGGGTCGCCTCCATCCTTGTTGACCGTGAACGTGGTTGTCGACAGTGCCGCCGGGCGCTCCAGACCGTATCGCTGGAATGTCTCCGCATCGGCGATGCCGGCAGTCAGGGCGGCTAGATCGTCGTCGGTTGCGCCGACCAAGTCGATCTCTGCGGCGAGCGGCTCGTGTAATGCTGACTTGACGTGGATGTCGCCGAGACCGAACGCAAGCGCGGCGCTTGGCAGTACAAGGGTCATCCCGAGAAGTGTGGGCAGCGAAGATCGTGGCATAAGTGTCAAGCTAATCGATCAACTCGAGGCATCCCGTGGCACATGTCACCAAAACCCGACGGGCGTCTCCAAACGTGACGAAGTTCACACTTGCCGGCCGCTCACTCCAGTACGGGCCGCCGCGGCTGGAATCGAGTGGGCCGAGACCACGGATAAAGCCGCCGATCTAATCGCTCGGCTCCCGGAGGGGACACTAGCGCACTCTCGCCGCGGAGCGTATGGCGCATCTACAAGCGCACCGCTTCCGCGCGAGGAATAGGCGGGACTTAGCCCTTGCGCATGTCGCTTTCTACAGCGGCGCTTCTGGGCCGAGAGGCGACTATCACCGCCCATCAACGTGCGTCGTGGCCTTATCTTGCTAAAGCGTCACGAATCCGCTGTCGGTGACATGACGGACATGGCTCCTCAGTACAGCAGCAGCTGCTGCCGCTCGGCGCGCCAGGCGGTCTCGTCAGGGGTCGCCATGGCGTCGAGGTCGGCCGGGGTTGCCGCCGGATCATCCACCCAGCGCCGCAGCAGGTCGCTGCCGTTGATGACATCGATCGCGAGGCGCTGCTGCTCGTACTCGTAGGGAAAGTCGCGCCACAGCGGATAGTCCGGCCGCAGCCGCCGCAGCGCCTTGAACGCGAGCGCGAAGAGCCGCCAGGGGCGGAAGGCCTCGTGGTCGTAGTGCGCCGGGTCCTCGACGTGCACCTGGAATCCGGCGCAGAGCCCTCCGGTGTGCTTGTGGAACGTCGGCTCGAACCAACAGGGCCGCAGCCGGCAGCCGCGCAGCCACTGCGGCGCGAGCTTGTGCATTTCCCTGAGGAGCGCCTCGGCCTCGAGGTCGGGAGCGCCGAGGACTTCCAGCGGCCGCGTGGTCCCGCGGCCTTCCGACAAGGTCGTGCCCTCGAGCATGACCGAGCCGGCATAACAGCGCGCCATGGAGAGGCTCGGAGCGTTGGGACTCGGGTTCACCCAGCTGCGCTCGCCGAGCGGCCAGCCGCAGCCCGGCGGCGCCTGCGGTTGCCAGCCCTGCATCGGCACCACCTCGCAGTCGACGTCGAGGCGGAGCGTCGCGATGAACCAGCGCGCCAGCTCCCCCATGGTGAGGCCGTGGCGCATCGGCAGCGCGCCCGCTCCCACGAAGCTCTCCTGCCCGGGCCGCAGCTTCAGGCCTTCGACCGGCCGACCCACGGGATTCGGCCGGTCGAGCACCCACACCGCCTTGTCGAGCCGCGCGGCTTCCTCCAGCACGTAGCGGAGCGTCGTGATGAAGGTGTAGATGCGGCAGCCCAGATCCTGCAGATCGACGAGCAGCACGTCGAAGCTGTCCATCATCGCCGCCGTCGGGCGGCGCACCGTTCCGTAGAGGCTGAAGACCGGAATGCGGTGCACCGGATCCAGGTAATCGGGGGACTCGATCATGTTGTCCTGCTTGTCACCGCGCAGCCCATGCTGCGGACCGAGCGCGGCGCTCAAGCGCAGACCGGGGAGGGCCGCCAGCGCATCGAGCGAATGCGTCAGGTCGCGCGTCACGGAGGCCGGGTGCGCCAGCAGCGCCACGCGGCGCCCGGCGAGCGGCTTGCGCAGCGCTGACTCCTCGAGGATGCGATCGATGCCGAACTTCATGTGCGACGCAGCTCCATGGTAAAGCTCTCCGGATGGTGGAAATCGGGCCTGCCCGTCGGGTGCTCCAGCGCCCAGTAGGAGAGCCTCCCGCGGTCGTCCTCGATGACGGCCGCGAGCGCGAGGCGCAGCGCCGGCGCCTCGGAGAGCCCCGTGAGCCCGCCGAGATGCACGGTCGCGGTCAGCTCGAGCTGCTCCGAAGACCTGCGCACCTGCAGCCCCGGAGCGCGCGTGAGGCTCGCCGGTGCCATGCCGTCACGGTAGTCGGTGAACTGGTACGCCGCCCAGGCCAGCGTCGGAGAGAAGTTGAACTCGAAGTAGCCGGGCACGCCCGGGGCGGCGATGAATGCCTCGAAGCAGGTGTGCCGCCAGAGTCCATCGGCCCGGTGCCCGTCGCCCGGACCGGATAGCAGCACCCGGCCGACCTCTCCATGCAGCGAGTAGCTGCACAAGAGCGTCGTGGCGGCCGGCAGGCTCACCTCGACCGCGATGCCGGATACCGGCTCGCGCGGTGTGTCGGGATGCGCGACCAGCACCGTCCAATGCGCCGCGGCGGGGCTCATGGCTGCTCGCGTGTCAGGCCTCTAGCCACGCGAGCAGCGCGCGCGTCACCTCGTCCGGTCGCTCGAGCGTCGACAGGTGACCCGAGTCCGGCACGCGTACCTCGCGCGATCCGGGGATGGCGCGCGCCATCTCGGCGGCGCGCTCGGGCGGGGTCAGCTCATCGCCCTCGCCCACCAGCACGAGCGTCGGCACGCGGATCCCGCTCAGCATGGGGCGCGAGTCCGCGCGCGAGAGGTTCGCCTGCTGCTGCCGGATGAATGCCGCAGCTCCCACCTCCTCCGCCATCAGATCGAGGACCTGGCGGAGGGCCGCGTCGTGGCGACGCGCGTGATGGACCAGCCGCGGGAAGCTCGCATCCAGCACCTCGCCGAGGCGCCCCTCGGCCGCGAGAGCGATCTGCGCGCGGCGCGCGGCGCCCTGCTCGGGCGTGTCGGGACGCGCCGTGGTGTCGAGCAGCGCGAGTCTCGAGACCCGCTCGGGCGCCTGGCGCAGGATCTCGAAGGCGACATAACCGCCCATCGACAGGCCGACCAGCGCGAAGCGCGCCGGCGCGCCGGCGAGAATGCGGCGCGCAATGCCCTCCATGCTGTCATCGCGGGTGTGGTCGGCCACCATCACCGCACCCCTGCGCCACAGCGCCGGAATCTGCTCGGCGTACAGGCGCGCCGAGTCCAGCAGACCCGGGATCAGCACGACGGGGAGCGGCTCGCTCACGGCTGAGCAGCGTAACATGCGCTGATGAGATCCCGCATCGCACCCATCCTGCTCGAGGCGATGCTGATCGCGCTCGGCGGGCCTGTTGCTGCGGCGACGCCCGCCGCGGCAGCCCGGGCCTCGCTCGACGAAGCCGCGGCCGCGCGTTTCGCGGCGCTCGCGCTCAAGTGCCTGCACCAGCAGTACCCGAACCACATCTCGCATACTCTCGGCGGCGATGCCGACGCGCGAGCGCCGCGCGAGCTGACGCCGGCCTTCTACGGCTGCTACGACTGGCACTCGGCGGTGCATGCTCACTGGCTGCTGGTGCGGTTGATCCGTCTCATCCCCGATGCGCCGTTCGCACCCGAGGCACGCGCCGCGGTGGCGCAGAGCCTCGCGCCCGCCAACATCGAGGCTGAGGTGAGGTATCTGCGCGGCGCGGGTCGCGCCTCCTTCGAGCGTCCCTACGGGCTGGCCTGGCTCCTCGAGCTCGCCGCGGAGCTCCGCCGCTTCGATGACCCGGATGCAAAGCGCTGGTCGGCGACGCTCCGCCCGCTCGAGACCGAGACGGCAGCGCGCCTCGAGGGCTGGCTTCCCAAGCTCCACTACCCGATCCGCATCGGCGAGCACGATCAGACCGCCTTCTCGTTCGGACTCATGTGGGACTGGGCCGGCGTCGCCGGGGCGCAGCCGATGCGCCGGCTTCTCGAGGATGCCGCGCAGCGCTTCTATCGGCAGGACCGCAACTGCCCGCTCGCCTACGAGCCCTCCGGCGAGGATTTCCTCTCGCCGTGTCTCGCGGAAGCCGATTTTCTGCGGCGCGTGCTCGCGCCGCGGGCGTTCGCGTCCTGGCTCACGCGCTTCCTGCCGCAGATCCCGGCCGGCCGCGCCGGCGCGCGCGCCGCACAGCGCCCGGGCGCGCCGTGGCTCGTGCCCGGAGTCGTGACCGACCGCGCCGACCCCAAGCTCGCGCACATCGACGGCCTGAACCTGAGCCGCGCCTGGATGCTCGAGGGCATCGCGCATGGGCTGCCCGCGCACGATGCGCGCGTTGCGGCACTCACCGCCGCGGCCGCCCGACACCGTGACGCCGCGCTCCCCGCCGTCACCGGCGAGCACTACGAGGGCGGCCACTGGCTCGGCACCTTCGCGGTGTATCTCACCAGCCGGGCGGGCCTCGCTCAGTGAGGCAGAGCGTCGCGCAGCTCCGCGATCAGATCCCGCACGTCCTCCACTCCCACCGACAGCCGGATCAGCCCGTCGCTGATCCCTAACGACGCGCGCGTGGCGGCGGGGAGCGAGGAGTGGGTCATGATCCCCGGATGCTCGATGAGACTCTCGACCCCGCCGAGGCTCTCGGCGAGCGCGAACAGGCGGCAGCGCTCGAGCGTGCGGCGCGCCGCGTCCAGCCCCCCGCGCAGCACCGCCGTGACGATGCCGCCGAAGCCGCCCGCCATCTGCGCCCTCGCGAGCGAGTGCTGCGGGTGGCTCGCCAGCCCCGGGTAGTAGACGCGCTCGACCTGCGCTTGCTGCTCGAGGAACTGCGCGATGGCGAGCGCGTTGGCGCAGTGCCGCTCCATGCGCAGTGCCAGAGTCTTGATGCCGCGCAGAGTGAGGAACGCATCGAACGGGCTCGGCACGCTCCCCACCGCGTTCTGCAGATACGCGATGCGCTCGGCGAGATCGGAGCCTCCGCGCACGATCGCCGCTCCGCCGATGGCATCGGAGTGTCCGTTGAGATACTTGGTCGTCGAGTGCACGACGATGTCGAAACCGTGCTCGAGCGGCCGCTGGATGAAGGGGCTGGCGAAGGTGTTGTCGCACACCGACAGCAGAGCGCGCGAGCGCGCGAGGGACGCGACCGCGCTCAGGTCGACGAGCTTCAGCAGTGGATTCGTGGGCGTCTCCACCCACACCATGCGGGTATCGGGGCGCAGTGCGCCCGTGAGCCCCGCGGGATCCGACAGATCGACGAACGACACCCGATGCCCGGCCGAGCGGCTGCGCACGTTCTCGAGCAGCCGGTAGCTGCCGCCATAGAGATCGTGCATCGCCACGATGTGCGAGCCGGCATCGAGCAGCTCGAGGATCGTGGCGATCGCGGCCATGCCGGACGCGAACGCGAAGCCGGCCGCGCCGCCCTCGAGGCTCGCCAGCGCCGCCTGCAGCGCATCGCGGGTCGGGTTGCGCGTGCGGGAGTAATCGAAGCCGCGGTGCACGCCGGGGCTCGATTGCACGTAGGTCGAGGTCGCGTAGATCGGAGGCATGACCGCGCCGGTGAGCGGATCCGGCCGCTGTCCGCCGTGGATCACCCGCGTCGCAAAGCGCTGCCCCGCAGTCTCGTCACTCATGGCAAACCCGTTGATGGCGTACGCGCAGGTGCTGCGACGAGTTTGCCTTACATCCTGCGCCGCAGCCAGTTGAGCAGGTCGATGCGGGTGATCAGCCCCTGAAACTCGCTGCCGTGCATGACGATCGCCACCATGCCGCGCTTGAAGATCTCCATGAGCTGCGACACCGGAGCATCGGCGGACACCGTCACCAGGTGGCTCGCCATCGCCTCCGTCACCGGCTCGTTGAAGTGCGCGGGGTTGTCGATGACCTCGAGCAGGATGTCCTCCTCGTCCACGATGCCGACGATGCGCCCGTCCTGCATCACCGGCACCTGCGAGACGTCGTAGAGCTTCATGCGGCGGTAGGCCGCAATCACCGTCTCGGTCGAGTTCACCGTCACCGCGGCGTGCTCCGAGTGCCGCCGAGCGATGAGATCGCGCAGATCCCCGCAGCGCTCGCGCTCGAGGAATCCCTGATCGAGCATCCAGTAGTCGTTGTAGACCTTGGAGAGATACTTGTTGCCGCTGTCGCAGGCGAAGGTCACGACGCGCCGCGAGCGCGTCTGCTCCCGGCAGTAGCGCAGCGCCGCCGCGAGCAGCGTACCGGTCGAGGTGCCGGCGATGATGCCCTCCCGCGCGAGCAGCTCCCGGCAGGTGCGGAAGGCTTGCGAGTCCGGGATGCTGTAGGCGGCGCGGACGCCCGAGAAGTCCGCCACCGGCGGAACCGAGTCGCCCCCGATCCCCTCGACCAGCCACGGAGTCATCTTCTCGGGAAGCCTGCCGGTGGTGGCGAAGCTCGCCAGCCCCGAGCCCGCGGGGTCGGCCAGCACCATCCGCACCTCAGGCGCCACGCGCGCGAAGAAATGCGTGAGCCCCGCGAGCGTGCCGCCGGTGCCGACGCCGCACACCACGGCATCGAGCCGATGGTCCATCTGCTCCCAGATCTCCGGCGCCGTGGTCTCCTCGTGCGCCTGGGCGTTGGCCGGGTTACCGAACTGGTTGACGAAATGACAGTCGGGCGTCTCGCGTGCCAGGCGCTCGGCGACGTCGCGGTAGTACTCGGGGTGACCTTTGCTCACGTCCGAGCGCGTCATCATCACCTCAGCGCCCATCGCCTTGAGGTGGAAGATCTTCTCCTGGCTCATCTTGTCGGGGATCACCAGCAGCAGCCGATAACCCTTCTGCGCCGCCACCAGCGCAAGTCCCAGCCCGGTGTTGCCGGCGGTGGCCTCGATCAGCGTGCCGCCGGGTTTGATTTTCCCGGCCCGCTCGGCGGCCTCGATGAGATAGAGCCCGATTCTGTCCTTAATCGAGCCGCCCGGATTCTGGCTCTCGAGCTTCAGGAACAGCTGGCAGGGGCCGGTGTCGAGGCGCCGCACGGCGATCAGCGGCGTGTTGCCGATCATGTCCAGCGCGTTGCCGTAAACGGGATTCGCCATGCGCGCGCCTCCGGTGCGCTTTCAGGCCGCGCTCGTGATGAGTCCGGAGCCCACCCAGTCGCGCAGCAGCCTGGCGGCGTGCGCGGGCGCGTCCGCCTCGCCGAGCTTCCAGCACAAGAGCTCGCACAGCTCGCCGAATGGCCAGCCGTTGCGTGCGGCATCGAGCGCCGCCGCCTCGGTGGCGCCGAGGGAGCGGAAGTAGGTGGTGAGCTCCTGACGCCACAGCAGCCACTCGACGGGCGCCGCGTTGAGGCTCGCCTGCGGCCGCTCGGCGTCCGCGGTGAGGGCCTGCCAGATCTGCGGCGCATTCCAGCTCAAGGCCAGACGCCGGAGGCTCGGGTGCCAGGTGAAGCGTAGTCCCGCCCACTGCTCGGGAGACACCCGCGAGAGCTCCGCGTGCGTGAGAGCGGTGGCGTCGGCCGCGTCGAACACGTCTGTCATGGTCCACTCCCAGCGTGCCAGCTCGGCGAGCACCGGGGCGGCGGCGTACTCGGGGTGTGCGGCGAGGAGCTCGGGCAACTCATCGCCGTAGTAGCGGATGGAGAAGTACGGCGAGTCGTGGGTGCGCACGTACTCGGCGGCGAGGGCGTGAAAATCCGCCTCACCCAGGAGCTTCGCGAGCGCCGGGTAGCTGTTCTCGAGCGCCTCGGCGAGCCGGCTGCGATAGGCGCCGGCGTAGACGCCGAGGCGCGTCTCAACGGGTACGCGCGCCGTGCCGAGGACGTGCGCCTCGACGGCGGCGCCCCCGCGCAGCAGGTGATCCTGAAAATCCCGCTGGACCCGCGCCAGGGCGCTCATGAAGGCGCCGCCGCGGAGCGGCGCGGGCCGCTCGCGGCCGCCGTCGAGCGCGGCCCCTGCACCTCGCCGGCGGCGCTCGCGAGCGTGCGCGCGGCGAGCGCGCGCGCCTGATCGAGCTCGGCACAGAGCTCCGCGAGCGGCGGGATGTGAGCGTCGCGCTCGATCATGGTCGAGACCGCTCCGAAGCGCGCGACCGCGGCTGCGTACAGCTCCCACACCGGATCGGGGACCGGATGATCGTGGGTGTCGATGAGGTAGTCGCCGTGATTCTCGTGTCCGGCGAGGTGGATCTGCTGCACCCGCCCGGCGGGGATGGCGTCGAGATAGTCGCGCGGGTCGAACTCGTGGTTCACCGCGCTCACGTAGATGTTGTTGACGTCGAGCAGGATCAGGCAGTCGGCGCGCTCGGCGACCCCGCGCAGGAACTCCCACTCCGTGAGGCTCGAGTCACGGAAGGCGACGTAGCTCGAAACGTTCTCGAGGAGGATCCGTCGCCCGAGGATGTCCTGCACCGCGCGCACGCGCTCCGCCACGTGCTCGAGCGCCTCCTCGGTGTAGGGCAGCGGCAGCAGGTCGTGAGTGTTGCGTCCCGCCACACCGGTCCAGCACAGGTGATCGGAGATCCACGCCGGCTCCACACGCCGCGCGAGCTGCTTCACCTGCTCGAGGTAGCCGCGATCGAGCGGCGCGCTGCTGCCGATCGACATCGATACGCCGTGCATCGCGAGCGGATAACGCTCGCGCATGCGCATCAGGTAATGCAGCGGCTTGCCGCCCGGCACCAGATAGTTTTCGGTGAGGACCTCGAACCAGTCGACGGCGGGGCGATCGGCAAGGATCGCTTCGTAGTGATCGACCCGCAGGCCAAGACCGAAACCGAGCGCCGGGGGCTTCAGCATGGACGCAGAAAAGGCGGGCCGGGCGCTCAGCGCGCCCGGCCCACTCAATGGCTTACTTCGCTTTGGCCTTCGCGGCGTCGCACTCCGCCTTCGTCATCTCCAGGAACCCCTTGCCCTTGCAGGAGTTCTGGCCCTTGCAGGCGTTGTTGGCGCTCTTGCACGCGGAGTGTCCCTTGCAGGAATTGACACCCTCGCATTTCACTTTCCCTTCGTCAGCGCGTGCCGTGGTCGCCGCCACCGCCGAGAACATTACCGCAGCAGCCGCGGCCAGGGCCACAGTGGACAGGATCTTGGAATTCATTCTGGATTCTCCTAGGAGGAAGATTGGGCGCCGGCGATTGTAGCGCCGCCGCCGGAGGATAGCTTCTCGCGCGTAGACGCCCTAAGTGCCTCCGCGCAAACGCAATTCCACCGCCAGGGCGGCGCCGTCGACTCGGCTTGGGGAGTAGACCGGCGCAAGCGGCGCGGCATTACAGCTCGATGTCAGCGGCGCCCGGCGCCGACGGCACCCGGTTCCGCCGCAGAGCCGCCGAGTCCCTGGATCCAATGACCCGGCCGCGCATGGATCCAGTAGAATCGTGCCTGCCTGCGCCCGCCTGCTGCAGGCGCGTTCCCATTTGTTTCCAAGCCAAGTGAGTCGAATGACCGACGCTTCCCGTGACGCCATCCTCGTGCGTGGCGCGCGACAGAATAACCTCAAGAGCCTGGATCTCGATCTGCCGCTCAACGCGCTGATCGTGGTCACCGGCGTGTCGGGTTCCGGCAAGTCGTCGCTGGTTTTCGACACTCTGTACGCGGAAGGCCAGCGGCGCTACGTCGAGACGTTCTCCCCTTACGCGCGGCAGTTCCTCGATCGGATGGATAAGCCGCAGGTCGAGTCGATCTCGGGAATTCCTCCCGCCATAGCCATCGATCAGACGAACCCGGTACGCACCTCGCGCTCGACCGTCGGGACGATGACCGAGCTCAACGATCACCTGAAGCTGTTGTTTGCGCGCGCCGCGGCGCTCTTCTGCCAGCGCTGCGCCCGGCCGGTGCAGCGCGACACAGCCGACGGCATCTACGCCGACGTCCTCGCGCGCGCTCGGGAGGCGGGCGACCCGCGCCTCCTGGTGAGCTTTCCGGTGGTGGTGCCGGGGAATTTCACCGTCGAGGAAGTCCGGGAGCTCCTCACCCGCCAGGGTTACACCCGCTTTCTCGAGGGCCCGGGCGCCCCCGCGCCTCTCGCACCCCCGGACGCTCCGGCAGGCGGGGCGGGGAAGTCCGCTCGCGGCGGACGCAAGCGCACTCGGGGCGGGCGCGGCAGCGGCCTCGAGATGCTCGAAGTGGTGCAGGATCGGATGCGTATCGGTGGCGCCGAGCGCGGCCGGGTGCTCGAGTCGCTCGAGGCGGCGCTGCGCGTCGGGCGCGGCCGCGTCAACGTGCACCGCGTCGACGAGGGCGATCCACCGGCGATTCTCGAAACCTGGCGCTATTCGAGCCAGCTGCACTGCGCGCACTGCGACCTCTCGTACCGCACGCCGGTCCCGAGCCAGTTCTCGTTCAACTCGCCGCTCGGGGCCTGCGAGAGCTGCCGCGGGTTCGGCCGCACCATCGGGATCGACTACGGGCTCGTCATTCCCGACGACACCCGCTCGCTCCGCGGCGGGGCCGTCAAGCCGTGGCAGACCAAGTCCTACGAGGAATGCCAGGAGGACCTGGAGCGATTCGCGAAGCTCCGCGGCGTTCCGCTCGACACTCCCTGGCGTGAGCTGCCCGCCGAGGCGCGTCGCTGGGTGATCGAGGGCGAGGGCCCGTGGACCAAGAAGGTCTGGTACGGGGTGCAGCGCTTCTTTGCGTGGCTCGAGACGCGCGCCTACAAGATGCACGTGCGGGTGCTGCTGTCGCGCTACCGCGCCTATACGCCCTGCAGTGCCTGCGACGGCGCGCGCCTGAAGAGCGAGGCGCTGCTGTGGCGCATCGGGAGCGGCGAGCTCGCCGGGCAGGCGCTCGGCGGCAGCCCGCGCTTCCGCCCGCGCGGCGTGGATTGGAGCCCCGAGACCCTCGCCGCGCTCCCGGGGCTCTCGATCCACGACCTGATGCTGCTGCCGGTGGAGCGCAGCCACGAATTCTTCCGCAAGCTCACGCTCCCGCGGCCGCTCGATGAGGCGACGGCGCTGCTGCTCGCGGAGCTCCGCACCCGGCTCGCGTACCTCGTGGACGTCGGGCTCGGCTATCTGACGCTCGATCGTCAGTCCCGCACGCTCTCGGGCGGGGAGGTGCAGCGGATCAATCTCACGACCGCGCTCGGCACCTCGCTCGTCAACACGCTGTTCGTTCTCGACGAGCCCTCGATCGGCCTGCACCCGCGCGACATGCAGCGCGTCATCGGCGTCATGAAGCGCCTGCGCGATGCCGGCAACTCCCTCGTCGTGGTCGAGCACGATCCGCAGATCATGCTCGAGGCCGACCGCATCCTCGACCTCGGCCCCGGGGCCGGCGAGCGCGGCGGGGAGATCGTCTTCTTCGGCACCCCGGCCGAGATCCGCGCGAGCTCCGGCTCGCTCACCGGGCAGTACCTCGCCGGTCGCCGCATGGTCGCCCCGCGCACAGGGCCAGCGCTCGACCGCGCGCGCACCGCGGGGGCGCCTGCGGCTGAGGCCGCCGACGGAGGCGTGGTGGCGGTGGCCCGCTCCAACCGCTGGCTCGAGCTCAAGGGAGCCGCGGAGCACAACCTCAAGAACATCGACGTGCGCATTCCGCTGAAGCGCCTCGTGTGCGTGACCGGCGTGTCGGGATCGGGCAAGTCCACTCTGGTCGAGGACGTGTTGTATCCGGCGCTGCTCAAGTACCGCGGCCGGCCGACCGAGGCGCCCGGACAGTTCGCGGGCCTCTCGGGCGCCGAGCTCATCGATGACGTCGTGATGGTCGATCAGAGTCCCATCGGCCGCACCACCCGCTCGAACCCGGCGAGCTATGTCGGGGCTTTCGACGCGATCCGGGCGCTGTTCGCCGCCGAGCCCGCCGCGCAGGAGCGCCGCTACAGCGCCGGAACCTTCAGCTTCAACTCCGGCAACGGCCGCTGTCCGACCTGCAGCGGCAACGGCTTCGAGCACGTCGAGATGCAGTTTCTCTCGGACGTGTACCTGCGCTGCCCCGACTGTCGCGGCCGCCGCTACCGCGACGAGGTGCTCGAGATCCGCCGCGAGGGTGCCGACGGCCGCCGCTGCAGTATCGCCGACGTGCTCGAGCTCACCGTGACCGAAGCGCGCGCGTTCTTCGCCGATGCGCCCGAGGTGGCAGTCAGGCTCGCGCCGCTCGCCGACGTCGGGCTCGAGTACGTGAAGCTGGGCCAGCCCGTGCCGACGCTCTCGGGGGGCGAAGCGCAGCGGCTGAAGCTCGCGGGGCACCTGGCCGAAGCCGGCACCGTGCTCTCGAGCACCACCCACCGCGGCAAGCTGTTTCTCTTCGACGAGCCGACCACCGGGCTGCACTTCGAGGACGTCGCGAAGCTGCTGCGCGCCTTCCGCAAGCTCTTGAGCGCCGGACACTCACTGCTGGTGATCGAGCACAACCTCGACGTGATCCGCGCGGCCGACTGGATCATCGATCTCGGCCCCGAGGGCGGGGATCGGGGCGGCGAGATCCTCTGCGCCGGAACGCCGCAGGAGATTCGCGCGGAGGCGCGCTCCTACACCGGCCAGGCGCTGCTCGCTTACGAGCGCTCGCTCGGCGCGGGCGCGCCGGGGGGAGCCCCGTCGGCCGGGCACGAGGACCCGCGCGCGGCGGCTCCCCCCGCCCTGGTGGCGGAGCCCGAGGCGGCGCGCTACCGCGGCGGCAACGGCCGCGACGCGCACGCCGTGATCATCCACAAGGCACGCGAGCACAACCTCAAGAATATCGACGTCGAGATCCCGCGCGATCGCTTCACCGTGATCACCGGCGTATCGGGCTCCGGCAAGTCGACCCTCGCCTTCGACATTCTCTTCAACGAGGGCCAGCGGCGTTATCTCGAGTCGCTGAACGCCTATGCCCGCCAGTTCGTGCAGCCGGCCGCGCGTCCCGACGTGGACGCGATCTTCGGCATCCCGCCGACGGTGGCCATCGAGCAGCGCACCAGCCGCGGCGGCCGCAAGAGCACCGTGGCGACGCTCACCGAGATCTATCACTTCCTGCGGCTGCTCTACGTGAAGCTCGGCACGCAGTACTGCCCCGACTGCGACATCGCGATCCAGCCGCAGAGCCCCGCTTCGATCGCCGCACGGCTGCTGCGCGAGTACCGCGGGAGGCGCATCACGCTGCTGGCGCCGCTCGTCGTGGCGCGTAAGGGCTACTACACCGACCTCGCCCGGTGGGCGGCAAAGAAGGGCTACAAGACGCTGCGTGTCGATGGGGAGTCGCTGCCGACCTCGCCCTGGCCGCGCCTGTCGCGCTTCCGCGAGCACACCATCGAGCTGCCGGTGGCGGACATCGAAGTCCGCGCCCGCAGCGAAGCCGCGCTCCACGACGGGCTCGCCCGCGCGCTCGATTTCGGCAAGGGCCTGGTACACGTGCTGGCATCGCAGGGGGGCCGGGTGACGGTGTTCTCCACCAAGCGCGCCTGCCCCTCCTGCGGCCGCAGCTTCGCCGAGCTCGATCCGCGCCTGTTCTCGTACAACTCTCGGCACGGCTGGTGCGAGAGCTGCTATGGAACCGGCGTCGAGATGCCGGGATTCGACGACGAGCAAAGCGGCGAGGAACTCTGGTGGAACGAGTGGTACGCGCTGGCGCCGCCGCGGTGCGGCGCGTGCGACGGACGGCGGCTCAATTCCACCGCGCTCAACGTGCGCTTCCGCGACCGCTCGATCGCAGCGCTCTCGGCCGGCTCGGTCGCCGCCACGGGCGAATTCTTCGCGAGACTCAGGCCCGGCCCGCGCGAGCGGGAGATCGCGCGTGACCTGCTCGGGGAAATCCGCGCGCGGCTGAAATTCCTCGAGCGCGTGGGTCTCGGGTACCTCGAGCTCGATCGCGGCGCGCCGACGCTCTCGGGGGGCGAAGCGCAGCGCATCCGCCTCGCGGCACAGCTCGGCTCGAATCTGCAGGGGGTGTGCTACGTGCTGGACGAGCCCACGATCGGGCTGCACCCGCGCGACAACCAGATCCTGCTCGAGTCCCTCACCGAGCTCGCGGGCCACCGCAACACGCTGGTGGTCGTGGAGCACGACGAGGAGACCATCCGCCGGGCCGATCACGTGCTCGACCTCGGGCCCGAGGCTGGCGTGCGCGGCGGCGAGCTCATCGGGGCGGGGACCGTGGCCGATCTCATGAGAAACCCGCGCTCGACCACCGGACGGTTCCTCCGCCAGCCGCTGCTGCATCCCGAGAAGCCGCATCGCGCCGTGGATGCCGCCACGCCGCTCCTGACGCTCGAACGGGTGGCGCTGCACAACATCAGGGGAAGCGACGTGCGCATCCCGCTCGGACGTCTGGTCGTGATTACCGGCGTATCGGGTTCGGGCAAGTCCACCGTGGCGCGCGACGTCCTGTACGCGAACCTGAAGCGGCTGCTCGGGAAGCCGACTGCCGCGCGCCGGCGGCCGCGGCGCGCGGCCGCCGCGCAGCTCATCGGCTGTGCGGCCGTGCGCGGGCTCGAGCACATCGACCGGGTGCTCGAGGTCGATCAGACACCGATCGGCAAGACCCCGCGCTCCTGTCCCGCGACCTACATCGGCTTCTGGGACGACATCCGCCGCATCTACGCCGGCACCACCGAGGCGCGCATCCGCGGCTACACCGCGAGCCGCTTCTCGTTCAACACCGCCGGCGGGCGCTGCGAGGCGTGCGCAGGCCAGGGCGTGAAGACCATCGAGATGAGCTTCCTCCCCGACGTCAAGGTGCTGTGTGACGTATGCGGCGGACGGCGCTTCAATTCCGAGACGCTCGCCGTGTCGTGGCGGGAAGCGAGCATCGGCGATGTGCTCGCGATGAGCGTCGACGACGCGGTCGGCTTCTTTGCCGCCCATGCGCGCCTGCATCATGCGCTGAAGCTCCTCCAGGACGTGGGCCTCGGGTATCTCACACTCGGTCAGCCGAGCCCGACGCTCTCGGGCGGAGAGGCCCAGCGCATCAAGCTGGTCACCGAGCTGTCGAAGGTGCGCGAGGAAGGGGGCGGCCCCCGCCCGCGGGCACGGCACACGCTCTACGTGCTCGATGAGCCGACGGTTGGACTCCACATGGCGGACGTCGAGAAGCTGGTCCAGGTGCTGCACCGGCTGGTCGCCGCCG
>Ga0209805_1000699_pt1 | contig 20696 bp, 18 predicted proteins | sample GraSoiAngelo_148_FD_185905 | JGI IMG/M metagenome (GOLD analysis project Ga0209805, IMG submission 185905) | Grasslands soil microbial communities from the Angelo Coastal Reserve, California, USA - 14_1009_09_20cm (SPAdes) (version 2) | ecosystem: Environmental > Terrestrial > Soil > Grasslands ...
TCTCGATGCTTCGCAGCAAACTCTCTCACCACTCGCGCAATCTCTTTCCGGACCCGAGCCTCGCTCTCTTCCGGAATGAACCGGCGGTCGACAAGAATCTCGAAAGAATCAGGAATAATATTCCCCTTCAACCCGCCCTTCGCAGTATTCACGTACAGTCCAGGTCTCATCTTCCTAGTACCCCAGATCGGCTCCGCATTGATTCTAGATCGTCTCTTAGAGATCTCCTCTCCCAACTTTTTCAAATCCTCAATCAACGACGCACCGTACTCGATGGCGTTGACGCCTGTCCACCCACGTCCTGAATGAGCAGCTCTTCCATGCACTGTAATCAGATACTCGGCGTCCCCCAGACTTGCAACGTGCAGCGCCTCAATCCCGCTATCTGCCGAGAGACAATAATCCACATCCTTAGTAATCACGTGCCTGTCAACCAGATAGTTCACACCGCTATACCCGCCCACTTCCTCGTCAGTGGTAAACGTCGGAGTAATCCTCCCGCGGAACTTGGCGCCAGTCTCAACAAGTGCTTTCATCGAGAATATCTCGCAGGCGTTCGACCCTTTCATGTCGGCAGCACCCCGCCCATAGATCCTGCCATTCTTGACCACCGGCTCAAACGGATCATGCGACCATCCAGATGGATCAGCCGGGACCACATCGACATGCCCATTGAGGAGGACCCACGGTCCCTCACCCTCACCTTTGAGGGTGGCGTAGGTGTTGGGCCTTGGACCCTTCAAGCCGACTTCAGGACTCACCTTCCGGAGCATAGACGCTTCAGGAATAACGCTCACCGTAGGTGTGACACCTAGGTCCTTGAGCTCACTGGCCAGGAGCTGAGATATCCTAGGATAGTTCAGCCCTGGAGGAACAGTAGTATCAATATTAACAAGACGACAAGCAAGATCAACTAGGTCCTTCTTGTGAGCATCAATCCATCGATCAACCTGTCTCACGACAGCAGATGAGGCCAAGAGTCTCGCTACACCGACGAAGCTTCACGTTAATTGTTCTTTTGGTCGCAAACTCGAAGAACTAATCGTGCTTTGCTAGTGGAGTATTCCTCCTTCATTCGAAAATTTCTCAGCGCCGGGACCCACATAGGTGAGAAGGGTCAGATGGAAGAAGTTCTTACGAATCCAGTTCTGGATCGATTCAAACCAGTTTCTGAACTCGGCAGGTTTCGGAGCTAGGTCTTGCTTGTCACTGTCAAGATAGTTCATGTCAGCTCGGATTCCACCCGCCAACATCATATTGGATACAATCCATGAACGTTGAAACTCTACAACTGGAGATTGGAATCCATCGATCACATAGCAATTCTTCTCCGGCGCATACTCTGTCGCAAGCGGAAGACGAACGGTATTGTTCTGTAGCCAGAACTTTCTCGTAGCCTCGTCCTCGGTAGGTTCCGGAAGAAAAGCAATAGGCGCAAAATCGGAAGAGGGAAAAGTGGCCGGAAGGATTACTGGGTCTCCGGTCGACCGCAAGTACTGTAGGAATGCTTCTTCGTCTTCCTTCGACATGTAAAAGACTAGTTGTTTCGGCAAGGTTCGATCCGCTTTGTTAAGTCTTACAGTACATAGTTCTGCATCTTCGCGAGCGTTAGGACAGCCTCGTTACTGCTGAGATGGGTCGATTAAATAGCTACAGTCAGCGGCAAGGTATCGGATCATGGAATCGGCCTCTGAATCCGGTGGATCCCAAGGGGCCAAGGCCATTCTGCGCTCCCCGACGGTCATCTTCGCGCTGGTTCTAGTCGCGGTCTACATTATCATCGGGGCAATAGTTGGGAACTTTTTCGAACCGCTACTCTCAGGAAATATTATCCTCGACTTGCTGGTTCAGTGCGATGCTCCCACGCCGATCTTCCCTTGGACCGTTCTCACAGCCATCTTCCTACACGCCAGTATCCTCCACATAGCCAGCAATATCTTCTTCCTACTCTTCTTCGGCTTCATCCTAGAAGAACAAGTATCAAAATCGCACTGGGTAATGACCTTCTTCATAACAGGGCTCGTAGGTAGTCTCGGCTTCGTAGCCTACGACATGCTCGGCTTCCTCCTTTCAGGAGGAACCCCAATAATCGATTGTGCCGTCGGTGCGTCCGGCGCAGTTTATGGAATCATGGGAACGGCGGTCGGACTAAAGGTAGTGATCCTGCTCATTTTCCTTCTCGGACTGGACATTTTCGCAGGAGGCGGAGGTCCCGCTCACCTTGGAGGGCTCGTCGCCGGCCTAGTCCTCAGAAGATACTGGAAACTTGGCGGAGGATCCTTCCGCGGAATCTAGCAGTCGATCTAGCCGAACCGTCATTATCTTTTCTGGATGTTTCCGTGGCTGTTTGAACAAGTCTACGACCGGAGATGTATTATGCAACATCCGTACAGCATTCGGACTCGACGGTACATAACATGGCACCAAAGAAGAAGAGTAAGAAAAAGAAAGGCGGCATGTAGACCCGGCCAGGGCATCGTAAGCCCTGTCCCCACCCGTTTTTCTTTTTCCCTATGAATTCTGTTTCAGCCGCACGGTTACAAACACGTCCCAGAGTCCCTTGGACGCGTTGAAGAGCCTACTATTCTAATTCATGAAACTCTACTACGGCAAACTAGCGAAGCCCGAAAATATCAGATGATTCGTGTCGTCTGGCCGATGTTTGGAAACTCTTCCGACCATTTCTAATACTGCGATTCTCTGACCGCATGACCGTCCATCCGTTGCTCATAGATCTGACTGTTCCGTCAAGAAACGCCGAGCGGCGTCTCTGGATCGCACTTGCAATATCCTCGGCAATTGTAGTCATCGAGTTCACGGGAGGATTCCTAGGCCAGAGCCTTGCGCTCCTGAGTGATTCAGGCCATGTACTGACCGACGTTCTCGCGGTCAGCGTTAGCATCCTCACAATAAGGCTCGGACGCAAGCACCATACCGCAAGACGGACCTTTGGCTATCATAGAGCCGAGATATTCGCTGCACTAGTCAACGGCTCAACCCTAATCGCAGTAGCCCTGCTAATCATCTATGAAGCGTTTCTCAGACTCCAACAGCCTACCCGAGTCCAGGGACCACTCGTCCTGTCATTAGCCTCACTAGGTCTCATAGGAAATCTGACCACGACGGGACTTCTAGCTCGTACCGGGAAGACAAGTCTCAACGTTAGAGGAGTCTTCCTTCACGCTGTCGGAGACACGGTCTCATCGATTGCTGTGATAGTCAGTAGCTTGGTGGTTGTATTCACCGGCTACTCTGGGTTGGATCCGATAGCCGCAGTCTTGATCGGAATTCTGATCATGCGAGGTGCATATAGTCTCGTGAGGGACTCGACGAACATTCTTTTGGAGGCCACGCCTAGACATCTGCAACTCGAAAGCATCGCTAGAACCATCCGAAGCGTCGACGGGGTAAAGGGGGTCCACGATCTACATGTCTGGACTATCACGTCTGGACTTTATGCTCTCAGCGGACACGTAACCCTAGATTCAGACAGGATTAGTGAGGGTTCAACCATTCTAGAGAAAGTGGCCGCGAAACTGAAAGAATCATTTGGCATAGAACACGTGACGCTACAGATGGAGAAGGAGACCCTCGAGAATATTCAACATGAATCATCTACGCTTTGATGCACCGGCAACCACAGAGAAATTCTATATAAGCTACCGGGTAACTTTGCCCGCTTAGCTTGCTCAAGTCCAGCACGCGCCACCAGTCTTTCTCATCGCCACTAGTGCGGACGGCCCTCATTCCAGTCTTCACCGCCTTGTCTCTCGCCACCAACTATGCCATGATAGACATTCCAAACGTCAAGCTAATGGACGCGTTTGTCTTCATCGCAGCCTTCCTATTCGGATTAGAAGTTGGACTCGGCACGGCCATCTCCATCTGGGCGGTCTATGGTTTCATCAACCCCTACGGCCAAGATGACCTCACACTCCTCCTTTTCCTCATGACTGGCGAATGCTTGTACGCAATAGCAGGTACCCTCCTTAGCCGCACTTCAGTGGCCCAAGAACTCATGGCGAAACAAATTCAGGCGCAGACAATCAACAAGCAGTCGGTCAAATATGGGATGCACCCAGAGACAGGGAGGCTGTCCCGAATCAAGAATCGTGCCGGGGACTTGCTCAACAACGCTCGCCGATATGGAAGGATGAGTCTGCTCTTCGGATTGATTGGTTTCCAGGCAACCTTCGCCTACGATGCCCTGACAAACTTCGGGTCTTGGGTGTTCAAAACCAGTTCACTATATCAAGCACTCATTATCGGAATGATAACGGGAGTTCCCTTCGCTATACTTCACGAAGCAAGTAATCTAGTGTTTTTCGCGACGGTAGTCCCTCCCGCAATAGCCGCCGCGAAACGCGCTGGACTGCACATTCAACAAAGGATTACGTGAGCGCGAACGAATAGCCACCGGGTCTTCTACCTCATTCTCGGATTAACAGCTCTCACAATCGCGTCAGCCCAAGTTGGCGCATACTACTATCTTGAGAGGTCTAACAATGGCACAGTCTCAAATTCATCAGTACTGTGCAACTATCTAACAAATGGTCCAACGGGAATAAGCGTGATTGCCGCAAATGTTCTGATCAGCTACGGCAACGGCACAATTCGATGGTACAATGAAACAGCGGTTCCTTCCAGCTGGAACGCCTACGCACTAACAATGTATCTGGCGAAATGCAACGTTCAGGCAAAGTTCTACGGACCGCCACTGAACGAACACTTCGTTACAGCAATAAACGGAGTCAGCAATCAAGGTAGCTCCTCTTGGAGCATCTGGATGTTCTGTCAACACGCGAGTGCCTGGGCGTACTCTCAAGTCGGGGTGGACCTGATCTCGTTAGCAAACGGCCAAACATTAGCTTGGGCCTACGGAACTTCATCGTCTAGCAGCAATCCGGAGCCTCCCATACCAAATGCAAGAACTGTGAACTCGTGCCCATGAGCCTTTCAAAGCTTCAGTTGCTAATGCTTATATTGCAAGTCCCGGACTAGCGGGTAACTTTGCCCGCCTACCGATTCGTCGTGGTTATCATTACTCTTCTTGCATTATCGGCGTTCACAGCTTTTTCCTGCTCAGCCAATGGGTGGAAAGAGGGATCGTCCATCTCAATGGCTGCCCCGGGAGCGTCGGGCCTGAACGCCGCACTACGATGGCTGTCGAGCAATGAGTCATCTGATGGATCATACGGGCCATATTACCAACACTGGGCGGCTGCCGCTGCCTACGCGTTATGGCTCAACAACACGCAATCTTCGAAAGCTTCGCTAGCATACAAGTGGCTAACTGGGGAGTTAGATGATTCTGGAAACTGGTTCTGGGGAAACTACGGCGAGGCGGATGTTCCTGGAGCAAGTCTTTTCAGCGTGGCAGCTAGCGGAAATCTTCACTTAACTCAAACTGGCACCGTCACATCAAACCTCTTACGATTCCAACAGTCGAATGGCGGGTTCTTCGGCTACTACTCTACAGATTTGGGAAGCTCGGTGTCGAGCAGTGTTGACACATCTGAAGCTCTGCGGGGATTAATCGCTGCTAAGGCCATAAACGCATCGAGTCAGCAATCAGCAGTCAACTATCTCTTTACACTTCAAAATTCTGATGGAAGCTTCAATCTAACCAGCACCAGGGCGTACGATCCGATCTATTCGCAGGGACCAGAACCGGTCAGCATAACGGCGCTAGTGCTCCTCGCCTTGAGAGATGCATCCTACTCAGATAGCAACACGCACGTAGCCAAAGCATTGAATTTTCTGAGCGCCACCACTTCCAAGTATTCACCTATAACGAATGACACCAGTGCGGTCTATTCGGCCTCGCTCGCGGCAATCGCGTTCTATACTCTTGGGCGGACGGCCTATGCATATGATGCGATAGCATTCATACTATCTCACCAAAATTCGGATGGAGGGTTTAGAGATAGTACTCGATCCTCACCTGGGTCCAACGCTCTAGACACTGCGTGGGCATCAATAGCTTTGGAACAAGTTGCTCCGGGCAGAGCGTTTAGCTCGTTTCTCCCGGAGGTTGTCATATTCGGAATTATTGCTGGAATTGTTGCACTTGCCGTAATTGTAGGGGTCGTAGTCTATCTAGTTCACAGGAATAAGACACAGACTCAAGCAAAGAGTCTGTGAAACAAGATAGTTTCGAATTTTGGGGGCGTTTGGCTTGACTAGTTCTGGGTATGTTTCGCGGTACTAGTGCCTTCGAGGGCGTGGACGATGCTGGTGACGACTTTGATTGTTGGGATTAGTGCGATGAGTAGGAAGATCAATGGGAAGGCCCATGGGTCTGCGTTGAAGTATGGCGCTGCGATCCCGCTGGTCACCGCGTAGAGTATTCCAATCGCTACGATCTGGAAGAAGAACGCGAGTAGCGGTGTCCATGCTTTGTAGTTCTTGTACGTGTCTTGGACTGTGTTGGCGAGTTGGGTGCCGAATTTGAGGATTATGAAGCAGACGATTAGGCCGATCATGAAGACTACAATGTTCGCGACAGATATGGTCGATCCTGTTATGTTGTTTGATATTCCCGGAAATCCGAGCACGACCGCTTCGACTATCACCAGTACAATGACCCCGACGACGAGGCGTATGAAGGAAGGCATGACGGGAGTGAAAGCGCCCCAAGTCTTGTTTGAAGTTGAATCAGTCATTCTCTTACACTTGGAAAAACTATCACCATAGGAACGGGATATTGCCATGTCGAAACCCAGGATAGAATGTCCGAGTAACAGGTTATCGCAGGCTGTTCTGGATTCTCGGCAGCACCTGCGGACCGAAAAACCCGATCCGGTTCCAAGCCGGAGCATTAGAAATGATCAGAAACCCGGCTCAAACATGCACGAAACGAACAGTTTCCCCTAGGAAAGCGAGACTTCCTTCATGAAATCTGTTCGGGGAAGGGGGTAGGGGTATACGCCTGAAACGGGAGAAAAAACCCGGGTTTTCACAGCAAAACCGCCCCGCCAACCCTGGTTGGAAGACGATGAGGAAGCCGGGCGCATCTGCTGCGACTTGAATGGTGCCTAGCGAAACACCCTCTAGAAGCGCCTTGGAATCGGAAACCTGTCCATTGTCACGCTGATCCCTCTATGATCCACGAAGCCAAATCAGCCTTCCAGCCTAACACCTTCCCAGTAGAACATCGTCCAAAGTCGAGAAATCTAGGATACCCTTGAAAAGGCGCAATCCGCGCGCGACAGATCCGGACGATACCGATAGAATGTTCAGGTTCGTCCGTCTCCAGATTTAATATGGAACCCATTAGCTGAAAGGGACGGTCGGGCGGGTTCTGGGCCGTTTGGGAAGATAGGCGATTATGACGGTTCATGTCCTTCTTACTGCCGATAATCATCTTGATCCCTCTGCTGTCCAGTATGGTCCTAGAAGGTTCGAAAGGAAGCGAGACTTTCAACACAGCTTCGACGTCTTGGTCAATTTTGCGCTTGACAACCGGCCAGACCTCTTCCTGATAGGAGGAGACTTCTACGATGGCATACTGCCGGGTAATCCGACACGGGCCTACGTGGCGGAGCAGTTCAAACGGCTGCACGAGAAGGAGATCAAGACTGTTCTAGTCAGCGGGCATCACGATACTCCTAGGAGCGTTGAGCAGGGGGTCTCACCGTTATCCGTTCACGCCAAAACGGGACACGTCTACTTCCTACAAGACCCGCGGCCTACGCCGAAGCTGTTCCGCTTCGCGGGCGAGACCGTGAATGTCACCGGCATGAGCCTCAACCCTGCTCTGAGTCCCGAGCAAGACCCGTTGACCGGACAAGAACTATCGCGCGAAGGAGACGTGAACATATTCCTAACTCACTATCCGATCGAAGGGTTCGAAGGCTACTTCGGACAGGAGACGCATATCGGAAAATCCTCCATCCCTCGAAACTACCATCTCTTCGCGTCGGGACATCTTCACCGGCACCAGAGGAGTACTATCAATGGGACTCCTGTCATGTATCCGGGGAGTACTGAGCGGGTCAGCTTTAACGAGGAGGGAGAGGAGAAGGGATTCTGCTGGCTCGAACTCGACAAGAGCGGTATACTGCAACAAGAATTCCACTCAACGCCCGCCCGTCCAATGGAGACGCTAGACTCCCGCGTGACCGGTGAGGGTGGAAGTCTAACCCGGCAGATACAAGATGCCCTAGAAAAGAGACGGGGCGCCGAGAAGATTCTGCGCATTCGCGTAACGGGTCGAGTGTCTCTCGACCAACTCTCAACCTACAAACGCTCAGCCCTTCAATCATACTGCCAAGACCGATTCTTCCACACCGAGTTCGACGAAGACGGCCTGAACGTATTGACGACGGAAGCGATAGAGTCGCTGCCAAGAACTACACCGCTCGAAGAGCTCGGTCGCGCATTCCAAGCCCTCCTCTCCAACGCGAAGGAAGAGGAGAGGCCGCTCGTTCACGAGGCATGGAAGGCGACGATTGCAAGACTGCAAGAGGAGGGAGTCAGCTGAGACTAGTGAGTCTTCAAGCCCAGAACTTCAAGAAACTGAAGCTCGCCAAACCCCTTCCACTCTCCGAGGGCATTATTCTCATCACGGGTCTAAACGAGAGCGGTAAGTCCACCATCCTAGACGCTGTCCTCTACGCCCTGTTTGGCCGTGTGATTCGGCCTAGTAAGATGCCTAGCAACGAGGATATCATCAGCTACGGGAACGGGGAGGCCCAAGTGCGCCTCGAATTCGACATAGGTGAAAACAGGTACCGTGTAGTCCGGGAGGTTCACAAGACTAGACCCAACCGGGCGACGCTTGTTGAGGTGCGGCCTAACGGTACCACAAAGGCGCTCGCGAACTCTGTCAAAGACGTTACAGGCGAGATCGAGCGGTTGTTAGGAGGGATAACGTACGACGAGATTGTTGCGAGTAGTGTTGTCGCTCAGAAGGATCTTGAGCGGCTGATCAAACAACGGCTCGATGATCGTAGGAAAGTTATCAATGTCTTTCTCAACCTCGAGAGTTTCAACAAGGTCCAAGATCAGCTCGATAACGAGCGGAACGGGATTGAGGGGACGAGTAGGACCCCGGGACACCTCACAGTCGAGAGGCAGCGTCTCGAGACTCTCAACGAGCAGCTCAACGAGTACAAGGAAACGAGCGTTCAGCTAGACAATCTGAATGTAAAGGTCGAGAAGCTCAAGAAGGATCAACAACATCAAGAGAAACGGTTCGACGAAACCGACACTCTATACAAGACGCTCAACGAGTATGGAGAAGCGGTCAAAGAACGAGACTCTCTACAGCGAGAGATAGAAGACAAGAGCCTCCTCACAGACAATCTCCAGCAACAACTCGCCAGCGTCGACACACAACGGTCAGAGCTTGGAAGAGCTGAGGCAGAGGTCAAGAAGTATGGCGACCTTGCCGAAGCAGAGAAAGCAATAACACGAGCCTCAGAGGTTCTCGAAAAGGTTCGGAGCGCTGAGCTTCAGATAGCACAGTGTGAAGATCGAGAACAGAGATTACAAGCGCAGATTACCGAGACAAACAAGAAAGTTACTATTGCAGACGAATCGCGGCTCTTCTCTTCAGAAAAGCCTCGGAGAATCTGGTCCTACCTGATTGCAACGGCCGCCTTCGGCACGGGAGCGATTCTCTCCTTCATACTGGCCCCCGTGGCACTGACCATCGCCATAGGTTCTCTCGCGGTTGTATTCCTTCTTCTGCTAACTCGACAGATCGTCTCTTTATCGCAACAAGCCGAAGCATCCAAGCAGCAACAAGACCGCCTAGCTAGTGCTCAACTGCTCGTCTCTTGGGAGAACGAGTTAGGAGAAGTCAAGAAAGATCGAGATATCGCAGACGCGACGATCAGACAAGGGTCCAGCCAGATTCTGCAGATCCTAGCCTCCATCGAATCATACTCTAGCTACCTGCAAGGTCTGACTGATCCTAGAGAGGTCGTGGAACAAGCATCCTCGATCTACAATCAAGACAAGCAATCACTCAGCGCCGTAACAGAACGGGTCAACATGCTCCAGAAACGACTGGGAGAAGAGCCCGAGCTGAAACGACAGCTCGCCCAAGCCCAGCTCGACATCGCCATGGTCGAGAAGAAACTCAAGAAAACACTGCTTCCTTCTCTGCCTCAAGGAGTTGAGTTCTCGGCGGAGCTGCTTGACGAGGCGAGCCAGATGCGTGACGGTCTCAACGAGTCAGTGTCCCGGATCAAAACTCAGATCGAAGAGTCGATGACGCGCATCATCGAGCTGAAACAGTTCCTAGAAGAAAACAAAGATCTTGAGGAGCAGGTCGACGAGCAGAAACGGAAAGTACTGCTCTTACAGAAGCAGCTGGCAGTGGTCAAGTATTCTATCAAGGGACTCGAGCAGGCTTCTGAATCGTTGAGGAACCGGGTCAAGCCTCAGGTCGAGAGGTACATGAGCCAGATTCTGCCAGTGATCACTTCTGGCCGATACAAAGCAGTCCAGCTAGAAGACGATTACACTGTGAGGGTCTTTGATCCGGAGGCTGGAGAGTTTCGGCCGAAGGAAGTATTCTCGGGCGGCACAGAGGACCAGTTGTTGCTAGCTATGAGGCTGGCTTTCGCGCTTGCATTGATCCCTCAAGCTAAGGGACGTAATCCCGAGTTTCTATTCCTAGACGAGCCTCTCGGAAGCTCAGACAAGGTCCGTCGAGAAGGAATACTCGCACTGATGCACGGCGAATTGTCCCAGAACTTCAAGCAGATCTTCCTCATCAGCCACGTGGGCGATCTAGAGGTGGAGGCGGACACTGTTATCGAGATGGAAAACGGGGCAGTTCGGGAGGTTGTGTCTCGCAAATCCTCATTACTGCAACCGATAGAGATTCCAGCCTGACATGTCTTGAGTCTTGACTGGCTTTACGGCTTCGACGAGCTGAACGCTTACAGACTAGATACGAAGACGGGTAAGTAGCGTCTTGAGGCTCAGGTCAAGAATCTTCCCGGGCTACTGAACCTCGCCGGGATAGTGCTTCCGAAGAAACCTCGAATTCTCTGCTTGATGGCTGGGTCTTGTATTGAAGGAATAGCGTTCGCGAAGGTCTACGATGCCGACGTAACCTGTGTTGACCTGCAAGAGAGACTATTGTCTAAGGGTCTGCGAGAGGCGAAGAAGAGAAAACTGAAACTTCGCGTGATCCGCGGTGACGTCCGAGGCCATCAGAGCTGGTCGGTGGCAAGTTTGATCTAGTAACTGTTTTGGGACAGCCGCTTCCACACATTGCAATTTTCGACTTCGACCAGACAATAAGCGGAGTAAAGAAACTCCTTGCGAAGAACGGGACATTCCTGATTGACCAGTCGGATCTGATCTTCAGAATCCTACCACAATACAAGGACGCAATGACACACAACCTAGAACCGCCAGTCTTCAGTATTCACCGTAACCTCAACGCTAGACACGGATACTTCGAACGACTCTACTACAGCCGAACAAGACACGACTCCTACAAGACCTACCTCTGGGCACCATGGATCATCGAGTACATGCTGAAGAAAAACGGATTCACCAAGGTAGAGGTCAAGCCCTACGTAGACCCATACAACATGGCACAAACATACCTGCACATAGCCACTAATTCGTAGCACGAATCAAACGTAGACGGGTACGTGGGCCACGGCCGGGCGACTCGGACTTCCAAACTCGCACTCTGTGTCGCGGGGATCAACTGCTTTTGAGATTTTTCAGAGGGGGGTCCCGCCAGATGAAACTGTTCTGGGCGAGTCTCACGCTTCAGGGCCCGGAATGCGTAGATCCGACGTTTTCGAGATCGCGGATTAAGCGTAGAGGTCAACGCGAAAAAGTCGCGATCTCAAATCGCCTGCCCTGATTCGGAATCAGGGCTTGTTCTGCGCTTGTTCTCGGCGAGCGCTTCTGGAATCGTGTCCCGCGTCAGCCTAACATAGGCAGGCTAATGATCGCGTTGGTTGAATGAAGTACTTCGATCCAGAGAAGATGGGACAGATTCGAGACGAACTGGAAGAGGAGATTCTGCAGTGGCCAGGAGTCTCGACCAGGGAGATGATGGGATGCCTCTGCTATTTGCATGGTAAGAGCATGATCGCCTTTCTCGTAACAGATGGGATTGTGATGTCGAAGCTCTCAGAGGAGGAACAGAAAGATTTGTCGAAAGTTAGCAAGAAAGTATCTTTCAAGATAGGGGGCAAGACAATCAGGAAACCAGTATGGGAGCTAAGGACGCGGGACAACCTCCGGACAATTCTGCCTTTCCTGAAGAAGAGCTACGAAGCTACCACAAAGAGCAAGAAGTAGCTCGTGTGATTCGGTTCAGAACCCATTGCTCCTATTGTGGAAAAATAGACTCCTCTCATGATCTCAGTGTTCTGTAAGACCTGCTCTTTTCCTTACGTGAGAGTATTCGGCTATGTCGAGTTCGAGGAAGGCTTCGCCGATGTCTCCCATTGTCTGCTTGAAATGATGCCTTTCGTAAAGCTGCTTTGCGCGCATGTGTATTGTCGAGGTCTCCACACCGACAGCGCCTCTCGCGAGCGAGTCGCTAGTCGCCTTCTCCAGTAGAAGTGTTCCTACTCCTTTTCCTCTCTCTGCCTCCGAGACGTAGAAAGCGGATATGAACGCGTTCGGCCCTCCATCGATAATGTCTTCATGCATGACATAGTGGATGAAACCGACGACTCTAGAGTCGGCTTCTGCGACAAGCAGCTCCTTTTTTCTAGCTGCTCTTTGTACCGATTTTAGTCGTCCTGAGATAGGTTTCCAGTCAAACCATTCAGATAGAAGATCGTCGACGCCGGCGGCATCTGTCTTCAACGCTCTCTTTACTAAAAGGGTTTTGGACAAGTCTCATTGCGGCCCCTCCGGCAGAGAGGACGATCTCCACCAAGACGGATAAAGCCTCCGACTAGGTGGCCTGATTCCTAGCCGATGTAGCTTGGGACAGTTGAAGACTGGAAGGATTTGAGAACTCTCAGCAAGGTCTCCTCGGCTTTGCTCCGGTTGGAGTAGTGTTCCATTAGAGCTGAGGTCCAGAGATGGTAAACCATTCCTCCCTGCTCCGCAGCCTGGAAGAAACCCAACTCCTCGAGAGATCTTGTCAATGATAGGAGCCGATCAGAGAGGACTGAAAGAGCCGCAGTTATCGTCCAGTCACCTGTCTGGTCAAGCATGACATGTATGATTCCATCAGAGAAAGTCAGCGATACGCTTCCCCCCGGCCTGAGTGAGGAGTCTAGGAGGCCTGCCATCGACAACGGATCGTAGGCTCCCTGACCACTGAGTGGAGCGTTCTCTGTCATGATAACTGCCCGCCCGCAAGAACAGGCTTAACAGTCGTGTAACTCAGTCCCGCGAAGGCGCGGAACTTGTGAGCGAATTCTGGACGTTTATATCGAACAGAAGCCTCTCCAAGGCTTCCCTCGGGCTCAAACATGTCCATGTATGATCTGGAGGAGGATAGGCTCGTAGCGGAGATAACGGGTAGAGGTGCCCGAAGGTTACTCATACAACTACCCGACGGGCTAAAGAATGAGGGACCCCGACTCGCCAGCTTTGTCCGAGAGAGAACGGGTGCAGAAGTATTTGTCTCAGCGTCCTCGGCCTGGGGCGCTTGCGATCTATCCCTCGACGCAGCTGCGCGTCTGAAAGCTGACCTTCTGGTTCATTACGGTCATAACGAATTTCTGCGCGACGGGTCCAACGGCATACCTGTCGTCTATATTCCCGCCAAGAGCAGACACGAAATAATCCCAGTCGTGGATAAGGCGCTACCGCTCCTACAGGGACCACGCATAGGATTGGCCACGGTCGTCCAACATCTTCACAATCTTCCAGACGCTGTCAAGTTCCTAGAAGAGAAAGGGTTCAAGGTCCAGGTTCCCGGACGCGGACCCTGGTCGCACGACACTGGCCAGGTCCTGGGCTGCGATTATTTCGGATTAAAACGAATTGAGCCGGAAGTAGACTCGTTCCTGATAGTAGGAAGCTACTTCCACGGCCTCGGAGCAGCGCTCTCGCTGGAAAAGTCGACAATACTAGCCGACCCATACGATAAGACTGTTCAATCGCTCGACCAGGACCGGGCACGAATCATACGTCAAAGATACGCAATGGTCGAGAAAGCTCGACAGGCAAACAATTTCGGAATAATCATCTCCACGAAACCCGGCCAGTCCAACCCGACGATCGCTCTAAACATCCAGCGCCAGTTGGAGGAGAACGGCAAGAAGGCAGTCATCCTCTACGCCGACGAAATAAGACCCGAGAAACTACTCGACTTCACGGATGTAGAGGCTTTTGTCGACACTGCATGTCCACGACTAGCCCTAGACGATCCAGAAAGATTCTCGAAACCCATTGTCACGCGGGACGAGATCATGGTCGTAATGGGCGCATGGACTTGGGAACAGCTACTAGAGCGCGGCCTGGTCCGCCTCTAAAATGGCCGACAAGACCCGCCTCTCAAAACGCCAGCTAGAGACTCAGCTCAGCAGACTGAAGATCCTCGACAAACCCGATCCAAAGCTCGAACAGTATCCTGTCTCCTCTGAATCTGCAAGCGAACTCCTCTACATGGCTGGATTCGAGCATAATGATCTAGATAGTCGAGTCGTCGACCTCGGTACTGGGACAGGACGCCTCGTGATAGGTGCGGCGCTGATGGGTGCGCAAGAGACTGTCGGAGTAGACATGGATGAGCAATCCCTAGCCTTGGCTAGAGAGAATGCAGAAACAGCAGGAGTGAAGGTCGTATGGATCCATTCCGATATAGAGAAGTTCAACGGGAGATTCGACACTGTGATAATGAATCCTCCCTACGGGACTCGAACATCCCACGCGGACACGCGATTTCTAGGTAAAGCCTTCCAGCTGGCCCCCGTAGTTTATTCTATCCATAAATCAGCAACAAGAGATTTCCTGGTCCAGTTTGTTAAGAGGTCGGACTGCCAGGTTGACCAGGTACGATCCATGAGCATGGAGATTCCCCACCTCTTCGAATTCCACCAGAAAAAACAGAAGAGAGTCGAGGTTGACCTCTACAGGATTATCCGAACACGTTCAAGAAGTGTTTGAAGGGGGTTTTGTTACATTCTTCCTTGGAAGAGGGCGAACGTGTTGCCGTTGGGGTCTGTGAGTATTGCGAAGTGTCCTTTTCCTGTTTCCTGTTTTGGCATGACGACTGTGGCGCCGAGGCTTGATGCTTGTTTCAGGGATTCGTCTATGGATTTGACGCTGAAGTAGTTGAGAATTCCCTGCTGGGACATGCCTTGCATGGGCTTGTAGAGTCCACCCATTGTCTCGTACGGTGACTTGGCGTCTTTGTGGCTGATGAGCCAGTAGTCCATGTTTCCGCCTTCCATTTTGGTGAATTTCCAGCCGAAGAGCTGTTCGTAGAACCGGGCTATCTTTGATGGTTCTTTGGCAGGGATTTCGAAATGGACTAGGGTGTGGTACTTGGGAGCTGTTTTGCTAACGGTTTTAGTGGATTCCATCTTGGTATCAGCCTTTCTTGCCCCTCAGCCAAGTAACTCTTAAAGTTCCTCCAGGCCCGATCGCGAGAAGAAAAGTATACAGTTCATTCTCGTGCGATAGAACTAGCTTTCTTGTTCCTTAGTAGGAGCCGGCTTGCTTGGAGCCTCGATAATGGTTCCCGTCGTTCCCTGGGCGGGAGAGGCCGGCATCGGCTCCATGGACGGCAGTCCAGGAATTATTCCGGATATGGTAGGAGCTATCTTGCTGATTTTTCGCGGCCGAATACGCATCTTTCCAGCCCACTGGCGGAGCCGATTCGGTGCGCCACCCGAACTCTTCAGCTTGGATCTGTCTTGCAGTAGGAAGTAGGTGGCTAGAAATGATGTAACTCCAAGGATGACGCCTGTCCAGACATTGATTCCTGATAGTATGGCCGTGGTTGTTCTGCCAACATAGTTTTGCAGGTAGGCATTGTTGGAATAGTCGAGGTAGAGCGCTGTCAAGAGCCCGATTATCGCACTAGTTTCCGCGATCACTCCGAACTTCGTCTTCAACGGTATCGGTGGGATCAGTTTCTCTTCCGGCCGAATGGGGACCCTGCGCAGTCGACCCGGCGCCCACCAGTTCAACCGCTTCATCATCATCATGATCGAAGGCACGAGATAGATTCGAGTCAGAGTTGCATCCAGCAAGACAACAATGAAGATAGCCAATCCCAATTGCTGAAGCATTGGAATCTGTGACAACATCATCGTCCCATACGCCCCCGCAGTAACCAGACCCGTCACAGTGATTATGCCTCCAGTACGTTCGACTGCAGTCTCAATCGCCTCCTCATCCTTCGCACCGCCCGCAACATACTCGCGGATCCTAGTCACTAGGAAAATGTCATAATCGAGTCCAAGCCCGACCATGATCACCAAGAGCATGATGGGGAGTATCCAGATCAGTTCCACCGAGAAGTACGTCTTGAAGAAGTAGACCGTGGCGGCCATCGCCCATGATATGCTGAGGAGGATTGTGAAGATCAAGCGTAGAGGCGTAAAGACAGAGCCCAAAGCGACTAGGAGGACAATGAAGACTCCTACGAGCACGAGAGCGGTGAGGTTGAAGTAATCAGAACCGCTCGAGGTGGCTAGATCACTGACCGAGGCTGTCGCTCCACCTACGAACATGGTGGATGAGGCCAACAGCGGGTCCTGGCTCTTCAGGACATTCACATTAGCACGAATCTGAGCAACTGTTGCGATGGCTTGATCAGAATAGGGCTCACTATCGAATGCAGCCCAGACCATGGCTGACTTCCCGTCGCTGCCTAGGAACGGCTTCATGCTTCGGATCATGGCCTGCTGCTCCGCAGTGTTCAGCTGGCCGAAATTCGCGAAAGGAATAGGGTTTCCAGAAGGATGAGTCAGTCCGTATACCTTGGAGACTCCTGGAATCATGGACGTCGAGTTTTCTGCTAGGGATATTGCTTTCAATGCCGTGATGTTGATCTGACCGCGGTAGACTAGCATGACTGGCGTCCGGACTATCGTGTAGGTTGGCGTGACTGTTCCAGCACCAAAGCCTTGGCTCATGATATTGTATCCGTTCTTGCTCTCCAGAGAAGATGGAATCTGTCCAATCAGATCGTGACTCGTCTGGGAAGTCAGAACAGTGCTAGCTGCGGGGAGTGAGATGGCTAACGCTATCAGAAGAACCAGTTTCGAATGTTTCGCAGTGAACTGTGCCGCCCGAGCATAGTAACTAGCACCGACGAGCTTCCTCTTCCTCCACAAACCCAGTCCCCGAGGCCAGAAGATCCGATCGCCGAAGAGCGAGAGAGCGGCTGGGACCAGTGTTAGAGCAACAAGCAGTGCAATCGAGATTCCCAACATGACCGCAATACCCACAGAACGCAGAAGACCAAAACTGGCGAAAGCGAGTGTGCCAAATGCGATGACTACGGTCGCGCCGCTAGTCGCGATGCTCTCACCGGCCCACGTGACAGATCTCTCAACGGCATCCTTCTTTCCCCTACCCAACCTGCGTTCCTCCGCATAACGGCTTACGAGGAAGATGCAGTAGTCGGATCCCGCGCCGAGCATTGAGACAGGAAGCAAAGTCAAGACAAGATAGTGAACGCTGGTAACATACGAGCCTACAAGGTAGACGAGGCCGAAGGCTATTCCTATCGAGAGACCGATAGCGGCGATCGGAATCAGAGGCGCGACGAGGGAAGCAAAGAATACTCCAACAATCACGAGGATCAACGTGATCGTTATCGGATCAATACGTTCGATGTCGGTTACAGTTTGTGTCTGAATGTCGTAGTTGAATGCTGGCGCGCCAGTGACGTATACAACCGGGCTCTCACCACTGATAATGTCCGCTATCCCTACATCGTGCCTGATCTCTGGCACGCTATTCATCGGGTCGGGACCGTTTGTCTTGAAATCGATAATCACCAGCATCGTATCATTCTTGGCCGATGCAAACTGAGAATAGACATCTCTGCTCGGCTCTACAGGATATGTCAGCATGTTGTAATTACGGAGGATCTGCAGCCCTAGACTAGACAAGTCGGAGCTGGTGGCTGAGGCGCCTAGGTCATAGATCGTGCCCATTATCGTAAGCTGGACCGAGTTCGCATTCACCTCTTGGGCAACCGTGTTTATGGCGAACGATCTTATCGCGTTCTGATCATTCCAACAATTGTTGTTAGAGCATCCGATTCCCGAGCCGCCACCATAAATATTGAAGAATCTGGCAGCGGAAACAAAGAGGCTCAGAGTCTGAGCATCAAGAGGAAGCGATTCAACGAACGGCAGGGTGATGTTGTAGTAGGAAGGTTGCGTCGCCAAGAGCGGATGGCCTTTTGTGACGTTCTGTGCACGGGCAAACGCTCCAACGAACAGCTGTAGCGGGGTGTAGGTTGTGGCTGGGAATGTCTGGTTCCAGGATTTGTAGAAGAGCGTCAGATAGTTGAAGGCGACCGTCTGATAAGCTGCGGGAGTTTGAGACGAGACGATGGGCCAACTTGAGTTGTATGCTTGGCTGTTGTAGGCCGCGAGCTGTGCCTGGTCGATGGTTCCTGAACCTGAATTTACCAGCGAAATCCATTGACTCACGTAGGTGCTGGGTATGCCGAACTCGATGTTCGAGGCGAGGGTTGTCGCGTTCTTAGTCTGGTATAGTTGCAGGTGCACTACGCTGGTGTAGCCTAGGAGTAGCTGGCTGTAGATGTCGTAAATGCTTGTGATGTTATTGATGTTTGAGAGCTTTCCGTCGTTGTGAAGGGTTTTGTTTAGCGCTAGAGTGAAGTCTCGGACGTCGTTGCCCCTGATGTCACTTGCTGTAATGACGACGATGACGCTGCTGCCCTGGTCGATGCTGAACTCATTGCTCACGATGTTTTGTGCAAGGCTCGATTCGGAGTTCTTCGGGTTGAAGGCAGTCTCATTGTATACTATGACGCTCTGAACTTGCAGGATGGCTGGGATGCTAAGGACTAGGGCGATTAGCCAGATCACGAACACGGCTCTGTTGTGTCGGATGATGAGCCGAGCTAGTTTCGTGAATAGCACAGTTGGTCCTCTTTAGGATTGAAACGATTGAAAACCGGGACGGCGGCCATAAAGTCGTGGTGTAACTCGGAAACGTTCGAGAACGGCTGATACCCGAGTCTAGGCACATCTATAAGACGAAAAAAGGACAGTCTCAAACAAGGGATCAAGTCACGAAGCCGATAACTCTCCTTCTAGCCCAAACCAGCCCTAAACTGGGAAAGAAGGAAGAAAACCTGAAGACAATCGCTACACAGGCGAATGCCGCCAGGAAGAAAGGGGTCGAGCTTCTGGTATTTCCTGAACTCCACCTGACCGGTTATACCATGCAAGACGAGGTGTACAACCTGGCCGAGCCGATTCCCGGACCCAGTGTCAAGAGAGTCGAGAAGCTCGCTAAAGAGCATGGATTACACATTGTGTTTGGGATGCCTGAAGAGAGCGCTGTCAAGGGAGTAATCCACAATACAGCAGTGCTCGTGGGTCCTAACGGACTCGTCGGCAAATATCGAAAGATCCACCTTCCGACTCACACGGTCTTTGAAGAAAGGCGCTACTATCGTCCGGGGCAAGAAGCTCCAATCTTCTCGATTCCTCTCGGAACAATCGGGTTGACGATCTGCTACGACCTCTACTTTCCCGAACTGACACGGCTCCAAGCACTAGCTGGAGCACAGCTAATAATCTGCATCTCGGCCAGCCCAGGTCTGAGACGCCGATTCTTCGAAGGATTCTGTCTGAGCAGAGCAATGGAAAACGCTGTCTATCTCGCTTACGTCAATCGGGTGGGGATTGAGGATGGGAATCAGTTCTGGGGTGGCAGCAGAGTCGTCGCACCAAACGGGTCGGTCCTAGTCCAGTGCAAGTATGATGTTGAGGATTACCAGCCTTGCAAGGTTGACTTGGACGAGGTTTCGCGCGCCCGAGCTTTCATACCGACGATAAAGGATCTTGAGCCTCAGCTATTCGACCAGTTGCGTACCAAGAGCAGAGAAGCCTGAAACGTGTCTAAACATTATCGTAGGCTGAGTCTCGCCCAAGGCGCGTCGCTTTGTGTAGTCGGATTGTTAATAGGTCTAACTCTACTCGTTGCATCGCCGCGCATCAGACTATTTCCTGTCAATGTGCTGTTCCTGCTTGTTGCCTGGTTCTGTCTCTGGTTCTTCTCGCACGATCTTTCCCACCACATTATCGGAAGAATTTTCGGCGTTGGTTTCCGCTACTATTTCTTGGGACGGTCGACGATAACGAGATTGAGTCTTCCAATTGCGTCCAACTTACTAAGAATGGTCCCAGTACTGGGATTGAAGATCGACAAGTCCAGTTTGAAATCCGCTTCTCCGAACAAGGCGCGCGCGATGTACGCTTCAGGGGCCATATCCTCCATGTTTCTACCATGGCTCGTAATTCCTACCGGATTCTTGGTTGGTCTTCCGGTTGGAATCTTGCTCACAATTCTGACGATAGCAAACGTTGTCTTTACTCTCTACTTCAGCCCCCGAGTAGGCGACCTTCATCATGCTCGAATGGTCAGAAGCTAGGTCGAATCATCTATCACCATACATTCTGAAGCCGATTGCTTAGTTTCTATCTAGAAATTCATCCTGAGAAGACTATAGTATATTAGCCGGGACGCCATAGGCATTCAAGGCATCTCTCTTGAAAGGCAGAAACTATCGTTCTCCC
>Ga0209805_1000700_pt1 | contig 20692 bp, 15 predicted proteins | sample GraSoiAngelo_148_FD_185905 | JGI IMG/M metagenome (GOLD analysis project Ga0209805, IMG submission 185905) | Grasslands soil microbial communities from the Angelo Coastal Reserve, California, USA - 14_1009_09_20cm (SPAdes) (version 2) | ecosystem: Environmental > Terrestrial > Soil > Grasslands ...
AATCGTCGTCGAAAAACGATGTGAAGTGCAATTTTTCCGCCGCGTCCGCGTAAGCAATATTGAGATTCGCGGCCGGATGTCGGGCGAGGTTGTCGCGGACGGAATGGTGACAATTCGCAAAAACGGGGTGTTGGAAGGCAACGTTACCGCGAAAGCGATCAACGTTGAGAAAGGCGGGACCTTTTCCGGTCAGGTTGTGGTCGGGAGACGAGCTTTGCAGCAAACCGAGTTGCTTCCAAATGAGAGTCCCACCGTGTCGGAACCTCCGGAAGGCTCGATCAATCTTGCGCGGCCCCTGCCCGCGACGTAGATCGCTTCATGCAGAAGCTGCGGCCGCGCAGTCCCTACGAGAAACTTGGTGGCTACGTTCATTTGCCGCGTTTGATCGACAAGGCCCGTCTGCATCGCAAAGGGTTGCTTAACGGATATAACTACAAAACCGTCGGCTTCGACAAACATCTTCTCGCTTTTCTCAAGCTTAACGGCGACGACTTCGAAGAAATCGCCAATCGTTTTGACGATGACGCCGAGGTACTCAATTGGGTCGATAAGAATGGAACGAAACATTCGGCCGATGCGATCGAACATTGGAACCAGGAAATGATCTCACGCCATCCGGATACCGCGGCAAAACGCGCGCGCTTTAATCATTTCCTGAAGGAAGCCGGCGGTGCCGGGCGCAAAGATATTAAGACTTACTTCGATCTGATCGAGTTCGATGAGGGGCGCCTGAAATAGCCGCGTCGCTGCGAGACACGGGCGGTTATATTGTTAAGATGTTAAAACGTTTTAATGTTGTAACCTTTTAACGATTTAACGCTCTGAAAAGAGCTTATTCGCTTCTTCCAACGTTTCCTTGCTCCCGATGTCGAGCCATTGGCCGGTAATTTCAAATGTGTTTACCGGTTTGCGCGGATAGAGCCATTGTAGAAAAAGACCGGGCTGATCGGGATTATTTCCCGCCGCGATGTAAGTCGTGAAAAGCGGCAGCATGTCCTTCGAATAAAAATACAAGGCGATCGCTGCCAGGCTGCTTTTTGGTTCCTTCGGTTTTTCTTCGAAATGAGTGATGATTCCGTCGGCATCGATTGTGACGACGCCGTACTTCTTGATCGCTTCGCCATCGGCCACGTGATGCACACCGACGGTTGCCTCAGTTTTCCTGGCGTAATCCACAAACCCCGCCAGCGATTCGCGAAATAAATTGTCGCCGGCGATTACGAGCAGGTCGGAGTCAGCGGCGTTCTCTCTCGTCAGCACCAGGTTGATGTCCCCAATCGCACCGAGCTTGTTATCATCAGTGGTCGAGCCATCATTAATGACCTTGAACGGAAAGTTCGGATTCTTGCTCTGATAATTTTTTGCCCACGCTTCGAAATCAGCGAAAAACTTTGCGTTGGTGACGATGTAGATCGTTTCAATTTCGGCGACGTCGCGCAGATTCTCCACCACCCAAGCGACCATGGGTTTTCCGGCAACATCAAGAAGCGGTTTCGCCTTGTTCAAGGTGAGGGGATAGAGGCGAGTGGCGTAACCGGCGGCAAGAATCAGAACGTTCATCAGAGTCGGACTGTAAACGACGCTGAATTGCGCGCCAGTGAATGGTCAGGTCCGCAACGCCGCCCCATGCAGCTCGTTGTGGAGAGCATTCAGTCGCTGCGTTCCCGCCAGCTTGGTGTGCGATCGACGATCCGTGACATAAAAAGTATCGATTGCTGCTCCGCTCTCGGTACTGATCCGAGCGAGTGCGATATCGATTTCATTTCGGCTGAAGCATTGCAACAGATCGTGCAGTAATCCGATTCGATCCGGCGTCTGAATTTCTATTAAGGTAAAGTATGGATCGGCCTGGTTATCGATGCTGACATGCGAAGGGAACTCCAAGTCCGCTACCGCCGGACGCCGTCCTTTTTTTCTGGCCTCTTCCAGCAGCGCGCTCAAATCGAAGATTTCGCTTTCCAGAGCTCTCCGCAAGGTTGACTCGACCAGCGCCATCTCTCGCTCATTCGTGACCGCGCGACCGCGCAGATCGCTCACGCGAAAGACATCGAGCGCAACGTTGTCGCCGCGCGTGTAAATATCAGCGCTCAAAATGTTCAATGGCACGAGTGAAATCGAACCGGCGATTTTTGAGAGCAGTTGCTGACGGTCCCAGCTGCAAAGGGTTAAAACCGTATGTCCCTGTGCCGGCATCGGCTCCCAGTTCAACACCGGAGCGAGTGGCGTTTCTCCGAAACAGGTCGCCTCATAAAACCGCCGGAACAATTCCACATGCGCGACAATGTCACCGACTTTGAACGCGCGAAAATAATGATCCGGCATGAAGTCGAAGTGCGCCTCGATTTCGTCGGCATAATCGGGCCCAAGGCGGATCTGAACCAAAGTCTCGCGTGCTTCCCGTGCCGTTTTCACCCGTTCATAAAACAAATGCCGGTCGGCCAGATATTGAGTGGTCGCGTGATACAGCTGCCAGACCAGCGTTTCCTTCCAGTCCGACCAATTTTCATCGCTAGTGCCCTGGCCGTCCGCCAGCGTGAGTAACATCAGGGCATCGAGATTGTTCTGGTCCTTCACGATGGCAGCGAACTCGCTCACCGTGACGGGATCATCAATGTTCCGGCGTTGCGCAATATTCGATAGCGTGACGTGATGATCCACCAACAGAATCAGCATCTTGCGTTCACGCGGATCAAGCTGAAGACGGCGCGCTACGCGTTGCGCAAAAACCGCACTCGCTTCTGAATGTGGCCGGGCTCCGACAGCCTTGCCGGTGTCATGCAGCAGCAGCGCCAGATAAAGGACAAAAGGATCGGCCAATTGCTCGAAAAGTTTCCGATATTCAAGCAGTTTGGGATTTTCCGTTCGCGCCAGCGCGTCGAGCTTGTCAATGCAGACCAGCGTGTGTTCGTCCGCGGTGTAGCGGTGAAAAAATTCATGCTGCACCAGACAAGTAAGCTGGCCGAACTCGGGAATGTATTGACCGAGGAAATCGAGCCGATGCATCAGCCGCAGAGCCCGCCCAACTTCTCCTTTGCGCGATAAAATCCGGCGAAAAATCTCGCGTGGCTCTTTCGCGTATCGTAGTGGATGCGTGATCAATCCGATTTTGCGGCTCAACGTGTCCGCGAGTTCGGGACTGGGTTCTAGTTGGCGCTCCTGTGCAATCTCGATCGCGCGCATCATCTCGACCGGATTCTTGGTGAAAAGATCCGGCCGTTCGATATCGAGCTGCCGGTCTTGAATTACGAAACCATTGATGCGCTCGGCCGCGGGTTTCGCGCGCGGCAGAAATCCAAAAAGGGAGCGCGTTTTGGCCGAGGAATAGCCGCTGGCAAATTGCGCCGTGATTCGCTCCGTCACTCGAAAAATGTTTCGACTGTGCGCGTAGACATCTTTCATCAACGCTTCGCTTTGCAACAGGCCGCGCTCCTGCGGATAACGCAATCGTTGCGCCATCGTTTCCTGCATGTTGAGATGCAAAACGTCGGTCGCGCGGTGGTGCAAATAATGGAGCTCGGTTCGGACTCGCAGAAGAAAATCGTAGGCTGCTTCAATCCGACGCCGGTCCGGTTCGCTCAGCCAGTCCTTACCGACAAGATGGGTCGTGGTCAGGCTGCCTTCCTTGAAGAAAGTCATCCAAAGAAGGTTTTGATAGTCGCGCAAACTACCGCAGCCACTTTTTAAGTTCGGTTCCTGGAGGTAAACACTGTTGCCAAATTTTGCATGGCGCGCTTGCTGATCGCGCATTCGCATTTCGATGTATTCACGTTCATAACCAGCAACGCATTTCGCCCGAAACTGCTCGCGAAATTTCTGCTCCAGCTCCCGATCCCCGGTAACCAGACGCGACTCCAGCATGGCGGTTTTCGTCACCATGTCGGCATTGGCGGCTGCGATCGCTTCTTTAATCGTGCGAGTGGAGTGACCTACCTTGAAGCCAATGTCCCAGAGGAGATACAGCACTTGCTCGATGATTTGGCTGGTCGCCTTCGATACGTTGCGACCTTGTTCGCGATGTAAAAACATCACGTCGACATCGCTACAAGGGTTCAACTCACGCCGGCCATAGCCACCGAGAGCTACCAGCGCGATCGGCAACCTACCGTTACGGTCGTTGACGACGTGATTGGCTGCGGCAAAGACGTGCCGTAGCAGCACATCGATCAAATCAACTCGACGGGCGCAAACTTCGCGTCCGCCATCGCCTGCGCGCTGGCGCAAGCGCAAACGGTGCTCCTCGATTTTCAAAAATCTCCGATAGACTGGAAGAACGTCAGTCGGACGTTGCGCTCCCGTCGAAGTTAGTTCGCGCTCGGCATGCGCCAGGATTTTTTCGAGGTGCCGCGACATTACTGCAATTTAGCGCAGGCAGTGTTCCCCGCTACCTAAGGTATTAGTTCCGTGTTAGTGGAGGACGCCGCGGCGAAAATGACGAAATCCGAATGGTCCGAGCCGGGGACTGGCGTTGCAGCTCGAAGGAGTGCCGAATGAGCTACACTATGCCGGCGCACTCCAAAAATGCTGGGCTTATGGAGTGCGGTGCGAAGCGCAGCGCCACACCGCTTTATCTTCGTGAAGAGGTAACGCGCGGGGGAAAAGCGCCGTCGTCGATGCGCTATGCCAGCGCAGTCCAAAAAATGGGGAACGCCTGCCTTAATGACACACCAAAACGCGATCCAAATCACGCAGGAAATTCAGCACCGTAGGTTTCGGATTTAGTCATTCCTTCGTCATTCGACATTCGTGCTTCGTCATTTCGAGAGGCCCGTGGACGTAGAAAGCAGGGCAAACTGGAAGCTTGCCTTCCACTCAGCCAAGGTGGTTGAGTTCCTAAATCTCGATGGCGTAGCGCTTCATCTTGTTATAAAGGGTCGGGCGCTGAATGCCGAGCAACTCGGCGGCTTTCTTCTTGTTTCCGTGCGTTTGGGCAAGCGCCTGGAGAATCGTCTCTCGCTCCATGTCGTTGAGACTGGCCACCCCGCCGCGGCGTGCAGGGCCGGGAGTCGTTTGCAGTGCTGGCGGCAACTGGATTTCCGCCGGCAATTCCTTGATCCCGATTACGTCATTCCGTGCCAGGACGACGGCGTACTCTATGGCGTTTTGCAATTCCCGCACATTTCCCGGCCACGAATAATCCAGCAGCTTCTGAAACGCTTCCGGCGCAATCGTTGGCTCCGCTTTTCCCAACTGCGCGGCGAACCGTTGCACGAAGGTGGTGACGAGAGGTGGAATATCCTCTTTCCTTTCCCGCAATGGCGGGACTTCAATCTGGAAGGTATTGATTCGGTAATACAAATCTGAACGCAGCCGATTTTCCGCCAGCGCTTGCGCAATCGGTCGATTGGTCGCGGTGATGACGCGAAAATCTGCTTTCGACATTCGGGTGCTGCCGAGGGAGCGATATTCCCCTCCCTGCAAGACGCGAAGAAAACGCGTCTGCAAGTCGGCCGGCATTTCCGAAATCTCGTCGAGAAAAAGCGTTCCACCACGCGCCTCCGCAATCATCCCCGGAAAATCGTTCATCGCACCGGTGAACGCGCCTTTGACGTAACCGAACAACTCCGACTCGATCATGGTTTGCGGAAAAGCGGCGCAATTCAACTTCACCAGCGGTTTGCCGGCGCGCCGGCTTTTTGAGTGAATCACGTTCGCAACCACTTCCTTGCCGACGCCACTCTCGCCGGTGATGAGCACATTCGCGTCCGACGGCGCCATGGCGCTGATTAACTCCTCCATTTCCTGCATAACCTTGCTTTTGAAGACCGGGGCCAGCCGTGTCTCTGCCAACTCCAGCCGCTTCTCCAGTTGCTCGGCTTTTTCGCGTAGCGCCTGCGTCTCTTGCAAAAGCGATCGTTTCTCCAGCGCCTGTTCCGCCAGGCTCAACAATTCCTCGGGCGCATATGGCTTGCTGATGAAATGAAATGCACCGCGCTTGATCGATTCAATGGCGTTGTTCAGCGAATCATGCGCTGTCAGAATGATGACTTGGGAATCGGCGAAATCTTTCTTGAGCCGATCGAGTGTTTCCAAGCCATCGGCATCGGGCAATTGCAGATCAAGCAACACCAGTGCGGCTGGATTTGTTTTCATCGCACGCAATCCGAGCGTTGCCGTCGTGGCTGTTTCCGTTCGATAACCGTGACGGCTCAATAACGCTTCCAGCGTCAGCAAAATCGGACGCTCATCATCGATGATAAGGATGCGACGCGTTTCGGAATTCGTTCTCACAACTACGCCATGATACCACTCAGGGACTTTCCGTGGAACAAGGGAGCATGATCGTGCTGGTCAACGTTCGCGAAGCTGGATCAAATTTTGCCGTTAACTCGCCGCCCTGTGCCGCGATGATCTTCCGTGCCCGACGTAATCCGAGACCATAATGACCGTGCGACACGTTCTGCAACGGTTGCGTCCATTGCGCCGGATCAATTTCTTCTTTTTTCGCTTCGCGAATGGAAAAGGTGAACCAATCACCTTCGACCGAAGCTTGCGCCTGCACCGCATCGCCGGCCAGATCATGGCGAAAAGCGTTCCGGAATAATTCCACCGCCGCCCACTCCGTTAATTCCGGATCAATATTCAACGTCGCGCTTGCTGGCAATACCTCCCACTTCACCGTTTGCCCTTTCTCCGGAAACTCGTGGGCGATCTTCTTTTGCATGTCGGCAATAAAATCTTTCGCGGCATAGGGCAACGCGGTCGGCCGCGGCTCTGCCACCGATGCCGACAAGCTCTGCAGCGTGACGCCGAGTTGCGAAACCAGTTCGCGTAACCGGCGAATCTCCGATTTTATTTCGGCATCGTTCGTTAACTCACCGATCAAGGCCGACTGCAGCTCGGCCGCGTTTAATTGGTTGCGCAGATCGTGACTGAGCTGACGGACGAACTTCACAAAGTTTTCCCACGAAACATTTCCATTGGCCGCTTGCGGTGCCGCTTCTACTTCCGTCTTCACGCCACGAAAAACTTGTCGGCCGCCACTTCCTTCTCATCCGCAGATTGCACAGTTGGGTCGTTGGCGTGCAGGTGCACGAGCAGATGATAGACCGATTCGGGATCGGCGCCGAGCGCACGAGCGATATCCTCGGCCGTCCGCGGATTTCGATTCAAATTCTCTCGCACTTTTGCCTGCAATTGCAGCAATTCTGTTGCCGCTTTCTTGCCCGCTTCAACCCCGGGCTGATTGTAAGCATTAATGTTTACCAGTGAACCGTAAAAACCGACTGCGCGTTCATACAGCGCGATCAGTGCCCCGAGCGAGAACGCACTCACATCTGGCATGCTAATAGTGATCGATTCGCGTTGGTTTTCGAACAAAGCCTTGCGGGTTCCGCGCAAAAACCCGTGCAAATAATCCCCACTGGTAAAATCATTCTCTACCTTCACCGGCGCAGCCGTGCGGTCCTTTTGTACTTCAATGAAGGTGACAAAAAAATTCAGAACGCCATCGCGCAATTCTTGCACGTAGGCATGCTGATCAGTCGATCCTTTGTTGCCATAAACCGCGATCCCCTGATGGACAATTTTGCCTTCGCGATCTTTCTCCTTTCCTAACGACTCCATGACTAATTGCTGCAAGTATCTGCTAAACAGTGCCAGCCGGTCCTTATACGGGAGAATGACCATGTCTTTGGCGCCTCTGCCTTCACCGGCGTAAAACCACATTAGCGCCAGCAACATGGCGGCGTTTTGTTCGACGACGTCCGCTCGAGTCAGTTGGTCCATTGCAGCGGCGCCCTCGAGAAATCGATCAATATCAAATCCGAGCAGCGCCATTGGGAGCAGACCCACCGCACTCATCACCGAGGTTCGGCCACCGACCCAATCGTGCATCGGGAAACGCGCCAGCCAGTCATTTTCCTGCGCATGTCGATCAAGTTCACTCCCGATCCCGGTCACGGCCACGGCATGCCGTGCGAAGTCCACGCGCGCGGCCCGATACTGCGCTTCTGCTTCCACCATCCCATTGCGCGTTTCTTTTGTGCCGCCCGATTTTGAAATGACGATTACCAGCGTTTGCTCAAGGGCGTCCTTTAATTTTGCCCACACTCGATCGAAACCATCCGGATCGGTGTTATCAAAAAAGAAAGCGTCCATCGGGTCGCCAGGGTTCCCAAGAGCATCGGCGACAAATTGCGGGCCAAGCGCTGAGCCGCCGATGCCGATGATCAAGAGATGGCGGAATTTTCCCTCCGATGGTGTTATCTCGCCGGCATGGATCTCAGCGGCAAATCTTTTGATCCGCGCGTTCGTTTCCTCGATGTCATTTCGCAAGCTGGCGTTTGGCGCCAATCCGGCATCGCGCAACCAATAGTGACCAACCATGCGGCGCTCATCAGCATTCGCGATCGCGCCCGTCTCGAGCTGCCGCATTTCGGAAAATGCCTTTTGCGCACGCGCCCCCATCGATCGCAGAAAATCATCGGCAAATCGCATCCGACTGATGTCGATCGCGAAACCGATGTCGTTATAACGCAGAAAATACTTTTGGAAGCGCTGCCAGAGCGAGTTCATCAGCTGGAGCTAACTCGGATTTTCGATCGACGAAAGTGCGGTTTGTGGGGGACATTGAATTGTTTGTCGTTACAGCGTTAAATCAGTTCAGGATTCTCGAATGACGAAGGAATGGCCGACTCCGGAATCAAATTCGCATCTACTTCGTCATTTGGTAATTCGATCTTCCTTCGTGCTTCAACGCCAGTCCGGCTCGGACCATTCGGGTTCCGTCATTTTTCCGTCACATATGCTCAATAATATTGTCACCAAACACGCTGCATTTGATCTCGGTCGCGCCTTCCATTAAGCGCGCGAAATCATAGGTGACGCGTTTGCTAGCGATCGCGCCGTTCAATCCTTTCAAGATTAAATCGGCTGCTTCCGTCCAGCCCACGTAACGGAACATCATTTCGCCCGAAAGAACCACCGAGCCGGGATTCACCTTGTCCAGGTTGGCATATTTCGGTGCAGTTCCATGGGTAGCTTCGAAAACGGCGTGACCGGTAATGTAGTTAATGTTCCCGCCGGGCGCGATGCCAATACCACCCACTTGCGCAGCCAGCGCGTCACTCAGGTAGTCGCCATTCAAATTTAATGTCGCGATGACGTCGAAGTCTTCCGGACGCGTCAGCACTTGCTGCAACGTGATGTCGGCGATCGCATCTTTAATGACAATGCCGGCGCCTGGCTTTCCCATTGGGATTCGGCACCACGGCCCGCCATCCATTTCTTCGGCGCCAAACATATTTTTGGCCACCTCATAACCCCAATCACGAAACGCCCCTTCGGTGAACTTCATAATGTTGCCCTTGTGCACCAGGGTTACACTTTTGCGGTTGTTGCGAATGGCGTAGCTGATCGCGCTGTGAATCAAACGCACGCTACCCGAATAGCTCACTGGTTTGATCCCAATGCCTACACGAACCTCGGTGGGAAAATCTTTTGCTCCGACGGCACTCCAAAACTTCTTAGCTTTTTCTTGCGTGCCGAAGCGAACCTTCTCGAATTCTTTGGGAAATTCCTTGGCTAGGAACTCTAGTATCTTGTTCGATTCTGGAGTTCCGGCTGCATATTCAATCCCGGCGTAAATATCTTCCGTGTTTTCGCGAAAGATGATCATGTCCACTTTCTCCGGACGCTTTACGGGTGAGGGAACGTCTTTGAAGTACTGCACCGGTCGGAGACAAACATACAGATCGAGCAGCTGCCGAAGGGCGACGTTCAACGATCGAATCCCGCCACCGACGGGCGTGGTCAGTGGACCTTTAATTCCAACAAGATATTCGCGAAATGCTTCAACCGTGTCATCCGGAAGCCAAGTATCGAATTTGTCTTTGGCCCCCTGGCCGGCAAAAACTTCGAACCACGCGATTTTCTTTTTGCCGCCGTAAGCCTTATCGACCGCGGCATCAAACACGCGCACGCTCGCCGCCCAAATGTCAGGTCCGGTCCCGTCGCCGCGAATGAACGGAATCACCGGCTGGTCCGGCACATTCAATGTTTGACCTCGGGTGATCTTTTCCCCCGCTGGCGGCGTGATGTCTTTGTATGGCATGGGGTGAAATAAATTAAAAATTACAAATTAAAAATGCTTTTTAACCGCGGATAACGCGGATTCTACAAAAAGTAAAAAGCTGTAAGAGCAAAAAGTGCGCGGGTACTGGCGGCGCTCTCGCTAACGAGCTGCTTGCAGCTGAGATCGATTCGAGGGCGGATTCGGGCTGCAAGACATGACGCATCTTACAATTTACCCGCACGAAACAAGGGCGCGCTAACGCTGGAGATTGTGATGCGTGAATCGTGACATTGTCAACGATTCGGTCATTTAGCGAATTGCCGCTGCAACGATGCAAAGATTTAACGATGTAACGATTCGAAGATGTAACGTAAAATCCTGCGGTTTGACAATGTCTTCGACATTTGCAACCAAACGGATGCTCGGCATCGATTTTTTTGTTGGCACTGCTGCCGAAGCCGTCGCTCACATCTCGAAAAATGGTGGGCTGGTGGTCGCCCCGGCCGCGCCTTCATTCATCGCGTTGCAGGATGACCCCAATTATGCTCGCGCTATTGCCGATGCCGATCTCGCCATTGCCGACAGCGGCTGGGCTGTCCTCTTTTGGAGATTGCTGCGGCACGAAAAACTTACTCGCGTATCTGGGCTCGCGCTTTTCAAAGCCCTGCTAGAAACTGCGGATGCGCAAACTCCAAGAAATCTCTTTTTCATTTTGCCAAGCGAAAAAGCGAAAATCAAAACACTCGAGTTTGCGCGCACTTCAGTTTATCCAATCACCGCCGGCGACTGCTATGTCGCATCCTATTACGGCCTACGCGGGCAATCTTCTCTCATCCGCGCAGGCGCGCCACCTCTCCCTGAGGGAGAGGGTAGGGTGAGGGTCGAAAAAACTCGCACGCCAAGGGCAGGCATCGAAGATCCAGATCTCGTTAGGATGATCGAACAACGTAAACCAAAACATATCATCGTTGGCATTGGTGGCGGGATGCAGGATAAGCTTGGGAGTTACTTAAAACAGCAATTGAGTTATCGTCCGGGAATTTATTGCATCGGAGCCGCGCCCGGTTTTGTCACCGGCGACCAAATCGTCATCCCGATGTGGGCCGATCGATTTTTTGTCGGCTGGATCTTCCGCCTTTTTGCGCAACCGCGCACCTTATTGCCACGATTCTGGAGCGCACGCCGATTGCCAGGATTGATTTTGCGCTACGGACGTGAGCGACCAACAACGCGAACATTCAAAACACTAAAAGGCTGAAGCGTGAAAGCGAGACCACGGAAATCCACTCCTGATAACAGACGATTGTTAATGGATAGTCAGCAACGAACATCCTCGGCCTTCGCTTCCCATTGCGATTCTGCGGGGTGTCTGTTCGTCGATCGCAGATTGGTTGTCGCAGCGGAGGCAGAGCGATTCCGGCAAACGTTGGGCGGGATTACCAACTCAGGCGATCGACTCCTGTTTGCGCGAGGCGGGACTAACGATAAATGAGCTCGATCATATCGCCGTCAATCGCATCTCATCGCTGGCAAATGCAACCCGGGCTATCAATGCAAGCTCCAGACGGAGCCTGGTCGGCTTCGAACTGGCAGCGCCGTGCTACCGGCCTGGCTTCTTATCCGGAGTGGACAAAGCAGCTGCAAGGACAGGAGCCCTATGGGACGACATTCTTACATGGCAAGAGTGGGGCATCGCACCGGAAACAAAATCGCGGCCCATGTTTTTCTCGATCTGTGTGAGCGAACCTGATTATGCTTATATCCTACGGCGTTGTTGGTAGCACTGCTGTTTATGATTTCACTTACGGCACTGGTATTAACCTATAATGAGCAAGAGAACATTCGGCGCAATCTCGAGGCGCTGCTTTGGGTGCCGAAGGTCATCGTCGTGGATAGCTTTAGTAACGATCGAACGCTCGAAATCGTCCGGTCGTTTCCCAATGTTCAGGTGGTCCAGCGCGTATTCGATACGCATGCCAATCAATGGAATGCAGGTCTTGATCGGATCGATACGGAATGGGTATTGACGTTGGATGCAGATTATGTGCTGACGGCAGAGTTGCAGGAGGAGATCAAGAATTTGGAGCCGGCATCCGACCTGGCGTTGTATTGGGGGGAGTTCGATTATTGCATCTTCGGGCGGCCGCTGCGCGCGTCAATTTATCCGCCGCGGGTAGTTCTCTTTCGCACGAAGCGGGCGCGTTACGTGGATGAAGGACATATCCAACAACTGCGAGTAAAAGGTAAGCTGGCGAAATTCAAGGGTAAGATTTGGCATGATGATCGCAAGCCGTTGAATCGCTGGTTTCAATCGCAGGTGCGTTATGCCGAGCTCGAAGCGACCTATCTGCTCGGAGCAAAGAGCGAGGAGCTAAGTCGGCTGGATCGGTTACGCAAAAATTGGTTGATTGTCGCGCCGATGGCGATGCCGATCTATTTGTTGTTAGTGCGCGGACTGATCTTTGATGGGTGGAATGGCTGGTACTACGCGTTCCAGAGGACAGTTGCGGAAATGATGCTTTCACTTCGCCTATTCGAGGCGAAGTTGCGAGGCTGAGACCTCGCAGAGGACTACAAGACAACGGACAACAGGATCACGGGAATAACGGGACGGCAGGATAACGGGAGAAATCGAGGCGACGAGCCGCGGGACGACTAAACAACGAGGTCGCAAGTGATTCGACGCTTAGCGTGCGAGGGAGCGCAGCGCGCACGGGAGTCGAACCCACTTATCACATTTCGTGGGGTTTGCGCGATTTTGGCGCAGTCCTGCCGAGTTCAGCGCATTAATCGCTCTCCTTGAGAATCGAGCGTTAGCGCAAATCATGCAGAATAAGGCAGGCTTCGTGTCCGAATTTGTCCGAAATCAACGGCTCGCGTAGAGCGGAACGCACGGTGGCCGACTCACGCTCTCGCCCTTCATCACGCGCCTGCTGTGTTCTTGCAAATCGCGACTGAATTTGCCACCATCGGCAGTATGTTCTCCCTCTCGCAGCCGATCCGATTGGCCGTACAAGATAAGCTCGCTGCTTTGCGACGGCTCGCTAAAAGAAATCCCATGCAAAAGCCCTTCTACATCTTCGGTGCCGGCTGCCAGGCCCGCTGCATTCTCAATGCTGCGCTCGAAGCCGGCTATCGCCCCTCTGCCTTCCTCGACGATCATCCGCAGGCTTCTGATTTGCTAGGGGTGCCGATTTTTGTGGCCGCCGGCTTTCCTTTTGAACCGGGCTTCCGATTTGTAGTGGGTATCGGAGATTGCGATCGGCGCCGCGAAAAGTTCGATCTCCTGGTTAGCAAGGGCGGCGAGCCGATGACCATCATTCATCCCGATTCATCGGTGTCGCGATTTTCTAGGATCGGCGCCGGCACGGTTGTGTTCGCGTATGCGCTTCTCGATCCTTGTGTTCGCGTGGATGAAAACTGCATTGTGAACGCCGGCGCCATGATCGGACACGATGCGATCGTAGAACGGGACGCTCACATTTCCGCTGGAGCAAGGGTGGGCGCCGGCTGCCATATTGGCGAAGCTTCGTTTCTCGGGATTGGCGCGATCATCAACAACGGTGTCACGGTCGGACGTTCCGCGTTTCTCGCCATGGGCGCGTTAGTCTCCCACGATGTGCCGCCGCACTTCAAAGCGGTCAGCCCCCATCGCAAGGAAGCCATTCTGACGCCGATCGCGGGATAGAAATAGGCTTAACTGCGCAAATATTCTCCGAAAATTGTCCGAAAACGCGAGTTAAATCTTGTTGCCCGGGGTTTTACCTATGAAAAGGCATGGCAGCGCGTACGGGAGTCGAACCCGTGCACCAGCCTTGAGAGGGCTGTGTCCTAACCACTAGACGAACGCGCCAGAATTCGGAGCGCTTAGAATAGCTGCGCGCGCACCGGCGGCAAGCGCCTCATTATTTTCGCCTCGGCAACGCGTTCCGCTCCATCAGGTAGCAGTTCCTTTACCCTTAAGGGACAGCTGAAGGTCGATGCGACGATTTCGGGCGAGATTATTGCCCAACAGGCTTAAGCTTCACGGAGCGAGCCGGGTCCTTCATCCATCAATCGTTAGTCAATAGCCACCACGCTTAAGGCCATTTCGAAAACTCGCACTTAACATTCAGGTGTCGCAGGTGCGACATCCAAATGTTAACTCGCGTTGTAGGAAACCTCCGGTGCGTCGCTTAGACGGTTCCGATCCCTAACTGGGAGGGCAACTTCCAAGTTGCCCTCTTTGTTAGCATTATTGCGGCAACGGCGGTTCTGGCGGGTGCAGGTGCGGTCTGGGCTTCGGTGAAGCGGTGGCAGCAGGAGCAGGTGAGGGTCGGACACGGTTTTGTGCCAGCAACGCCAAATGCTGCGTTTTGTGCGTGTCGATGTAGCTCTTAAGTTCCTGGGAGCCTGCTTGCGCGCGCATCCGATCGTAAAACAACGTATAATAGGCCCGCAGCCGCTGACGTTTTTCCAAATCCGTCCTTGCCTTGCCTGCGTTGGCCCGCGCCTCCACCAAGTCACGATCATTAATAATGCGATTGGAAAGCTCCCGCCATTGTGCATGCAGGCGCGCTTCATCCGCGGCTTTTCCAAGCGAAGTTTGCTTGAACGCTTGGTCCAACTCTTCGATAGCAGGAATACGCGGTGCTGGTCCTTCGTTCTGCGGCGGCGTTGGCGAAATCTGCGGGGCCGAACTTCCTTGCGTATTGGTTGAACTTGAAACCGCCGCCTGCGCAAAAACAGACGCTGCTATCATTAGCATCGAAGCGGCGATCAGGAAAAATTTGGCGATCATGTTCAAAGTCGGTGAGCCGAATTAAGCTGCATCGCCATGGGCGATTCTTTCAAGCTATGCATTTTTTTGCATGCGGCCACTTCACCTGCATGTCATGCTCCGTTCACCATCGGGGCGTAGCTTAGCTTGGTAGAGCGCGTGGTTTGGGACCACGAGGTCGCAGGTTCAAATCCTGTCGCCCCGATTTTCTCGCTATTACCGAGGGGCGCTTGCGACACCAATTCGGCTAGCGCGCGCATCTCGCAGGCTAACGCCAGTCCGGCTCGGACTTTTCGCGTCTCGCGAAAGCAAACTTTACGAATGACGAAGAAGGTCCCAATGCGCAAATGATCAAATCAGCAATTGCTGATGCCCTTCATTCTTCGGGTTTCGTCATTTCCCCGGCTCGTACCCAAGATTCGGTGCCAGGCGTTTTTCGATCTCCGTAACCGACGAGCGTGTGCGCGCGGCGTAGTCTTCCACCTGGTCGCGCGCGATTTTCCCAACCCCAAAATATTTCGCTTCCGGATGCGAGAAATAAAGTCCGCTCACGCTCGCGCCCGGATGCATCGCGAACGATTCCGTAAGCTTGATGTCGCTGTTTTTCTCTGCCTCGAGCAAATCAAAAAGCGTGCGCTTCTCCGTATGATCAGGGCAGGCCGGATAACCCGCGGCGGGGCGGATTCCGCGATATCTTTCGCGGATCAAATCCTCCGGCGCCAGGTTCTCGTTCCGCCCGAATCCCCAGGCTTCGCGCGCGAGTTTGTGGGCGTATTCGGCGAACGCTTCCGCCAGTCGATCTGCCAGGGCTTTCAACATGATCGCGCTGTAATCATCGTGCGCGGCTTTAAATTCTGCCGCGACTTCGTCCGCACCGATGCCTGCGGTTACAGCGAACCCTCCGATATAGTCCCATAGCGGCCGTCTACGATCGCCATTCGGTTGCGTTTTAGGCGCAACGTAATCGGCCAGACAATGATCGAATTGTCCGCTCGCTTTCCGCATTTGCTGTCGCAAGAAATGCAAAGTCGTGAGGCGGGTTGAACGCGAGTCGTCGGTGAAAAGTTCAACGTCGTCCCCGACAGCGTTCGCCGGCCAGAATCCAATGACACCGCGCGCCTGGACTAGTTTCTCCTTTACAATCTTTACGAGCAATTTTTGCGCGTCATCAAAAAGCTCGCGCGCTTGTTTGCCGAAGGTCGCGTCATCAAAAATTGCCGGATAACGGCCGCGCAATTCCCAAGTGTGAAAAAATGGCGACCAATCGATGAAAAGAATGAGCGTCTCCAACGAGATCTGCTGGGGAGCACAGCCTGCGCTCCCCGGATCACTGGGAAACACGCGTACCCCTAAAAACTCTGGCTTCGGCGGGGTGTAATTTTCCCAATCAATCTTCGGTGCATTCCGGCGCGCTTCCGCGATGCTCAAAAGATCGCGCTGGCTAATCTTCGCCGAATGTTCCGCCCGTAATCGTTCATAATCAGCCCGGGTTTCTTGATCAAAAGGTTTGGCCGAGTCTGGATTGCTCAATTTGTTCACCACCCCGACCGCGCGCGAGGCGTCGAGCACATGGACGGTGCTGGACTGATAATGCGGCGCGATTTTTACCGCGGTATGCGCGCGACTGGTGGTTGCTCCACCGATCAGGAGCGGCACGCGAAATTTTTCCCGTTCCATTTCCTGCGCGACATGCACCATTTCATCAAGCGAAGGGGTAATGAGGCCGCTCAGGCCGATCGCGTCGGCATTTATCGCGCGCGCGGTTTCCAAAATTTTAGCCGCCGGCACCATCACCCCGAGGTCGATCACTTCGTAGTTGTTACATTGCAGCACGACGCCGACGATATTTTTGCCGATGTCGTGGACGTCGCCTTTGACCGTGGCCATGACGATGCGCGCCTGAGGTTTCGCGCCCGCCGTTTTTTCCGCTTCCATGAACGGCATCAAATACGCCACCGCTTTTTTCATCACCCGCGCTGACTTCACCACCTGCGGCAAGAACATTTTGCCGGCGCCAAACAAATCGCCCACCACGCTCATTCCAGCCATGAGCGGCCCTTCGATTACTTGGAGCGGTTTGGAAAATTTACGACGCGCTTCTTCGGTATCGCTTTCGATGAAATCGACCACCCCCTGCACCAGCGCGTGTTTGAGCCGTTCCTCCACCGGAGCAGAGCGCCAGGCTTTTTCCTGCACTGGCTCTTTCACTTTCGCTTGCACGCGCTCGGCAAAATCAACCAACCGCTCCGTCGCATCGGCGCGTCGGTTCAGGAGCACGTCCTCCACTCGTTCGCGCAGCTCCGGTTCGATCTCTTCGTAAACGGCAAGCTGACCTGCATTCACAATTCCCATGTCCAAGCCAGCGCGAATCGCATGATATAAAAACGCCGCGTGCATCGCTTCGCGGACGGCGTTGTTGCCGCGAAAGGAGAACGAAATGTTACTGATGCCGCCACTCACTCTTGCGCCGGGCAAATTCTCTTTGATCCAGCGCGTTGCTGCGATGAAATCGACGGCGTAATTGCGGTGCTCCTCCAGTCCGGTGGCAACGGTAAGGACGTTAGGATCGAAAATGATGTCGCTGGCGGAGAAATCGAGGCGCTGCCTCAGTAAATCGTAAGCGCGCCGGCAGATTTCGATTCTGCGCTCAAGATTATCGGCCTGCCCGCGCTCATCGAAAGCCATCACGATTACCGCAGCGCCATACCGGCGGACCAATTGGGCCTGCCGCAGGAATTCTTCCTCGCCGTTCTTGAGCGAGATCGAATTGACCACGCTTTTCCCCTGAGCGCATTTCAATCCAGCTTCGATGACGCTCCATTTCGAGCTATCGATCATAACCGGGACACGCGCGATTTCCGGTTCGCTGCCAATGAGATTTAGGAAACGCGTCATCGTCTCCTCCGAATCCAGCATTCCTTCGTCGACATTAACGTCGATAATATTTGCTCCATTCGCGACCTGCTGGCGCGCAATTGTGACTGCGCCCTCGAAATCGCCGCCTAGAATCAGTTTCGAAAACTTTGGCGAACCGGTGATATTCGTGCGCTCACCGATGACGGCGAATCCAAAGTCGCGCGTGATGTTTAGTGGCTCGAGCCCGGAGAGCTGAAGCGAAATTGCGGATTGCGGATCGCGGATTTCAGATTGATCCAGGGCTCGATCGCCGTCTCCCGGGCGCGCACGCGCATTCGGTGTCAATACTCGCGGCGGCAGCTCGCGCGCCTGTTTCGCGAACGCTGCGATGTGTGCCGGGGTTGTTCCGCAACACCCGCCGACCATGTTTAACCAGCCGTTGCGAGCCCATTGCAAAACTTTCGGGGCGAAGGTTTCCGGTGTTTCCGGAAACCCGGTTTCGGAAAGCGGATCGGGAAGTCCGGCATTCGGATAAGCGCTAACGAATGTTGGTGCGACCCGTGCCAGCTCTTCGATGAAGGAATTCATTTCATCAGGGCCGAGCGCGCAATTCAATCCCACCATCAGCGGATCGGCATGCGCGATGGAAGTGAGAAATGCTTCGAGCGTTTGTCCACTGAGAGTGCGGCCGGAACGGTCCGTTATCGTTCCAGAAACGATCAGCGGAATGGGGTTTTTCTCGGATGCTTCTAAAATCGCGAACAACGCTGCCTTGGCATTGAGCGTGTCGAAGATCGTTTCAACCATTAACAAGTCCACGCCACCTGCAAGCAAGGCATCGATTTGATCGCGATAACTCTGCTTAATTTGATCGAAAGTAACGGCGCGAAATCCGGGATCGTTAACATCGGAAGAAAGTGATGCGGTAACGGGGAGGGGACCAAGCGCACCGGCGACAAAACGTTGTTCACCGGTTTCGTTGCCGACGCGATCGGCCGCTTCTCGGGCCATGCCAGCGGCAACGCTATTTATCTCGCGGATCGTATCGCGCAGGCCGACGTCATAAACGACTTGCTCGAAAAAATCCGGATCTTTGCGGCCATTGTTTGGTTTGCCGGCAAAAAGAAATTCGTGCAGACCGATCGTGGTCGCACTGAAAGTATTGGTTTCAATCACGTCGGCGCCGGTGCGGAGATATTCTTCGTGGACGCGCTCGACCGCCGCCGGTTTCGTTAGCAGCAAAAGTTCGATTGCACCTTTGAGGTCCTTGCCTTTCCAATCGCGAAAACGTTCGCCGCGATAGTCCGCTTCGGTCAGGCCGAGGCGCTGCAAAGTTGTGCCCATGGCACCGTCGAGGACGACGATGCGTTTCTGCAAAAGCGCGGCAAAAGGATGGGAGGCATTCGGCACAGGAAGAAAGAAACCAGCTTTCGTGGCCGCTTCAAGGAACAAATTGACGCATCATGATATGTAGATGCGTTGTTACTCATACTCCTGCGCGTAATCGTACTCGAATTTGAACTTCACGGGCGCCGGGGGCTCCCTCAGTCCGAGCCGGACTGGCGTTTCGCTCGGGATGACCGGTTTGGCGGGCGACTACAACGTTCTCGTCCTCAGTTTTTGCAAAAACGATTCACCACTCGACGCCAGTCTCTCTTCCAGGCGTTTCGTGCAATCGCAATCGCAGCACGCCCAAGGCTCGGTCCCATTTTCGTGACGACAATTACGGCGCGAATGCGCGTCTTTCACCGACAAGAGATCAAAATATTTCTCCCAATAGGGGCGCTCTTCTTCCAGTGGCGGGTCACAAAAACAAGTCTCCACCCAATGCGCCTCACCCTTGGCATTCACGCGCGCCATCTGCATGTCGTACAAGTACTCGTCGCCCGCGATTGAACCGCGACCAAGAGTGCAATCTGCGATCGCCTTAGCCAACGCGCCTGCGCGTCCTGATTTCACTCGGCCCTTCACCAGATAACGCATTCCAGAATTTACCCGCCACACTCGTGCTTTCCACCTCGGCGTGATTTCACGTCGTATTTTGCCTACAGCGGCTTGATGAAATGGCCATGATAAACGTCGTCTCGTTTGCCGACCCCAGCTGTCGCGGAACTCGTTGAACCGCAGAGGGATTTGATGTGACCTGAGAACGAATCACTTTTTCATTTACAATACGGGGAAGATTTACCATAATCACCAGCCCTCGTAATAATGTCCCCAGTTTTGAGCACAGGTACAAAAACTGCACAGCGAATCGATTCCAATCCCTCGTAGCGGCAGTCGTCGCCGCTAGGACAGCGCAATCCCGGGGAGCTTATGGAGTTAACGATAATTAAATGAGAATAACGCTAATTGGGTGGCTGGAAAAGAATAACAAAGCTTTCGTCGCGCTTCTCGCCGCTGGCGCCACGCTGGCGATGGTAACGCTGATCGATGCTTCAAGTTCTAGCCAGGTCGAACAACTTGGTCCACTTGCCGTTCCGCGTACGGGACACGCTGCAACTGGGCTGGCCGATGGCCGCGTCCTCATCACCGGTGGGCGCGACAGCGCCGGGACTATTGTGGCCACCGCAGAAGTCGTTGATCCCGCGAACCAAACGTCGACCGCCATCGGCATGCTCAACACCGCCCGCATCGATCACACGGCCACGCTCCTGGCTGATGGCCGAGTTCTTATTGCTGGCGGCACCGGTGCGAGCGGGGCGCTAGCGTCCGCCGAGATCTTTGACCCGGCAAACCTTGGCGCGGGTTTTCGAATGCTCTCTGCCACGATGGGCGCCGCGCGCGCGCGACACACCGCTACCCGGCTCCATGATGGCAGAGTAATCATTGCCGGCGGCGACGTTGATGGCACCGCGGAGATATTTGAGCCGACGGCAGAATCATTTTCTTCGACGCTGTTGGCCATGGCCGCGCCGCGAATTGGCCATACCGCTACTTTATTTTCCGACGACAGCGTTTTGCTCGCCGGCGGTAACACCGACTCGATGGAGTATTTCAGCGCTACGGATCAAAAGTTTACGCTCGATCTCCAAAAGATGACGGCGGTTCGCACCGGGCAGGAG
>Ga0209805_1000702_pt1 | contig 20657 bp, 13 predicted proteins | sample GraSoiAngelo_148_FD_185905 | JGI IMG/M metagenome (GOLD analysis project Ga0209805, IMG submission 185905) | Grasslands soil microbial communities from the Angelo Coastal Reserve, California, USA - 14_1009_09_20cm (SPAdes) (version 2) | ecosystem: Environmental > Terrestrial > Soil > Grasslands ...
GGACATACCTTTCCAGTTCCGCTTGCGTCATGCGGTCAAATAGCTCGTTCAGGTTGACCGTCTCACTGCGATCGATCCACTGACCTTGCGCGTTGATCTTGGCGTATGCCTGAATTGCGCTAACCACCGCTGTTGCGTTTACCTCCACCTCGCCGGCCTGTTCGATGATCTTTTCGAGCGCCCTCCTGATGTTCTTCTGGCGTCTTGGGAGCAGACCCAGCGCCGAGGCGTGCCGATACACCGAGTCCCGACTGATTTTGTAGGCTGCCGCAATTCGCGTAGGACTCAGCCAGTCCACAAACGCAGCTTCGATTTCTTCCCGTTGCAGGTGAAGGCAAATGGAGCACTTCGCCTCGTGCCGGGCAGGATTGATCGACTTGCGGACAGCATTGCGGCTACTCAGCATCAGTTTTTCTACCCTCCTCACATCACGTAAAGCATGGGCTTCTGTTCGTTGGCGATAGCTTCCACCGTTTCCCATGAACCCATTTGCCGGATGGTTTCGACCCACATTTCGATGGCATGAACGATTTCCAGTGCGGCGGGAACGTTGTTTTGTTCTAGATTTCGTTTGAGACGGCCCAAACTCTCATTGAAGCCGCACTCGTCGAAGGTGCGAGTCATTACATCGGTCATGATCCAGTCGTAAGCGGCACGGTCCATCTGCGCGACCTGGCCGAGCAGACACGTGACGAACTTCTCTCGATCCCGCTTGGCAAGTTCCTGAATGCTCTTCAGAAGAAAATCCGTTAACTCTTGTGTGAGTGGGCTTCTGGCGGTCACAGTTCACCGCCATTCTGGAATTGATGACAGGCAGGAATTACAAACTTGTGTTCAGAATTGTGTTCAATTGACGCCGACAGTGCCGCAGATGGCCCTATATGGCCCGCTGTATGTGTTTGATTTTGTGGGAGACGAGGACTTGACGCTAGCTTGGGAAGCTGGCGTTCTACCGCTGAACTACTCCCGCTCTACACTCGCTCTCGAGCCAACCACGATAGATTAACATCCGCGCGAAGCTGGTTACAACCGCCGGCAGTTTCCTTGTCTAGAACATAACCATCACCCACCCTCTGCGTTTCGTTGAGCGACTCGGCGAAAAGCCTTGCGTCCAGTCTGTTTTCTCCTGCGGCAAACTGGTAGCATCTTGCGTCACGGATTTTGCTTCCTGACTTGAAAACATTCGAAGGAGAAACCAGCTTGAGCCCAAAGGATGGCGATCCAGTTTCCGGCCGTAGACGGTTTTTGCAAGCCAGTTTCTTAACTGGAGTGGGCGCTGCCGTGTATCCCGTGCAGGTCGCGGGACGAGAGGTCGCACCGGCGCCGGCTGCTGTGCCGGAATCGTCCACATTTGAATTGAACGAGATCACAATTCGCGAACTACAGGACGGGATGAAGTCGGGCCGATTCACGGCGCGCTCGATTGCAGAACAATACCTGGCGCGAATTGAATCTATGGATCGGCCGGACAAGGATAAATCGGGCAACGATAGGCGGCGGCCGGCGGTGAACAGCTTGCTCGAACTGAATCCGGACGCGCTGGCGATTGCGGACGGACTCGACCAAGAACGCAAACAAAAAGGGCCGCGAGGTCCGCTGCATGGGATTCCAGTTCTGATTAAAGACAATCTCGATACGTCGGACAAGATGAATACCACGGCAGGCTCGCTGGCGCTGATGGGAGCAAGGTCGCCCAAGGATTCCTTTATGGCGCGAAAGCTACGCGAGGCGGGCGCAGTCATTTTGGGGAAGACCAATTTGAGCGAGTGGGCCAATATCCGGTCGAGCCACTCGACAAGCGGTTGGAGCGGGCGCGGTGGACAGACGAAGAATCCCTACGTGCTAGATCGGAATCCTTGTGGCTCGAGTTCCGGATCGGGCGCGGCAGTTGCGGCGAACTTCTGCACGGTCGCGATTGGAACCGAGACCGACGGCTCGATTGTATGTCCGTCGTCGGCCAATGGAATTGTTGGAATAAAGCCTACCGTGGGCCTGACCAGCCGCGCGGGGATCATTCCAATATCGCACAGCCAGGATGGTGCCGGACCCATGGCACGTACCGTCAGTGACGCAGCGATCTTGCTGGGCGCGCTCGCTGGTGTGGATCCCGACGACAGCGCAACCGCCGGGAGTCAGGGTAAATCCTATACCGATTACACTCGCTTTCTTGATCCCAACGGACTGAAGGGCACAAAGATTGGTGTGGTGCGAAAGTACTGTGGCTTTCACGATGGTGTGGACGCACTGATGAACACAGCAATCGAAGAGATGAAGAGGGCGGGCGCGACTGTTGTGGACCCGGCAGATATCGCGACGATCGGAAAATTTGATGAGTCCGAGTTGCTGGTGTTCTTATACGAACTAAAGGCCAACCTGAATAATTACCTGGCGCGGTTGGGACCCGCTGCTCCGGTACACACCTTGAAGGACATCATTGACTTCAACGAGCGGAACAAAGAGAAAGAGATGCCCTACTTCGGGCAAGACCTTTTTCTGAAAGCCGAGGCCAAGGGACCGCTGACAACCAAAGAGTATCTGGACGCGCTGGAAAAGAACCACCAACTTTCGCGTACACAGGGCATTGACGCGATCATGGATCAATTTCAATTGGATGCGTTGGTGGCGCCAACAGGTGGACCAGCGTGGATCACGGACCTGGTGGATGGCGATCATTTTGCCGGTGGGAGTTCGAGTGCGGCGGCGGTGGCAGGGTATCCAAATATCAATGTGCCGGCGGGATTCTTTTTTGGATTGCCGGTAGGGATCTCATTTTTTGGGCGAGCATGGAGCGAGCCCACCTTGATCAAGCTGGCATACTCATTTGAACAGGCGACGAAGTTTCGTAAGCCGCCGCAGTTTTTGCCTAGGGTGGAGGTGTAGGCCCCGCAGGCAAAAACCCAGGCGCGTCGTGGCTCTGACGCGGGCCTGGAAGACCCGCTCTTCCGCGGTAGGGTGGCACGGTAGCGCGGGCTCTTACTAACCTGAGGACTGATTCCAAATTAATCGGGCTCTTTGCTTTCACTGCTCGCAGGAATGATTGCGTGACGCGATGGAGGCAGGGGAATCGCGCCTTTGCTGTCACGCCAGAGGATGGCGTTCACGCGCTTGGCGTTGGCCGCATCGGGGCGGGAGAAATCCATCCGTGACGACTCTTGCGCCCCGAGACCTTTCTTCGGATTGATCTGGTAGATCAAATTATTGTCACGGTTGCGGTAATCGGCGGCATAGGGAGCTTGCGCTCCGGGACCGGAAAAGAGTGGCGCCATGACTGGGGCGTATGCGTCGTTCTGGTTCATCGGCGGGAGACCTAGTAATTCTTCGACGGTGTGAATCATGTTTACCGTGCTGTAGAAGCGATGGTCCACGAACGGCTGCTCAGCCGAGCCGGGAGAATATTTGCTGATGACGAACGCGATGGAACGATGCGCGTCCACGTGGTCAGCTCCGTCCTGAGCATCGTCCTCGAGAACCAGGATGGCAGTGTCGTCCCAATAGGGGCTGTGGGAGACGGCTTCGACCACGCGGCCGAGTGCAAGGTCGTTATCGGCTACGGAGGCTGCCGGGCGGGGCATCGCGGGGTGAGTAGCGGCAGTATGGTCATCGGGCAGGTAGAGGAAGACGAAATTGGGCAGCTTAGTTCCCTTGTCCGTCTTGCGAGCCAGAACGAAGCCGCCGAATTCGTTGAGGAACTCGTCGGCTCGCAACTGGTCGGGAAAGTCCAGTTGGAAGTCGGGATACAAAGGATCAAAGTGATCGCGCAGCGCGGCTTTGGTGGGCTTCATACGCTTCAACACCGGGATGGGCCACGGCCAGGGACTCGGCGAACCGTGCGGCTGGCCGAGATGAGATGGCAACGGATCGCTTTTGCGAATTTGGGTTTGTGCGCAGGAGGCCGAAAACGGAGAAGGCGTCCCCTCCTGCGGAGAGCCGGCCGTAATTTTCTTGTTGCACCATTCGGCCAGCACGAACTCACCGTAATCGCGATAGCTGAGGCCGTGGCGGGCAACGTTGTCCCAAAGGTATCCGGTAGCGGGATCGTCGATGTCGGGCAGGTGGTAGTCGAGCATGTACTCGTCGCTCACGGTTCCCTGGTAGTCGTAAATGCGTTCTTTGCTGCGATAGCCTATTTGCCAGGTCTTCTCGTTGTAATCGGTGGTGATGGCAGCTGTGGACCAGAGATGTCCATCGCCTGAGACTTCCCCACTGTCGTAAAAGTTGTCGAGCACGCCGAATTGCAACGCCAGTTTGTGCTCGTTGGGCGTGATATCGGCGCCGTACATCGTGAGCGACGGATCGCCATCGCCAACTTTGCGATTGCCGGATTTGAGGTCGCCAAGCACCTGATCGTAGGTGCGGTTTTCCTTGAGCACGTAGATCACATGCCGAATCGGATTAGTGCCTGCGGCAAAGGTGATCTTGCTGGGGTCGGAATGCAGATTAAAGAGATTGTCCTGCTCGACCTGGTGGGTGAAATCGGCGAGATTGCCCGAGATGTCATGAATCCCAAGGCGTGCGATTGAGCCACCAATCAAGGTGGCAATATATGGATGAACGCGGCGCCTACGCTCATTCCTCAATTTACTGATACCGCTATTGGGGCCGCTTCCCTGCCCCTTGGCAGTAGCGATCAGTAGATCATCGCCGGTTATTGCAAGCGCGCTCGGATACCATTCGGTAGGGATAAAGCCCAGGGCCCTTACTTCGAGCGGCTCCGTTGCTTGGCTGGCCGCAAGAGTGAAATTTAAACTGTCGAAGACGGCAACGGCATTGATGGAGGCGTCCGCCACAAAAAGCCGTGATCCGTCGGCGGAGAGTGCCATGGCGTTCGGCGAGGTTCCAGGATAATTCTGCCCGAGCACAGTCGTATCAAGCAGTCGCGTGATCTGGCCGGATGAGGTAGCGACTACAGCGACTCGATCTGCGTTGGATAATGCTACGTACAACAGGCCTTCATCTGGACTGAGCAATAGCGCTGTGGGATGCGAGCCCGGCGCGATCGGATCCTTCGTCTGAAGCAGCGAAATCCAGCGACTGACAGTACCCTTCTCAAGGTCGAGTTCGGCGACTCGTGAGGCATTCCACAGGCTACACCAGGCGCGTTTGCCGTCACGCGTTGCAATGACGGTGTAGGGGAACGTAGAAGGCACCAGATTACTGGCACTAAGATCGAAAGCGTGAATTACACGGCCATCCTCGGGATCGAGAAGCACCGCGTTGTCGGATAGATTATTGGCCACCAGCAGCTTTTCACTTCCCCCGCTTTGAACGAGCACAAGTCCAGCGGGATATGGGATTGCCGTTTCGGCGGAAGTTTTGCGCAAGCCGAAAGCAACTTTTTTGTGAGCCGCGAGTTTCTGCGGTGGAATCTTAATGAACCTCTCGGGAGCAACATTGCCATCATGAAAACTGTAAACCGCAATGCCGTTGCCGAGATCGCCTGACTTTTCCCCAATCGGATCGGTAATTGAGCCAACCGAGACGTAGAGATGATGTCCGTCCGCGCTGAACGTCATTCCCAGGAAATAACTCTGGTGAGCGTCTTCGGGAAAGCGGCCATCGGGAAAGTCGGCGATCTGATTCGTCTTGAGATCCAGAACGGCCATCGATTGGCGTGCGCCGCTTTCTTGGGTGCCGTAGCCGTTGTTCAGGAGAGCCGCATAATGGCGATCGGGACTTAGGGCGATGTTTGCGGGAAAGCTATTCAGGGTACCGAGCCTGCCCGGCACAGGCACGGTTAGCTGTTTGCTGGTGGGAAGCTCTATCTGCCTCTGCTGAGGACGCTGCTGCGCCCACAGCAGGGCGGCGACGGCGATAGATACGAGAAGAAGACAAAAAGCAGGCTTCATGACCGGCTCACTGTTGACCCGCTCAACTTGTAACATCCCGTGACCGCTGCGGGAAAGGGGGAAGACTACGGGTCGTAAGCTCCCGAACTGGGCTGCCGCGACGCAGCGAAAGAACACTATTTCAGTCTCAGTGGTCTGTGGATATCGCAGCCGAAAACATCGCCTTTGGTTAGGAATTCACACGATACTCTGTTTGTAATTTACTAAGACACAAAGAGTTAACTGATCGGCCGGGGAACGCAGCGGAAAAAAGACTGGTTTTCAACAGGGGAAGCCGGGTTGAGACCCTGGTTGTGATGTTAAAATAAGTCCTCTCGTTGAGGGCGTTTAGTAAACCAGGCGAATGTCCTCTTTCCGTTTGCGTTTTTCTGGACAACTCTGTATTGTGCAATTCCCCTCCCCGGGTCAGCTATGCCGGTAGATCAAGAACATATCAAATCTGTGGTTGAGAAACTGAATCGCCAACTACCCAAGCTGGCAAGCAAGCCCCAGCCGAAGAATGTTCATCAGTTCCGCACCCACACCCGCCGCTTGGAGGCAGTGCTGGAAGAGGTCGCGCCGGAATTTGGCCGCAATGAGAAAAAGCTGTTGAAGCAATTGGCACGTTTGCGACGGAAAGCAGGACGAGTTCGCGATCTGGATGTTCAGGTGGCCGCGCTGCGCAGTCTGAAAATCCCACACGATGCGGGGCGAAAGACGCAATTGCTGCGCACGCTCGTCGAAACGCGGTCCAAGCGTGAACAAAAACTGGCTAAGGCGCTGGATAGTGCAACAGTCCGCGAACTGAAGCGAAGGCTGAAGCGTGCTGCGGCCGATTTGCGAATCCCGCATAACGTGGAGCCTTTAGTTTTGGCCACCCGCATGTTCGCGCGAGTCAATCATACACAGTCTCCGCTGAGCGAAAAGATTCTGCACGGCTATCGCATCGCAGGTAAACGAGTGCGATATGTGGCGGAGTTGGCGGGTAATGTTCCGGAAGCACAGCGCATGCTGGAAACGCTGAAGGTCATGCAGGATGCCCTTGGTAGTTGGCGGGACTGGCTCGTGCTGACGAAAACTGCCGAAAAGACATTTAGCGATGTCCCCGACTCCGCCCTGGTGTCGGCCCTGCGCAATGTGACCCGGGCAAAATTGCGCCAAGCGATGCAGGTCGTAACCAATACCCGAACCTTGCTGCTGTCCAGGCCGGTGGCGGCCGTTCGTTCCAGCGGATCGGCGGAGGCAGTTGGAATGGCGACGCACCGCAGACCTGCTGCGAGTTCTGCTGAGTTGCCAAGAGCTGCGAGCGCGTAACGACTTCACGCGTTTGAAAGATTTCCCTTCGCCTCCAAAGTCTAACTGCGCGATGAGTGAAGGGCGACGGCAGAGAACTGCTTGTCAGCCGATCGCCCATCTTCCTTGATAGCATGGGCCCTGACACATGCCGACGTTCGCTGCCATCGATATTGGATCCAATTCCGTCCGCTTGAAAATCGCACGCCTGAAAGGGTCCCGGCTTGAGCCCATTCACGAGGACCGAGAAGTAACCCGCTTGGGGGAATCGGTCTTCAAGGCTGGATTTCTCTCTCCCGAAGCGATGGCGGAGACCATAAAAGTGCTACGGCGTTTTCATCGCGCCGCGCAACGGCTGGCTGCCGATGTGGTGCGAGTCGTGGCGACCAGCGCTCTACGCGACGCGCGAAATTCACAGGCATTCTTGGAGTGGGTACGTTCCGCCACCGGATGGAAGGTGGAAATCATCTCGGGCCTGGAAGAAGCTCGCCTGATTCACCTGGGCTTGACTTCCATGGGGCGAGTGGGGGCTTCGCCGGTCCTGATGATTGATCTGGGCGGCGGCAGTTGCGAACTGACGATCTCAAAGGAAGGTCACATACGGGATACTGTGAGCTTGCCGCTGGGCGCGGTACGGTTGACCAATGAATTCTTACGTCATGATCCGCCGCGCAAAAGTGAGCTGAAAAGGTTACGCGGATTTGTGGAGCGAGAGGTATCGCGCGTGGCTGGCCGCGTGGTGGCGGCGCGAGTCAGAGTGGTAGTGGCGACGTCTGGTACTGCAGCGGCGCTGGCCGCGGTTGCAAACCATCTACAGAAAAACTCAGGCACCCGCCCAGCCGGAAGCGTGTCGCGACCGGTGATGAAACGCATTGCCAAGCTTATTTGCCGTCTTCCCATTGAGCAGCGGCGGAAGCTTGAGGGTATTGGCCCCCGGCGCGCCGAAATCATCGCGGCCGGGGCGCAAGTGTACGAGGAACTGCTCGAGCTTTGTCATCTACATGGATTCCGCTATTCGCCACTCGGCTTGCGAGATGGCCTGTTGGCACAGATGGCCGCGGACTCTGACCACGGGACGCGTTCGGGAAAGCAGATCGAATCGGAACGCTGGGATTCGATTACCAACGCGGTCCGGCATTATCGGGTAGAGATGGGGCACGCGCTGCAAGTGCGCGAGTCGGCAATGCAGTTGTTCAAGGCGCTGAAACCAGTCCATCGCCTGCCGCCGGAGTACGCGGAATGGCTTTCGGCAGCCGCGATGTTGTACGAGGTTGGCGACTACGTAAATCGGAGCGGACGCCACCGGCACACTTACTACATTATTTCCAACTCGGAAATTCTGGGATATACGCCGGACCAGAGGAAAATCATCGCCTCGATCGCACGCTACTTGGGCAAGTCGCGACCAGTTCCCGGGACCGGGCCATTGAAAGTGTTGAATCCGGGCGATCAACAGTTGGTGCGCAAAGCTTCGCTGTTGTTGCGACTGGCCCGTGCGCTCAACCTGGGGCGTAGTCGCACAGTTCAGAAGATCCGCATACAAATAAGCGATGGAGCGGTACGGCTAAGACTTCTGCCGCGCAAGAGAATGGGCGTGGATCTGGAGCTGTGGGCGATTGAAAAGGATCGAGGTTATTTCCGCGAAGTCTTCGGGCGGGAGCTTTCAGCCGCTGCAGTATAGAGAGTACGCAGGATCTTGGGAGTCAAACACCATTGCAGCGCGGCACTGTTTCTCCGCGTCTCCACTTTGGCCACCGCTGCCTTTTTTAACTCGACTGCGGCTTCGCAACCGGTGTCACTGATGATGCGCCCGAGGAACTCGCTCAAATTGGGGTTATGTCCAACCAGCATGATGGATTCCTGTTTGGCGTACTTATCGAGGAGCTTGCGAAAATCGGAAAAGACACCCTCCGGTAGAAGAGCCGGCTCGATCTGTAACTTGCCTTCGTGACCGATCTCGTTGGCCACCAGGGATGCGGTTTGTGTGGCACGCTTCAAAGGACTGGAGATAATGGCGTCTACTTGCACGTCCAACGCGGCCAAACCACGGCCTACATAGCCACACTGCTCGATACCCTCTTTGTCCAACGCGCGTTTCTCGTCTTTTTTGGGATCGGCGATGTGCTGACCAGCATTGGCGTGGCGCAAAAAGTAAATAATCATCTCAACCTATTCGTTCCTTTCGGCGAAGCTTTGTCATGGGCAACGCCGCCGGCGAGGGGATAGTGTCCATTGCTTGCTTACCTTCCGCCAGTTCGATGAGAAATTCCTGCGCGTTGAATGCGGCCGCGCCAGTTGGCGGTTTTAGGTTGCGTTTTCCGCGTTGCGCCTTCCAGGCACGGACATAGGTACCATCTTCTTGCAGCACGCGAGCCTTCACATTGTCCGCCAGATAGGCGGCCAGAATCTCCTGTCGCACCCGCTCGCGAAAGAGCATGTCTCTTAGAGGAAACATTACTTCGACGCGCTCGTATAGATTGCGCGGCATCCAATCCGCGCTGCTCAAATAAACTTCGTCCTCGCCGCCGTTGGAGAAGTAAAAGATGCGGCTGTGCTCCAGGAAGCGGCCCACGATGCTCCGCACCCGGATGTTGTCGCTCACCCCCCGGACTCCAGGACGCAAGGCACACATACCGCGAACGATCAGATCAATTTCCACTCCAGCCTGGGAAGCGCGGTAAAGAGCCATGATGATGTTCTTATCAAGCAGTGCATTCATTTTGGCAACGATGCGGGCCGGCCGGTGGTGGCGGGCATGCTCCGCCTCGCGATCAATTAACCCCAGCGAATTTTCCGCCAGATCAAGCGGTGCGACCAGTAGAGGCGCATAGGTGGGATGCTCGGCGTAAGCAGTCAGGAAGCTGAATACATCATGGACGGCACCAGTGATCTCCGGATCGGCAGTAAGCAAGCTGAGATCGGTATAAATGCGGGCGGTGGCGCCATTGTAGTTTCCGGTGCCAAGGTGGGCATAGCGACGAGTCACACCGTCCGGGTCGCGCCGCACAAGAAGTGAGAGTTTGCAGTGAGTCTTCAACCCTACGAGGCCATGAAATACCTGTACGCCGGCATCCTCGAGGTCGCGGGACCAGCGGATATTCGAAGCTTCATCAAAACGGGCCTTCAGCTCAACCACGGCGGTCACCTCTTTTTTCTCCGCGGCACTGATCAGGGCCGGAACGATGAGTGAATGCTCGCTGGTGCGATAGAGCGTCTGCTTGATGGACAATACACGATCATCTTCGGCTGCCGCTTCGATGAAAGATACGACCGCATCGAAAGAGTCAAAGGGGTGATGCAACAACACATCGTGACGACGCAGCTCTTCGAACAAGTCTTTGGATTTGGAGGTCAGTCGCAATTCGCGGGGCACGAAGGGTTTGAACTTCAGCTCAGGGTGAGCAGTTTGTTCGTAGATATTGAAAAGCCGGGAAAGATTGACTGGGCCGTTTACGGAGAAAACCTGCCAGGGTTCAAGCTCGAAAACGGTGCGCAGGCGGTCGATGATTTCGGGATCAGCATCGGCCTCGATTTCAAGCCGCACCGCGTCTCCTTTGCGGCGATTGTGCAGCTCGGAACGCACCGACTCGAGCAGGCTGCGCGATTCTTCTTCTTGAAGATAGAGGTTGCTGTTGCGGGTCACACGGAATGCAGCCGAGGAAACAATGTCATAACCGTGATACATACGAGAAGCGTGCCATGCGACCAGGTCGGCGAGGAAAATGAAATCGTCGGTTCCTTCTGAAGGCAGGCGCACCAAGCGGGGCAAGGCACGCGGAACCGTAACAACACCAGTGTAGGTGAGGGCGGCGGCGAAGCAGGAAGGCTACGCAAAGAGCTTTATTGATGACGCGAGGAAATGGGTGGGCCGGGTCAACCGTGACCGGGGTTAGAAGCGGATCGAGTTCCTTTTCACAATACTCCGCGATGAATTCGTTGGCCTTGCTGTCAAGTTCATGCAGGCCGAGTACGCGAATTCCTTTCTCTGCCAGCGCAGGTCGCAACTTCTCATTCCAGCAAAGGTACTGCTCTTCCACAAATTCATGCGTCTGACGATTCACCAGCTCGCGCTCTTCCAACAAGGTGAGGCCGTCAGGCCCGGCGTCCGTATAACCGTCTTCCAGTTGTTGCACTAATCCTGCGACCCGGACCTCAAAAAACTCGTCCAAATTGCTGGCGCTGATAGAGAGGAACTTCACGCGCTCCAATAGCGGATTCTGGTCATCTTGAGCTTCCTCGAGAACACGCCAGTCAAACGCCAGCCAGGAGGATTCACGATTAATGTAGTAACCGGGATCGTCAAGAGAAATGCGGACCATAAGCTAGTGATATTTGTTGGCAGGCATGTGTTTAAGGATAGTTAACTGCAATTCGCCGCCGTCGGACCGTTTCACAAACATGGCATGCTTTTCAAACCTGGCCTGAAGGGTTGCTCTAGCTTTCCAGCTTTCTGGCAGAGGGTCATCGGCGTGTCGCGGGTTAAATTCACCCACCCATACTGTATCTCTCAATTGCACTGCCACCTGGTAAAAGGGGTCGTCCTCAGTAATCGGGGTGTTGACGAGATAATAAAGAACGCGAGTGCGAGCTTTTTGTTGGACGTCAATGATAGTTACGGTTTGATATCCCTTCTCTACCGCCAGGAGATGCGGAAGGAATACGGCCAGGATCAGAGAGCCTATTAAAATGCATCGGCGATTCATAAGCCAAACATTCAGTATAAAACATAAGCCTGCTTCGACCGAATCTAACAGGTGGCACCTGCCAAGCCCTCGTCGCATGAGTGATTGATTTCTGCTGGATTTGTGTCGGCCATTTGTACCACCCAATTGTTACAGGAATGTTACGGTCGGGTGAATTTATAGCGAGAGTGAGACGCAGTTTGCCCAGTTGGTACGTTGCTAACTAGATAATCGCGTGGAAGCGCCCAGGTTCCGCCTACTAAGGGCTAGCTCACGCGGCGTAGAACCTACTGTCCGGAATCCAGGCGGGCAATCTCGCGAGCGAAAAGCGGATTGTTGGGAAATTCATCGCGAAGCGAAGCCAGCAGGGCGCGGGCGCGGGGCTTGTCTTTGTCGTGCACATAGGCAATTGCCAGAAGGATGCGCGCGAACGGAGCCAGATATTGCCCGTGCGCGGCGGTGAGTTGAAGTTCGGTAATTCCGCGCTGTTTGTCTCCCGAGACTCCTCCCAGGCGTAAAAACCAACGCACTGGCGCGGCCATGGTGCCGACTATGTATTGGCTGATCCCGGTTGCAATGTGTGCGTCATAACACGTGGGATCAACGGCGAGCAGTTGCTGGGCCCACGCGGTCGCGTCCTTCGTTAAATGCAGAGAGACCAGGTTGCGTTTCTCGATCAGTGCGGCGTAGTCAGCTTGCAGACCGGAAGAAAGCGTCATAGCGAATAGAGCATCCCTATCTTTCCGATCCTTGGCCAGCCGTGCTCTTGCCAGGGTTTGAGCACGATTGATGGCGCTATCGAATTGGGTCCGAATAACGGGATCAGGCGAAAGCTTTTTGCGCGCCTTGAATGCGCTGTCGCTGGCGTAGAACTGGGACTCCAGAATTCCGAGCCGCTGGAATTCAGAAAACAAAAAACCGGCCGCCTCGCCCACGGGCCCGACAGGATTATCAGCGCGTCCCTGTTCCCAGGAAGAGAACTCCTGTTGAGCGCGAGGGAAATCCAGGTTGTAAAGCAAGCGGAAGCCTCGATCGAGAGACGGGCCGGCTGTTAGATCCGCAGCTTTAACCGGCACGCTGATACGGAGTGACATCAGCAAAAGCGATACTATAGCGAGCCGAATGGTTAGACGGCTCGCTGGTTGGGGTACCGGTCCAATTATTATCGAACTCTTTATCGAACCACCAGTTTCAGCCATTCTTCGATTTTGTGTAATCTTTGAAACCATATCAGACTAACAGCACTCTCTTGTGTATTAAGTTAGATGCACAGAGAAACTGAGGTTACGTGGCATATCGCCGAGCCGTTGTAAACAATCTGTCATTTTTTAAGGCAAGATACGAACTCGAGGACGGAGCAAGGTGAGCGATCCGGTTGTGCGACATGCCCCGGGCGCGCCCGGTATCGAGCCGCGTTGGACATCCAGCGCCAAATCTGGTGTCGGTACCGCCTTAACCCGTGAAAGCCGCGTGTGGTTTACTTTGAGCCACGGAATCCTGAACGAAGTCTATTTCCCCCGGGTGGACCAGGCTTGTACGCGCGACCAGGGGTTGCTCATCACCGATGGCAGCACTTTCTTTTCGGAAGAAAAACGGCATTGCAAATTTGCAAACCGTCCCTTCGAGCCTGGAATACCCGTCTACGAGCTGACGAATACCTGTAACGAGGGGCGTTATCAAGTTCACAAGGAAGTTCTGACCGATCCTTATCGCAATGTAGTTTTGCAGAAAATCCGTTTCGAGCCGTTACATGGCAAGCTGGCGGACTACCACCTCTATGCTCTGCTGGCTCCTCACCTCGCAAATTTCGGATACGGCAATACCGGCTGGGTGGGCGACTACAAGGGTGTCCCCATGTTGTTTGCCGAACGCGGAAGCACTGCATTGGCCCTCGCGTGTTCAGTGCCCTGGCTAAAATTGTCGGCCGGTTTTGTAGGGACATCCGATGGTTGGCAGGATATCTCACAGCACTACCAAATGACCTGGGACTATACCCGCGCCGAGAATGGAAATGTTGCGTTGACGGGCGAAGTCGATCTCTTGGCCGGGGACGGAGTATTCATACTGGCATTGGGATTTGGCGGCATCTGGTCAGAGGCGGGACAGCACGCACTCTCCAGCCTTCTTGAAAATTACGCGGATATTCGCAGGGAATACGTCGGACAATGGAAAGGCTGGCACCAGCGACTCTTGAAGCTGGATGATCTGGAACGCGATTGCGACCTCTACCGCGCCAGCATGTCGGTGTTGCGCGCGCACGAATCGAAAGATTTCCTGGGCGGCACCATCGCCAGCTTGTCCATTCCATGGGGATTTAACAAAGGGGATGAAGACCTGGGTGGATATCATCTGGTTTGGCCACGTGATCTGGTGGAGACGGCAGGGGGATTTGTAGCCGCTGGCGCCGTCGAAGACGCCATTCGCGTGCTGCGCTATCTGGAGGTCACGCAGGAAGAAGATGGCCACTGGGCGCAAAATCTGTGGCTGGACGGGCGTCCTTATTGGGGAGGCCTGCAAATGGATGAGGCCGCGCTTCCCATCCTGCTCGTGGCTCTGCTCTGGCGGAAGGCCCCCGGCGCGATGGAGGACCCAAAACGCTGGTGGCCTATGGTTCGTAAGGCCGCCGGGTTCCTGGTGCGCAACGGGCCGGTAACACAGCAGGACCGCTGGGAAGAAGATGCAGGGTACTCGCCATTCACTTTGGCGGTGGAAGTGGCCAGCCTGTTGGCGGCAGCAGATGTGGCGGAGGAGCTGAGACAGTTTGACACTGCGGGTTATCTGCGGGACACGGCCGATGCCTGGAATGACTGCATCGAGCGCTGGGTATATGCAACGGGCAGCGATCTGGCCCGGCAGGTCGGGGTCGAAGGATATTACGTACGGATTGCACCGCCAGAAACGGAGTCGGCTGCGTCCCCACTGGAGGGATTCGTCCCCATCAAGAACCGTCCTCCGGATCACAGCATGGATGATGCTGCGCATGTGATCAGCCCCGATGCGCTGGCCCTGGTGCGTTTTGGACTGCGTGCGCCTGACGATCCCCGCATCGTGAATACGGTCAAAGTCATTGATGCCCTGCTGCGTGCCAAGTTGCCGCAGGGTCCCTGCTGGTATCGCTACAACGGCGACGGCTATGGCGAGCACGAAGACGGATCGCCCTTCGATGGTACCGGCATCGGCCGACCTTGGCCCTTACTCGCAGGAGAACGTGGGCATTACGAACTGGCTGCAGGACGGCCGGACTCGGCGGACGCCCTGTTGCGAGTGATGGAGTATTCGACACTGGGAAGCAGGCTGATTCCTGAACAAGTTTGGGATTCGGCGGACATTCCCCAGCGGGAGTTGTTTTTGGGAAAGGCCACAGGATCGGCTTGTCCTCTGGTGTGGGCGCATGCCGAGTACATCAAGCTGCGACGATCGTTACGCGATGGCACAATCTTCGATCAGCCGTCGCAAACAGTGCAACGCTACGTGTTCGAGAAATGTCCGTGCCGGGTTTTCACCTGGCGCTTCAACAATAAGTGTCACGCTTCTCCGTGTGGAAAAATCTTGCGGTTGGATCTGCTCGCTCCGGCGATGGTGCATTGGAGCTTTGACGGTTGGCACACTGCACGAGACTCCGATACCTGGGACACGGGGCTGGGCGTGCACGTGGTTTCGCTGCCGACGGAGAGGCTCGAGGTGGGGCGGCAGATTGTGTTCACGTTCTTGTGGTTGAAAGATAATCGCTGGGAAGGAACTGATTTTAGCGTGGTAGTTGAGTAAAGTATTACGTCCCGCCCCCTTGCCGGACTCACCGGTCTCGCAAATTCTTCCAGTCGATATTTGGTTCGATGCACAGGTCCGGTAAGACTGCAATGGTGCCCTCTCTCGCCGAGCTTTTATCGTTTCAGAGAGACAGCCAGGCGTAGGCGGCTAGCGACAGCTCGACCGGCTTTGAATGCAGGAATGAACTTCCATCCGAGGGCCGCGCTGATCAAGTCTGCATTCCCCGACCTCGCTTTTCCAGCCAGTTCGGCGGACCGAACTTTTCCCGCAGCATCGATAACCAAGTCCAGTAGAACCTCCGAGTCGGCCAAATGCTGATCTGAAATTTCCACCGGAGGTGGGTACCGAAGCAGCATCGGTGCAGGTGGAACTACTTCCCGTTTGCTTCCTCCTGACTCGCTCACCGAATCGAAGATCGTCGCGTGCTTTCTGCTGCTACCTGGGCGGACCGTCGACACACCATTGACCCGGGAACCGAGCCCTCGAGCCCGTGCACTCAGGATTGCTGCACGAATCCGATCAGTATCCGCAGGCGGCCACATATCTACAAGCGTGGGCCACGCCTGCTGTTCACGGCCACTGTAAAGATAGGAGCAAACAATTTCCAATACTTTGACTTTCACTCCTCGCAGGTGGTGCAACCGATCGACAGACAACTGAGCAAGGGGAGACAACTTCCCGTCACTACTCTTGAAATCGCGCAGGTCTGCGGAGTCAAGCTGTTTCCTGACCTCCGCGATTTTTCGGTCAAAGGAGGGCTGAAATTCGGAACTCACGTCCAGTAACTTGCCGTCTGCGAAGCGGAGCACGATCGGCGGTGCAAAGTCCAATTCGCTCATAGCCAAGTTCTCGAAGCCTACCGTTGCAGCGGCATCATCGGTCCAGATTTCAATGCGGCCATCGAGATCTGTATCAGCCGCGCTGAAGAAGCTCCCCCCGGCAATGCTGAGCAGCAACCGTGGCGGCTTTTCGAGAGAATAAATCTGATATTCCGTGCAGCATTCTCTATCCGTTCTCTTCACTTGAAACGCAGCCACTGGCACGCCTAGGTTAAGGTCCACCCCGAAGGCGTCGACATCGAGCTGCGAAACCCCGGTCATGACCACAAGAGTCTGCTGGTTCCAAGTAAAAGTTGCTTCACATGTCCGGGTCGCCAATCCTCCATTCCGGGCGGCTCCAACGTGGAGTTTCACTCCGGTGTGAAATTCCGCTTCAAAATTGCCGTCACCATCGCTGCACAATACATCATGGACTTGCGCATGGCAGAATTTCGACATTACAAAAAAAAGACACAGCAATGTCATTACTATGCGCTGGGTGTACCTTGAACGCTTCTTGGGCATGGTCCGACTCGGCTTACGGCACATCTTGTCGAATATTATGAGGCCGGTTGTAGTCTTGTTAGGTGTGTGGGGACGTTTGCTCCGAGCTGCCGAAGCACGTCCCTCGCGGTGTGAACACCACAAATTATCTAACTAGCTCTGCCGCTGCCCTCGCATTTTCTGCTGTCTCCACCCCCCAACGACGCGCAATATCCATGTAGAGTGCTGCTGCGCACAGTGCGGAGCCGGCAAGCAGAGCAATTCCCTTCCACGCTGGTCCCATCAATAAGCGTCCAAGTCCGAAGAGTGCCAGATAAACCATGGAGCAGCCGAGGGCCCAGGCGATGAGGTTGCGTCCCAGGTCGTGTGTCGGCGGAATATCGGGTGTAAGGCGGGCAACAGGTTTCCAACCGGAAACATGAGGATGAACCTTGCGGTAAAAATTCACCAGCACCTGCTCAGGTTCCGCGGCGGTGACCAGGGTGACGACAACCCAGACGAGCGTAGTTAGTGCCGTAGTAGCGAGCGCGGTCTTGGCAAAGACTACAGGTGCAGTGCCCGAAAAAGGTGCGATCACCCGTAGCACTACAGTTGCCACCATGGCCGTCGCCATCGCGGAGATTTCGCTCCACGCATTGATACGCCACCAGTACCAGCGCAGCAGGTAGACACCGCCGGTGCCCGCGCCGATCTCCAGCACAAATTCCCATCCCGAGCGGATAGAGGCCAGTTGGGCAGAAACGTAAGCCGAGGCGATCACCAGCAAAACCGTTGCCAGGCGTGAGATCTGGACGTAATGCTTCTCGGTGGCATCACGCTTAATGAACCGGCGATAGAAATCGGCCACCAGATAAGAGGCGCCCCAGTTGAGCTGCGTAGCGATGGTTGACATGAATGCCGCCATGAAACCCGCGACTACGATCCCGCGTAACGCCGGCGGCACATAGTGGGTGACGATGAGCATGTAGCCGGTTTCCGGATGCTCCAAATGAGGGTAGAGGACGATAGCTGCGAGCGCAGTGAGTATCCACGGCCATGGGCGTACCGCATAATGCGCGATGTTGAACCAGAGCACCGACAGCAGCCCGTGACGCTCGTCGCGCGAACTGAAAATGCGCTGCGCGATATAGCCGCCACCGCCAGGCTCCGCTCCTGGATACCAGAATGCCCACCATTGAATACCCAGGTTCACCAGAAAAGTCAGGGCGGGCAAAGTCCATAGCGCTTCTGAAGTGATTGGCCGCGAGAAGTCGGGAAAAAACGATGTTGCATCGCCAGCGTTTGGTCCGGCTGCGGCTCGCATATCAGCCAGCTTGCTTAACATCATGCTCATGCCGCCGGTAGCGCGGACAGCGTACCAGGCCACTCCGATCACAATTGTCATTTTCAAAGCAAACTGGAAGAGATCGGTCCAGAGCACACCCCAAAGTCCGCCCAAGGCGACATAAATCCCGGTGAAAGGGATAAGGAAGAACACGCAAATAGCCAGCGCATTGCGTTCGCTGACCCCCATCGTGGTGGCGACGATGCTGGTCATGGCTTTCGTGACCCAGCCCAGGATCAGGCAATTCATCAGCAGGCCCAGATAGATAGCGCGGAAACCACGCAGGAATGCGGCAGGCTTTCCGGAATAACGCATTTCGGCGAACTGCACGTCAGTAAGCAGGCCGGAGCGGCGCCACAGGCGGGCGAAGAGAAAAACGGTCATCATTCCAGACAGCAGGAAGGCCCACCACAGCCAGTTTCCAGCTACGCCCTGCGTGTACACCAGGCCGGTGACGACTAACGGAGTGTCGGCGGCGAAAGTGGTCGCGACCATTGAGGTGCCCGCCAGCCACCAACTGACCGAGCGACCCGACAAGAAATAGTCGTCCACGCTCTTGCCGGAGCGTCCGCGGAAATGGAGGCCGAGGAAGAGGGTAATCGCCAGGTAAAGGACAATTGCCGACCAGTCGAGGATCGTGAAGTTCATTTGGGCGTCAAGGATACTTCAGGTTGGATTGGATTTCGCAAGTATTCTTGCGAAAACCGGGCGGTCCACTATCTCGCTACCCGGTATAGACCAGTTCCACGACTGTGCAATCATCGCCGAGCGGTGTGCCACCACAAAATGCAGAAACCGATGCAAAAATGTCTTCCAGGGACGAACCTTTGGCGGCGACGGCCTCCAGGCGTTCGTTATCATAGAAGTCTCCCTTAGCGTTTTCTGCTTCGGTGACGCCATCTGTGACTAAAACCAACCGGTCGCCGGGATGCAAACTACAGCGGTCGCTCTCGTAGGTGGCATCGGCAAGGAGTCCCACCGGCAGGTTGCCGTGCGAGGGGCGGATGACCTCATGATTACAAACTAACAGTGGCGGAATATGCCCGCAGTTCACGTATTCCAGCTCACCATCACGCCGGACGCGGGCGATGATCACGGTAGCGTATTTTTCTCCCAGGTGCTTTTTGGTAAAGAAACGGTTGACCGCGGCAACGATTTCAGGCAGCGGAGTGCGAGCGGTCAGTTGGGAATAAATCATTCCTTGCAGAGTCGAGGCCAGCAATGCGGCAGAGACTCCCTTGCCGCTGACATCCGCCAAAACAACCGCCAGGCCGTCTTCGGTATTGACGGCGTCGAAGAAGTCGCCGCCAATTTCTTTGCAGGATAAGTTCCGGCCGCGCAGGGTGGCGAATGGCACTTCCGGAATAGTGACCGCCATCAGGCCTTGTTGCATGGAAGCGGCAATGGACAACTCCTGCTGGTAACGGCGTGCCGCTTCCTCGGCCTGCACGAGCCGGGCGTTCTCGATCAGCGAAGCAGCCTCGCGTGCGATGGCACGCAATATATCGTTGCTGACCTGGGAAATATCGCGCGAGGCGAAGCGGGAATCCACGTAGAGTGCGCCCATGACTTCCCCGGTTGCCGGGGACGGAAGCGGCACCTCAGCATCGCGCGTGGTCTGCACCTGAGGTTTGAGTAAGGGAATGCAAATCACTGTGCGCAGATCGTAAGCGACAATACTCTGGCGTCCAGCGAGATCGAGCGACTGGCTGGTATCGGTGATCAGAAATTCCGAGTTCGCACTCAGCGCCTCGTCCAGGATGGAGTGGGAAATAGTCTTATCGTCGAGGAGCGGCTCTCCCTTATAGTTGCGTCCGGCGGCAAGCCGCAACTTCCCTTCCTCGTCCTTGAGGAAAATGTAGCCTCTCTCAGCGCGAGTCAATTTCAGGGTGGCATCGGTCAATGTGACCAGAATTTCATCCAGCACGCCCATGGTGTTCAGCTTGCGCGCGGCTTCCAGGAAGAGGGTAAGCTTCTCCAGGTCGGTGGTCTCGGTCGAGATGTGAATCCCGGAAATCTGGCTGAGGAAATCGCGGGCCGTGTTCGAGCCCGCCTGCACGGGATGGAAAATGACGTAAGCCACCTCGCGCACGCCAAATTCCAAGCGATCATTGCGCTGCAATTTCTGGCGCTGCACTTTTTCGCCATTTACAAAGGTGCCGTGCTTGCTGCTTTGGTCGACAACGTAAAACTCACCATTGTCAGAGAGAATGAGGGCGTGATCACGCGACACGCGTGGATCGGCAATCACCAGATCCTTATCCACTTTTCTGCCCACCGTGAACGGGGTGTGGTCGAGGGCGATAGAGCGCTGGTCATTTCCCTGCACGTAAACCAATGAGGGAAACACTCCTGACCCGGAGTCCGAAACCGGCCCGGTGATTGGTTGGGAGGCCATGAGGGTCTTGCACTCTTTCTCCAACAAGAATACGGCGACGATAAG
>Ga0209805_1000705_pt1 | contig 20605 bp, 21 predicted proteins | sample GraSoiAngelo_148_FD_185905 | JGI IMG/M metagenome (GOLD analysis project Ga0209805, IMG submission 185905) | Grasslands soil microbial communities from the Angelo Coastal Reserve, California, USA - 14_1009_09_20cm (SPAdes) (version 2) | ecosystem: Environmental > Terrestrial > Soil > Grasslands ...
CGGAAAGGACCTCCGCTATCGCGACGACAAGCGCATGGGGAAGGTGCATGTGCTGGACGAGGGCGAGGGCACAACTTCGGTCCACGGGTTCGGCGCGCTCGGGCCGGAGGCCGGCGACTTCACGTGGAGCGAGCGCGAGTTCGCCGAGCGCGCCCGCGCGACGCGGCGCGAGGTGCGCAACCTGCTCCAGGATCAGACGTTTCTCGCCGGGATCGGGAACGCGTACGCCGACGAGATCCTGTGGGAAGCGAGGCTTCATCCAAAACGACGGGTGGTCACGCTCTCAGACGAGGAGATGTCGCGCTTCTACCGCGCGGTGAAGGACGTGATCGCGCGCGGCGTGCTTCAGGTCGAAGAGCACCTGCCGCCGGAGCTCGGGGCGAAGATCCGCGACCACATGAAGGTGCGCGGCCACAAGGGCAAACCGTGCCCGCGCTGCGGAACGCCGATCGTCAAGACCCGTCACGGTCTCGACGACATGTATCTCTGCCCGCGCTGTCAGCCCCCGCCGAAGGGACAGCTCCGCTGAGACCTTCCTCAGATCGGGACCCGCCAGAAGCGGGTCCAAAGAGTCAGGGCGATGGCTGCGGCGACGAATCCGACGACGACGCTTGTGCTTGGGTTGAAAATGCCCAGAACTCGAAGAAGGAGCGATAGGGCGAGCCCAAGAGCCACAAACGCGAGGCTCTCGCGCGCCGGCCGAGGTCGAACACCCGCTCTCCACATCGCCGCCCAAATGAGAAGGCCGGTAGCGAGGCCGATTAGGACTCCGTCGCCCACGCCAAGAAATCTACTCTGCAGCTCTGTGTCCGCGCTGTCAGCCGCCCCCGAAGGGACAGATCCGCTAGGGCCCCGTCGGTGTGGCCCGGCGACGCAAGCGCCTCCAGGCCCACACGAGCAGCCCGGCCGCGATGAAGGCGACCGTCACGGTCTCGGTGCCGCCGAAGCCGGCTGCCTTAAGCGCGAGCCAGAGCGCCACATAGAGAATGGTGGTCGCGATCGCTTCGCGCCACGCCCGTGGTCGTGCTCCCATCCTCCACGCTATGAGCAAGATCACCACGCCGGCGATGAGCCCGTAGATCAACGATTCGAGGGCCATGGCGGAAATTTACTCCGATACTGCCGTTCGTGCTGTCCGTTCCGACACGCCCTACAACCGCCGATCTCAAGGCCGCCCGCGGCAAGAGCATCCCTGATGTCATCGGTCCGGGATTGGACGTCCTATTCGTCGGCATCAATCCGAGCCTCTGGTCGGGCGCCGTGGGACTGCACTTCGCGCGACCGGGCAATCGGTTCTGGCGTGCCCTGCACGAGGCCGGGTTCACGGATCGTCTCCTCTCGCCGTATGAAGGAGTCGAGCTCCTCCGGCGCAGGATCGGCGTGACGAACCTCGTGAATCGCGCGACGGCGAGCGCCGACGAGCTCGGGATCGACGACTACCGCCACGGTGCGCGCCGGATCCAGGCAAAGGTCCGGCGGTACCGGCCGAAGGTCGTCGCGTTCGTGGGTATGGGCGCGTACCGCGTGGCCTTCGGTCGGCCGCGCGCCCGCGGCGGCCGGCAGGACGAGCGGCTTGCCGGCGCCGTGATCTGGGTCCTGCCGAATCCGAGTGGCCGCACCGCCGGTTATCAGATGCCCGCGCTCGCGCGCACGTTTCGCGAACTGCGCCGATCGCTCTGAGGCGGCACACTCACCGTGGCGGGGAGGTGCGCATGCCCAACACCGTGATTACGACGAAGGAAGCGCCGATCGCAACGGTCCAGATAAACCGACCCGACGTCCTCAATGCGCTCAACGAAGAGGTCCTCGACGAGCTCGTGAAGGAGCTCACCGCGCTCGACGAAGACGACGGCATCCGCTGCATCGTGCTGACCGGCAACGAGCGCGCGTTCGCGGCGGGCGCGGACATCAAGGAGAACTTCGTCACCGCGACGCCGATCTCGATGCTCAAACAGGACCTCACGACGCGATGGGAGGCGATCCGCAGGATCAAGACGCCGATCATCGCGGCGGTCTCCGGGTACGCGCTCGGCGGAGGCTGCGAGCTCGCGATGATCTGCGACATCATCGTCGCCTCGGAGACCGCGCAGTTTGGCCAGCCGGAGATCAACCTCGGGATCATTCCCGGCGCGGGCGGGACACAACGCCTGACCCGTGCGGTGGGGAAGTACCGCGCGAACGAGCTCATCCTCACCGGCCGCCGCATCAAAGCCGACGAGGCGAAGGCGATCGGGCTCGCGGCGCAGGTCTATCCCGCCGCCTCGTGGCTCGACGACGCCAAGGCCCTCGCGCGCACGATCGCGGAGAAGCCACCGGTCGCCGCGCGCCTCGCGACCGAAGCGGTCGACCTCGCGTGGAACTCGACCCTGGATGCCGGCCTCGAGTTCGAGCGGAAGGCGTTCTACCTGCTCTTTGCGACGGAAGACAAGAAGGAAGGCGTCGACGCTTTCGTGAACAAGCGGAAGGCAAGCTTCAAAGGAAGGTGACGAACCTCTCGCCGCTTCGCGTCGAACGCGACGGCGCAGTCACCGTGCTCACGCTCGATCGGCCCGATGTGCTGAACGCGTTCGACGAGCCGCTCACCGAAGCCCTCAATGCGTCGCTCGACGATTGCGCAGCGGACGCCGCGATACGTGCCGTCGTGATCACCGGCGCCGGACGCGCGTTTTCGACGGGCCAGGACCTGGCCGACCGCCTCACCATGATCGAGAAGGCCGGCGATCTGCAACTCGGTGACGAGCTCCGCCGCCGCTACCATCCCGCGATCGCCGCGATCCGCGAGATGCGCAAGCCGGTCATCGCGGCCGTAAACGGCGTCGCCGCGGGCGCGGGTCTCGGTCTCGCGATCGCCTGCGACATCCGCGTTGCCGCGTCGTCCGCGACCTTTCGGGCGGCGTGGGGTCGTGTGGGTCTCGTGCCAGATGCGGGCTCGGCCTTCTTCCTCCCGCGGATGGTGGGCTGGGGTCGCGCTCTCGATATGGTCCTCACGGGCGAGCCGGTCACCGCCGATGAAGCCCTGCGCATCGGCCTCGTCACCCGCGTGTGGCCCGACGCCGAGTTCGCGGTCAAATGGCGCGAGCTCGCCCAGACGCTCGCCCGTGGCGCGACCGAAGCATTCGCGCTCACGAAGGAGGGACTCAATGTCGCGATGGCGCGCGGATTCGCGGAGTTCCTCGAGCACGAGGCCGAGCTTCAGGACCGCGCCGGTCGGTCGCGCGACTACGCTGAAGGCGTGAGGGCCTTCAGCCAGAAGCGGCCTGCGAAGATGGAAGGCCACTGAGCATTGAACCGAGCGACGAGCGGCTTTGCCGTGAGGAGCGAGACGACCAGCCCTGAGCGGTTCTCCTCGGCGAAGCCGAGAGATTGAGCATGAGCCGTCACCCGCGGGACGCCGTGATCCTCGGCTACGTGCGGACCCCGTTCGGTCGCTACGCCGGTTCTCTTTCGGCGATCCGTCCCGACGATCTCGCTTCGCATGTGATCCGCGCGGTGCTCGAGCGCACCGACGTCGGCGACGCGGAGGTGGACGAGGTCGTCTTCGGCGCGTCGAATCAGGCCGGCGAGGACAACCGCAACGTCGGTCGCATGGCGTCGCTCCTCGCGGGACTCCCCGAAACCGTACCGGGCGTCACCGTGAACCGCCTCTGCGGAAGTGGCCTCGAAGCGGTGAACGACGCGGCCAGACGCATCCGCGCCGGCGAGGCCGACCTCGTCGTCGCCGGCGGAGTCGAGAGCATGTCGCGCGCGCCGCTCGTGACGCTGAAGCCGTCGGAGGCTTTCCCGCGCGGCGAGCGCATTCTCGTGGACACAACACTTGGCTGGCGTCTCACCAATCCGCGCATGATCGATCTTGGCTATCACCCGATCTCGCTCGGCGAGACCGCCGAGAACGTCGCCGCCAAGGAGCACGTCGGCCGTCCGGAGCAGGACAGCTATGCCGCCCGGAGCCAGGACCGTTACGCGCGAGCGAAATCGGACGGCTTCTTCGCCGGTGAGATCCAGGCCGTGCACAACGGCACAGAGCTGGTGAGCGAGGACGAGCACCCGCGCGCGAGCAGCACGATCGAGAAGCTCGGAAAGCTCAAGCCCGCATTCAAGGAAGGCGGCACCGTGACGGCGGGGAACTCGTCCGGCATCAACGACGGCGCGGCCGCACTACTTGTGGCGGCGCGTGAAAAGGGCGAGTCGCTAGGGCTGCGCGCGCTTGGACGTGTGGTGGCCAGCGCCTCGGCGGGCGTCCACCCGGATTACATGGGCCTCGGACCGATTCCCGCGGTGCGCAAGCTTGTCGAACGCACCGGCATCGCGCCCGCAGAGTGCGACGCGATCGAGCTGAACGAGGCCTTCGCGGCCCAGGTGATCCCATGCATTCGCGCGCTTGGACTGCCGGACGATCGCACCAATCCGAACGGCGGCGCCATCGCGATCGGCCACCCGATCGCGGCATCGGGCGCGCGGCTCGCGGGCACGCTGCTCCGCGAGCTCGAGCGGCGCGGCGGTCGCTACGGCATCGCCACGATGTGCATCGGTGTCGGGCAGGGCCTGGCGACGCTCTTCGAACGGGAGTCCTGACCAGAGCCATACTTACCGCCGTCTGACCAGGATGGAGGGGGCTTCATGGGCGGATTCCGAAAGAACGAGCTTGCCGGAAAGCGTGGGTACACCTATCGACTGACGCGGCGGCAATTCCTCGTCGCGAGCTCCGCGGCCGCGCTCGCCGCGTGCGGACCGGCGGCGGTCACCCCGGGCGCGTCGCCGAGCGCCTCGCCCGGTAAGGAGCTTAAGCTCGGCCAGCTCCTGCCTTTCACCGGTGTCTATGCCGAGCTCGGCAACTCGATGCGTCGGGCGACCGAGCTCTATCTGAATCAGAACGACCGCAAGATCGCGAACCGTCCGGTGACCCTTGTCTACGGGGACGACGCGAACGTCACCGCAACGGGTGTCCAGGTGACCCAGAAGTTCATCGACCAGGATCAGGTCGACGTGATGATGGGCGTGGTCCCGACCCCGCTCGCATACGGCATCCGCAACGCCGTGCATGCCGCAAAGCTGATCTTCATCGACACGAACGCGGGCGGAAATGCGCTGACCCGCGATACCACGAATTGCACCCCGTCGTGCAAGAGCCCGTACATCTTTCGAGCATCCTTCTCCTCGTATCAGATCTCCTACCCGATCGGCGACTACCTGTCGGCGAAAGGCACGAAGGACTGGTTCCTCGCGTACGCGAATTACGGCTTCGGCACCGAGTCAGCGGCCGACTTCACGACCGGCATCACGAAGAACGGCGGCACCGTCACCGGCAAGGTGGCGCCGCCCCTCAGCAACCCCGACTTCGCGCCCTTTGTCACGCAGATCAAGAACCAGCCGACCAAGCAGGTCTACTCGTTCTTCTCGGGCGCCGACGCGATCGGCTTCATCAAGAGCTGGAACTCACTCGGCCTTCCTGCCGCGGGCTACAAGATGTACGGCGCGGGATTCCTCACGGAGCAGGACGTGCTCAAAGAGGTGAAGGACCTCGCGAACGGTGCGATCACCTCGCTCTTCTGGGCGGTCGAGCTCGACAACGCCGAGAACAAGAAGTTCGTCGCGGACTTTCAAAAGGCCTACCCGCTTCTTCCCGACGTCTTCGCCGTGCAGCAGTACGACGGCATGCACGCGCTCGACGAGGCCCTGCGGAAGCTCGGCGGCGACAGCTCCGACAAGGACAAGCTCGTCAAAGCGCTCGAGGATGTGAACTTTAAGAGCCCGCGCGGGGACTTCACGTTCGACAAGAGCACCCACAACCCGATCCAGGACATCTACATCCGCGAGGTCAAGACGCAGAACGGCCAGACGGTGAACACGATCAGCGACAAGATCGCCAAGGTGACCGACCCGGGGAAATAGCTAGCCTCTCCTCCTGATGACGGCGGAGCTGGTATTTCAGCAGGCGCTGAACGGTCTCTCGTTCGGCGCCTTGCTTTTCATCCTCGCGTCCGGCCTCTCCCTCGTGTTCGGGATGATGGACGTGGTCAACCTCGCACACGGCGCCTTCTACATGCTGGGCGCGTATGTGGCGCTCTCGGTCGTCCAGCTCACCGGATCGTTCTGGCTGGCGATGCTCGCGGCACCATTCGCTCTCGGCCTGCTCGGCTTCGCGCTCGAGCCACTTCTCCTGCGGCGCCTTCGCGGGCGACACCTCGACCAGGTCCTGCTCACGATCGGGGTCTCGCTCGTGATCGTCGACGTTATCGGCCAGGTGTGGGGACGCGAGGTGCGGTCACTCTCGGCGCCCGCCGGGCTCGACGGATCCGTCGCCCTCATCGGCGGCGTCTATCCGGTCTACCGCCTATTCGTCATGGCGTTCGGCGTGGCACTCGCCGTCGCGATGGCCCTCGTGTACCGCCGGACCAAGATCGGCATGCTGATCCGCGCCGGTGTCGAGGACGCCGAGATGCTCGGGGCGCTCGGCGTGAACACGAATCGGCTCTTCGCCTCGACCTTCGCGACCGGCGCCGCGCTCGCCGGCCTTGCCGGCGTGATCGCCGCGCCGGTGTTCGGCGTGCAGCCCGGCATGGACACCGATCCCGGGCTTCTCTACTCGCTCGTGGTCGTGGTCGTCGGCGGCCTCGGCACGCTCTCCGGCGCGGTCGCCGGCAGCGTGCTCGTCGGCCCCGCCGACACCTTCGGGAAGGTCCTCTTTCAGGATGTCGCGCTCGCGGTCATCTTCGCGATCGTCGCGCTCGTGCTCCTTCTGAAACCGACCGGACTGCTCGGACGGATCCGCATCGCCCGGTGAGACCATTTTTGCGCTGGGCGCTCGTCGCGGCGGCCGCGGCTGCTCTCGTGACGTTCCCCTACTGGAGCGCGCCCTGGGCGTCGCGCTTCGCAACCACGGTCGTCCGCGACGCGCTCATCCTGGCGATCTTCGCACTGTCGCTCGATCTCCTCGTCGGCCGAGCGGGCATGCCGTCGCTGGGCCACGCCGCGTTCTTCGGCGCGGGCGCATACGCGGCGGGGATCGCGAGCCAGCGCCTCGCGACCGACCAGCTCCCGGTCACCCTCGGCGCCGCGGCCCTCATTGCTGCGCTGCTCGCGCTCGTCATCGGCGTTCTGGTCGTTCGCTCCGAGGGGATCTTCTTCCTGATGCTGACCCTCGCGCTCGCGCAGATCGTCTTCGCGATCGCGTTTCAATGGACGGCGGTGACCGGCGGTTCGAACGGTCTCGCGGGCGTCGGCCGACCCATGCTCGCGAGTCTCGACTTCAGCGCACCGGATCTCATGTACGTCCTCGTTGCGGTCACGTTCGTGCTTGTCGCGCTCGCGGTCTGGGGACTCGCGCGGTCCACATACGGACGAGCGCTGATCGGCGTCCGCGAGAACGAACGCCGGATGCGCGCACTCGGGTACGACACGGCGCGCCTTCGCCTCTCCGCTTTCGTGCTGGCGGGGACCATCGCCGGCATCGCGGGCGCTCTGTCCGCCTACTCGACGCGCTTCGTCTCGGCGCAGGACGCCGGTCTCGGTAACTCCGTCCGCGCCTTCGTCACCGTCCTGGTAGGCGGTGCGGGAACGCTCGGCGGGCCGATCCTCGGGTCCGCGCTCGTCTCGCTGATCGAGCGCGTCGTGCCGTCGCTCCTGCCGACCGACCTGCGGATATCGGACGCGATCCTCGGGATCATCTTCATCGCTTTCGTCCTCTTCGCGCGACAGGGGATGGTCGGGCTGGGCCGGTTCGCGTTGCTGCGGGTGAGCCGACGGTGATCGAGATCCGCGAATTGCGGCGCGCCTTCGGCGGCGTCGTGGCCCTCGACGGGGTGTCCCTCACAGTGGCCGAGGGCGAGCGTCGCGCCGTCATCGGGCCGAATGGGGCGGGGAAGACCACGCTCATCAACGTCCTCACTGGCGAGATCGCGCCGACCGGCGGCATGATCCGTCTCGCCGGCCGGGACATCACGCGCCTTCGATCGTGGCAACGCGCGCGGCTCGGGCTCGCGCACGTCTATCAGCGCACGGAGCTCTTCGCGCTGCTCTCCGCTCGAGACAACGTCGCGCTCGCGGTCGCCGCGCGCGAGGGACCCTATCGCGTATTTCGCGCGCCTCCGCGCGCTGAGTATTCGGAAGCGGACACCGTGCTCGGACGTGTCGGTCTCGCGGGCCGCGAGGATGCTGCCGCGCGTGCACTTTCGCACGGCGAGCGCCGCCAGCTCGAGCTCGCGGTCGCCCTTGCGCAACGCCCGCGCGTGCTGCTTCTCGACGAGCCGACCGCGGGGATGTCGCCGCTGGAGACCGCTCGCATCGCCGAGCTCATCGCCGGTCTGGATCGCGCGCTCACGGTCCTCATCGTCGAGCACGACATGGACGTGGTGTTTCGGCTCGCCGATCGCGTGACGGTCCTCCATGAGGGCCGGGTCATCGCGGACGGCACCGCGGCGGACGTCCGCGGCGACGTCCGGGTCCATGACGTGTACCTCGGGAAGGCCGTAACGGTCGCATGAGCGCGCCGGCCCTCGCGGTCCACGGGCTCCATGCCTACTACGGCGAGAGCCACGTCCTGCAGGGCATCGATCTCGAGGTCGCCCCGCGCGAGGCCGTCTCGCTCATTGGCCGGAATGGGGCGGGGAAGACGACGACGATCGCCGCGATCGCGGGCTTTCTGCGACCGCGGAGCGGCAGCGTCCACGTCAACGGCACCGATCTCACCGCCGCGCCAGCGCACCAGGTCGCTCGCGCGGGCGTCGCGCTCGTTCCCCAGGGCCGCCGTATCTTCGGCGATCTGACTGTCGGCGAGAACATCGCCGTCGCTGCGCGGCCGATCTCGAATGGCTGGGACGAGGCCAAGGTGATGGAGCTCTTCCCGATCCTCGCCCGCCGTCGCGCGGTGCGTGGTGACCAGCTGTCCGGCGGCGAGCAACAGATGCTCGCGATCGCGCGAGCGCTCGTGCGAAACCCCACGGTGCTGCTCCTCGACGAGCCCTCGGAGGGGCTCGCGCCGAAGCTCGTCGAGCAGGTCGGCGAGATCCTCGAAGGGCTGCGCGCCACCGGGCTCGCCCTTCTTCTTGTCGAGCAGAACCTCGGCCTCGCCACCAAGGTCGGGCAACGTGTCCTCGTGATGAACAAGGGGACGATCGTCTTCGCCGGCACGCCGGCCGAGCTCGCAGCACACCGCGACGTCGAAGCTCGGTACCTCGGCGTATGAAGGAGCGGCCGCACAGCGGGTTGCCATTCGCCGATCCCGAGACCGTCCCGCGGCCGTCGGACGACGACCGCTTCATGCGTGATGCGCTGGAGGAAGGCCGTCGCGCCGGGGAGCACGGCGACGTCCCGATCGGCGCCGCGGTCGTCCGCGACGGCGCCGTCGTCGCGCGCGCCGGCAACCGGCGCGAGGCTGATGCCGATCCGACCGCGCACGCGGAGGTGATCGCGATCCGCGATGCAGCGCGAGCGCTAGGCCGCTGGCGACTCTCGGACTGCGCGCTTTACGTGACCGTCGAGCCGTGCGCCATGTGCGCCGGCGCGGCCGTCCTCGCTCGTGTCGCGCTCGTGGTCTTCGGGGCGCCTGACGAAAAGGCCGGAGCGGTCCGGTCCAACGCGGAGCTTCTCGACGCGACGTGGACGAATCACCGTCCGCGCTGGCGCTTCTACCCGCTGCTGCGCGACGACGTCGAAGTGCTGCTCGCCGAGTTCTTCGCGACGCAGCGAAGAGCCCGGTCCGAGGCGGACTAGGATGACGGCGTGAGCGACGCCTCTCCAACTCGACATTTAGCTCAGTACCGCGCATGGATCCCTGGACTCGCTCTCATCGGTCTCGGCATCATCTTCCTGATCCAGAACTACCTCGGGCGGGAGATCCACAACTGGTGGGCGCTGTTCATCGTCCTACCCGTCTTCTCCACGCTCGAGCGGGGCAGGGCCAGCCTTCAGGCGGGCAGGCCGGGTGAAGCGATCGGCCAGCTTTTGGCTGCGCTCGTGCTCAACGCGTTGATCGTGATTCTCCTGTTCGATCTGCCGCTCGGTCAGATCTGGCCGGTCTTCCTCATCATCAGCGGCCTCTCGCTTCTGGTCTCGCGTCGTGGCTGGGCGGTCTAGCCGCCGACGGTCACGTCGCGCGATCGCAGACGCCAGTACGCGAGCACCAGGAAGATGGCGCAGTAGATCCCGAGAACGATCGCGGCCTGCGTCGGGTCGGGGAGGGTTGACGCCGTCGGATCCTGCGAGGTTGGTCCGGCCTGTCCGCTGACGGTCCTCGTCAGCGCGGACGCGTTGCGGCTCAGGCCCCAGTTGACGATCTGTGCGTAGTCCTTATTGAGCGAGACGAGGATGCCGGCGACGATGCTCTCGGCGAAGTAGACCACGAGCCCAGTTGCGATCCCGGCACCAGCGGACTTCGACCACACCGCGATCGCGAGCGCGAGCGCCATGTACGGAAGGAAGGTGTAGCCGCTCTTGACGGCGACGCGGGCGACCTCAGCGAAGTCGACGCCGCTCCCAGGGGAGATGCCCGCCACGGCCGAGACGGTGTAGCTCGCGGCGATCGCCGCGATGCTGCCGACGATCATGAAAACCACGGCGTACAGGACAAGCGATACCGCCTTCGAAACAAGGAATCCGCTCCTGCTCGCGCCGTGGGCGAGGAGGGTCCGGAAGGTTCCCCAACCGAACTCCGTTCCGACGTGGCTCGCTGCGAACACGATGAGCATCACGCTCCCGAGCCCCGCCACGACGCTGACGCCGAACTGGGCTACCCGGTCGGGCGCGATCTGCCGGAGAGTCTGTTCGAGCTGTGCGGTTCCACCGGCGGGAACCGGAAGGGTGCCGTTCTTCACCGCCTGGAGCTGCGCGTTGACGCTCACCCAAATGAGGAAATAGAAGACGAACGCGATCACGACGATGAGCCCCAGCATGATCCACGGCATCCATCGTCTGACGAGCCGGTAAAGCTCGCTACGAAGCAGGCGGAGCACTTGGCGCCTCCGGTTCGGTGAGCTCGATGAACACGTCCTCGAGCGAGCTGGCTCGCGGAATGAGCGCACTCGCGTAGACACCGGCTGATGCGAGCGCACGATTCAGCTCCGCGCCGCGCTCCGCCTCGGCCACGACGTCGAGACCGGTCGGTGTCTCGCGGATCTCCTTCACGCCGAGGCCGCGCAGGATCTGTGCGGCCCTGGCCTTGTCGCCGACGACGATCTCGAAATATGAGCTGCCGCCTCGTGTGACCTCGGCGAGAGTCCCGCTCGCGATCAGCTTGCCTTTCTTGATGACGAGGACACGGTCGCAGACCTGCTCGACCTCATACAGGAGGTGACTCGCGAGAAGCACGCCGCGGTTTTCGCTTGCGAGCTCTCGAATGAGCTCGCGGATCTCGCGCTGCCCCGCCGGGTCGAGGCCGTTCGCCGGCTCGTCGAGGATCACGAGGGCCGGATCGGCGAGGAGCGTCGAGGCGATGCCAAGCCGCTGCCGCATGCCGAGCGAGTAGGTCCGGAACTTCGAACCGCCGCGCTGCGCCAACCCCAGCCGCGTGAGCAAGGGGTCGACGCGGGCGAGTGCGCCGCCGCCGCGGAGGAGCGCGACCGCGGCGAGATTGTCGCGGCCGGAGAGATACGGATAGAAGGAGGTGACCTCGAGCATCGCGCCGACGCCGGCGAGGGCATCCTCGCGCCGCACGCCGACGTCGCGGCCGAGCACCTCCGCGGTGCCCGCGGTCGGCGTGATGAGTCCGAGGACCATGCCGATCGTCGTGCTCTTGCCGGCCCCGTTCGGCCCGAGCAGACCGACGACCTCGCCGCGACGCACCTCGAGGTCAAGGCCGTCCACGGCGGTGATCGAGCCGAAACGCTTCACCAGTCCCTTGGTGTGGAGAACGACCTCCTGGGGCTGGACCGTCACGGCCGGAGCATAGGTCGTCGCCTAGGCTGCTATCGCGTCGCGTCCCCCGTACACGGTCCACCATGGCTTCGCGGCGTGATCGAGGACCTCATTCAGCATCTGGATGTTCCTTACGCCCTTGTCCGCGAGCCACGCGTCGAACGCCGCGCGGCCCTGCTTCGCGTAGATGGGCAGTCCCTCGAGCCACGTCGCGCGGCCGCACAGGACGCCGCTGAAAGGCGCACCCGATTCGGCCGCGTACTCGAGGGACTCGCGGAAGACGTCGTCAGTCACGCCCGCCGAGAGATAGATGAACGGCTTCGTCGCGGCGTCGGCGGCCTCTTTGAAATGCCGCAGCGCCTCGGCCTTGGTGTAGGCGACCTCGCCGCTCTTGTTCGCCTTCGAGCCCTGCACATACGCCATGTTGACCGGGACCTCGACCTTGAGGATGTCGATGCCGAAGCGCGCTTCGGAGAACGTCGCCATGTATTTCTTCACGGCATCGGGCTTGCGCTTCGCGAACTCGAGGCCCTTCTCGTCCATCCCCTTCTTATACGCGAGAGGCTCGACGAAGAGCGGCACGTCGTTCGCCGCGCACTCGGCGCCGATCCGCTCGATCACGATCTCCTTGCGCAGGTTGAGATCCTTGTCGTCGAACGGGTCGTAATAGATGAGGACCTTGATCCCATTCGCGCCGGCCTCGACCAGTCGGCGAACGGTCCAGCGGTCGAGGACGTCGGGCATGCGATTTTCCGGGTCGGCGTCGTAGCCAGACCTCTCGTACGCGAGGAGGACGCCGGCATTCGGCGCCTTCGCCCTAAGGGCAGGAAGCCCGTACTCGGGGTCCATGAGGATCGCCGTCGCGTACGGGGTCAGCGCCTTGGTCACGGCCGTCTTGAACTCGGTGAGCGACTCGGGCGTGCCGGCGCCGCCCTGTTTGCCGATCTCGCGCATCAGCGAGCCGCGCTGATCCATGGCTGCGGCGCGGATGATGCCGTGCTGATCGGCACACGCATCGATGTTCTTCGCCTTGCCCTTGGTCACCCGCGCTCGTGTCTGAACAGCCATGACGACCTCCCCTGCAAGTTACGGACGCGCGGCCTCGTCGGCATCCGCGTGAGCGCCGAGGTGCTGTTCCGTAGAGCGACGAGCGAATGATGCACGCGTGCTGAAAGCGCGTTCACGGAGCGTTCGAAAGTTTAGACTTCGATGCGGAGAGGTGTCCGAGTGGTTGATGGTGCCGCTCTCGAAAAGCGGTAGGCGAAAGCCTCGCGGGTTCGAATCCCGCCCTCTCCGCTGCTAACCCCGCTTCTCCTCTGCCGGGCTGCTCTCCATCCGCGACCGTCGTCGCCGCAGCGCCAACACGACGAGCGCTGTCACGAGTGGGATCGCGGCCGCGTCGAGCAACGCATCGGCCGCAGATGTGGCGGCTGCCGCAGCGAGCGATGTGAGTCCAGCGAGGCCGCGCAGAGTCACAAGGACTGGAAGTACTTGAGTCCCGATTATCACGATGGCGACGACGCCGGCGTCGCGGATCGGACGTTCTGATCGGCGCACCAGAATGAGCGAGGAGGCTACGACCGCGATGCCCGCCGCTATTCCCAGACCGAGAGCGCTGCCGATGGCGATATTTGGCACGAGAGCTAGAAGACGCCCTGCGTTCGCCACGAACTCATGCGCGCCGGTGCCCTCGAGGATCGCCCACCGCGCCGGCGCACCACGCCGCACGACGATCGACAGAAGGGCACCCAGGAGCGTGATTCCATCGGCGCCAGCCAGCGCCGCAAAGACGCCGATGGGATTCGCCGGCCCGCAGATGGCGCTGGGGACGCAGAACGGAAACGCCGCCAGAATTGCTGTGGCCGCGGCGCCGACGACCAACCCGAAAAAGAAGAGAAGGGCGGCGGCGCGCCATCCGCCACTCACGCGCGCGACGAAACCGGCGACCAGCGCGGCCACGGGCGCGCTGGCTGCCACGAGGCTGGCAAACAGATCCGACGGGTGAATTAGGCCGAACGTGACGGCCATCGCCACGAGGATGCTCTGTGTGAGGATTCCCGCACCGAGCGCTGCCAGCACTGCCCACCCGGTCGGACGTGCGGCGGGCCGGAGCGCGAGGAGAATGGACGCGAACACGCCGCGACGATAGCGAGCCACGCCCTCGGCCTTGCGATAATCACGATCCTGGAGAGGTCGCCTAGTCCGGCTTAGGGCGCAGACCTGGAAAGTCTGTGAGCGAAAGCTCCGTGGGTTCGAATCCCACCCTCTCCGCTGAGTGAAGCGCGTCCTCGTTTTCGACGTCAACGAAACGCTCCTTGATCTAAGCGCGCTCGATCCACACTTTCAGCGCGTGTTCGGGGATCCGACGGTGCGCGTGGAGTGGTTCCAGACCATGCTCCAGTCAGCCTTCCTCACGACGATCACTGGTCCGTACAAACCGTTCGGAGAGCACTTTCGCGCGGCGCTGGCGATCACCGCGCTGAGGCGCGGTCTTCGTGTAAGCCCCGAAGATGAGCGCGCGATCCTGGCTGGAGTCCGCACGCTGCCGGCGCACATAGATGTGCGGCCGGCTCTTGAGCGCTTGCGCTCGGCCGGCTACCGGCTCGCGGCGCTGACGAACTCGACCGCGGAGGTCGAGGAAGCGCAGCTCGCGAACGCGGGCCTCGCCGATCTCTTTGAGAAGGCACTGTCTGCGGACAGCGGGAAGCGGTTGAAGCCAGCTCCGGAGGCCTACGCGAACGCGGGGCGCGAGCTCGGGGTGCCAACGGCCGGGATGCGCATGGTCGCCGCACATGTGTGGGACGTGCAGGGAGCCTTACGGGCAGGTTGCGCCGCGGCCTTTGTGGAAAGGCCTGGCGCGGTGTGGAACCCACTTCTCGACCGGCCGGACATCGTGGGGCCGGATCTTGGAGCGATCGCGGAACGCGTCATCGAGGTCGACCGCTAGGCGGCGCTAGATGACGTTCAGTTCCTCTTCCTTGCGCCGCCGGCCGCGTCGGCGCGGAGCCGAGGGGCCCTGGGCGAAGGTCGACGAACCAAGGGTGGTCGTCGCGATGTGGGTGTACTGGTGTGCCTCCAGCTCGTGGGCGTTGCGCTTGGCAGCAGCCTCACGCAGGGCATCCATGGAGTCCTGAGGCATCACCGTGAACACGACCTCGCAGTCGTGGTTGGCGCGGCAAGGGAGTCCAGAAGTTTTCATCACCTATAGAACGTACAAGGGTCAGCGGTTGTTCCGCGCAAGAAACCGCCCGCACGACCGGTCTGCGAGCGAGCGCAAGCCCACGGTACCATCGTTCTTGGTCGTGCTAGGCGGGGAGCCAGCGGTGCCCTGTACCCGCAATCCGCTCTAGCGGGGCTGAATCCCCTCCCGAGGTCCGGCATCGCGGATCCTGCGTGCGCGCGGCGGCGTTGACGATCGGGTCCTGTGCAGAAACGGCCCGTGAACCCCGTCAGATCCGGAAGGAAGCAGCGGTAAGCGGTCGTCGCTTCGTGCCGCAGGCAAGCCTGATCTGAGCCAATGCGCGTGCGCGTGTTCGAGACGTCGCGATCGACGGAGGGTGCACGACCATCTCCCAGTACCATCACGCAGTGCCGGAGCGCGCCGCTCTCTATCGCCGCTACCGCCCCCAAACCTTCTCCGCGATCGTTGGTCAGGAGCACGTCACGCGCACGCTCCGAAACGCGATCGCGAGCGGTCAGGTGGGCCACGCCTATCTCCTCGCGGGCGTCCGCGGCACCGGTAAGACCTCGATCGCCCGGCTGATCGCGAAGGCGGTGAACTGCCCCAACGCCAAGGACGGCGAGCCCTGCGATCGGTGCGAGACCTGCGTCGCCATCCGCGAGGGCAGATTTCTTGACCTCATCGAGATCGACGCCGCCTCGAATCGCGGTATCGACGAGATGCGCGACCTGCGCGACAAGGTCCGTTTCGCCCCGTCGCAGGGCCAGTACAAGGTGTACGTGATCGACGAGGCCCACCAGCTCACGACGGAGGCTTTCAACGCGCTCCTGAAGACGCTCGAAGAGCCTCCGCCGCACGCGATGTTCATCCTCGCGACGACCGAGTCGCAGAAGATCCCGGCAACGATCGTCTCGCGCACGCAGCGCTTCGACCTGCGCCGCATCCCGCACAAAGGCGTCATCGCGCAGCTCGCGAAGATCGTCGAGCAGGAGAGCATCCGTGCCGATCCGGCGGCCCTCGACGCCATCGCTCGTCAGGCACAGGGCTCGCTCAGAGACGCCGAAAGCATGCTCGACATGGTCATCGCGTTCGCCAACGGCCCGATCACGTTGAAGGAGGTCGACGACCTGCTTGGCGCCTCAGATTGGGAGGAGACCGCGGCCCTCTTCGACGCGCTCGCGGCTGCGGACGGCGCAAAGGGGGTCGAGCTCATCGGACGCCTCGTCGACGACGGGCGCGATCTCCGTCTCTTCGTCCGTCGCGCGATCGAGCATGCACGCGCGCTCGTGTTCACGCGAGCGACGGGCAATCCGCCCGAGGTCGTCAGCGAGCAGATGGCGGCAAAGCTTCGCGCGCAGGCGCAGGGGTTGTCGCTTGATCAGCTCGCGAAGATGGCGAAGCGCCTGATCGAGACCGAGCAGCATCTCCGCACGAGCGAAGGAACTCCCCTCCCGCTCGAGCTCGCGATCCTGGATCTGGTGACGTCGAACGAGAAGGTGGCGCCGCCGCCTGATACCCGGCGCGAGACCGAACGCCCCGCTGCGACACGGCCGACGGCTCCTCCGCCGCCCCGTGCCGAACCGCGACGCGACGCGACGCGCGGATCAGTCGTCGCCATCGCCGAGCGCCGCGTCGTGACCGAGGCGACGATCAGCGTCGGCGCCGCGTCGCCGGCCGTGAAGCTTGAGACCGTGCGCAAAGCCTGGGGGGAGCTCGTCGAGCGCGCGAAAGAGCGAAGCATCGGGAAGGCCGCGCAGCTCGCGAAGGCGGAGCCGCTCGCGATCGATGGCGCGACGATCGTCGTCGGATTCGGCGAAGAGTTCGCGCGGCTCCTCTGGCAGGAGAAGCGACGCCCCGAGCTCGAACAGGACCTGTCGGAGATCTTGAAGACGACGGTCCGCGTCAAATGCGTTCGCCAGGCGGGTGTGCCCGAGGCCGTCACCGACGATCCGATGCTGCGTGCGGCCATCGACACGCTCGGTCGACCGGACCGCATCATGGAGATCGAATGAAGAACTTCGGCGACATCCAGAAGCTCGCGCAGAAGATGCAGGCCGACATGGCGAAGGCACAGGACGATCTCGCCGCGATGACGGTCGAGGGATCGGCTGGCGGCGGAGCGGTCGTCGTCGTGATGACCGGCACCCAGGAGTGCAAGGAGGTCCGGATCAAGAAGGAGGCGGTCGACCCCGAAGACGTCGAGACGCTCGAGGACCTCGTGCGAGCCGCGACCACCGATGCGCTCGCGAAATCGAAGCAGCTCGCGGCCGAGAAGCTCGGCGGCCTCACCGGTGGCCTCCGGCTTCCGGGGATGTGATTTGCCGACTGCCCTCGCGCGTCCGCTCGCGCGCCTCATAGACGAGCTCTCTAAGCTGCCGGGCGTCGGCCCCAAGACCGCGCAGCGCCTCGCCTATCACATCCTTCGTACGTCGAGTGGCGACGCCGAGGCCCTCGCCGCCGCGGTGCGTTCGGTGAAGACCGACCTGCGGTACTGCTCGACGTGCTTCAACATCGCCGAGACCGATCCCTGCGCGATCTGCGCATCGGACGAGCGCGACAAGCACATCGTCTGCGTGGTCGAGGAGCCGCTCGATGTGCTTGCGATCGAGCGAACCGGCCAGTACGCCGGTCTGTATCACGTGCTACACGGTGCGATCTCGCCGGTGAACGGCGTGCGCCCAGATGACCTGAAGATCCCGCAGCTCTCGCAGCGCCTGAAGCAGGGTGGGATCGAGGAGCTGATCCTCGCCACGAACCCAAACCTCGAAGGCGACGCGACCGCGATGTACATCGCGCAACTGACGTCAGGAAACGGAGTACGAGTCACTCGACTTGCCCGCGGTCTCCCGATGGGCGGAGATTTGGAGTGGGCGGACGAAGTGACAGTGAGTCGCGCATTAGAAGGACGTCGAGGGCTCTGAGAGGGCGACCCGCGGCGGGGGCTTGCGCGCGCCGTGGGACCCGAGACCCTGCGTGGTCGAGGGAGGGACCCGCGAGCACGCAAGCCCCCGCGGTGGGTCGTCCGTCGGGAGAGCGTTGACGCCCCGACCCTTGAGTTGGTACGATTACCGCTCACATCACGCCCGTGGCCAGTTCCGCATGGGAGGCACAAGGGCACGATCTTTAACAGCTGAAGAGTGGCAGGAACGCACAGCGCGGACTCGTCGATTTTTTGGATCGAACTCGAAGCTTGAAGTGACCGCTCCGTAAGGACGGTCCTTTGTTTTGTCGGAGAGTTTGATCCTGGCTCAGGACAAACGCTGGCGGCGTGCATAAAACATGCAAGTCGAACGGACTTCAGTCCGCAAGGACTGAAGTGAGTGGCGAACGGCTGAGTAACACGTAGGTGACCTGCCCCGAAGTTTGGGATAACAACTCGAAAGAGTTGCTAATACCGGATGTGACCACCGATTCATTTCGGTGCTTAAAGTCGCAAGACGCTTTGGGAGGGGCCTGCGGCGGATTAGCTAGTTGGTGTGGTAACGGCATACCAAGGCTTCGATCCGTAGCTGGTCTGAGAGGATGGCCAGCCAGACTGGGACTGAGACACGGCCCAGACTCCTACGGGAGGCAGCAGTTAGGAATTTTGCGCAATGGAGGAAACTCTGACGCAGCCACGCCGCGTGAGGGATGAAGGCCTTCGGGTCGTAAACCTCTTTTCTCAGGGAAGACACCCGACGGTACCTGAGGAATAAGCAACGGCTAACTACGTGCCAGCAGCCGCGGTAATACGTAGGTTGCGAGCGTTGTCCGGATTTACTGGGCGTAAAGCGCGCGCAGGCGGTTCCGAAAGTCGGACGTGAAAGCTCCCGGCCCAACTGGGAGAGGCCGTTCGAAACTTCGGGACTCGAAGGCGGGAGAGGCAAATGGAATTTCCGGTGTAGCGGTAAAATGCGTAGATACCGGAAGGAACACCAGTGGCGAAAGCGATTTGCTGGCCCGCCCTTGACGCTCAGGCGCGAAAGCTAGGGGAGCGACCGGGATTAGATACCCCGTTAGTCCTAGCCGTAAACAATGGGCACTAGGTGTTGTCGGTATCGACCCCGGCAGTGCCGTAGCTAACGCATTAAGTGCCCCGCCTGGGGAGTACGACCGCAAGGTTAAAACTCAAAGGAATTGACGGGGGCCCGCACAAGCAGCGGAGCGTGCGGTTTAATTCGATGGTACGCGAAGAACCTTACCCAGACTTGACATGCGAGTGGTAGGAACCCGAAAGGGAACCGACCCGCAAGGGAGCTCGTACAGGTGTTGCACGGCTGTCGTCAGCTCGTGTCGTGAGATGTTGGGTTAAGTCCCGCAACGAGCGCAACCCTCGGGGTCTGTTGTATCTCTCAGATCCCACTGCCGAGAGAAACTCGGAGGAAGGTGGGGACGAAGTCAAGTCCGCGTGGCCTTTATGTCTGGGGCTACACGCACGCTACAATCGCCGGTCACAGCGGGTCGCGACAACGCAAGTTGAAGCTAATCCCTTAAAACCGGCGTCAGTTCAGATCGAAGGCTGCAACCCGCCTTCGTGAAGTCGGAGTTGCTAGTAACCGCGGGTCAGCACACCGCGGTGAATATGTTCCCGGGCCTTGTACACACCGCCCGTCACGTCATGGGAGTCAGTAACACCCGAAGCCGGTAAGCCAACCGCAAGGAGGCAGCCGTCGAAGGTGGGATTGGCGACTGGGACGAAGTCGTAACAAGGTAGCCGTACCGGAAGGTGCGGCTGGATCACCTCCTTTCTAGGGAATCTCGAGCGGACCCTTCGGGGTCTCGCTCAAGCTCTTTCCAGGTCGATCGTCGAACCCTAAAAAAGTCCGACGACTCCTTCCTTCAACGGAAGTGATTCGAATCAATACGCGGAGGGACCGTGCTCACACGGATCCCCAAAGCGGCGACGAGACGCGCCCGTTCCTGCCACTCTTCTTCGGTTAACGATCGCCCCTACCATGGCGCCTGCTCCGTTGGAGCAGCTACGCCGGGGGCGGTTAGCTCAGCTGGTTAGAGCACTGCCCTGATAAGGCAGAGGTCTCTGGTTCGAGTCCAGAACCGCCCACCGCGGTTCTCTCATCCCAAGAAGCCGCGCATCGCAGCTATGCTGGCCGCGCCCTTTTCGGGGCCGTGGCTCAGCTGGTAGAGCGTCTCCTTTGCAAGGAGAAGGTCAGGAGTTCGAATCTCCTCGGCTCCACCGCTCATGTTGTCGGCGTATCATGGAAATTCCGCCGGCGTGCAGCGATGTCTACGGCGAGGAGGCCAGCCCGCGTATAACCAGCTTCCGAATGATCGTGCGTTCGAGCCCGTGCACGTCTCTGTGCCGTGCCCGGACTCGAGCGAACGGTGAACCTTAACAAGTGAAGAGGAAGACGAAAACGAGTTTCGCCAATAGCGAAGTTCGTACCGATCGTCAATTTATTTTTGAGAACCAACAGCGTCTGCCTGCCCTTCGTGGGCCGGGCTGGATGCTGGATTAGGTCAAGCTACAAAGGGCGCACGGCGAATGCCTTGGCGCTAGAGGCCGAAGAAGGACGCGGTCACCTGCGATAAGTTCCGGGTAGCTGGTAGCAAGCGTTGATCCGGAAATTTCCGAATGGG
>Ga0209805_1000710_pt1 | contig 20558 bp, 22 predicted proteins | sample GraSoiAngelo_148_FD_185905 | JGI IMG/M metagenome (GOLD analysis project Ga0209805, IMG submission 185905) | Grasslands soil microbial communities from the Angelo Coastal Reserve, California, USA - 14_1009_09_20cm (SPAdes) (version 2) | ecosystem: Environmental > Terrestrial > Soil > Grasslands ...
GGTTATGACTTCGAAAACCGAGCCGGCGTTCGTCCGCTAGCTCTTGCGCAACTTTTCCAGCGCGGCAATGATGACGTCCGGTCCGCCCTCGATGTAGCCGAAGAAATTGGCCACTCGCTTCCCTTCGGGGTTCAATACGATCAGGGTCGGAAAACCTTCGATTTCATATTCGCTGGCCAATTTCATGTTTTGCTTTTTGACCGCGTCGCTTTGCGGTTTGGCCCGAGGGAAATCGAGTTCGACCAGAACCAGATTCTTTGCCGCGTAGTCCTGGAACTCCGGTTTGGAAAAAATTTCGGCCTGCATGCGCTTGCAATAACCGCACCAATCCGAGCCGGTGAAATCGAGCAAGACAAGCTTGTGGTCCGATTTCGCTTTCGCCTTGGCTGCATCGAAATCGGTCAGCCAGTTGACCTCGGCCGAGGCGAAACTGGCGGAAACGAAAATTATAGAACAGAGGAGGAACAGTTTCGTCACGTCACAAGTTTCCGCCACAGAAGCGGCTTGTGCAAGTCAACCATCCCAGAGGAAAGGTGGAGACCCGGCGCGGGAAAACGCCGGGCCTTCACCAGAAGATCACCTGATATGTCCGGAGACGAGCTTGGTCATCTCGAACATACTAACCTGACTCTTGCCGTTAAATACCGGCTTGAGTGAATCGTCCGCGTTGATCATCGTTCGTTTCTTTTTATCCTGACAACCGTGTTTCTTGATGTAGTCCCACAGTTTTTTCGTGAGCTCGGAACGCGGTAGTGGTTTCGAGCCAACGATGGCAGAGAGTTTTTCATCAGGCTGGACGGGGCGCATGAATGCGGCGTTCGGCTTGCGTTTGGACTTTTTGGCTTTGGTTTTCGGCATGACCGCTGATTAAAACCGAAGCAACGAGCAGGGCAATATATTTTTTGCCTCGGAGAAATTAATTTTTTGCTTTGAGGCGCCGGACGACCAGCACCGCGATGTCATCCGGCGGGACAGGACCGGCCGGGGAAGGCGCGGGTTCGCGCAATAAATTTTGCAGAAACGACTGGGCATCGCCTGGCGCGGCAAGTAATTGTTTCGCCACCAGCGCGGGCGCGAGCCGGGGTTGGTCGCTCTCGCCCGCGCCGTACAAACCGTCGGTGTAAAGCAGAAACAAATCTCCGCTGCTCAATTGCACTGGCGTTTCGGTAAAGCTTGAGCCGGCGACCAACCCCAGCGGCGCCGAGGTCGAAGCGATTGACACTGTTTGCCCGTCGTGTCGTGCCACCAGCAGCGGCGGGTGGCCTGCGCCCACGATGCTGCCCACGCCGCTTTGCGGATCGAGCGCCACGCACATCGCCGTCATGAAGGAACGGGCGCCGAGAATGCTGCGAAAATCGCGATCAACTGCACGCATGATTTCCGCCGGGGTTCCGTTTTCGGCGTTCGCGTGATGAAAAAGCAATTTCGCCAGCGTGGTCAGCAGCGCTGCGGCCGCGCCATGGCCGGTGGCATCAGCAATCCAAAAAAGCATCCGGCCGTCGCGCATGCGAAGCCAGCCGTAAATATCGCCGCCCACTTGAATGACCGGACGATAAAATCCCGCAATCTCCCACCCGGGCAACGCTGGTGGTGTGGCTGGAATCAGAGAGCGTTGCGTTCGTTGAGCCGCGTCAAGGTCCTGTTCCAAATTTCCGCGCCACGCTTCCAATTCTTCGTTTTGCTTGAGCAGTTGTTCGCGCATCGAACGCAAACGCAATTGGGTTTCGATGCGTGCCCGCAGCACCTCGGGATGAATGGGCTTGGTCACGAAATCATCCGCTCCCGCTTGGAGACATAGCACCTCGCTTTCCTCTCCGCCGTGACCGGTAAGCATGATCGTCGGAATTTGCGCCACCGCCGGAGAAGGATCGGCCCGAATTTGTTTTGAAACATCAGCACCGTCGAGGCCGGGCATGTCGTAATCAAGGAGGAGAAGACAGGGCGGCTGCTTGCGGACAAGTTCGAGCGCTTCTTCGCCGCTCTCAGCTTCGGCGCAGGCATAGCCGGCGGCGGTCAACGTTCGTGCCAGCAACCGCCGGCTCGCCCGATCGTCATCAACCACAAGGATTGGATTCTCCGCGCACGTCATCCTTTGAAATAGAATCGAAAAGTAATCGTGCGCGACGTGTATCCGCGAGACGATATAGCATGGCCGCTCAATTATCGAAGAGCGCGCTTTTCGATTGTCAGTATATTAGGGTTGAATTAGAAAGGGACGGTTTCGTCGAATCGATTTTATGAAATGTTCACCGTGGCTCGTTTTTCTCGCCGGCTTTGTTTTCGTATCCTGCGCCGAGGACGAGCCGCCGATGCGTCATCGCGTGGCGCGTTATCCAAATGCGCCCGAAGAGCAACCGGTCACGCAGCCTTATAACCCCAACCAGCCTCCGGCGCCGCCCGAGACAACAGAGCAAAACCTGCCGCCGGAAGCCTCCGCGTCACCGGCAGCGAGGACAACCAAGGGCGATCTGCCTTACGGTATTCCGGTCCCGGGAAAAGCTGGATTTGTGACCAGCCCCTACGCGCCCAATCAGGGCTATGTGGATGTTCGCGGTTTCCCGCCAGGAACCGAAGTGAAAGATCCCTACACCAACAAAATCTTTCTGGTGCCGTAGGCATCTCGCTTCTTTTGGGGTGAAATAGTCGCGTTGCTGGACAAGCGCGCCGGATATCGGATGATTCCTCCTTCCAGTTTTGGGGCGGCTGGGGATTCGAAAGGTTAAATGGAACTTCGCGTCAAACGCGCACCTCACATCGACACGGAAATCACCGTGCCGGGGGACAAGAGCATTTCGCATCGGGCCGCCATTATCGCTGCGCTCTCCAATGGAGTTTGCCGTCTCGATGGATTTCTCATCGGTGACGATTGCATGCGTACCGTTAATGCCTTGCGCGCGCTGGGGATTCGTATCGATGAGGCGGAGCCCAATGCCATTATCGTCCACGGAAAAAAGCGCGTGCTCAATCCGCCAGCCGCGGAAATTAATTGCGGCAATTCCGCTACCACCATGCGGTTGATGGCGGGCCTTCTTGCTGGGCAGACATTCGAGAGCCGCCTGGTGGGGGATTCTTCCCTTTCCAAGCGGCCGATGGATCGCGTCATCGCTCCATTGCAGCGAATGGGAGCAGACATTACCGCGGAGGGCCCGGAGGAAACTCCACCGCTGCGCATTCACGGGGGCTCGTTGCGCGGAATTCGCTATCAAGTGCCGGTCCCCAGCGCCCAGGTAAAGAGCGCAATCTTGCTCGCCGGTCTTTTTGCCAAAGGAAAAACCGCAATTGTCGAGCAGACGCAGACTCGCGATCACACTGAGCGAATGCTGCGTTATTTTTTCGTTCGCACGACGCGGGACGAAAACGGCACGATTGCGATTTTCGGCGATCAGGTTCCGGAGTCGCGCGACTTCCGCATTCCCGGTGATCTCTCCTCCGCGACTTACTGGCTGACAGCGGCGGCCGCGCAACCCGGAGGACATCTACTCGTCCGCGAACTCGGCTTGAATACGACGCGCACGCCCGTGCTCGGTGTGCTGGTTCGCATGGGAGCCCAGGTTCGCGAAGCGATTGAAGATGTGGACCAACTCGAGCCGCGCGGCATCGTGGAAATAACCGGTGCAACGTTGAAAGGAACTGTCATTCAAGGAAAAGAGGTCGCGCAATTGATCGACGAGCTTCCGGTGCTGGCAGTGGCCGGCGCCCTTGCCAACGGCACAACCATTATCCGGCAAGCTCAGGAATTGCGGGTAAAGGAAACCGACCGGATTGCTGCGATCGCGCACAACTTGCGAGTGATGGGCGCGCAAGTGCTCGAGTTAAGCGACGGGCTCGAGATTCATGGTCCGGCGCCGTTGCGCGGCGGACGCGTCGCCAGCTTCGGCGACCATCGCATCGCCATGGCATTTGCCGTTGCCGGACTGTTCGCCGACGGCGAAACCATCGTCGAGGACGCTGAATGCGTGGAAATTTCCTATCCCGGTTTCAAAGACGCGCTCGAACAATTCATGACGACAAAGCGCGGGCCGGGAAGCACGCCTGTGATCGGATCGCGCTCGCTCGCCCCGGTTGACCAATAATCGTTAGGCGCCGCTTGCCTCAGTGCCATTTCCAATGAAGAACTTGCGCAAGCGCCATGCCCACCCATCACATCATCGCCATCGACGGTCCGGCTGCTTCCGGCAAAAGCAGCGTCGCCCGCGCGCTGGCACAGCGGCTTGGATTTTCCTACGTCAACTCCGGCGCAATGTATCGCGCGGTGACGTGGCACGTTTTGCAACGCGGCGTGAACGTGCACGAACCAGCTGCTGTTGCCAGCGCCGTCGAGCAATCAAGTATCGTTTGCCATCTCATCGATAAGCAATCGCGCATTTCAATTGATGATCACGATCCGACTCCGCATCTACGCGATGACGATGTCAACCGCGCCGTTTCTGTCGTTAGCAGTGTCCCGCGTCTTCGCGAGATTCTCGTCGCTCGCCTGCGCCAGTACGCAAACAAAGACAACGTCGTCATGGAAGGTCGCGACATCGGATCGGTTGTTTTTCCGGAAACGCCTTTCAAGTTTTACATCGACGCCTCCCCCCACGTGCGGGTGCAGCGGCGCCTAGCCGAAGGGCAGCGCGATGAAATCGCCGCGCGCGATCGTGCCGATTCTTCACGCGTCGCATCACCGCTTGTCATCGCGCCGGATGCCGCGGTGATTGATACGTCTGCGCTCACGATCGATGGCGTCGTCGATCAAATCATGCAGCGATTAGTAAGAAAAGGTTTGCCGGTTCACTCCCAGACAGTGACAGCGCGCCGGCAACGGATGAATCCGTACTATTGGCTGGGCTACACCCTGTCCCGTTTGCTTGCCCAAATCTTTTTCCGATTTCGCATCCTGCATCGCGAGCGCATGATCCAAAGCGGGCCAGTGATTCTGGCGATGAATCATCAGAGCTTTTTCGATCCGCCGCTGGCGGGCAACGCTTCCGATCGCGCGATTTTTATTCTCACCCGCAAAACCTTGCTCGATCACTGGTTTTGGGGCTGGCTTCTGCCCAAGCTGAATATCATTCCAGTCGATCAGGAAGGCAGCGATCGCAGCGCTCTCAAAGCATTGATTCGAATTTTACGCGAGGGAGAAGCGACGCTCGTGTTTCCGGAAGGCGGCCGCACGCTCGACGGTAACTTGCAGCCGGCCCAGCCCGGTATTGGCTTGGTGATTGCGAAAACGCTGGCGCCGGTTGTGCCAATGCGCATCTTCGGCGCGCATGAGGCCTGGGCACGTGGCAGCAAAAAAATTCGCCTTCATCCCATAACCATCGTCGTCGGGCATCCAATTTTTTTCACGCAAGCAGACATCGCCGAGCGAGGAAAAGACGTGTATCAACGTTTGAGTGAGCGGGTGATGAACGAAATCGCTAAACTAACGATCGATGGAAACGGGTGAGGATTCGAACAAGGAAGAGCGTGTTTCGAAAAGCGCGTTGATCGCGATGATTGCGATTATTGTTGGTCTGATGGTAGTTGCGACCTACGCCAACTGGCAAAATGCGGATCGCGACCGCATTGAAACGACAACCGTCACCCACTTTACCCCGGAAGCTTCGGCTTCGCCCTCATCAACACCGTAAAATTTTCGGTCATCCCGAGCGAAGTCGAGGGATCCCGTTGCGTGAGCTTAAAGGTAGTCCCTCGGGATCCTTCGACTTCGCTATGCTTCGCTCAGGATGACACGCATATTAAAGTTGATGAAAAAGGTTCTCTGCCTCCTGGCGTTGAGCGCATGTTTTTTTGCGTATCAGAAACAGCAAGCCAGTAACAAAGTACGTATCCAGATTCAATCTGAGGTGCGTTCGACGGCGGAAGGACCGACAGAAATCGGAAACTCGCCGACTCCAGCAGACGTCGCGACGACGCCGAGCCCGGTTGCATCGGTCACACCGCATTCAGAAGCAGGCGTGACTCCTACTGCGACGGAGACTCCGATTTTATCGCCGACACCGACGCCCGCGATTTCATCCACACCGGAATCGGCCGTACAAACGCCCGAGGCTGGCAAAAAACCAGTCGCCACGTCGACGCCGCGCTTGCGGCTTAACCCATTATCGACCGGCACGCCATTCCCGCAAGCGAGCGCATCGGCCGAATCCAATTCTCCTGCATCATCGGTTGCTCCGACTGTTCCCGCCGAGACTGGGTCGCGGGCTCAAACAACCGCAAAACCCGAAGCTTCAGCTTCCGCGACCGCGTCATGGATTCGCAGCGCCAGCGGTAAAAAGCGAGCGAAGCCATCCGTTTCGCCGTCTCCGTCGCCTTGAGTTCGTCCCGAGCCAAGTGGAGGGATCCTGTTGAAGTTACCCTAAAGCTTACGCGGCGGGATCCCTCGGTCCGAGCCAGACTGGCGTTTGCGCTCGGGATGACGGTGATTTTGTTCCGCCGCTAACTGCTGCGCGTATGCCAGCGGCGTACGCCAGGGTGTCGATATTTTCGATCGTTTTGTCGCGCCGAATGGCTTTGATCCGGGGAAAACGCAAGGCGAGTCCGCTGGAGTGGCGCGTGCTTGGTTGAATGGAATTGAAGGCAACTTCCAGGACGATGTCTGGTTTCACTTCGCGATAGCGCCCGTGCTCAACCAGGGTGTTGTCTTTGAAATGCTCGGTCAGTTCGGCGATTTCGGCATCGGTCAGTCCGCTATAAGCTTTGCCGATTGGTAATAATTCGCCGCTGCTTTCATCGCGCACGGCAAAGGTATAATCGCTGAGCACGTGATTTCTTTTTCCGTGGCCAAGCTCGGCTCCCACGACCACGACATCGAGCGTCGCCAGCTCCTTCTTCAGCTTGAACCAGAACATCCCGCGCCGTCCCGGCGAATAAAAACTTTCCGGATCCTTGACCATAAGCCCTTCGTTTAAACGCAGCCGTGCGCTTTTGAACTCGATCTCGATCTCGTTAGCGGAATGCGCTGCCACCACCGATGCGATTTGAAATTTCGATGGCAGCTTTAGACCGCGCAGAAGTTGGCGTCGCTCCCGCAGCGCAGTTCTCAACAAGGAACGGCCGTTCAAAAATAATAGATCGAAAGCAACAAATATTACCGGCACGTCGGCCGAAGAAGTCTCAAATAAATCGAGCGCGTCGGTTTTTCGCCCAAGTCGTTTCTGCAAATCGAAAAAGGTCAGCTTGCGATCCTCGGCAAACGCGATGATCTCGCCATCCAGAATTACTTCTTCTGAAAATTCGCGCGCCTGCTCAGCGATTTCGGGAAATTGGCCGGTGATGCGCTTGAGATCGCGTGAAAAGATTTCGGAACGTGCCCGGCTGGCGTGTAGTTGCGCGCGAATGCCATCGAATTTGTCCTCGACGTAAACGGTAGGCGCTGTAGCTGCCGCCGTCTCTGGCGGCAGGTTTTTCGGTTCTGCCGCTGAGACAGCAGCAGCTACATCAACAAATCGTTTCCAGATTGCTTCGGCGGTTGGTTCAGGACTGGCGAGCATGCATTTGATGGGGCGAAAGAGCGAAAGCTCCGCCCGGTGAAGGTCGTTATTTCTTGCCAGAACCGCGGTGCGTCCGATGTCGCCGAGAAGCATGTTCGCTTCCTTCACCTCATCGAGTGCAACATTGAACGCCTTGGCGATTGCTTCCTCGACCAGGCCCTCGCGTAATCCGATGCGCAGATCGCCAGTGAGAATCTTGACCACATACTGACCTTCCCGCGCGGAGAGGCGCGCCAAGCGATTTTGCAGCGCCTCCTTTTTCGCGACAGGTCCACGCAGTTTCTGGAGTTGTTCAAAAAACTTGTAGGAATCGGTAATACCGAAAGGCTCCGGAACGGTACGACCATCAAGTACATCAAACGCAGTTTTACCGGCGTCGCCATGACTGTGAGCAATGCGCCGAAATTCTGCGTCGCTGACTTTTGTCGCGCCGCCAAGGGCGCGGTAAATGACGGAGCCCCCCACTTGCAACGTGCGCAGATCGGTTTGCGGAAAAGCATGACCGGTAAAATAAACCGTGGCGATCGCGAGTCGCTCGTCGTCGAGCGACGAGAAATATTCTGCCAACAGACGGACCTTCTCGAGCTTCGCGAGCGTTGCTGCAATGGCTTGGCCAACGTTTGCAAACGCAAGAAATTCCGATGTCGCTGGCGCAATTGTAGACCCCGGGCCGCGGCCGGCGACCGCGGCGACAGGAACTGTATCGGGTGATTGCGCAAGAAACGTCCCAAGCGTGAGCTCCATCTGATTTTCCTCGGTCAACGCCCAGGCCTCGATCCCGCGCGCGCGCAAATCGCGTGCAAACTGCGCGGCGAATCCGTGCAAAGTGAAAACCCGTTTCGGTCCCACTAGCTCGACGTAACGCAACAGATCATCGTAATCGGCGTGATCGGAGAGGGGAAACGCCGCGTCCACCTGATAGCGATAAATCGCGTTCGGATCGACCGCCCAGCCACTGATCATGGCTACGCGTTTGCGCGGAATTTTCTCAAGCATGCGCGAGCGATTCGCGCTCGGCGGACAAATCAGAACTTTGCCGCCGAGATCATTCGGATGATAACGAAGGTAGTGGCAAAATTTCTGGCCGTATTGTTCGTAAATACGCGTCATTTGATAAACCGAACCGTGCAGCATCGGTGTGAGATCGGCTCCGGCGAGGGCGCAAAGGATTTCCTGCGCTTTGCCCAGCGAATAGCCCAGTAGCACCGGAACTTCATCGTTCTCGATCGAATCGCGGCAAAAAGCGACGATTTGCGCGATCACTTCCTCCGTCGGCGGCAGGCGATAACGCGGAATGCCGTAGGTTGTTTCCATGATCAGGGTGGTCGCCGCGGTCCATTCCGCGGGCTCGGCCGATTGACCCCGGCGCAATTTGAAATCGCCGGTGTAAAGCAGCGAATCATTCTCAGTGCGTAAGAAAAACTGGGCCGAGCCAAAAATATGACCGGCTGGAAACAAGGTGACCTGCATTCCTCGGATATCCTTTTCCTGGCCGAATGGCAGGATGATTTCCTTACGTTTTCCCGGTAGCCGCGCTTGCATCAAACGCGCGGTCCGCTCCGAAACGATAATCTGACGATGCGGTGCAATGTGATCGCTATGGGCATGAGAAACGAAAGCGAAATCCTTGGCCTCCCAGGGGTCGAGCCAGAGATTCTGTTGCGGCAAAAAAACGCCACGCTCGTATCGAACATCGATCACACCGAAATTTAGCTGCCTGTTTAGGTAGGGAAACCGGCATTCGCTTAGTGTCCTAATTTGAAGCGGCAAAATAGGAACACAGACTTTCCAGTCTGTGCGCCCAGCGGAGTTTTACTCCGCTGACGTGTTTCTTGGGCGGGTTCCTGAGAGCAGCGGGTTTGGAAACCCGCTGGGCGCACAGGCCAGAGGCCAGTGTTCCTGCTAGGATCCTGCGCTCGGCAGAATAGGAAGCTAAACTTTCAGTCTGTGCGGCCCCTTCGTTACCGATTCGCTCTCCATTGACAGGGTCGCACGCAGCCGGTTTGATATGGCTAATGCGATTTACCTGCGCAGTCGCGCTTTTGCTCAGCGTGAGTTCTGTCTCGGCGGCCGATACCGAGCAAGGGAAATTTCCACTGGCGCTCAATCCCGATTTCCAGTTTCGCAAAGCTAAGATTTACAGCCTATCGCAAAACCTTCTCCGCAACAGAGGACAGCGAGGGAACAATCCCGCGAATCAGACGAGCAAGGCCAATTTCAAATCGAGCAGCGTGATTCAGGAAGCTTCGCTAAATTTTGAACGATCTTATCGAATGTATGGCGCGGTCACCGCGCTGGATCAACGGCAGCGCTTCGGGCAATACTTTGACTTTTTCTGGCGGGCGAAGCGGCCATCGGATGTGACCGTCCGGTTTGAATACAAGCAGGAGAAACTTCGCGCCTTTGTCCAGGCGAAAGAGCAAGCCTATCAGAACGTGCACGGGACGAATCGGAGCGAATTTCGAGTGGTGGGCGACGAGTATTTTGATGATGGGCAAGTGCTGGCCTGGCGTTGTTTACTCATCGAACACGGCCGGATCGTAGCTGAGAAACGCTCTTTTCTATGGGACTAGTCTGTTTGACTGCCAGGGCTAAAGTTCATAACTTTCTATAGTTAACTGTGGAATCGTCGATTCAGGTCGGAGTAAGCGGCCCCGCCGTCTGGGTCCGGGTGGAGGGCAAAGGCAATTTTCTGAACAGCGGCAATTTCAAGCAGTTTGCCCGCGAAATGGTGGACCGCGGCTATCGCGAGTTCGTGGTCGATCTGCTCGATTGCGCGATGATGGATTCCACTTTCATGGGGACAATGGCGGGACTGGCTTTGCGATTAAAGGAACTTGGACAGGGACATCTCCGGGTGGTGCATTGCGGCGAACGCAGCCGCCAATTGCTTACCGGCCTTGGTCTCGATCAACTTTTCCAAATCTCCAGCAACGGCGCGCGCGCCCCTGAATGCGACGCGCTCGCGGCCAAAACCCTGGGAAAAAAGGAGCAGGCCAGGGAAATGCTAGCAGCTCACGAAGCGCTGTGTGAAGCGGTGCCGGAAAATCTTTTGCGGTTCAAAGACGTTCTCGATTACCTCAAGCAAGACCTTCACGACAAGCCGGTAAAGAAGTAAGTTGGCCGCCGACTTCATGTGGCCGACCCTTCTCTACGCGCTCTTGGCTATCGCGATTTGCGGTTGGGTTTTCACCACCTTCCGCCAAAGGCGCAAGGTGCACGCGCTCGAGCGCTCGAAGGAGGAAATCCAAGTCGAGGAGACGCTTGTCTTCGATTTTTTACACGGGCTGGGTGAAGCTTTTCGTGAAACCATCAAGCCGCATGACTTGCATCGGCTGATCGTGGAAGGAGCCACGCGAATTCTTGACGCTAATGGGGGCGCGCTCTATCTCACCGATCGCAGCGGTAACAAACTCGTGCCGATGTTTCTTTCCAAGGGTTGTCCGCCACTAGTGCCGGTGCCGGGCCACATTTTGCATCAGGCCGCGACTACCCCCGCTGCCTTGGAAGGATTTTTGCAGATGCATAGTGTTCCACCGGGCGAAGGTTTTATCGGCACCGTCTGGCAGACGGCGCAACCGGTTTTGCTCACCGATGTGCGGGACGTGCCGGAATTGGCGCGCTTGCGTGAGACACCTCTCGGGACCGCTTCGCTGATGGCGACGGCCTTGCTTTACGGCAAACAAAACATGGGCGTGCTCGCGGTTGGCAACGGTCCGATGGGCGCGCCATTCACGCCGAGTGATTTTGTCGTCTTCAAATCGATCGCCGAGCAATCCGCCTTTGCCCTCTACAACGCCATCATTTACTCCGAAGCGAATGAAAAGAAGCGGCTCGATCACGATCTCGAAATCGCGCGCGACATTCAGCGAATTCTGCTTCCGGAAAAATCGCCGAACATTCCCGGTTTCGAGATTGCCGGTCTCAATATTCCAGCGCGGCAGGTCAGCGGCGATTACTTTGACTACATCCGGGTGGACGAACATCGTCTCGGCCTGGCGATCGCGGATGTTTCGGGCAAAGGCGTGCCGGCGTCGTTAATCATGGCGATCTGTCGAAGCGTTTTGCGTAGTCAGGCGCCGCAGAATCCATCGCCGGCGGAGGTTTTAAAGGCAGTCAATCGCCAGCTTTATCCCGACATCAAAGAGGACATGTTCATTAGCATGGCATATTTGGTGGTGGATCATTCCGTCGGTTCGGTCACGATCGCGCGAGCTGGCCATGATGCACCGTTGCTCTATCGGCGCGGGCCGCAAACAGTCGAACTAATTAAGCCACCCGGAATGGTTGTCGGCATCGACAGCGGCAGCGTGTTCGATCGGATCACGAATGATTTCGCAATCCGGCTCGAGCAGGGTGATTGTCTGGTTCTTTATACCGATGGCGTGACGGAAGCTTTGGATACCGAAGGTTTCGAATTCGGCATTGACCGGATGATTCAATCGGTACGGGCGAACGCGGCCCACGGCGCTTCGGCCATCATCACACGATTAATTGATGACGTGCGCAATTTCGTGGGCGCGCATCCACAGAACGACGACATCACGCTAATTACCATTCGTAAACATGAAAAAGACCAGCCCTGAACCGCGCGAAGAAGACAAAATCCCCCCTCCAGTACCGACGGAAAACAGTTCCGATGAGGCAGAAGCTACGGAGGAGGATCTGGTTGCGAGTTTGCAAAGCGATCTTGATCGCTTTCGCGATCTGGCATTGCGAACTCAGGCTGACTTTGAGAATTACAAAAAGCGCGCCGCCCGCGAGCGCGATGAAGGGATTAAGTATGCCAATCGTTCGTTGCTCGAACGCCTAGTCCCGATTGTCGATAATTTCGAGCTCGGACTGTCCGCCGCTCGGGAGGAGGGCAAGCACTCGCCGATTTATTCCGGCATGAGCATGGTCCTTAAACAACTTACCGATTTTCTAGCGGACAATGGACTGCAACCAATTGATGCGGTTGGAAAACAATTTGATCCCAACCTGCACGAGGCGATCGGCCATGAACCAAGTGACGAAGTTCCCGAAGGTCGGGTCATCCGACAAACCCGCCGCGGCTATCGCTTGAAAGATCGGCTTCTGCGGCCAGCGGCGGTGGTGGTTTCGAGCGGGCGCGTTGGAAGCAATGATGAGTGAGAGGGTAGCGCGCGCATCCTGTGGGCATAGCGTGGCGTCCCTGCCGCGTTTCTTGAACAAGAGAGAAGCGAAAAGAGAGGTGCGAAGTTAGAACCGGTCGGCAGAAACCTTGCTTTCATGTCACTATCTGCCTGTTGCTCACTATTCTAAATGCCTACAACCAAACGCGACTATTACGAAGTGCTCGGAGTGGCCCGAGGCGCGCATGAGGATGAAATCAAGCGCTCCTATCGCAAGCTCGCGGTCAAGTTCCATCCGGACAAGAATCCGAATGATCCGCATGCCGAGGAAAAATTTAAGGAACTAGGCGAGGCCTACGATGTCCTGATCGACGTCGATAAGCGGGCCGCGTATGATCGATATGGACACGCCGCTTTTTCGCAAGGCGCCGCCGGGTTCGGTGGTGGGTTCCACGATCCGTTCGATATTTTCCGTGAGGTCTTCGGCGGCGGTGGCGGCGGAATTTTCGAGAGTTTTTTTGGTGGTGGTGGCGGCGGCGGTCGCGCGGAAGAGCGGCAGCGGGGTTCCGATTTGCGTTACGATATGCAGATCACGCTGGAGGAAGCCGCATTTGGCACCGAGAAAGAAATCGAAATTCGCAAGCTGGACACCTGCGATCAATGCAACGGCAGCGGCGCCGAGCCCGGCTCCCGCTCGATCAATTGTCCAACCTGCGGCGGACGCGGGCAGGTGATCAGTTCTCGCGGTTTTTTCCAGGTGTCGCAAACCTGTCCGCGCTGCCGGGGAGCCGGACAAATTATTGAAAAGCCATGTCACAAATGCGGCGGCGAAGGGCGGGTCGAAAATTCCAGCCGGATCAAATTGAAAATCCCAGCGGGTATCGGCAACGGCTCGCGCCTGCGTTCTTCGCGAAATGGCGAAGCCGGCATCCGCGGTGGGCCGCCGGGCGATCTTTACGTCGTGCTTCACCTCAAGGAACACCCGGTGTTTCAGCGCGATGAAGACGACCTCTATTGCGAAGTCCCGATTTCCTTCGCGGTTGCCGCGCTTGGCGGCGAGGTCCCGGTGCCGACGCTCGAAGGTAAGGCAAATCTGCGAATCCCTGCCGGAACGCAAAGCGGCCAGGTCTTCAAGTTGCGGGGCAAGGGAATTGCGAACCTGGAGGGCCGCGGCCGCGGAGATTTGCTCGCGCGGGTGATTGTAGAAGTGCCCACACGATTGAATTCGGAGCAACGCCGCAAGCTGGAGGAATTTTCCGCGCTCTGCGGTGAGGAAAATACGCCGCTGCATCGACGCTTTTTTGAACGCGCAAAAGATTTCTTTCGCTAGCCTCCACTCCCGTCATTCCGGGCGAAGTCGAGGGATCCCGTTGCGAAAGCTTTAAGGTATCATCTCGGGATCCCTCGACTCACACTCGGGATGACGGATTGAATTTGATGCATCGCTTTTACATCGCCCCGGAGGACTGGAATCCTGACTCGCTTGTTTTGCGCGGGGCGGAAGCGCATCACGGGCGCGACGTACTTCGTCTGCAGCCTGGTGGGCGAGTGGTTGTTTTCAACGGTCGCGGCCATGAAATTACGGCTGAGATTGCGAAGATAACCCGCCAGAAAATTCTTTTGCGCAAAATGCACGAGGCGCGGGTCCAGCCGCTGCCCTGTCAGATCACACTGGCGCAGGCCATTCCGAAAGGGAAGAACATGGATTTAATCGTGCAGAAAGCGGTCGAGATCGGAGCGGCCGAGATTGCGCCACTTATTTCCGAGCGCACCATCGTGCATCTCGAGGCCAAGGAAGCGGCGCAAAAACAAGCGAAATGGCAACAGGTCGCGATCGAAGCCGCCAAGCAATGTGGGCAAAACTGGCTGCCGACGGTGCAAACGCCAAGGAAGCTCAGCGATTTTTTCGCTAACGCGGGACTGCAACAGCTTCGTTTAATCGGCTCGCTTCAATCCGATGCGGTCCATTTAAAAACGGTGCTGGCTGATTACGAACACGATCATCACGCCCGCCCGGTGAGTGTTCTGATGTGCATCGGGCCGGAAGGCGATTTTACGCCGGCGGAGCTCAACCTCGCCCGGAGCAACGGCTGTCGCCCCATCACCCTCGGCCCGATTATTCTGCGGGTAGAAACCGCGGCGATTTACTGTTTGAGTGTGCTTTCCTACGAATTGTTAGCTAAACCCAGCGGAACACAGGCTTGAAAGCCTGTGTGGCGCACAAGTCTTCAGACCTGTGTTCCGAGCGACTGAACGGTTAGTAAATGTAAGGCGCGGAAAGGGGAAAGGCGTCGCGGATTAGTTCGAAATGCGGTTGTCCGTCCTCGGCCAGTACAATCTCGACGATGTCGAACCGGACAAGAATGTCGGGGTTGTCCAGCAACTGCAACCAGGCCAAGGCCCCGCGTGAAATCAGTTTGCGTTTCGCGGCGTTGACCGCTTCAACCGGTCGGCCAAAATCTTCGCGAGTACGCGTTTTTACTTCGACGAAGACGAGGGTGTCGCCATCGCGACAAACGATATCAACTTCGCCGCCATGGCGCGCCCGGAAATTGCGGTAAAGAATTTTGTAACCTCCGCGCCGAAGAAAAGTGCAGGCCAGTTTTTCCCCGCGCGTACCGAGCCGCAGATGCTCAGATAATTCCTTCGAGCGCGAGAAGCGGTTGCGCCACCGGTTCGAAAGATCGGCGATGGATCGGAGAAGGCCCGTGTTCATGAAGTTTAATGAGGTGAAGTTCGGTGCCGTAACCCTTGTGCTGGCCGAAACAATACTCCGGGAATCGCGCGCAAAACTCACGCATTAAACGGTCGCGCGTCACTTTCGCGATCACGCTGGCTGCGGCGATGGAGAGGCTAATGCAATCACCATCGATAATCGCCGTTTGAGGGAGCGGGAAGGGCGAGACCGGAAGTCCGTCGATGAGCACGTGATCGGGGGGCCCGCTCAGCCCGTCGAGGGCGAAGCGCATCGCTTTGTGGGTCGCGCGCAAAATATTAATTTGATCGATCTCGATGGAGTCGACCACTCCGATGCTCCAAATAATGTCGTCGCGCGACACTAGCTCGTCGTAGATTTCCTGGCGCAGCTCGGGTAGGAGTTGTTTCGAGTCTTTTAATTTTCGATGCCGGAATTTCTCTGGCAAAATCACGGCCGCCGCCACCACCGGACCGGCCAGCGCGCCGCGGCCCGCTTCATCAATTCCCGCAATGCGAATGATACCGAGGGTGCGCAGTTTTTTTTCATAACGAAAACCGCAGCGCCGGTACATCGGCTGAAGATTATCTACAGATTTATTTTGTGCCAATGGTTCGTCATCCCGAGCGACAGTCGCTTGCCACGCCGTAGCCTTGCGCGAAGGGTGGGAGGGATCCCGATGAAATTGCCTTTAAGCCGACCCCACGGGATCTACAGGACAGCTCGGGATGACGGTACTTGCGTTTGGCGCGCATCTGCGGAGATTGAGCGCCCGCGAAAGCAGCTGCCATGAACCGCATCATTGACGCCATCGAGAAAGACCAGTTCAAAACGGAATTGCCGGCATTTCGAGTGGGCGACTCCGTCCGCGTCCATACCCGAGTGGTGGAAGGCGACAAGGAACGCATTCAAATTTTTGCTGGTATCGTCATTGGTCGAAAAGGTCGCGGTCTGAACGAAACCTTCACCGTCCGCCGTATTTCCTATGGCGAAGGAGTCGAGCGCGTATTTCCGCTCCATTCGCCGCGCATTGCCAAAGTGGAAGTGGAAAAAGAAGGCCGCGCCCGCCGGGCCAAGCTCAACTACCTGCGCACCCGCAAAGGCAAGGAAGCGACCGCGGTGCGGGAGTAGTCTTCGGTCATCCCGAGCAAAACCGCCAGTCCGGCTCGGACCGAGGGATCCCGAGGCGAAACCTTTGAGGTAACTTGGCGGGATCCCTCGACTGTCGCTCGGGATGGCGGCGTAATTCGATGCGGTGTTGTGATTGGGCGTCCGGCAAATATAATCGTTCCGCACCAGCGCCCGTAGCTCAACTGGATAGAGCGTCAGCCTCCGGAGCTGAAGGTTGCGCGTTCGAGCCGCGCCGGGCGCATTTCTTCAAAGGTGAGAAGTGAGAAGTAAATGATTTAGTCGCCCAACCTCTCACTAATCACTTCTCACCTCTCACCGTAAAATTTCGCAGCGCGAAATTTTACGCCAGCGCCTCGATCCGGCCGACTAAATCCTTCTTGCTCGTCATGCCAGTGACCTGATCGCGCACCTGCCCGTTCTTGAAGATCAGGAGGGTAGGAATCGCGCGGATGTTGAATTTGAAGGAGAGATTCTGATTCTCGTCGATATTCACCTTACCCACTTTGATGGCGTCGCCTTTTTCGCGCGCGATTTCATCGATGAGCGGCGCGATTAGCTTGCAGGGGCCACACCATTCCGCCCAGAAATCAACCAGGACGGGCTTGTCGCTGTTGTTTACTTCGCGATCAAAGTTCGATTCGGTAAGCGTGACGGTGTTTTCCATCACGAAATATAATTCCAAATCTCAATGATCAAAATGGCGGCTGACACCACCACTAATCCCCAGCAAAGCGGCACTGGGATGACATTGAGGACCGGCTGTGGTGCTGCAGGGGCGATGGTCACAGGCGCGGTCGGCGGCGCAACTGGTGTGGCCGTCGCGGTAATGAGCGGCTGAGTCTTTGACATCTTCGCCGGCGTTGGCTTCGGCGGATCGGGTAGGATGCTAATGCGCGCCGTTTCCTTGGTCAGAGGAGTTGTGGCTGCAGTTGGCCTTGGCGCTGACGCTCCGGCGGTTGTTCCACTCGGCCGAGGCAAAGGTGTTTTGGTAACTGGCGGAGGAGGCGGCGGTGGCAGTACCGTGCGCGGTGCAGGGACGCCTCCGACCGGCGGTGTGGGCAATGGATTCTGCGACACCGGTGGTCTGGGAATCGGAACGTTGCCGGGCTTTGGTGACAGGGGCGCCGCGGTTGGCGGCGGAGGCTCCGAGGTAGGCGGCCGCGACGGAAGATTGATTCGAACGGTATCGTCTTCCTCGGGCGCGGCGGCGTCTCCACCGCGAGGGGGAAGAGTAATTCGGACAGTTTCTTTTTTTGGTTCGTTCGCTTCAGCCATGGTCACTTTGACAGGTGGAACAAAAAGTCTGTCAGAAATTTCGCGGTTTGTCACCCGTCAATTGGCGCTCGGACAATAAAAACCCGTCCCACACGAGGAGGTCGTAACCCCGGGCCCCTTGAATCTTTCGTGTAATGAATTCGCCTACGGGCGCTGGTTGGGACAATAAGACGCGCGCATCGATGTCGGGTGCGTCCGCTTCGGTGCGAGCGACGAGTGGTTGGTCGACCAATAATTTTAGCTCACTTCCGATTTTGGCCGCGGCGACTTCATGCGCGATTTTCTGCTGCAAAGTCATGGCGCGACGGTGGCGTTCGTTTTTTACCTTCGCCGATATTTGTCCTGGCATTTTCGCGGCGCGCGATCCTTCCTCGCGCGAGTATTTGAAAATACCAAGCCGCTCGAATCGCGCGCGCTCGATAAAGTCCAGCAACGTCTCAAATTCCGTTTCCGTTTCGCCGGGGAAGCCGACGATGAAGGTCGTGCGCAATGCGACTCCGGGAATGCCCAGACGCAACTTCGCGATCAATGTTTCAATATGTGCGCGACTGGTCTCGCGTCGCATTCGCCGAAGCATCGACTCATCGATGTGCTGCAACGGGATGTCGATATAACGCGCGACGTGGCGGCACTCGGCGATGGTTGCGATCAATTCGTCGCTCCAGTGTGCCGGATGAGTGTAAAGCAAGCGGATCCAAAATTCGCCGTCGATTGTTTCAATCTCGCGCAGGAGCGAGGCCAGTGTCAGCCCCCGCGCGGAATCGACCGGTTGACGCGGACCGGCTTTTTCGGCCCACAAATCCATCCCGTAATAGGTCGTGTCCTGGCTGATCAAATTGATTTCGCGCACTCCTTCAGCCACAAGCGCGCGAATCTCGGTGAGGACCGATTCCGGAGTGCGGCTGCGGTGACGCCCGCGCATTTGCGGGATGACGCAAAAACTGCACGGATGATTGCACCCCTCGGCGATCTTCAAATACGCCGAGTGCGAAGGGGTTAAACGAAAACGTGGCGTGTCGTAATCCGGGATGTAAGTGGGCCGTGGCGTGACGAAGTTGTAGCCGGCATCGGTGACGCCGGCCACATTGATCTCGTTCCCCGATTCTCCAGGATCACCGATCCCGGCCACGAGGCGTTCGACAATCGTGCCCAGTTCGCGCACCTGATCGAGACCAATGAAGGCGTCCACTTCCGGCAGCTGCGCCCGCAATTCCTCCGAAAACCTCTGCGACATGCAACCGCTCACGATCAATCTTTGGTTCGTGCGTTTGTGCAGGCTGCGTTGTTGATGCGCTTCTAAAATGGCGTCGATCGATTCTTCCTTCGCCGAATCGATGAAGGCACAGGTATTGATTACGAGGACGTCGGCATCGTCTGCGCTGGAGGTGATTTCCATGCCGCGCTCCAACACGCTGCCGAGCATGATTTCGGCATCGACCAGATTTTTCGCACAGCCAAGGCTGACCATTCCGACCTTTGGCCGCTGTAGTCGCTGTGGCGGCCGGCGTGTCGCCTGCGCGGGCTGCGGAACTGCCGCCGACGCGGCGGTCACTACAGAAGAGGTTTTCGCCGGTCTCACTGAGCTGTTATCCGCAAATCGGTGTCGCCGTTGGAGACGATTTTGCCGTTCTTGCGAATCTGGACGGCTTCGCGATCGAGCACGCGCACGCTGAAGCGATGACCGCGGAATTCGACCGTTCCGTCAGACGGCGAAACCCACCGCTCAAGCGCCGGCTTGGTTGGATCGTCGTCGATCGTTACCTGCATGTAGGTCCTTTTTAGGGGCGTAATGTCGATGCGATTCGGGCCATTGGCATCAATCGCTTCGTTTGCGGCCTGCGCGGCGGCGACTTCATCGGGCCGCACCGGTACCGCCCGGCGAACTTCCGGCTCAACTGCTCGCGGAGCCGGCAAGAGCGGCGTTTCGACCGCAATAGCGGTGGGTATGGGCGTTGTCGCCGGGACCGCAATGGTCGGCGTGCTTTTCGCTGGTGGAGCAGTCGCCGCCACGCGAGCGGGCGATTCAACCGGTAGCGCCCGCGGCGCAACAATCGTGGTCACTGTTGCGCTCGGAGCAGCGCTCGCGGCTGCTTCGGTCGGATGGGGCGCGATTTGATTTAGCTTCGAGATAAAGCGCAGAAACGAGAACCCGGCGACCAGAATCGCAATCCCAATCAGGAAAGGGACCAACGAAGGCCGAGCATTTTCGGTTCGGCGTGGCGACCGGTGTCCGCGCGGTGCCTTGGGCGCCGGCGCGTCTTGCAAATAGGAATAGCCATCGACCGTAAAAGGGCCGGAGGTCTCAAAAGCATCGAGGTAGGGCGAAACGTCGACTTCAGACTGGGAAAGTTCGAAAAGTCATCCGCTTCGATCTCGGCCAGGCGCGATTGTCTAATTCTCGTTAGCCTCGCCGCTTCCTCAAGCGAGAGATTGCGCGCCTTGCGCGCTTCCTGAAATTTTCTGCCTAGTCCTTCGATGGACATGTTGTCTCTTGCCGATTAGACCGCGGCGTCGAGATCGACCAGAATCTCGCGCGGCTTCGCGCCTTCGCCGGGGCCTAAAATACCGCGCTGCTCGAGAATATCAACGATGCGCGCAGCCCTGGTATACCCAAGTCGAAGCCGGCGCTGCAACAGGGAAGTCGAGGCCTTCTTTTCCTGACGAATGATCTCCAGACATTTCTCCACCAGTTCTTCGTCCTCCTCGGACACGTCTTCAGCCGGAATGGTGCCCGACTGCAATTTTTCTTGCATCGCGCTGTCGAATCCCGGTGCGGCCTGTTTAGAAACGAAGTCGACCAGCTCTCGAATCTCATCATCGGTCACCAAAACGCCTTGGGCGCGGATTAATCGCGAGGTGCTCGGCGGCAGATACAGCATGTCGCCC
>Ga0209805_1000711_pt1 | contig 20544 bp, 19 predicted proteins | sample GraSoiAngelo_148_FD_185905 | JGI IMG/M metagenome (GOLD analysis project Ga0209805, IMG submission 185905) | Grasslands soil microbial communities from the Angelo Coastal Reserve, California, USA - 14_1009_09_20cm (SPAdes) (version 2) | ecosystem: Environmental > Terrestrial > Soil > Grasslands ...
TGAGTGGCGCAGCACGATCGCGGAGATTCTTGACGTTAGCTATGGCACGGCCACGAAACGGTTGACGAACCAAGAGGAGTTCTCCCTCGAAGAACTCTTCAAGATCGCTCGCTACTTCAGTACGACGGTCTCCGCGATGTTGCAGGCAACCTATCCCGAGGAGAGGCTGTCGTCAGGCGAGAAGCAAAACCACGCTCAGCTTCAGATCGGCGAGCATGCCATCGCTTGTGACGTGATGATCCGACCTGGCGCCCAACGCGCCGGCAATGTGCTGGTCGCCTATCAAGCCGGCGACGAGGCGTGGCGCGTTTGTCATGCATCCGAGGCGCCGCCGAGTGTCAGCCTCTACAGCGTGCGGCAGATCACGCTCACTGGTCCAAGGATTGCTGTTGTTGACGACGAAGCGCCAACCACCCTGGTTCGCTTTCTTGCCAGAGTGGGGTTCGAAGCCACGCATTTCAGCGAGCCCGGGCCGGTCCTTGAGCTCCTTGAGTCATCCAGCCGGCCGGACGCGTATATCCTCGATTGGACACTTGGAGGCGGCGAAACGTCTTCTGACCTGATCGAGGCGATACGTCGCAAGGACCCGACGTGTCCTATCGTGTTGCTCACAGGGACAATTCAATCACAGCGTCGCAACGAGAGTGACATCGCTCGTTTAGTAGGCCAGTACCACGTAGAACTGTACGAAAAGCCTACGAGATACCTGATCCTCGCTGAGAAGCTCCAGCTCATGTTGGGTCGTCAACCTCATCTCCCTGGCTAGCCGGCGCACATGGGACAGTGACGCTCACCGTCGTGCCAGTTCCTGGGCTCGAGTCGATGTTGAACGTTCCTCCCAGTTCGGCGAGGTGCGACTGGACGATCGCTAACCCCATGCCCAACCCTTGTGGGTCGATTTGATCGCTGCCAGGGCCGCGTACGAACGGTTCCAACACCCGCTGCGTGACGCTCGCAGACATGCCAACGCCCGTGTCGGCTATGACCACATGCAGAAGCGATTTTTTGCCTGATCTGCGCATCGTCGCAGTGATGTCGACCCGGCCGCGGTGCGTGTACTTGACGGCATTCAGCGCAAGGTTTGAAAGTATCTGGCGCACGCGCGCTTCGTCGATCGAGATGTGAGATTCGTCGATGTTCAGCTCAGTCGAAAACGACAAGCCTTTGGTCTGGGCGCCCTTTTCCGCAGCGGACAAAGATCGTTGGAGAAAGTCGGCCACATCCACCTGCGTGAGGCGAACGCCGGGTGACCGATCGGCCCGCACGAATTCAACCAGGTCCGCAGCAATTTCGCTCATCTGATCTGCAGCGTCTCGTAGTTCTGGAAGGCACTGCGTAATTTCCGATGGGGCCTGTTCAAGGAGGTCCACGCATCCAATGATGGTCTGCAGTGGTGTACGCAACTCGTGGCTGGCCGTGGCCATAAACAGTTTTCGGGCGAGAACGCTCCGCCGCTTCTCGGTCAATGCGTCAGCCTTTGCTTCCCGCACCTGCGCCTCGCGTAGCAAGTCGCGCTCTCGTTCCACGGCCTTGTATTCAGTGATGTCCGTTGCGCTCAGTTCGATCGCCGCGCTTCCGTCCAAAGGGTCCGCGACCGGTCGACAATCAATTGCAAAGGTGCGTGTGCCGCGCCGCGTATGCATCTCGAAGTCGCCGGCGAAGGATCGACCAGCTCGCGCTGCTTCCAGGAGTTGTTCCGGCACATGCTTGTCAACAAACATCATCTCCAGAGGGGACTCGTTCTCGTTCGGCTGAAGCCCGTTCCATGCCTCTGCGGCTGCGGGATTTCGAAAGCGGGTTTCCCCGTCGATGGAGTAGAAGGCGATCAACAGAGGCGTGTATTGCAATACACGCACGCCCCGCAACTCGGCATCGGGAAGCGCGCGAAGGTTGTTGGCACAGAACAATAGGCCGTCCGTGGATCCGTCCTCTGCAATTACCACGTTGCTTTGCAGCACCACTTGCTTCGGCAGTCCTAGCGGGTAAAGGGTCCACTGCTCTTCAAGGAACTGCCCGCCAAGAGCTGCTTCGTGGACCATGTTGAGCCGGGCAATTGCCACGTCCGTCACGTCACTGAAGTCCCGTGACGAGAGCTCGTCCATTGAGCCCGCATTCCAGAAGCAGCGAGCGGCCGCGTTGGCCCACGTGATCTTCAGCCTCCGTTTGTCAAAGACCCAGACAGGGATGGCCAACCATTCGTAGGAAGTCAGTGTCTTGTGGCAGATCAAGCGCTTCGCCTCAGAAAAATGAGGTCATCCATACGGACGGCATAGGTTGTTACGTCTGAATGGCTGCGTATCACAGTAAACTGAAGTGATGTTGCCAAAGTTCGCACAAAAACATGAGGCTCGACTGCTGCAGAGGCTTCAAAGGAAGTGCGATCGTACTTGCCTACGCGGGCCACGCGTCGACGGCCGACGTGGGCGTCAAGGGCGACTTCGCAACGCGTGCCCTTTAAGGGGACCCAGTCGTCGTGGGTCTGAACTTGGGCGCTCACTTCGGGAGCTAAGAATGAAAGTGTCCTGCTCATGCTTCTTACCAACGTAGAACCCGAGTCTGGTCCCATACCTTCAACGGCTTCGCGACAGCAGACGACGGATGTGGTCGACGCGATCGGCACGTCATACTGTGTCGAGCGATGCCCGATTGCGGCCCTCCGCCAAGACCTCGCGCGCGCCGAGGCGGCCCATCGCATGATGCAGGCAGCCGATATTTGTCTACGGACTGGAGACGATCAAGCGCTGCAGGCGCTTGGTTTCTCGGTTGCCCACATCGCTGACCTTCGGGGTCGACCGATAGGTGCCACTGCGGGGTACCCCGCCTACGCGTTACGCAATGTCAGGAAAACCGTGCGGTGGCTCCGCGAGCGCCTCATCGCGCTCCAGTCAAGCAGCAGCGTCACCGGCGGCTGAACAAGTGGCGAACCCTTGCGTTCGCCCTTTTTTCGGCCACAATTACGCAATTACATACTTATGTATACCAACCTGAGAGGACTCGCATGAAATACGCGATCGTGAACACCAAAGGGGGCGTCGGCAAGACAACCAAGGCCTGCCATCTGGCGACCCACCTGGCCATCGCGGCACCGACGCTCTTGATCGACGGTGATCCCCAAGAAAGCGCTGCGACCTGGGCCGCCTGGCGTCGCGAGAACCCGCAGCTTTCTTCTCGGGCTTCGCCGACGACGATTTGCTTGCGAGGCAAGGCGATCTTGGACGAAGGCAAGATTCTGTCGCAGAAGTTCCACGATACCGTCGTGGACGCTGGTGGGCGTGACGCACCTGGTCTGCGCAACGCCATGCTGCTGGCCGAGTTGGCCATCGTTCCCGTTGGTGCCTCGCACCTCGATGCGGCGGCAATGACTGACTTGCTGGAGGTGGTCGACATCGCTCGCGAATTCAACCCTCAGCTGAGGGTCAAGGTCCTTTTGACGCGCCTCGATCCGAGGACCAGGGATGCAGCCAAGATGCTGGAGTTCCTGGAGGAAAACAAGCTAGAGGTGCTCGAGTCTCGGGTATGCGAACGTGTGGTATTTCGTCGCACGATTGGGGAAGGAAGCACCGTCGAGGAGCTCGGCAAGGATCCAAACGCGATAGCGGAAATGGCGGCCTTTTACGCGGAGGTCTCTGAATGAAAAGCAAGCCCTCCCTGGAAGAGTTCCGCAGCGGCGGCAGCGAGGTTGCCCCGCCTAAACCGGCCCCCGCGCCGGCCCAAGCTACGCCGCCGGCGCCGCCTCCCCCTCCCCCAGCTCCGGCAACCGTGGTTTCGCAAAGCGAGCACGACGCCAGGGCACGCGAGAACAAAACCATCCGCCTACGCAAGGCCTTCGAGAGCCGACTGAAAAGCGAGGCGTACCACCGAAGCATGTCCGAAGGCCGTCGAGTCACCGAGTCGGACATCATCGACGAGGCCCTGGAACTCTACTTTCGTGGCCGGTGAACCGTACGTTGGTATGGGATTAATTGATTACGTAAATACGCAATCAATTCAATAAGTCATTACGACAATATTTAATTCTGTTGTGGCGGATTGGCGTTCTGTAATGGCATTTTCAAAAATGCTTGCTACAAAACCCAAATTCGTTGCACACTTTCGTCCGTGAGGGCATATGCCATGCTTGAGATGACGAGTGAAGTCGCGCCCCGGCTGTTCAAAGAGTTAGTGGCGGCGGGAAGCGTTTCCAGTGCGGTAGTCAAAAGCTACGACAAAGGTTTGCTAATCGTGCTGCGAATTGGTCTGACGGAACGCGTTGTAGGTGCTGCTCGGGGCGGCCCGAGATACTTTCAGAGCATCGACGCTGCGGCGTCAATGCTTCAGCAGGCGGGTATTCGAACGTTTGCCGTCGACACGACGAACTGGACGCCCAAGACGCTGAAAACGAGGGAAGCGATCTCAGTTCAAAGGAGCATCTGAGCGAGGTAGCGAAGAGAGACGACCAGAAGTGCAAAAGCCCGCTTGGCGGCGGGCTTTGCACACGAACTGAACACCGGGCGGGGAGCCCGGCTCGTAGCACACGGTCTTGATTTGGCGATCAGTCTGTGTGACGAATGGGAAGGTCGAAGCCCCATTCTACGAGTCATTGCCCCCGCGCGCAAGCGTGCGTGCGCCCCCTGATCGGGCGTGCGGAAAGGGGACATGGGGCGAACATCGTCGCTGGAGGCCGCGCGCGCCAGCAACAGCGAGGGGTACTTCCAGCCGGGCACAGCGCTACACCGGCTGGTGCTCGAGGCGCCGTACCTAGCGCGTTGCTCCGACAACAAAACGGCCGCCCGCGTGCGACCGATCGAATACGCGATCCGCTACCCGTACATCCAGGCGAACCGGCCTGGCCGGGTGAGCTGGCTGATATTCGATCTCGACCACCCGGAGCGTGAACGCGCCGACCCATGGTGTTGGTCGGACGCCGGTCTTCCGCCGCCGAACCTGATCGTCACGAATCGCGAGTCGGGGCGGGCGCACCTGTACTACGCGGTGGCACCCGTGTGCACCACGGAGAAGGCTCGCGCCAAGCCCATCGCGTACATGCGCGCGGTCTATGAGGCGATGGCCGCTCGACTGGACGCCGACTCGGCCTATCGGCAAGGCTCGATCGCGAAGACGCCTGGGCATCCCTGGTGGCTGACGACGGAGCTACACCCGCACGAGTACTCATTGGGCGAGCTGGCCGAGTACGTGGACCTGGCCGAGCCGTCGCCATGGGCCAAGGGTCCTCGCCTTGAGGAGGCGGCCGGCTCGCGGCATTGCACCCTGTTTGAGCTCGCGCGCTACTACGCCTACTCGATCGTCAACCGGGAGCGCGAAAAGGGCACCTACGAAGGCTTTCTGAGGCTCGTAGAGGCGTTCTGCCTCAATCACAACCAGCGCGTCAGCAACCTGGCCGCCAAGCCGGCAGAGCTGCTGTCATGGGCGCAGATCCAAGCCACGGCCAAGTCGATCGGACGCTGGACCTGGGAGCACTACCGCGGCAATCGCGATGGGGTGCACCGGGGAGCCATGGCGTTGGACGAGGCGTTGCCCCTGGCCGAGCGCCAGCGCCTGGCAGCGCAGCGCACGCACGAGCTGCGCCACAAGGCCACCGAGTCGCGGATTCGCTCGGCGTGCCGGCAACTGCAAGCCGCTGGTGAGGCCTTGGCGCAGGCGGCGATCGCGCGCCTGGCCGGGGTGACGCGGCAGACCGTCGCCACGTATCGACACGTGCTCGATGAGGCGATCAAGCCGGCGGCCGTCGCCATCCTGAGGCCAACCTCGCATGGCGTCGACCATGTTAAGTATGGTGTACATCAGATATCTGCCGGCTCGGAGCCTTCAGGGGATTTGAACGGAGCGGGGGCGCTTGGGGGCAGGTCTCCGGGCCTTTTCCCTGAGCCTTCGTCCTAGGACTGCCCGGTGCCGCTTGGTGTTGAGTAGCCCTGCGATGGGAACATCGCGAGTAGCCCGCAAGGGACCTCGTGGTCAACGCGAATGCGTTGTCCATCAGGTCTCTTGCCAGGGGGTCCGGGGGGCTGGCCCCCCGGCTGGCCTCGTCAAGCCGGTTTCCGGCGCGATCGAGGGGACCGCAGCGTTGATGCGTGGAGAGGATGCAGGCTATGGCACGAACGTTTGATGCGGAGTTGTTGGCGTGGTTGCGTGAGGTGCCGCTGCAGCTCGCTTTGGAGCGGCTTGGGCTGCACGTGGCCGTCGATCGCGACTACGTGCCGATGAAGGACGCGCGGACGCAGCGCTGGATCGTCTCGGTGCCGGCGGGCGAGCTAGAGCTGCTGATCACCGATCCCAAGTGGTATGACACGCGAGCAGGAAAGGGCGGTGGCGGCGCGATCGACTTGCTGATGCACCTTGAGGGGCTGGATTTCGTCGCGGCGGTGAAGCGGCTTTCGGTCGCCATAGGTCGACGGCGCCCACAGTAGCGTTCGCACGAATGCCCGCATGCGCGGTGCCGGCGGTAACTGGATGGGCATACAGTACAGCGCATGCGCGTGTCGGTTGTTTTCCTGCTCGACGAGAACGAGCGCCGCCGCAGTGCGGACAAGTGTTCCTCGCAGATGCCTCTGCTGGGGTGGCTCGATGTCGACCGGGCGCACGAGCGTTGGGGGAAGCGGGCGTTGGGTGCCTGTCTGTGGTCGCAGCCTGGCCGAGGCTCGCTGCTTGCCGAGCTGCACCAGGTTGAGCTCGGGCCCGTCGTGGACCGCATGGAGCTAAGCGGTGTGGAAGAGATCTTCGGCAGGAGAGGGCGCGACCGCCGGCTGCGCCGCCAGGCTTGGTCTGTGTCGCTGCTGGACCGGCCGTTGTCGCTACTGATGCTGCGCGAGTGTGGCCAGCGCCTCGAGCTGCATGAGGGCGCAGTGGAACGGGGGACCGCCGGCGCCTTCAGCGTCGATGCTGCACACGCCCGGTGGGGCCGTGGGGCAATGCGGGCCCTGTTCTACGATCCCGTGCGCGCGACGGCAATCGCGACGTTGGACAACGCGCGGTTACGCCGCATCGCGAGTCGCGGTATGGTGCTGCAAGGCGTGGAGGAGTGCTGGAGCCATCGCCAACGCGAACGAACGCTGTACCGCCAGGCGTGGTGGCTCGTACCGTCCGCGCCACCGCAACCTGCCGGACCGAGTCAATTGGACGTCGACGAGGAGCACGACCAGATCGCGTTCACTGGAGTCGAATGAGCGACCCGCGTCGTCTGCAACTGATAAAGGCGCGCGGCTACACTGCACGTCGCGTCGCTCGGCCCATTCCTCCCTCCCTCTCGGCCGCGACGCCTTGAGGTCCGCTTGCGCAGCTACCGCGCTGCCGGCGGGCTTCCTTTCTTTGTGGCCGCCCTTGATCGAAGAGCCTCTGTCAATGCCTGACCCTGCCGAGCCACTGCGCAGCGTTGATGTCCGGCACAGCGCAATCCATGGCCATGGCGTCTTCGCCACGCAGGCCATCGAGCCCGGCAGCGTGATCGGCCGGTATGCGGGACGCCGACACGGTCCCGGCCAGGTCCACGAGCATGACTGGGATCACGATGTCACGCATGTCTTCGGCTTGTCCGACGGCTCGGTGATCGACGGTGCCGACGGCGGCAATGCCACGCGGTACATCAACCACTCTTGCGCGCCGAACTGCGTCGCCTACGAGATCGAAGACGCCGCCGGCGAGCTGCAGATCGAGATCGAAGCCTTGCGCCGCATTCCCCGCGGTGCCGAACTCTTTCTCGACTACGGCCTGGATGTGGGGGATGCCGATCCTCTCGAGTATCCGTGCCGCTGCGGCGTGCGGCGCTGTCGTGGCACGCTGGCCTCGGTCTAGGGCGCCTTAGCCGCTCGTAGCGGCCCCACTACATGGCGGCCTGGCGGCCGAACCCGCCTGCCCCTGCCTCATCCCTGTGGCTGTACGATCGCCACGGGCGCCCGGAGTAAGTCTGTGTCGAACGGTCGCACCCAACTTGCAAAGAGGAGGAAACGCCATGGCCACCGCCACTCGCAAGAAAGAGGTCGTTCCTGTCCCCACGAAGAAGGAAGTGAAGGACGCCGCGAAGCAGCTTCGCAAGGGCCACTCATCCGGAGGCAGGGTGCTGAACGAGCAGAAGAAGGCCAAGGGCAAGTAGTCACCTAGCCGCCATGGAACAGGTCCGACATCGAGTTGACGAATTAGACCGTCCGCGTCTTGCGGCGTAGCGGTTGGTCGAGCATCGGCAACCCCGCGCTGCCGATGGCGTTGCGAGGTTCGTAACGATGACGTTCAAGGGAGGGGGGTGTACGGTTGGGTCGAGGCCGCGGCGTCCTTCTCGATCGGCTGCTCGCTGAGACTGATCATGCGTCGCAGGCACTGGCGCACCTGGTCGACGCCCTCGGGAGCAGACAGGGCATGCAACGGTGCGACGCCTCCCAGGTCCTCGCGCGGCTCGTGCATCCAGCGCTCCAACGGCCCGACCAGCGTGCCGTCAACTTCAGGGCCAAGCGGTGCACCGAGCTCGAGGAGGAGTCGCCGGATCGTGGCAAGCGCAAGCAAGTCATTCATTTGTGCGGCTCACCGGTAGGCCGCTCACACTGTAGCCGCAGCGGGGTCCTTTTGATTCGCATGCGGTGAGCTGGCACTCCCCCCTTTAGCGGTCCTGATGGCGGCAGTACGCGGCGTGGCGGGCCGCCCACAGCGCGACGATCGCGTCGAGGCGGTCGGCGAAGCAGCCGAGCGTGCGGCTGTCGCTGCCGGTCTGCTCGTCGTACACGGCGTCGATCGATGCGCGCCACCGCCCGAGCACATCGCGCTCGAAGCTGCCGATGCACTCGTAGCCCCCGGGCGTGGTCACCCCGACATAGCAGCGCCGCTGCAGGAAGCCGGCGGCCGCCGCAGAGCTGTCGTTGCAGTTGAGTTCGACGTAGAAGTCACCGTCGTCAAGGATCGTGGCGCTCGGTTCCGTGCAGGTGGCCATCGTGGTTTCCTTTCGTGGATCTGTGGGGGGTGTGGCCGGGGCGACGGTTCAGTCCTTGATGCCGCTGAGCAGCAATCGGGCGCCAGGCGTGTGCTTGGCCGCGAGCAGCTTGCGCCCGCCGATGGCCACCGTGGCCACCGCATCCAACACTTCGCCCATCAGATCGAGGTCACCCGCCCGGAAGTCCAGTAACGCGCCACCCGTGCGACCGGCGATCTCGCGGAAGACCGCCAAGGTGTCCTCGTTCGCGTCGTCCGCGAGGATCACGACCTTGATGCCCCGCAGCTTGCAGCGGTCGGCCATCGCCAAGGCAAGCTCGGCGCTTTCCTCGAACGCGTCCCCGATGTAGGTCATGACTCGCACGCCGCCGGCGTCGAGCGTGCGCTGCATCAGCTCGCACAGCTGCGTCTCTCCCGCCTGGCACCGCACAGTGGCCGCCTTGGCGCGGAACTGGTCGACGTCGGCCGAGAAGGGGTGATGCATCTTCAAAGCGCGGGGTTCGCCGAATCCGGCGTTTTCAGAGGCGTCAACATTTGCCGATGGCCCAACGCGTCCCCGGAGGGGTTGTCCCGCCCGCCGGACGGAGTACATGGCACACGCCACGGGGGTGATGCGGGCTTGAATCATCGACGCCAATGCCCGGGTCCAATGTCGTTGGCTTGGCTTCTATGAATGCCGCGATCAATGCGCATGAATCGAATGCGTTCATGCCATCCTCCGCCATGCCTTAGCATGCTCTGGTCGCGACGTGATCCCGTCCCGTTACCGATCGACTTCCAGGAGGGGAAGATGGGCTTACTCGACGTTCTCGGCCTGGCCGCGAGGGGCACTTCCGGGACGAAAGCTGGCGATCCGCCCGCGACGGACATGATCGCCATCTGGAACGCCGCCAAGCACCGCGTCGCCGCGCAGCTCCAAGCGCTCCAGGGCGCGTGCGCGGAATGCGACAACGAAGCCCTACAGGCTGTCGCCGATGCCGACCTGCTGGGGGATATCGATGACCCGTCACTAGATCTGGAATTGGCGATCATGAGCGGCACCGACGTCGCTCAAGCCCTCGCCGCGATGCGGGGGGCGATCAAGGACGACGGTGAAATCGAGGCGCTCGACGCAAATCCGATGGGTGTACCCGTGACCATCGCCAAGACCTTGCTCGGCGCGCTGGACAAGATCGCGTCGATGTCGGGCGGCACTTAAGCAGGAACGAAATACGATGCCGCTGCCAGGTTGCGAAGGAATTCTGGGCGTGGGCGATGTGCCACCCGAGTGGGTCGTTCTCTATCGCGAAGACATCCTGGAACAGAGCACGCACTTGTACGACGTCGACATTGGGCGCTACCTTGACGCCAATGCGAACGGCTGGCGGTTGGTGGCGACGCTCCGCAGTGCCGGGAACCACTGGTCTGTCGACCTGGCGCGAGCCCGGGGAGGGGCGCTGGTGGTCACGACAGTCGCGGACGGCAATTGCGGCGCGTATGCCGCTCATGCAGTCATCAATCGCGCCCATATCCTCGCCAACACAGGCTTGGCCCTCAATTACGCTGGGGGCGATCCCGCGGTCGTCCGCAACGCGGTCCAGGCATTGCTGACCGACGCCGCCATCAGGGCCCGCATCCTGGGCGAGGTTCACAGGGCGCCGAACGTATTTGAAGCGGGCTTTGGTCCCGCGCTGATAGCCGCGGTCCAAAAGCTCGATCCAGGCTACAAGACGAACGCGGTCGACGTCGGCGCCGCGTTGATGGATTGGACGCCTGACACCGCTCCTAGGACGGTTAACGGTCCTTTCGGCCTGCAGTTTGATGCCCGGCACAACCAGGGCGCGCCCTATCTGAGCGGGGGGCCATCACCGTCGCAGATGGTGGCTAATCCCAAGAAGAAGGAGAGCTATGCGGCCTGGGTCAGAGTGATCAAGGCGTGCGATGTCGCCGAGAAGGACCTGGCCAGATACCTGCGCATGGAAGATATGGACGAACTTTCCCCCCTGGCACTTTTGCTCAAGACACAAGAGCAGCGACTCGCCGTCTCCATGCTGTGGGCGACCGTCAATCTGGCGGAGGAGTGGCGCAAGGCTGGGGCCAAGAAGGTATTCCGCGCGCTGATGCGCGCCGTCGAAAAAGGGCAAACCGACCTCGGGACCGCGGTTCTGAACGGCTTCCGTTTCAAGAAGTCGGCGGATCAAGGGCGCACACAGATCGGGCTGGTTCAGGACATTCTCGCGGGTGACGGTCCACCGTCGAAGGCTTCCGTCGATGATGCGAACCGCAGACCTCGGCGGGGCGAGCCGAAACTCAGTGAGGAGCAGAAGCGGAAACGGGGAGCGATCCGGAGGAAAGCGGACGACGTCCAAATCAAATGGGCCGGCACGATTGTCGCCAACATATCCGATGGCGAGAGCGACCTGAGTTCCGACGATGAAGATGAGGAAAACAGGCGCCTCACGTCAAAAAAACGGAAGTTCTCCAAGAAGCACGAGGAGGACGAGCAATAGGCTGGCGTCGTATTCGGATCCCTTTGATTGTCGTGCGTGGGCGGCATCGACCCGAGGTTTCATGCGGGATTGCGCGGGGCACCGTCCGCGTTGTTGCCGATGACCTTGTGACGTAGCTCCAGGCAGATATGCCGGTTCTGCACGAAAACCGAGATCACCCCGGGTGTGCCGGGGCGGCGGTTCAGTCCTTGATGCCACTGAGCAGCAATCGGGCGCCAGGTGTGTGCTTGGCCGCGAGCAGCTTGCGCCCGCCAATGGCCAGCGTGGCTACCGCGTCCAGGACCTCGCCCATCAGCTCGAGCTCGCCCGCGCGGAAGTCCAGTAACGCACCGCCCGTGCGGCTGGCGATCTCGCGGAAGACTGCCAAGGTGTCCTCGTTCGCGTCGTCGGCGAGGATCACGACCTTGATGCCCCGCAGCTTGAAGCGGTCCGCCATCGCCAAGGCGAGCTCGGCGCTTTCCTCGAACGCGTCCCCGATGTAGGACATGACTCGCACGCCGCCGGCGTCGAGCGTGCGCTGCATCAGCTCGCATAGCTGTGTCTCTCCCGCTTGGCACCGCACAGTGGCCGCCTTGGCGCGGAACTGGTCGACGTCGGCCGAGAACTCGGTGAACGTGTGGACGCAGTTGCCGCCGTGGACCGCGAGCGCCACGTCGAGGGCGCCGGGAATCGCGTCGAACATGCGATCGGTGATGCGCCTGGCCGAGTCCCACGCGGGCTCGCGGCTCGCCGTCGCGTCGACGCCGAACACCAGGCGAGGCCGGCGCTCGGCCAGCGGTGCGGCGCGACTGCCGGCCAACGGCTTCGCAGGCCGAGCCGCGCGGATCTTGTCGAGCATTGCCGATCGCGCCACGACGGCGCCGCTGCTCTTCTTCGTGATGTTGCTCATTGCTTGCTCCCGTTCAGTTCTTCCTTGATGCGGCGATATGCGTTGGCTGCCACCTGCGCGAACCAGGGCGGGCACGCCCCCTTGTCCGGGTGCATCGCCTGCATGGCGCGGCGGTAGGCCTTAGTGATGTCCTCGAAGTCCATGCCGCGCGCCACGCCCAGGATGGCGTAGGGGTCGTCTGCGGTCGACGTGCCCCCTTGTGCTTCGCCGGCGGACTCCCGCCACTCCGGCGCGGCCGCGTCGAGGAACGCCTCGAGGAGGTCGGCGTCGAGCTGCGCGCCGCCCTGGATCAGCGTGTCCAGCAGCGCCACCAGCTTGAGGACCGTGAGCGTGCTCAGGTCCGTGTGCGCGGCGATTCCGTTGACGGGCGTGAGCGTCTTGGCGTTGACGACTCCGTCGACGACAGTCACCGAGATGAAGTCGCCAGCCTCGGTATCGCCGGCGCCGGCCTTGCGCGGGCGGCCGGGAGGGCGCTTGATGCTCAGATCCGGATCGACGCCGAGCAGTACGCAGGCCTCGCGCAGGATGTCGGTCTCGATCTGATCCGAAATGCTCCCTGCAGGGCGCAGCGCGGCCACGGCGGGGCTTTCCAGTAGCTTGCCGCCTGGCGCAGCCTTGATCGCCTCATAGAGCGCCCGGGAACGGGCCAGGTCTGCCGCCCAGGCGGCCACGGCCTTGCTGCTGATCATGTCATGGGCGGTGCGCACGTTGCCCAGCGCGCCGACCGCCAGGCGATAGGCGTACGCGCCGATGCTCACCGACGAGACCTTCTCGACGAGCACGAAGTCGCCATCACTGCCGGTGACCTTGCCGCCGCTCACGAGCGCGGGCTTGAACGGGTGCTCGTTCGCAGCGCGCTTCTTCCGATCGCGCTCGAGGAAGTCGCGCTCGCTGCGCAACGACCACTGCACGGGCTGCTCCTGGTCGACCTTGCGCACGATGACATCCAGGATCGTCGGGCCCAGCAGGCGGTTGCCATCCTTGACCGGGACATCGATGTCGCCGACGCGGCCGCGCCAAAGCAGGTCTTCGCGAACGAACTTGATCACCGCGCGTTCGTTTTTCTCGCCATCGGCATAGCGCACGTGCTGGGCCATCTTGCGGGGGTGGGCGGGAGCCGCACAGAGAAACGGATAAACAATTATCCATTGCCATGCGCCCACCCGCAAGCCCCGCCCCACCTCGCGGGGGAAGGGGCCCATCGTTCATAATCATATTTCTTGCGTACCGTAAACGTACCGTATAAGATAACCGTATCGTAATCATATCAAGGTGTCGATTATGGCTCGGGTCGCAGTGACATACGAACAGGTGGCGGCGGTGGCGAACGCGCTGTACGCCCAGGGGATCAAGGACCCCGGCGGGAAGGCGATCCGGGAGGAACTGGCCAAACGTGCAGGGCCGGGTGGCACCACGGGGTCACCGAACACGATCCAGCGCCACCTCAACACCTGGCGCGTCAAGGATCGCCCGATGGATGCGGCCGACGTGCCGCAGCTACCGGCTCAGCTCGCCGGCGACATCGGCCGTGCGCTCAATGCGGCGGCGTCGGGCGCGCGCGAGCAGGTCGAGGAACGCCTGGCGCAGGTGCAAGCCGAGTTCGACGACTTGGTCGCCGTGGGGGAGGCTTCAGAGGGGCGTATCGAGGAGTTGCTGCAGGAGCTGTCCGCGCGCACTTCGGAGCGCGACTCGATGGCTGGCCAACTGGCGGAGCGCACGACCGAGGTCGCGGAGCTGAAGGCCTCGCTGGCGACCGCCAACGACAAGGTGGCCACCATGGAGCGCGAGCTTCATGCCGCTCAGGCGGAGGCCCAGGCGGCAAACGGTCGGGTCGACGAGATCCGCCAGGCGACCGACCGCCAGCTGACCAAGATGCAAGCGGAGCTCGACCAGGCACGCGCCGGCCAGGTCGACGCCGAGCATAGGGTCGTTGAGGCCGACAAGCGCGCGGTGGCGAGTGAGGCACACCTCGACGGCGAGCGCTCGGCCAAGGCCGCGCTCGAGACGCAAGTCGGCGACCTGCAGGGCGCGGTGAAGCGGCTCGGGGGCGACGCGGCGCGTGCGGCTGCTGCCGAGGCCTCGGCGACGGGTCTGCGGGACCAGGTGGCGCTTCTGAACGAAACGGTGGCGATGTTGCGCCAGATGGTGCGGGCGACTGAGAGCGTGGTGCCCTCGGCGCCTGCCGCCCGTGAATCGCCGAAAAGCAGTAAACGGTAGCGCAGCGGCGTTCTTGCCTTCTTGCCTACGCGACGGTCCTGTGCAAGTCCGAGCGCAGCGGGCTTGTCGAAAGAAGTGTTGCTTGATGGGGCAGCGGCGCGTACCTCGCGAAGTAGCGCGACCCCGCGGCGTTACTTCGTTACTTCGTCAGACCGGTCCGGGCCAAATGCGCAGCGCAGCCTTCAAAAGCACTTCACCCCGAACCTCAATGGCTGCCTCGTCCCAAGCTGCAAGCTGCATCAGTCCACGGTTCAACTGCAGATTCGAATGCTCGAACAGCGCCTTGCGCTTCGCCTCGAACGCGTGGTTCAGGAGCGCGCGATTCACGCCGTAGTGAACTAGCGTTAGGTTGCCCATACGCGGGACCGCATCCTGGCGCTTCAGGATCGATTGCGCCTTGGCGTCCACGCCTTCGGTCAGGTACCGCATAGGCGCAGCGGCCAGTGCCTCGTCGCTGGAAATCTTGGCTCCATCGGCCAGCGGCCAGTAGGTATACCAGGACTGCGGCAGGATGTGGTCGATGTCCAGAGAGTCCAGCGCCAGAGGAATCGGCTCTTCGGTCTTCTCGGTCCGGATCTCGGTCTCGAGGCGATGGAACACTGTGCGCAGCTTCGGCGCATCGAGGCGACCGGGGTACACAGCGCCATCAAGCCACTGCCGTCGAAACTCTTCATCGCCCGGCCAGCGGGAAGCCTCACCGGTCAAGGCAGTGAGCGCCTTTCGGAACGAAGCCGCGTTGAGGTCAGCCTCAATCAGCCGCCGCAGCTGTTGGGCAAACACCTTGTTGTAGTTCTTGCGCGACAGGCCGCAAACCGCGCGGCGGACCAGGTATGACTCGATGCAGCGGTAGATCTCTTCCTGCTCAGCCTGCGGCAAAGCCGACGCGGCTACCCGCAAGGCCAGCGCGTGGGTAGGTGACGCATCCCAGACAGCCACGCTGCGGCCGAAAGCGGCGATCGGTGCGTTGCCCGTGCCGGTCACCAGCGCCTTGTAGTGCTCGCCATATCGATTGAGCATCGCCAGTTGTGCACTGGCGTCGTGCAGACCGGTTGTGCCATCAACGAACCGGCGATAGCCGGCGTAGAGGCGGCCGACGTCAATCTCGTCACCAGTCTGGGCCTGCACTGCCGTTTGAACAAACCACTCCAGGCGGGGTCGGTTGAGGCGCCCTCGGGATTGGGCCTCCGACCATAGCGGGGCCTCAAACTGGCTCCAAAGGTTGTTGTAGAGGTCGTCTGCGTCCGTACCAGCCCGCATGAAAATGAAGTTGCGGATCAGGTCTGTCGCGTGCAGTTCCGCGCCGTGCCCGTTCAGCGTCTCGAAGATCACCTGGGCGTCGTCCTCATCGCCCAGCGAAATGCAGACGATGGACAGGTCTGTGAGCACGGCCGAAGCCAGGGCCATAGAACGCGTGGCGGCATCGCCCTCCGTGCTGTCGCTCACCCACTCGACCATCTGGTCATGAAAGAAGACGATGGCCTCCAGGGCCGGCGGGTGCATCACACCGATCTTGCGTAGGCTGCCGGCCTGAGTGAAGCTGGCCGGAAAGCGCTGACGAAGGTCATCCAGCGAACCCGCAGTCATCGCCTGCTCATACTGCTTTCGGTCGCGGAACGTGGGCCACAACTTGAAGCGTTCGACAGCAACGTCCTCCATCGTCTCAGGGTTGGCGTTGCTCAGGCATGCCTCGAACAACGGCAGCAGCTTCTCATTCTTGGCGTAGCGCAGCGCGTGAATCAGCGCCATCAGCACGTACTGCAGTGTGGTCAGGCGCTGTTGGCCGTCGATGATGTGGTGCCGCTCAACGCCGAGCAAACCGACCTTCTTCTGCGGTTCCAGTACCACCGCGCCCATGAAGTGCGGGAAGGCCTTGCCGCCCTGCAGGCGCGTGTCAGCCTTGTCGCGAATGTCCTCCCATAGCCGTCCCCATTGGTCATCACGGTTCCACACGTATGGACGCTGATAGAAGGGCACGCGGTACTGCCGGCGGTCCTGAAAGATTTGCTGGATGGTGAAGGTTCTTGAATCCATCGTCGATGCCCCTCCCTGGGCTGTCGTTATGTTTACCGCCGCTGACGGTCCACCCGTCGGCGGGTCGCCGCGCCTCAGCCCTCGATCTGTGCCCGCTCAACCAGCCCGGCCACGTCCTTGAACTTGTCATAGATCACCCGCTTCTCGCCCACAGCTAGGGCCTTGAAGTGCGCCCGTCCGCACTCGATCTTGGCGCCCTCGGCGTTGCGCAGGTCGCTCGCGAACAGGCTGCTCTTGGTCTCCACGACGAAGTACAGGCGATCTCCGTCAGGCGTGGCGACAAGCACAGCCCAGTCGGGGTTGTAGCTGCCCAGGGGGGTGGGAACTTTGAACCAGCTAGGCAGCTTGGCGAAGACCTTGATCGCATTGTTCTTCGACAGCTCGTCCGCGAAGTCACGCTCGGTGTCAGAGTCGTAGACCACGTGCTGGTACACCGACCGCTCTGCGTCGAGCAGCATGTTCTTGAGGTAGCCCGTTAGCTCTTCCGTCTCGAACAGCTCCTGTGCGTAGTACTGGTCGTCGCCCAACAGCTGGTATCGGATGCCGTCGACCAACACGGCGCGCTTGCACCGATTGATGGCGTCCGCCACCGTCTCGATGAACTGCTGCGGGTTTCGCTTGAAGTCATTCAAGCGCTGGCTATCGACCAAGAGTCGGCCGATGCTCCGGCGGGTCAGCTGGGTTCGGTTCTGCAGCTCCGTCAGGATGTCCGGAAGCTCAATGTCGCCCTCATTGAGGACAACCACTTCCGAACCCTGGCGCTCCACGGCCGTAACGCCGGCCTCGCCGATCTCCATGCCCGCCTTGCGCCACTGCAGTCGCGTCTTGCTGATGGGCGGCGCCTGGATCACGGCAGTGATGCAATCTCGGATCAGCCTGTCGTTGTCGAACTGAACACGGTACGTCGTTTTGTACTTGATGCGGTCCCACAGCTCCTTGAACTCGGGGCTGTCCAGCACCGCACGGCGCACCGGCACTGCCCGGCGTTCGTCGGCGTTCTTGATCTCCAACTTGCCGGCCACCTTGCGCAGCAGCTCCAGCACCTGCTGACGCTGCGCTTCCATCTCGGGTGGCAAGGTCAGTGTGTTGTCGTTGATGGCCTTGCGCAGGCTGTCTTGGACCTTGCCCTTGGCGTCGATGAGGTTCTGCGCGCGCAGGTGTTCAGCCAGCAGCTTCGACGCACCAAAGCCCAGCGGCTGCTGCGTGCCGTCGGGCTTCTGCACCGCGACTCCGGCAAACAAATGGTCAGAGACCACGCCGAACTGGAAGCCGTCTTGCTCGATCTCCTTCTGCAGACTGTCGGCGAACTGCTGGTAGCTCTCGTTGGCAATCACCGTCAGCGTGTTCACCTCAAAACCGCGCAGTCGCTGGCCTTCCTGGTTCACACACAGGCGCAGCCCTCGGCCGATGGTCTGCCGGCGCCAGCGCTCGGTCTCGCGGGCGCTGAAGTTGCAAATCTGGAATACGTTGGGGTTGTCCCAACCTTCCTTCAGCGCCGAGTGGCTGAAGATGAACTTCAGCGGGGAAGAGAAGCTGAGCAGCTTCTCTTTCTCGCGCATGATCAGGTTGTAGGTGTCGTCGTCAGCGGCGGTGCTCCCGCTGGTGTCCTTGGCCATCTCGACCACCTTGCCGCCGACCTTCTTCTTGTCGATGGAGAAGTAGCCGTTGTGCACCTCGTGCACGGCAGCGCTCAGATCCACCTCGTTGAACAGGCTGCGGTAGTCGGGGTGCTTCGCCCAGCGCTTGTACTCTTCCTCGAAGACCGTGGCGTAGACGCCCTTCTGCGGATTGCCGTCCACGTCGTAAACGCGGTACTTGTCCACCGCGTCGATGAAGAACAGACTCAGCACCTTGATGCCCAACGGGTGAAGGCGCTTCTCCTTGTCCAAGTGCTCTTTGATCGTACGGCGGATCATCTCGCGCTGGATGGCCAGCGGTTCTACGCCGCCCCAGCTTTCGTCCACGCGCAGATACTGCTGGCCGCCTGGCACGTGCAACTCCAGCAAGGCATCCTGCTGCAGGCTCCTGGTCGCCGCGCGGATGGTGCCGATGCGCAAGTTGGAGTAGATCTCGCGGCCCGTGGTCTGCTCCAGGTCGTCGCCGTCCTGCACCACAACGTCCTTGCGCTGAACGCCGCCAGCACGGCTCAACACGTCAATTTCCACCGTCGCCGTGATAACGCCTCGTTTGTTGCTCACGGACTGCAGCTTCACGTAGGGCTTGTTGAAGCCTTGCTCCAACGTGGCCGACGCCACCTCGATCTGCTTGACCAGCTTCTGTTCGTAGGCGTCCACCGCGTCCAGGCGGTAGACCATGTTGTGCTTGTCAACGTGGGTGGCAGAGTAGCGCAGCGTGCACATCGCGTGCATGCGCGTCATGGCCTTCTTACCCCGGCCGTCGATGCCGCCGTCCACGCTTTGTGGCTCGTCCACGATCACGATAGGCCGCGTGGCGCGTACCAGATCGATGGGTTTCTCGCCGCCCGTCTTCTCGCTGGCGCGGTACATCACGTTCTTGCTCTTTTCGCGCCGCTGCGCCTCGTCAGCCTCTTCGGCCGCTGCGTCTTGCTCGTCGCCGAACTTGTTGATCGCACCGACCGTAATCACCATGATCTGCATGTTCGGGCTGGTGGCGAAGTTGCGCACCTGGCCGAGCTTGACCGAGTCGTACTGGAAAAACTCGTAGCCCTTGGCGCTGGGGTACAGCGCCTCGAAGTGCTCGCGGGTGATCTGCAGCGTCTTGTTGACGCCCTCCTTGATCGCTACCGAAGGCACCACGATCACAAACTTGGTGAAGCCGTAACTGCGATTGAGCTCGAAGGCCGTTTTCAGATAGACATAGGTCTTGCCTGTGCCGGTCTCCATTTCTACTGTGAAGTCGGGCGACAGCTTGGTGGTGGGCGGTAGGCCATTGCGCAGCTGTACCGCGCGCAAGTTGTCTTCGATCTCGCTGTCCAGCAGCGTCAGGCGGTTGCCAATGCCCCCCTGCTCGGTGGCCAGCATGCCCTCCAGCGCACCTTGTGCAACGGCGTCCGGGGCGTCGCGGTGTGCGGCGCGTACCGTCACTGTGAACTCAGTGCGGCAAATCTCCTGGCCGTGAAACAAGTCGCACACCGCCTTGATGGCGGCCGATTGGTACGGCAGGTCGGCTTCGAAGTGAAGTTTCATGGGTGCGCTCTCGTCAGAGACTGCGTACTTTGGCGATGCCGTGCTGTTCGAGGATGGCGGCCAGGTTTGTCTTGGCCACGTCGTTCTCGAAGGCGCTGTCGCGGAAGACGCAGGTAACCTCACCCGCGACTAGCTGGGCCTTGTGCCATTGCACGATGCCGAGCGCGAGTGGCTCGGCATCGGCCATGCTGATGTGGGCATCTAGGCAGGCCAGCAACACGCCGCCGCCGATGCTGTTGACGGTCTTGCCCGCGATGCCCGTCGCCTCGATGGGCACGCACAGATCCAGGCCGAGCTTCAGCAGCAGCTCGTAGAGCACATCGTCGTCGCTCCGACCGGCGTCCACATGCTCGAGATGGTCGAACAGCGATTGCGCCATGTCGTCGCGCTGCGGCGCCCATGCCTTGATGTTGGAGGTGTCTAGGCGGAAGTTTCGGAAGCCCGCGTCGCCGTGCCAATCGGGTTTGCCCGCTTTGATAGCGGCTCCGGCCTTTCTGAGACGCGCCTTTGTGAGCTCGGCAATGTTCAGTGGCCTTCCCGCGTCTTGACAGTACTTGGCCGCTACCTTTTGCTGCTTGTCGGCCAGATCCAGCGGCTCAGGCAACTGCACCAGTACGTACCTGCGCTTCCCATTGTCTTCGCTGTTCAGGCGCACAACCGCTTCACCGGTCGTGCCGCTTCCCGCAAAGAAATCGAGGACCACCGCCTCAGGGTCGTCGGACGTCGTGTACCGGATCAGCCGCGCGATCTCATCCAGATCCTTGGGGTTGTTAAACACCTTCTTCCCAATGAGCGCGCGCAGATACTTCACAGACACCTGTGACTGCTTATAGAAGTAGCTTCC
>Ga0209805_1000714_pt1 | contig 20415 bp, 18 predicted proteins | sample GraSoiAngelo_148_FD_185905 | JGI IMG/M metagenome (GOLD analysis project Ga0209805, IMG submission 185905) | Grasslands soil microbial communities from the Angelo Coastal Reserve, California, USA - 14_1009_09_20cm (SPAdes) (version 2) | ecosystem: Environmental > Terrestrial > Soil > Grasslands ...
TGGCCCTCATCATCATGGCGTTCGTCGCGCTGGAGCAAGGCCGCCATGTCGAGGCGGGCATCGCCGTCGCCACGGGCGCCCTGATGAAGGTCTATCCGTTGGCCGCGCTCACCTTCGGCCTGTTCCATGGCCGCAAGGGGCGGCTCGCCGGAGCCTTCGCGGCGGCGCTGGCGGCACTGGTCGCGCTGCCGCTCCTGGTGACCTCGCCGGCGGAGCTGCTCGCGCAGTGGCGATCCTGGGGTCGCGTGCTGGAGCGCGACGCTCTGGAGCAAGGGTACAGTGTGATGCACTTGGTGGACGTGTGGACGGGCGTCGTGTGGCCCAACTGGCCGCAGCAGCTCGCCGGCGCCGCACTGCTGCTCCTGCCGCTCGCGCTACGTCGCCACCAGTGGGGCGACTCCCACTTCCGACGGCTGTTTCTGTGCTCCGTCCTCCTGTACGTGCTCATCTTCAATCACGAGGCCGAGCCCCCGTCCTTCGTCGTCGGCTTCACGGGTATCGCGATCTGGTATGCGATGTCGCGCCATAGCGCGGTGCGGAACGCGCTCATGGGATTCGCATTCGTCGGCGTTCCGCTGCTGCACTCGGAGCTCGTGCCGTGGTCCATCCGGCAGCATGCGCTCGCCCCCGAGGTGATGATTTACCCCTGCGTGGTGCTGTGGCTCGTGCTGCAGGTCGAGCTGTTCGTATGGCGGGGCGGGCCTCCGCTCCCCCCTCCCCCTCCCCCTCGGCCTCCCGCCTCACCGCCCGGTGGCGGGTGACGGCAGCCGCAGCTCCACCGCGCGCGCCCGCACCGTCTGTGCACCCGCCGACTTGAGCGCCCCGTTCACCGCCGGCAGGTCGCTCTTCAACGCGTCCGCGAGCGCTAGGAGCTGCTTCTGGATCTGCGGCGCAAACAGCCGGAACACGTCGTACATCTGCGCCGTGGGCCGCGCGTCCGTGGTGCTCGCCGCGAAGATCAGCGAGCTGAGGCGCTCGGTCGGGCCCGGCGGATAGACCAACCCGTCTTCGTCCGCCTGGCCGCGCACCTGATACAACCCGTCTTCGATGGCGTTGAGTCTCTGGGTGAACGCCTTCGCCGCCTCGGCGGCACCGGGGGCCGCTCCCGTGGCATCATTGAGCTGCGCGCGCACGTTGCGGATCGTGATGATCGCGTTGGTCACGGCGTTCACGGTATCGCGCAGTTGCTTCAAGAACGCGAACTGCGCCTGCAGATCGGCCGGCGTGACCTTGGACCGGGGATCGAGCTTGAGCGCGAAGCTCTGCGTGGCGGATCTCGCCCCCACGGTGAGCCGCACCTGATAGCGGCCGGGGAGCGCCATCGGCCCGTCGGTGGCGACGCCGTTGATCCCCCAGAAGCTCCGGGCCGGCGGATATCTCATGTTCCAGGCGAACATGTTGAGGCCCTGCTTGTTGAGCGCGCGCGGCTCGGCGGGCGGCCGGTGCGGCCACGGCTTGTCTTCGTCCTTCAAGGTGTCCGCGAACAGCGTGCCCAGGATGCTGTCGACTTTGGTGGAATCGGTGATGCCGGCCTGCTTCAAGCTGTCGGTGCGGGACTTCTTCAACGCGTCCACCTTGAGACTGTCCGCCGCGGTGATCGAGTCCTGCCGGCTCGAGAAGCTGCGGATCACGCGGCCGCGGCCATCGAGGATGTCGAGCGTGACGCGCCGGTCTTTGTCCTTGAGCCAATAGTAGATCATGGCGCCGGCGGGGGGGTTCTTGCCGACGGGGTGGGCTTCGTTCGCGGGAAACTGGAATCCGCCCGACCAGTCCACGCGATACGCGTCGCTCGGCTTGAAGAGATGCACGGCCTCGCGCGGCGTGGCCCTCACGAGCTGGCGCAGCGGCGCGATGTCGTCGAGAATCCAGAACGAGCGGCCGTGGGTCGCCGCGACCAGGTCACCCTCCTTGATCGCGAGATCGTGCACCGGGACGATGGGCAGGTTGCGCCGCAGCGTCTGCCAGCTGGCGCCGTCGTCGAACGACACCCATACGCCCCGCTCCGTCCCCGCGAACAACAGCCCGCGCCGCACCGGATCCTCGCGCACCACGCGCACGAATTCGGTGGCGGGCAGGCCCTTCACGATCTTGGTCCAGCTGCGCCCGTAGTCCGTCGTCTTCCAGATGTAGGGCGCCATATCCTCGAGCTGGTAGCGATTGGCCGCCACGTACGCCGTGCCCGGGGCGTAGTGCGACGCCTCGATCATCGACACACGCGTGAAGTCGCCGAACGCCTTCGGCGTCACGTCGGTCCACTTCTTTCCGGCGTCGCGCGTCAGCTGGATCAGGCCGTCGTCCGAGCCGGTCCAGATCAGTCCCTTCACGCGCGGCGACTCGGCGATCGCAAAGATGGTCCCGTAGTACTCGGCCGTGGTCTGGTCCAGCGTGATCGGACCCCCCGAAGGACCGAGCGTCGCGGGATCGTGGCGCGTGAGATCGGGTGACACCACCGTCCAGCTCTGCCCCTCGTTGGTCGTCTTGAAGAGCACGTTGCCGCCGTGATAGAGCACGCGGGGGTCGTGCGGCGAGACCAAGAGCGGCGCGGTCCACTGGAAGCGGTACTTCCCTTCCGCCGCCGCGTGACCGTCGGGGCTGTCCGGCCACGGGCTGATGAGGCGGAAGCTGTTGGTCTTGTGGTCCACCCGGCCCAGGAATCCCGAGTTGTCCCCGCCGTAGGTGATGTCGGGGTTATCGGGCCGGGCCTGGATATAGCCCGACTCGCCGGACACGTCGTACCACTGGCCCCGGTCGATCCCGCCCGGCCAGCGGCTGGGTCCGCACACGCCGGAGTTGTCCTGCTGCGCGCCGCACACGCGATACGGAAAGTGGTTCGTGGTCTCGACGTGATAGAACTGCGCCGTCGCCACGTCCTGGTCGGTCCAGGTCTTGCCGCCGTTGAACGAGACGTTGGGCCCGCCGTCGTTCGATTCGATCATACGATTGGCATCGTTGGACGCGATCCACAGGTCGTGATTGTCGCCATGCGGATCGATCACGTGGCGGAACGTGACTCCGCCGTCCGTCGACTTGAACAGGTTGACCTCCGGCGCCCACACGGTGTTCGAATCCTTCGGGTCGGCGAAGATCTTCGAGTAGTACCAGGCGCGCTCCCGCAGCTTGTGGTCGGAGTTCAGGTACTTCCAGGTGGACCCGCTGTCGTCCGAGCGGTACACGCCCCCCGAGTCCGCCTCGATCAGCGCCCACACGCGCGCCGGCTTGGCAGGCGAAACCGCGATCCCGATGTTCCCCCACAGACCGGTCGGGAGCCCGGGATTCTTGGTGAGCTCGGTCCAGTGCTCGCCTGCGTCGGTCGACTTGAACAGCCCGCTCCCCACGCCACCCGACACGAGCGTCCAGGGCCGCCGTTGAGCTTGCCACAGCCCGGCGTACACCACGTTCGGGTTCGCGGGGTCGAGGATCAGGTCCGCGGCGCCCGTCGAGTCGTTCCGGAACAGGACCTTGTTCCAGCTCTTGCCACCGTCGCTGGTCTTGTAGACGCCGCGCTCGGGATTGGGCCCGAAGGCGTGTCCCTGGGCAGCGACGTACACGATGTCGGGATTGGTGGGATGCACCCGCACGCGCGCTATCTGCTGCGTCTCGGCGAGACCGAGCGAGGTCCATGTCTTGCCGCCGTCGGTCGTCTTCCAGACGCCGTCGCCGTGGGACACGTTGCCGCGGATCGGGAACTCGCCGGTGCCGACGTACACGATGTCGGGATTGGACTCGGAGACACCGATTGCGCCGATAGTACCGCCGAAATACTTGTCGGTCACGGGCTGCCAGGTGTTGCCGCCGTCGGTGCTCTTGAAGACGCCGCCGCCCGTGGTGCCGAACCAGTACTCATTGGGGCGCGCCGCCGAGCCCGCGACGGCGACGCTGCGGCCGCCGCGGAAGATGCCGATCTCGCGCCAGCTGAGCCCGGCGAAGACGGTCGAGTCATAGGCTTGGGCCGGCGCGGAGCGGGCTGGGAAGAGCAGCAGGATGACGGCGGCGAAGCACAGCGAGCGAACGGACACGGGGTCGGCCTCCTGAGAGTGGCGAGCAGAGCCACCACGTAAGCACGGAGAGGCCGAACCCCGCAAGGGTGCCGCTACGGCTTTGTCATCATCATCCCCGGCATGTCGAGCGGCTTCTCGGTGATGGACGACTTGGCGTCCGCGCCATGGGCTGCGAGCGCCATGTCGCCCTGCTTGCCGTGCGTCTTGACGAGTCCGAACGGGACATCGCGCGAGCCCCACACCTCGGCGCCGTCGTCGGTCGCGACGTGCAACGCGCGGAACGTGCCCGCGGGCACCGTGACCGACTCCCAGCCGACCACGTGCGCGCCGCTGCAGCGGGCCGCCCAGTCGAACGCCGACGTGTTCTGGCCCGCCTGTTTCCCCATCAAGGTGGCCATGGGCCCGGGGATTTTCATGGCGGGCTGCCCGCCCATCTTGACGACCAACCCGCGCGGCGCCGCCACTCCCGCCGCGAGGCTGGGGTTCAGGATCTGCACCACCCCCGAGTGGCCGGGGTCCTTCCCGATGAAGCTCACCTCGAACCAATAGAGCGTCGTGTCCCCCGCTTGCTCCGAGCCAACCACGGCCAGGCGCACCTTGCCCGCTTCGGAGCCGCCGTTCGTCGCGTCGAACGACGCCCACTGGCCGGGCTTCGCGTTGCCGACCACCTTGCACACGTCCGCCAGGTCGGTCGCGGTCTGGGCGCCGAGCACGGGCGCCGTGAGGAATCCGATCGCGAGTGCGACGATCGGGCTGCGTGGCCTGGACATAGCGAGCTCTCCTTGCGCTGAATGGACAGACGTGAAACATAGCGCGACGGCGCCGGCCGGGTTTGCTTTCTCGCGTGACCCGGATCGCGCTCGCGACCTACGCCAAGCTCCCGACGCTGAACGACGACGACCGGCTGCTCGTGCCCGCCCTGGCCGCGCTCGGCGTCACGGCTGTCCCGGCCGTGTGGGACTCGACGGGCGTGTGCTGGGACGAGTTCCACGGCGTGCTGATACGCTCTTGCTGGGATTACCACCTCCGCCTGCCCGAGTTCCTCGGCTGGATCGCCCGGCGCGAGCGAGCCGGCAGCGTCGTGTGGAATCGGGCGGACCTGTTGCGCTGGAACTGCCATAAGGGCTACCTGCGGGACCTGGCGGCGCGGGACGTGGCCACCGTGCCGACGCGCTGGCTCGCGCGGGGGGAGGAGATCGACCTGCGCGCCCTGCTCGCCGACGCGGCATGGCAGGATGCCGTGGTCAAGCCCGCGGTCTCCGCGAGCGCGTCCGGGACGTGGCGCACCTCGATCCAGACCGCGACCACGGATCGAGCACGGCTCGACGAGCTGCTACGCGCCGGGGACGTGATGGTGCAGCCATTGCTGCGCGAAGTGGGCGACGCCGGCGAGTGGTCGTTGCTGTTTCTCGGCGGCCGGTTCAGCCATGCCGTGCTGAAGCGACCGGCGTCGGGGGACTACCGCGTGCAGTGGGAGTTCGGCGGGTCGGCCGTGTCCGCGGCGCCGCCGCGACGACTGCTCGACGATGCCGAGCGAGTGATCGCGGCCGCGCCGGGCGATCCCGTGTATGCGCGGGTGGACGGCGTGGAGCGCGAGGGCCGGCTCGTGCTCATGGAGCTCGAGCTGATCGAGCCACACCTGTTCTTGGGCTGGGACGCCGAAGCCGCGGACCGGCTGGCGCGCGCCATTCGAGAGGACATCTCATGACCACCGCGCGCTCCCGCTTCATCGCCGCCGCGTTCGACCACGGCCAGGTGCCCACCATCGCCTGCTTCAATAAGGCCACCACGGCCCTGGGCGTGGACTTCGACGGCCTCATCGCCGCGCTCCAGAAGTTCGTGGACCAGTATTTCGTCCCGGTGTGGGGCACACCGGCGCGTCTCGTCAAGACGACCGGATTCCGGAAGGGCGCCTGGGCGCTCGCGTTTCTCGACCGCGCGGACGTGGCGAACGCGCTCGGCTATCACGACCTCACGCCCGACGGCCTGCCGCTCTCGAAGGTGTTCGTCCAGACCACCCTCGACGTGAAACAGAAGGTGAGCGTGACCGCGTGTCACGAGCTGGCCGAGATGCTGGTCGACCCCGCGATCAATCTGGCGGCCGTGGGCCCCGGAACCGTGTTTTACGCTTACGAGACCGCCGACGCCGTGGAAGAGGTCGAGTTCATCATCGACGGCATCGCGATGAGCGATTTCGTGTATCCGGCGTGGTTCGAGGCGTTCCGCAAACCCGGGTCGGCGCAGTTCGACTACGCGAAGAAGGTCAAGCGCCCGTTCCAGATCCTGGCCGGGGGCTACATGAGCGTCTTCAAGAACGGCAAATGGACGCAAGTATTCGGCTCGCGCGCCAAGGCGCGCCGCTTTCGGCAGGAAGATCGCCGCGGCCACCGCAGCACGTACCGAGGGCGGACTCACCGGATGCGCCGCTCGCGGTCGGGGCGGTGATCAGTCAGGACGCTAGGGCTGCGGTGTCGTGGTCGACGCGCCCCTGTCACAGGCGGGCGCGGCTTCGCGTGTGGCGGGCGGCAGCGGCGTCGAGCCGATGAACACGGCGCACCGTTCCGTCGTGTTCGGATTCGTCATCGACGCCGTCCACCCGTCGCCCGTCAGTGTGATCGCCGGCGCTTGATTGCCGGTCGAGAAGTGGTAGTCCGGGCCCAGGTCGGTCGTGTACTTGGAGTGGTCGACGAGATAGTTCTCTTCGGCCGTCACGAGATTGCGCAGATCCGACTTCATGGCCGCGACCAGGGCCCGCTCTTTGGTGTTGATGAGCTTGGGCACGGCGATCGTGGCGACGAGACCGATAATCGCCACTACGATGAGCAGCTCGATGAGCGTGAAGCCGGTGCGTCTCATACCTGTCAAATGATGGCCGATGCGGTGGAGGGTCGCAAGGTGCGTGCCGCCGGCCGGGGGGGTCATTTCCGTTGCGGCCCCTCGGTAGCTAAGTTCAGCCACGACGGGCCGGCGACCGTGGCGGAACTGGTAGACGCGCAGGACTTAGGATCCTGTGGGGCAACCCGTGGGGGTTCGAGTCCCTCCGGTCGCATCGGCTCCCGAAAACAGTGCGCCGCCGCCAGGCGTGCGGTCCTGGACGGCGGACGCAAAGCGGCGATGACCCGACGGCCGGCCATGCGCCAACCAGAATCATGGCAGGCCGTACCAAACTGCACAAGATGCACACTTGGGAGAAGCGCGTGATTCAGCGTCGCGCCGTGCCGCGCCGGGCGCCCGCTTCCCTCCCCGCGGCGGGCACTCGGACGATGGCCCAGCCCAGGCCGGCGATGCGCAGGATGACGTCGCTCAAGCGCGCGAAATCCACCGGCTTGGTCAGGAACCCGTCGGCGGCGAGCGTCGCGAGCTGCTCATGCTCGGCGTCGGACCCGGTGAGCACCACGACCGGCAGCTCGTGCCAGCGCGGCTCTTCCCGGATGCGCAGCAGCACGTCGCGGCCGTCCAGGTGGGGGAGCTTGAGATCGAGCAGCACGAGGTCGGGCCGCGGCACGCCTTGATGCGGCCCGTCGCGCCGGAGAAATGCGAGGGCTTCGACGCCGTCCGCCACCACCCAGAGACGGTTCTGTACTTTGGCGCGTCCCAGCCCGCGCCGCGTCAACTCGACATCGGCGGGGTCGTCTTCGACGAGCAGGATGTTGATCGGGGTCGGGCCGCGCACCATGGCGCTCAACTTAGGTGCGCGGCCCGCGCCAGCTCAAGGGGCGCCGCCGACCCTGCCCGCGGGCTTCCCCTGCGGCTCGGCGCGACTACCCGTCGCGACTTGCGGCACGCCCTGCATCGCTTCTTCCACCAGTCGCCACAGCGAGTCGAGCGACAGCGGTTTGAGAAGGAAGCGTTCGGATTGCAGAAACAGATCCATGCTGCGCGGGTCCGGCAGCGGCTCCGACGCGATCAGCACGAAGCGGCCTCGCAGCTCCGGTCGCACAATGACTGTCTGACGCCACAACCACAGGCCGCCGTGCTCGGGCATGTTCAAATCGGTGACGACGACGTCGAACGACTGTCGGCGCAGCAACGCAAGCGCTTCCGCGGCGTCCGGCGCCGTGGTCACGGCGCAGCCGCGGCGCGCCAGCGAGCGCGCGATCGCCTCGCGCATCGCGGGGTTGTCGTCCACCATCAACACGGACCACTTCTTCATCGGGGCTGTCATGTCGGTGTCCGGTGGCCACCTCACCACATGAACCGTAGTTCCGCCGCCGCGCCCGGGACAAGTGTTGCAGCATCGCAGCGTGCGGCATCCCTTGTGCCACGGGGACAGACGCCTCGGCGACACAGCGGGCCGTGCGCCGGCCGCTCGCGTGGAACGGTGATTGCCATCACGCCAACGCGCTGTAACCGCGTCCGAACGGGGTTGACGCCGCATGAGGGCGGGGTCCAACGTAGGGCGGCCAGCGGCGGAGCTGCGGATTTCAATGGACCAGTCTGTTCCTGTTCAGGAGTTGCAGCTCGCGTGGGCGCGCCTGCGGGTGGAGGCCGACGTGGGCCTGCGCCGGGGCGCCTGGTATCGCGTCACGCGCTTCACGCCGTCGGAAGTCTTTCTCGACGTCCAGCGTTTCCCCATCGCAGTGCCGCGGCGCTTCCTCGAGGTCGTGCTCGGCCGACCGCTGCGCTGGTCCGTCGTGCCCGGCCCGCGCGATCCGACCAAGCTGCCGCCCACGCTGGGCGCCCCGTACGCCGTCTGCCCCGTGTGCCGGACACGCACCCCGCTCGAGGGACGGCCCGGCAAGATGGCGTGCCCCCAGTGTCAGGGGGTATTCGCCGTCGCGTGGGAGGAGCGCTACCTGTCGAAAGGGGAGACGAAGGGCGAGTAGCTCGACCGGCCGCCCCTACAGAGAGAGTTTCGTGAGGGTGTCGGCAATCAGCTCGCCCTCGTCCAGCGTCAGCGCGTCCCACACGCCGACGCGTCCGTCCGCCCGCAGCACTTCGTAGAGCGCCCGACCGGTCGGACGACCGTCCGCGGCCGCCCAGCGCGCGCGGGCGATCCAGAACCCGGACGTCCCGTCGGCGAGATCGTGGTAGCACCGAGCGATCCGGCTGGCCACCTCGCGCGCGGCCAGGTGCGTGGGGAGCAGATGCTGCCGCTCCGCGAGGGCCGCTTCGACCTGTTCCAACACTTTTTCCGCCCGCGCGGTGGTCATGGCGAGTCGCCGATCGATCGAGGGTACGGACGAGGATGCCGGCGGCGGCGCCCCGGTAACGCCTGTGACGCGGCCTTGACACTCCCGTGCAACTGCACAAATTGCACAGGGCAGCGATCAACCCAGGGTTACCGGTATTTCGAAGAAGCGGCTGCTCCTCGCCTCGCAACGCATCGAAGTTGGCGCCCTGCTGCACGGCACCACGTTGAACGCGCGTGCGTTCCGCTGGGGCGTCGCGGACAGCGAAACGACGACCGGCGCCCAGGTCACCCGGCTCGAGTACGCCAGCGGCCGCACCCCCGCGTACTTCCAATTCGACCGCTACCTGCACAAGCACTACGCCCTCTACTCCTGGGGCGACGGCAACGAGCTCGAGGAGCACTTCGCCGGCACGTGGCCGCATCAGGTGTTGCACGTCGCCCGCTGGATCGCGCGCCTCGAGCACCAGGCCCGTACCCGGGAGCAGCTCGTCCCCTAGCCGTCCGGCCCGCCGGCCTCGAGGGTGGCGGGTGGCGTGCGCGTCGCGCAGTTTTCCCGCTCCCCCAGCGTACGCCGAGGTCCGCTTGATGCGCCGCTCGCTCCCCGTCGCCGCCGTGGTGCTCGTCGCCACCCTGCGCGTCGCCGCCGCCCAGGAAACCCCCACCGAGAGGAGCGCCGCGGCCGATGTCGTGCGCCGCATGAACACCCTGGAGCGCTCGCTCGCGCTGCCGCCGCTCGTGGCGCGGCTCACCGGCGCACGCGATCCGCGTCGGGACGCCGTGCTGGCCCGCGCCAGGGAGCTGATGGACAAGGAGCTCCTCGTCATGGCCGACGACATCACTCGCCATCCCGAGACGGGCTACAAGGAAGAGCGCTCGGTGAAGATTCTCACCGACTATCTCCAGGCGCACGACTTCGACGTGACGACCGGAGTGGCGGGCCTGAAGACCGCCTTCGTCGCGCGCTACAAGAAGGGGACCCCGGGCCCGAATCTCGGCGTCATTCTCGAATACGACGCCTTGCGCGGCACGACGCGCGACTTCCACGGCGACCAGCACAGCGCCCAGGGTCCCGTCGGCATGGCCGCGGGGCTCGCGGTGGCGGAGTTCCTGACGGCGTCGAAGACGCCGGGCACGGTCACCCTGTACGGCACGCCCGCCGAGGAAATCGGCTCGCCCGAGGCGAAGACCACGATGTACCAGGCCGGCGTGTTCAAGGGCGCGGACGTGCTGGTCCGCTCGCATTCGTCCACCGCGACGCAGGCGCCGGGGCCGGGGTTCGGGAGCTGCTGCATGAACATCGACGTGGTGCGCTACATCTTTTCGGGCGCGCCGGCGCATCAGCTGCAGGCGTGGGACGGGCGCGATGCGCTCACCGGCGTGATCGCGCTGTTCAATCACATCGACGCCATCCGGAGGACCCTGCGACCGGAGACGCGGATTCAGGGCATCATCACCGAAGGCGGCAAGGCGCCGAACGTGGTGCCCGATCGCGCAGTCGCCGAGTTCTGGCTGCGCTACCCGGACCAGGTCTATCTCGCACAGGTGCTCGAGCGCGTGAACGACGCGGCCCGCGCCGCCGCCCTCGCCACCGGCACCAAGGTGCGCATCGAGGCCGACTCCGAATCGCGCGACGGCATCTCGGTCGCGGCCCTGAACGACGTCGCCTTCACCTACCTGAAGAAGCTCGGCGCGACCAAGGTCGAGGACGAGCCGGGACGCCCCCTCCCCTATGAAGAAACCGGGACGGTCGCGACGCAGATTCCGGGCGTCGGCGTGACCGCCCACAGCTCGAACGGCGGGTACCACACCTTCGAGATGGAAGCCGACGCCCTGGGTCCGGTGGGGCATCACGGCTTCGTGCTGGACGCCCAGGCGATGGCCGCGGTCCTGTACCACTTCGCCACCGACACCCCGTATCGGACCACGGTGCAGCGGGAGTTCGAGGGCCTCAAGGCGCTGTACGACGAGTACCTCGCGGCACTGCGGAGCGCGTACCCCCTCCCGACGGTACCCGAGCCGGGCGGGAACTGATCCCATGCGCCGCCCCTCCCGCGCGGCCTCGGTCGCCCTGCTGCTGTGCGCGCCCGGGCTCGCGGCGCAGCAGCGCGCCATCACCGACAGCGACCTGTTCGCGTTCCGCTGGGTGGCGAGCCCGCAGATCGCGCCCGACGGGCGCCAGGCCGCCTACCTGCTGGTCACGGTGAACGCCAAGCACGACGGGTACGACACGAGCCTGTGGCTCGTCGCGACCGACGGCGCCTCGCCGCCCCGCCGCATCACGAGCGGCCCGCACGACGCCGCCCCGCGCTGGTCGCCCGACGGCTCGACGCTCGCCTTCCTGCGTCCCAAGGACGGCCACACGCAGCTCTACCTCCTGTCCCTGACCGGCGGCGAAGCGCAGCAGCTCACCGAGCTGCCGAAGGGTGCGGGGCCGGCGGCCTGGTCGCCCGACGGCAAGACCATCGCGTTCAGCAGCACGACCGCGCCGGAAGACCTCGCCAAGCCGGACAAGCCGGACAAGAAGGACGAGCCCAAGAGCGACGTCCGGGTCATCACGCAGGCCGAGTACCGCGCCGACGACGAGGGGTATGTCGACCCCGGCGAGCACAGCCATCTCTGGACCGTGTCGGCCGTCATGCCCGGCGACCAGCCGGCGAAGGCGCGCCAGGTGACGTCGGGGGCGTTCGACGAGAACGCCCCGCAGTGGAGCCGCGACGGCGCGCGTATCTATCTCGTCTCGGACCGCGTGCCCGAGTCGTACTACTACCCGCCCGACAACAACGTCTATTCGGTGCCGGCGGGCGGCGGGGCGCTCGACACGGTGGTGGACATCGACGGTCCCGTCTTCGGCCCGGCTCTCGCGCCCGACGGCAAGGCGGTCGCGTTCCGCGGCTGGGTCAATCCACGAGCGACGCGGTCGTACAATCAATCCGACCTGTTCGTGTGGCGCGACCGTCAGGTAAAAAACCTCACCGCCGATTACGATTTCGACATGGGCGGCGCCGTGCTGGGCGACCAGGCGCCGCCGCGCGGCGGCGAGGGGTCGAGCCCGAACATCTGGACGGCGGACGGCCGCGCCGTGATCGTGGCCACCACCGAGCACGGGCGGTCGAACCTGGTGCGGTTCGACGCGCAGACCGGCGCGCGGGAGCCGTTGACCACCGGGGATCACGCGGTTCTGGCCTACACCGCCACGCCCGACGCGCGCACCTTCGCCCTCACGATCGGCGACCCGACGCACCTCCCGGACGTCTACGTCCTGGACGCCTCGACCAAGCGATTGCGGCAACTGACGCACGCGAACGATTCTCTGTTCTCGAAGCTCCAGGTCGTGACGCCCGAGGACTTCTGGTACACGAGCTTCGACGGCCGGAAGATCGAGACGTGGATCATGAAGCCGGTGGGCTTCACAATCGGCAAGAAGTACCCGCTGATCCTCAACATCCACGGCGGGCCGCACACGGCGTACGGATACACCTTCTTTCACGAGATGCAGTGGATGGCCGCTAGGGGATACGTGGTGCTCTATCCCAACCCGCGGGGCAGCACCACGTACGGGCAGGAGTTCGGCAACATCATCCAGTACAAGTATCCCGGCGACGACCATCGCGACTTGATGATCGCGGTGGATTCCCTGATTCGTCGCGGGTACGTGGATTCGACCAAGCTGGGCGTCACCGGTGGATCGGGCGGTGGCCTGCTCACGGACTGGGCGGTGGGGCACACGCACCGGTTCGCCGCCGCCGTGTCGCAGCGCGACGTGGCCGACTGGCTGGGGTTCTGGTATACGGCCGACTTCACACTCTTCCGGCCGTCGTGGTTCCGCTCGACGCCGTTCCGCGATCCCCAGGAGTTCCTCGCCCGCTCGCCCGTGCGCTACGTGGACAGCGTCACGACGCCGATCATGTTCATCCTGGGCGAGGAGGATCTGCGCGCGCCGCCCAATCAGGGCGGCGAGGCGATGTTCCGCGCGCTCAAGTACCTGCGCAAGACGACCGTGATGGTCCGCTTTCCGGGCGAGTCGCACGAGCTGTCGCGCTCCGGCAAGCCGCTGCACCGCGTGGAGCGCCTGCAACACATCGTGAACTGGTTCGACAAGTATCTCCAGGGGAAACCGATCACGCTGTACGACGTGCGATGACCGCATCGCTCCACACGCTGCTCGACGTCGCGCTGCGGACGTCGATCGTGTACCTGTTCCTGCTCGTCGGGCTGCGGCTCACCGGCACTCGCCAGCTCGGCCAGATGTCAACGTTCGACCTGGTGCTGCTGCTCATCATCGCCAACGCCGTCCAGAACGCGATGGTGGGTCCGGACACGAGTCTCGCGGGCGGGCTCGTCGCCGCGGGCGTGCTGATCGGCTGGCACCGAGCGATCGACTGGTGGCGCGTCCGGAGCCGTGGCCTCTCGCGGCTGCTCTCGGGCGAAGGCGTCATGCTGATTCACAACGGCAAGATCCTGCAAGAGCACTGCGTGCGCGCCGGGATCACACGCGACGAGCTGCAGCAGGCCCTGAGGGAGCACGGCGTGGCGCGGGTGGACGACGTGATGCTCGCAGTGCTCGAGCCGGACGGCGCGATCAGCGTGGTGCGATACGACGACATCAAGCCAGGTGACAGACCGCACCGCCGCATAAGGGCAATACGCAGGAATCAGTAGACATAGGCGACAGAACGGACAACAACTAGACGCGCAGACGCACAGTGGTGAACAGCGAAGCGGGTCGCGGACTTCCTGTTCCCGTTCTCCTGTTCTCCGCCGCGCGTCTGTGCGTCTAGTTTGTTGCGGTTCCTGCCTCCGAAACGCCTATTAGATTTACTCGCACATGACTGCCATTCAGGTTCGTAAGACGGCGGAGGAGCCGGGGGCCGCGTCCCTGGCCGTGACCGTGCCCGTAGAACAGGTCCAGGAGGCCGAGGCGCGCGCCACGTCCGCCTACCAGCGGCGCGCCCGGCTCCCGGGATTCCGCAAGGGGAAGGCGCCCGCCGCGCTCGTCAAGAAGCAGTTCGCCGACGACATCCGGCAGCAGGCACTCGAGGACCTGATCCGCGAGAGCTGGAGAGCGGCGCTCGCGCAGGAGGCGCTGCACCCGGTCGCCGACCCGCACGTGCACAACCTCAAGTGGGACGTCGGGGCGGGGGGCCCGGTGACGTTCGAGTTCCACGTCGAGCTGAAGCCCGAGATCGTGCTGGAGCGCATCGGGAAGTTCCACCTCAAGCGCACCGTGCCCAAGGTCACCGAGGAGCAGGTGCTGGCGCAGCTCACCGCGCTGCGCGAGCAGAAGGCACCATGGGTGCCGGTGGCGGGTGAGAAGCCCACGCTCAAGGACCTGGTGCAGGTGACCATCGCGACGCGCGAGGGAGACGAGGTGAAAGACCCGCAACCCTATCAGCTCGTGCTGGGCGAGGGGCGGGCCATCCCCGAGGTGGAGGAGCGTATCATGGGGATGCTTCCGGGCGAAACCGTCGACGCCTCGGTGCGCTTCCCCCCCGACTTTCCCGAGGAGGCGAAGCGGGGCCAGACGCGCGCCATCCGCCTCACGCTGCAAGAGGTGAAGCGTCAGCACCTGCCCGAGCTGGACGACGCGTTCGCGCGCGAGGTGGGAGACTTCGAGTCGCTCGACGCGCTGCGCAAGGCGGTGCGGGAGGATCTCGAGAAGGAAGCCGAACGCGAAGCGGACGCTCAGTTGCGGCGCGACCTGATCGAGCAGATCGTCCAGGCGAACCGGGTGGTGGCGCCGCGACCCCTGGTCGAGCGGGCCGTGTACGTGTACGCCCAGGCATACGGGGTCCCGGAAGACCGCCTGGCGGAGTTCGCGCAGGAATTCCGACCCGTGGCCGAGGCGCAGGTGCGGCGCGACCTGATCCTCGACTGGGTGGTGGAGCACCACGGCCTGCGCGCCACCGCGGCGGATCTCGACGCGCGGTTGCAGGAGATCGCCGCGCGCGGCGGCAAGCCGGCGGCCGAGCTGCGGGCGTCGCTCGAGAAGGCGAAGCGGCTGCGCGACCTGGAGCGCGGCCTCACCGAGGAAAAGGTGTTTACGTTTCTTCTGTCGCAATCCACCGTGGAGCCAGTGTGACGAGGAACCAGATCTACCCGCCCTACATCATCGAGCGCTCCAGCCGCGGCGAGCGCACCTACGACATCTTCAGCCGGCTGCTCCTGGACCGGATCGTGTTCCTGGGCACGCAGATCAACGACGAGGTGTCGAACATCATCATCGCGCAGCTCTTGTTTCTCGACGCCGACAACCCGGAGCGGGACATCTACCTGTACATCAATTCGCCCGGCGGGCTCGTGTCGTCGGGCATGGCGATCTACGACACGATGCAGTTCCTGCGGGCCCCGGTGAACACGATCTGCATGGGGATGGCGGCCTCGATGGGCTCGTTCCTGCTCGCCGCCGGCCGCAAAGGCAAGCGCTCCGCCCTGCCCCACGCGCGCATCATGATGCACCAGCCCTCGGGCGGGACCCAGGGCACGGCAGCCGACATCGAGATCCAGGCCCGGGAGATCCTCTACTTGCGGGGCAAGCTCAACGAGCTGTACTCCAAGCACACCGGCAAGGCGGTGGACCAGATCGAGAAGGACATGGACCGGGATCGCTTCATGTCCGCCGAAGAGGCCAAGGAGTATGGGCTAATTGACCATGTAATCGCCAACTTCCAGCAGATCGACGACGGGAAGAAGAAGTGACCGCTTGCGCCGGCAGCCCGCCCTTCCCATACTAGGAACAGATGTCCCACGATAAGCACCTCCGCTGCTCCTTCTGCGGCAAGTCGAAGGACTCGGTCCGGAAGTTCATCTCCGGGCCGTCGGTCTACATTTGCAATGAGTGCATCGCCCTCTGCAACGAGATCCTGGCGGAGGACGAAGAGCGCGAGGTTTCCGAGGCGATCACCCAGGTCCCCATCCCCTCCGAGATCAAGGAGGTGCTGGACCAGTATGTGATCGGCCAGGAGAAGGCGAAGAAGACGCTCGCCGTGGCGGTCTACAATCACTACAAGCGGATCAACTCGCACCAGGGGCGCGAAGCGGAGGTCGAGCTCGACAAGAGCAACATCCTCCTGATCGGCCCCACCGGCGTGGGGAAGACGCTCCTGGCGCAGACGCTGGCGCGCATTCTCGACGTGCCCTTCACCATCGCCGACGCGACCACGCTCACGGAAGCGGGTTACGTGGGCGAGGACGTCGAGAACATCCTGGTCCGGCTGCTCCAGGCCGCGGACTTCAACGTGTCCGAGGCCGAGCGCGGCATCGTCTACATCGACGAGATCGACAAGATCGCGCGCAAGTCGGAGAATCCCAGCATCACGCGCGACGTGTCGGGCGAGGGGGTGCAGCAGGCCCTGTTGAAGATCCTGGAGGGAACGGTGGCGAGCGTGCCGCCCCAGGGCGGCCGCAAGCACCCGCAGCAGGAGTACATCCAGGTCAATACGAAAGACATCCTCTTCATCTGCGGCGGCGCGTTCGACGGACTGGAGAAGATCATCGAGTCACGCACCGGACGGCGCCAGATCGGCTTCACCAAGGAAGAAGTCGCCAAGGGCGCGCCCGAGAAAATCAAGAAGAACCCCTTCATCGACGTGGAGCCGGACGACCTGCTGCGCTACGGCCTCATCCCCGAGCTCGTGGGCCGGCTGCCCGTGGCGGTGCCGCTGGACTCGCTCGACGAAGAAGCGCTGATCCGCATCCTCATCGAGCCCAAGAACGCGCTCTCCAAGCAGTACCAGAAGTTGTTCGAGCTGGAGGACGTGCGGCTCACCATCGAGAAGGACGCCCTCAAGGCCATCGCCCAGAAGGCGATCAAGCGCGCCACGGGCGCCCGCGGCCTGCGCGCCATCCTCGAAGAGATGATGACCGATATCATGTTCGAGCTGCCGAGCCGCGACGACGTGCGCGAGGTCGCCATCACCTCGGAGTGCGTCACCGAAGGCCGGCCCCCGCTCCTCGTCACCGAACGCGTGCGCCAGAAGAAAGAAGCCTGAGCGGCGAACCCCGCTTTATCGGCTCGTTCCCCTCGGCCGACGTCCCCCTCGCTCCCGTTCTCCCCGAAGTCGCTCTGATTGGCCGCTCCAACGTAGGCAAATCCAGCCTGTTGAACGCCCTGGCGGGGCGGCGGATCGCCAAGGTGTCGCGTACGCCGGGGAAGACACGGATGATGAACGTGTTCGAGATGACCGCCTACTACCTCTTGGATCTCCCCGGCTACGGCTATGCCCGCGCCTCCCACGCCGAGCGGCACGCGTTCACGCGCCTCGTGACCGGCGCCCTCGAGCGGCCCCGCCTCGCAGGCGTGGTGTGGCTGCTCGACAGCCGCCGCGAGCCCTCGGCCGAAGACCGGGCCATCCAGGAGCTGTTCGCCGCCCGCGAGACCCCGGTCCTGGCCGCGCTGACGAAGAGCGACAAGCTGTCCCACGGCGAGCGACGCACCCGCGAACGCGAGCTGCCGAAGACACTGGAGCTCCCCCCCGATCAGGTGATCGTCACGAGCGCGCGGGCGGGCGAAGGCATCGCGGATCTACGGGACAGCATACGGCGGCTCGTCGCCCGGGCCGCCTAGAAGGGCGACCACCCCGGCCCCGTATCGCGCGTCGCCGCTACCGGCGGGGGCGGGCCGCTGCCTGCGACGGTGTAGGTCACGTACATCCCCGCCATCATGTGATCGCCCACGTGACAGTGCAGCAGCCACGTCCCGGGATTGTCGGCCACCATGTCGCCCACCTTCATGCTGGCGGGCCCGACCTCGATCACGTCGTTGTAGGTCTTCCCTTCGACCAGGATCGTCTCCCCGTGCCAGTGCGGCGTGTGCCAGTCCGTTTCGGTGCCGAGCGCCACGACGTACCAGCGCACGCGATCTCCCCGATTCATCGTGAGCCCCGGGAGATTGCCGAAGAAGTAGCCATTGATCGAGTGCTTCAAGTTCGCTTCCTGGAGGCTGTCGGGAGTGGCCTCGGTGTTCTCGTTGAAGATCAGCCACAGCGTCGTGAACTCTCTGGTGACGTCGTCCGGTGATCCATCGTCGCGGGCATATGCCGGATCGGTGACCACGATGGTGCCGACCAGTCCTCGATACACCTCCACGTCGGGCGTCACGTGGCTGTGGTACAGCCAAACCTTGGAGCTCGGCTCCCCGGGCAGGGGGCCCGATTCGGGTACGACGCGCCACGTGTAGGTGTAGGTGCCGCCCGCACTCACCGAATCGCCGCCCCCGCGTGGCGGATCGTACACCGCTCCCTCGTCGGCCGGATCGTAACGTACGCCGTGCGGGTGGATCGACAGCGGCTGGCTGGTGCGATTGCGGAACACGACTTTGAGGGTATCGCCCACGACGCCCCGGATCATCGGGCCGAGAATGCCCTGCCACGCGGGCTGCGGCACGCGCGCGGTGAACGTGCTGTCGGTGTACTGCACGTAACGCGCTTTGGCGTACACCGTCGTGGTGCCCCACGGAGCGGGGAGCGAGCGGTCGTACACCGGGTCCCGGCCGAGCGGCGCGTAATTCCAGTTGGTGTCCTCGGCGGCGAGATAGTAAATCCGCGTGTGCGCGATGTACGGGCTGGCGCGCTGCGGATTCGACGGCGGCGCAAGGCCGGCGGGCTGGTCGGCACAAGCGGCCGCGAGAACCGCCGCACCGAATAGCACGCGCGTCTCGCGCTTCGCGAACGCGATCATGAAAACCTCCTTGTTGCGTTCGTGATGAGGCGGGCGGGCAAAAACCGCGCCCGACCCTGGCGGGCAGGCCCGAGGCAAGCGCACGCGCAGCAGCGCGGCGGGCGCGCCATGGCGCGGAATCGGCAGGATCCGTCCTACCTCGTGCTCGCCGACCTCCCCCGCGTTATTGTTGTGCGTCATGCGCATCCTGCTCGCACTCCTCGCCGTCGCCGCCATGGGGGCCGTAGGCTGGTCCCTGCGGCTCAGGCGCCGCCTGCGCCAGAGCGAGCGCGACCGCCGGCGGGCTGCGGACGAGCTCAACCGCCGTCTGTCGGAGCTCTTTTCCCTCCAGGAGCTGTCGTTCATCCTGTCGGGTTCGCTGCAGCTCGACCGGATCGTCGAGCAGGTGGTGCGCTACGCGATGCGGTTTCTCGACGCCCAGGGGGCCCTGGTCGCCCTGGCGCCGGACGGTGAGGCGGGACCAGCGGGAGGGGGAGGGGGACGGGGGGACCGCCCCCTGCTGCGGGTCACGGCCGCCGACGGCACGCTCGCGGCCCTCGCGGGTCGCTCGATCGGCGCGGACGATCCCGGTCTCGTGGCCCGTTCTCTGGGCCGCGAGCGCCTCGAGCTGGTGCGCAATTCGGGCGGGGAGCCGACCCGGCTGGTCGAGGGCGTGCAGGCGGACTCCGCTGCGGCAGTGCCGCTGCGCGCGCACGGCGTGGTGGTGGGAACCCTGGTGATCGCGAACCCGCGCGGCGGCGTGTTCGCGTCGGAGGACGTCCGCCTGCTGTCCACCGTGGCCACGCACGCGGCCATCGTCATCGCCAATGCGCGCTTCTTCGAGATGGTGCGGCACGCGAAGGAGCAATGGGAGACGGCGTTCGATTCCCTCAGCGAGGGCATCGCGGTGGTGGACGACGCGGGACGCGTGCGCCGCGCCAACCGCTCCTTCGCCGCCATGCTCGGCGCGCCGATCCCGGACGTCATCGGACGGGAGCTGATCGAGTCCCTGGTCGGGCCCTCGCCCTCGCTGGTCGATCTGCTCGCCGCCGCGCGCGCGGGCGACCGGGTGCAGCCGATCGTGCTGCGTTCGACCACCCTGGGGCGCGCGATCCGCGTGACCGCGGCCCGCATCCCCGCGCCGGCGCACGATCAGAGCGTCGTAGTGCTGGTCGAGGACGTGACGGACCAGCAGGCGATGGAATCCCACCTGATCCAGAGCGAGAAGCTCGCTGCCGTCGGACAGCTCGTCTCGGGCGTCGCCCACGAGCTAAACAATCCGCTGACCTCGATCGCCGGCCTGTCCGAATTCCTGCTGGAGCAAAAGGACCTCGGCGCCAAGGATCGTGGCCACCTGCGTGTGATTCACGAACAGGCCGACCGCGCCGGTCGGATCGTGCGCAACCTGCTCACATTCGCGCGCAAGGGACCCGCCGAGCAGGCGCCCGTGGACCTGAACGACGTGATCCAACGGACCTTGCTGCTGATGAGCTACGACCTGACGCTCAAGGACATCGCGGTCGAGAAAGACCTGGGGACGCTCCCGCCGGTGCTGGGCGACCGTCACGCGCTGCAGCAGGTGCTCTTGAACCTGCTGAACAACGCGGCCCAGGCCGTCGCGGAGAATCC
>Ga0209805_1000715_pt1 | contig 20393 bp, 15 predicted proteins | sample GraSoiAngelo_148_FD_185905 | JGI IMG/M metagenome (GOLD analysis project Ga0209805, IMG submission 185905) | Grasslands soil microbial communities from the Angelo Coastal Reserve, California, USA - 14_1009_09_20cm (SPAdes) (version 2) | ecosystem: Environmental > Terrestrial > Soil > Grasslands ...
CGGCGCCCGCGACAAGGGCGTCGAAATTCTTCAGCCGTCTGCCAGTGGCTGCGAAATTTAAAGATGTTACGAACCTTACGATCGCTCGCCCATTTGGCCGTGTTCGGAATCAAACCGAACTGGTAGCGTAAGTCACCGTGGCAGCGGTCAAGGTGGAAACTGAGCGGAAGCCTGGCTCGCAGGTCCTGCTCTCGGTCGAGGTCGATGCCGACCAGGTGTCGAAATCGATCGATCAGGCATACTCTCGGCTCGCCCCGCGGGTACGGATCGCCGGATTCCGTCCGGGAAAGGCGCCGCGGCCGATGATCGAGCGAGAAATCGGCTGGCCGGCGTTGCGCCAGGAGGCCCTCGATCTCTTGCTTCCCACCGCCTACAACTCGGCCCTCGATGAGGCCGGCCTCGATCCGATCGACGTTCCCCGAGTCGAGGTGCAGCAGTTCGACCGCGGCCAGTCCATGCGGTTTACCGCCACCGTCTCGGTCAAGCCCGAGATTGCCCTCAAGGAGTACAAGGACATCCGGGTGCCGCGGCCTCGCACCGAGATCGGGGACGTCGATGTCGAGGAGGCGATCGAGCGCCTGCGCGGACGGTTCGCCGAGCTCTATGCCGTCGAGCGGCCGGTGCAGGCGGGGGATTTTCTGACTGTAGACACCCATATCCTGAAATCGGGCGCGGTCCTGATCGGCGAAAGCCAGACCGACGCCCAACTCGAGGTCGACAAGGAGCGCCTGATCCCCGGGCTCGCCGATGGGCTCATCGGGCAGGCGATCGGGGAGAGCCGCGATATCCGGCTGAAGCTCCCACAAGACTATCCGAAGAAGGACCTGGCCGGTTCGGACGTCATCTTCCGGGTCACCGTCAAATCCATCAAGGAGCGCCGGCTGCCGCCGCTTGACGACGAGCTGGCTCGGCAGGTTGGGCGAGGCCAGACGCTGGCGGAGCTCCGGCAGGAGGTGCACGACGAGCTGCAAGAGGCCGCGCACCAGGCCGACGAGCAACGTTTCGAGAATGACGTGCTCAAGGCGCTCGACGAGCGGATGGAGGCCGAAATCCCGGAGGCGCTCATCGACCGCGAGGTCAACCGCCGGGTCCGGGAGCTGGAGCTGCGCTTGCAGGAGCAGGGCGTGAAGATGGAGCGCTACCTCGAGTACACCAACAACTCGCTGGACGTCATGAAGGCCGAGCAACGACCACAGGCGGTGCAGAAGGTCCGGCTCGAGTTGGCGCTGGAGACGGTGGCGGAGCGCGAGGGCCTCGCCGTGTCGGAGGCGGAAATCGAGGCCGCCGTCACCAATGCGCTCGCCGAAGACGAGCAGGTCAGCCGGCGCACCCGCGACCTGCGGACCGCGGACCCGGTGCGGGCATACTTTCGGCACCAGCTTTTGATGCGAAAGACCATTGACTATTTGAGTACGGTGGCGGCGCCAGAATCTTCCGATACAATGGAGCCGCCTGCGGAAGCGAAGGAGCTCGAGCACGCGGGGCAGTCGGCGTCGGGGAGCGGGCGGAAAACGCGGGGAAAGAAAGAACGCTGACCGAAATGCGTATTCAAAAGTGAGTACGCGGAAGACTGGATTGTAAGAATTGAACCCTATAATGGCGAGACAGGAGAGCCCCATGAATTTCGAACGGCTCAGCCGGCGTCCCGAAGCCCTCATTCCCATGGTCATCGAGACCACGAACCGGGGCGAACGCGCCTTCGATATTTACTCGCGGCTGCTCAAGGACCGCATCATCTTCATCGGCACCCCGATCGATGACCAGGTGGCGAATGTGGTCATGGCGCAATTGCTGTTCCTGGCGAGCGAGGATCCGGACAAGGACATCAACATCTATATCAACAGCCCGGGCGGCGTCGTCACCGCCGGGCTCGCCATTTACGACACGATGCGCTACGTCAGCCCACGGGTCTCGACCGTGTGCATGGGGCTGGCGGCCAGCATGGCGACGGTGCTGCTGGCGGGCGGCGCCAAGGGCATGCGCTTCGCGCTCCCCAACACCCGGATCCTGATCCACCAGCCGTCGGGCGGCTTCCAGGGGCAGGCGACCGACATCCAGATCCACGCGCAGGAGATCCTGCGCATCCGCAAGACCCTCAACGATATCCTTGCCGAGCATACCGGCCAGCCGATCGAGAAGATCGAGCGGGACACCGAGCGCGACTTCTTCATGAGCGCCGCGGAAGCCAAGAGCTACGGCATCATCGATGACATCATCCTCAGCACCGCCCGCCCGGCCGACGTCGCTGCCGCGGCCAAGGATGGCCGCCTCGAGCTGAGCACCGCCGGCAGCACCAGCAGCCGGCCCGAGCCGCGACCCGAACCCGAACGGGAAGGTCCGAAAACCTCGCGATGAACGAACGCGAGGATCGCCGCCGCCACACCCGCTGCTCCTTCTGTGGGAAGGACCAATCCCAGGTCCGCAAGCTGGTGGCCGGTCCCGGCGTCTACATCTGCGATCAATGCATCGACCTCTGCCAGGAGGTACTGGAAGAGGACACCAAGACCACCTCACAGAAGCGCACCAAGGGCGGTCTGATCCCCAACCCGAAAACCATCTGCGCCGCGCTCGACCAGTACGTCGTCGGCCAGGACCACGCCAAGCGGGTGCTCTCGGTCGCCGTCTACAACCATTACAAGCGCATCGCCCACAGCAAGATGGCAGGCGACGTCGAGCTGCAGAAGTCCAACGTGCTGCTCGTCGGGCCAACCGGCTGCGGCAAAACGCTGCTGGCCCAGACGCTGGCGAAGATCATCGACGTACCGTTCTCGATCGCGGACGCGACCTCGCTGACCGAGGCCGGCTATGTCGGTGAGGACGTGGAGAACATCCTGTTGCGCCTGATCCAGGCCGCGGACTTCGACATCGCCCGGGCCGAGCGCGGCATCATCTATATCGACGAGATCGACAAGATCGCCCGCAAGTCCGACAATCCCTCGATCACGCGCGATGTGTCGGGGGAGGGCGTGCAGCAGGCGCTGCTGAAGATCCTCGAGGGCACGATCGCCAACGTGCCGCCCCAGGGCGGCCGCAAACATCCCCACCAGGACTTCATCCAGATCAACACCACGAACATCCTGTTCGTCTGCGGTGGCGCCTTCGACGGGCTCGAGCGGCTGATCGAGCATCGGATCGGCCACAAACAGATCGGCTTTGGCTCGGAAGTCCACGCCAACCGCAGTAAGGAGACGACGAAGATCCTCAAGCAGCTCCAGCCGATGGATCTCCTGAAGTACGGGCTGATTCCCGAGTTCGTCGGCCGCCTGCCGATTGCCGTCACCCTCGATTACCTCGACGAGTCGGACATCATCCGGATCCTCACCGAGCCGAAGAACGCGTTCGTCAAGCAATACCAGAAGTTTTTCGCTCTGGACGATGTCCAGCTTGTGTTTGAGCCAGCCGCCCTGACCGCCATCGCCAAGAAGGCGCTGCAGCGGGGCACCGGGGCGCGCGGGCTGAAGAGCATCATCGAAGACATCCTGCTGAACTCCATGTTCGAAGTTCCGTCACGCCCGGAGGTCAAGCGATGCGTCATCACGGAGAAGTCGGTCAACTTCAGCAACGAGCCCGAGATGTACTCGGAAGAAGAGCTCGAGGAGATCGCGCCCGAGCAGACGGCCTAGGACATCCTTGGCGTCGGTGACCGGCGCGTCGGCCACGACCCTTCAACTCCCTCTTCTCCCCTTAAAGAACGTCGTCCTTTTCCCGCACATGATCGTTCCGCTCTACGTCGGCCGGGAGCGCTCGATTGCGGCCCTGGAGGACGCGATGTTGCACGGCAAGCAGGTGTTTCTCTGCACCCAACGGCGAGCCGACTGCGAGGATCCCGAGGAAGCCGACCTCTACCGGGTCGGCGTGCTTGGCGAGGTGGTGCAGATGCTGAAGTTGCCCGACAACACCATCAAGGTCTTGATCGAGGGCGCCTCCCGAGCCCTGATCGAGCGCTTCGTCGAGGTCAAACCGCACCTCAAGGTCGAGGTGGCGCTGCTCGACGAGGAGGTCCAGCCGTCGTCTGAGGTGGAGGCCCTGATGCGTGGCGTGGTCGACCTGTTCGACCGCTACGTCGAGCTCGACAGGAAAGTCCCGCCGGAGGTCAACCTGACGGTGCGCGGCGTCGAAGATGCGGGGCGACTTGCGGACATCGTCGCCTCCAATCTGAACATCAGCGTCACCGACAAGCAGGACGTGCTCGAGACCTTCCAGATGGACGCGCGGCTGGAGAAGCTATCCAGCGTGCTGCAGCGCGAGATCGAGATCCTCGATATGGATCGGAGCATCCGGCAACGGGTCCGCCAGCAGATCGACCGCCGGCAGAAGGAGTTCTACCTCAAAGAGCAGATGCGCGTCATCCAGGAAGAGCTTGGTGGGGAGGAGGCGCAGCTCAGCGAGCTCGATGAGCTCCGCGAGAAGCTCCGGGCGCTGGAGCTGGCCGAGGCGCTGGAAGACCGCCTGCTCAAGGATGTCGACCGGCTGGAGCGAATGGCGCCCGGCTCACCGGAGATCTCGGTGTTGCACAACTACCTGGACCTGGTCGTGTCGCTTCCCTGGCAGGAGCGCAGCGAGGACGTCACCGACCTGCGCGCCGCCGAGAAGGTCCTTGATGAAGACCACCACGGGTTGAAAAAGGTCAAGGAACGCATCCTCGAATTTCTGGCGGTGCGGCAGCTGACGAAGTCGCCAAAAGGGCCGATCCTCTGCTTCATCGGACCGCCCGGCGTTGGAAAGACCAGCCTTGGTCGGTCGATCGCGCGGGCGTTGGGCCGGAAGTTCGTGCGGGTGTCGCTTGGCGGTGTTTCGGATGAAGCCGAGATCCGCGGTCACCGACGGACCTACGTCGGTTCCATGCCCGGCCGGATCATCAAGGGCCTGCGTGAGGCCGGCACCCGCAATCCCGTGTTCCTCTTGGATGAGGTCGACAAGATGTCCTCAGACTTCCGCGGAGATCCGGCCTCGGCCATGCTCGAGGTCCTCGATCCGGAGCAGAACAAGCACTTCTCGGATCACTACCTCGAGATCCCGTTCGATCTTTCCGAGGTGCTCTTCATCACGACCGCCAACGTCTACTACTCGATTCCCCGGGCCTTGCTCGACCGCATGGAGGTGATCAATCTACCGGGGTATACGACCGAAGAGAAGATGGTGATCGCCCGTGAGTTCCTGATCCCCAAACAGCTCACGGATCACGGGCTGACGGAAAAGAACATCGAGATCACCAGGCCGGCGATCTCCACCATGATCAATCGCTACACCAGCGAGGCCGGCGTCCGCAACCTCGAGCGATCGATCGCGGGGGTCTGCCGCAAGGTCGCGCGAGAGGTGGTGTCCGGCAGAACGCGACGAATGTCAGTCGCACCCAACCGCCTTGATGACCTCCTGGGCCCGCCGAAATACAAGCCCGACGAGGGACACAAGGAGTCGCTGATCGGGGTGGCGAACGGGCTTGCCTGGACCGAGGTGGGTGGCGTGCTGCTGACCATCGAAGTGATCACGATGCCGGGCAAGGGCAACCTCAATTTGACCGGCCAGCTGGGCGACGTGATGCAGGAGTCCGCCCGAGCGGCCCTGTCCTACGCTCGCTCGAACGCGCAGGCGCTCGGCATCCCGGTCGATTTCCGCGACAAGCTCGACCTGCATATTCACATTCCCAAGGGTGCTATCCCCAAGGACGGTCCATCGGCAGGCATCTCGATGGCGCTGGCGATCGTGTCGGCCCTGGCACAGCGGCCCATCCGCTCGGACGTCGCCCTGACCGGCGAGATCACGCTGCGCGGCCGGGTGCTGCCGATCGGAGGACTGAAGGAGAAGGTGCTGGCGGCGCACCGGATCGGAATCCAGACCATCGTGCTGCCGGCGGACAACCAGCCCGACGTGGCCGACATTCCAGTCGATATCCGCAAACGGCTCATCTTCAAGTACGTCAACAGCATGGACGAGGTGATCGCCGAAGCGCTGCTGCCGAAGTCCGATGCCGCCGTCAGTGCCGAGCTCACGGAGCCGGCGGCGATCCAGGAGCCGGCGGCGGCCGACGGGAACTAGTACGGGTTACCCACTACATAGCGGGCGGTTGCTCGCTCGCACCGGCCTCCGCCGCGGCTACTCGCGCAAAATTCCATTGCGCTCGTGGGCCTGACTCCAGCCTACTCGCTCGCCCGCCCTAGCGCGCGAAAGCGCGGCGGCCTGAAGGCCGGTGGGCCCGTAAACTAGGTGGCCACGATGGAGACGCGCTACGACCCCAAGACCGTCGAGCAACGCTGGTACGACGCCTGGGAGCAGCGCGGCTACTTCAAACCGCGTGAGAGCCTGACGGGCAAGACCTTTACGATCTCCATGCCGCCGCCCAATATCACCGGCGATCTGCATATGGGCCACGCCATGTACGCCCTGCAGGACGTGCTCATCCGCTGGCACCGCATGCTGGGCGACGCGGCGCTGTGGGTGCCGGGGACCGATCACGCCGCGATCGCGACCCAGAATGTCCTCGAGAAGCAGCTGGCGCGCAAAGGCTCGTCGAAAGAGGCAATCGGCCGGGAAGCCTGGGACCGCCTCGTGAAGGACTGGTATGAGACCACCGGTCAAACCATTCTGCGGCAGATGCGCCGGCTTGGTTTCTCGGCGGATTGGTCGCGCAATCGGTTCACCATGGACCCGACCTACGTGGACGCGATCCGCTACGCCTTCGTCCAGCTCTGGCGGGAGGGCCTCATCTACCGGGGTCCGCGGATCGTCAACTGGTGCCCGCGCGACCAGAGCGCCATCTCCGACCTCGAAGTTCAGTACGAAGAGACGGATGACGAGCTGTACTACCTCGACTATCCGGTCGAAGGCGGCGGCATCATTTCGGTTGCGACAGCTCGCCCGGAGACCATGGTCGGCGACACCGGGGTCGCCGTGCACCCGGACGACTGGCGTTACAAGGACCTGATCGGAAAGTCGGTCATGCTACCGGTCGTGCACCGCATCGTGCCGATCGTCGCGGATGAGGCTGTCGATCCGGAGTTTGGGACCGGGGCGGTCAAGGTGACCCCGGGCCACGATGTCACGGACTACGACATCGGCGAGCGCCACCACCTTCCCGTCTTGAGCATCCTGCACCTGGACGGCCGGATGAACATCCCGGAGGTTCCCGAGCTGAACGGGCTGCCCGTGGCAAAGGCGCGGGTGCGGATCGTCGAAATGTTGCGAGCGGAGGGCGCGCTGCAAAGGGTCGAACCCTACCACCACTCGGTTGGCCACTGCGATCGCTGCGGCGCCGTGATCGAACCGATGGTGTCGGCGCAGTGGTGGGTGAAGATGAAGCCGCTGGCGGGGCCGGCCATCGCGGTGTCGGAAAACGATGATCTTCGATTCCACCCCGACCGCTGGCGCGAGCAGTACCTGCGCTGGATGCGCAACATCCGCGACTGGTGCATTTCGCGGCAGCTCTGGCTCGGCCACCGGATCCCGGTTTGGACCTGCGCCAACGGTCACGCCGTCGCTTACCTCAAAGATCCGCAGGCCTGCGAGCAGTGCGGCAACCGGCAGCTGGCCCAGGACCCGGACGTCCTCGACACCTGGTTTTCTTCTGCGCTGTGGCCCTACGCGACGCTTGGCTGGCCCGAGGATACCGAGGGGCTGCGCCGCTTCTACCCGACGCAGGTGCTGGACACCGCCCGAGAGATCCTCTACCTCTGGGTGGCGCGGATGGTTTTCACCAGCCTGCACTTCCTGAACGCCGTCCCCTTCTCCGACGTGCTCATCCACGGGACCGTGCTGGCCGCCGACGGGCGGCGGATGAGCAAGTCGCTGGGCACTGGCGTCGATCCGCTCGACGTGATCGGGCGTTACGGGGCGGACGCGACCCGGGCCTGGTGTGCCTACTTTGGCACCGGCGGTCAGGACATCCGCTTCTCCGAGGAAAAGATCAAGTCCTATCAACTTTTCGCGAACAAGCTGTGGAACGCGACCCGCTTGCTGGTGTTGAAGCTGCCGCCGGACACCTCGCCGATGCCCATCGATGAATCCACCCTGGAGCCGGCGGACACCTGGATTCTCGGCCGGCTGAGTGCGGTGACCCGGCTGGTCACCGAATCCTTCCAGCGATTCGAGTTCGGGCCGGCGATCGACGCCCTCTATGAATTTGCCTGGCATGAGTTCGCCGATGACTATCTCGAACTGATCAAGCCCCGACTGCAGGCCGGCGATGCCTCGACGGCGACGGCCCAGGCGGTGGCGATCGACGTGCTCGAGACGACCCTGCGCCTGCTGCACCCCATCATGCCGTTCGTCACCGAGGAGCTCTGGCAGCGCCTTCCCCACGAAGGCGAAACCATCATGTACGCCCCCTGGCCATTGCCCGACGAGACGATCGAAGACCGCCACCTGATGGAGGAGATGGGACACCTGCTCGACGTGGTGCGTGAGGTGCGCAACCTGCGTCACACGTCGGATCCGCGGGCGCGGCGCCAGCCGGCCCAGGTGACGTCCTCGCGAAAGCTCCTGGCCGAGCCGGTGGGACGGCGCTACCTGGCCACGCTCGCGCAGCTCGAGCTCAACGGCGAACTTCCGGAAGGCATGCCGCAGGCAGTGGTGGTCGTCGGCCCGACCACGGTGCGGCTGGGCCTGCCGGCGGATGGCGGCACGGAGGTCGATCGGCTTCGCGGTGAGTTGCAAAAACGACAGCGCGAGATCGACACGATCGAGGCAAAGTTGAGCAACGCGCAGTTCACCGCCAGGGCGCCGACGGCGGTGGTCGATCGAGAACGGGCCCGGCTCGCCCATGCCCAGGAGGCCGCCCGCCGGCTGCGGGGGCTATTGGGTGAAGACGCCGAAGTAGGGTAAGGTAGCGGAGACAAAATCCCTGATTGGTGAGGAGGCGCATTGCCGAATCTGACGTCGCTGAAGCCGCTGCTCGTCATCGTCGTGTTTTACCTGCTGGCTTTCTGGCTGAGCCTGTCGTACTGGGCTTTCCGCGACGCCCGTGAGCGCTCGAACAGCGTGCTCTTCCATGTCTTCGCCACCGGGCTCTCCCTGGTGCTGCCGATCTTCGGCCTCTTCATCTACATGATCATCCGCCCGCCGCTGACGATGGCCGAGCGCCGCGCCCTGGAACTCGAGACCCAGGCACTGGCGGAGCCAGGTGGGCCGGCGCGCGAGCTGCGACCCTGTCCCAGCTGCGGCGAACCCATCGACTCGCAGTACGTCCTCTGCCCGCATTGCAAAACCCAGTTCAGTAAACTCTGCCCACGGTGCAACAAGCAGCTCAAGCTGGGATGGAGCGTCTGTCCCTACTGCGCCGAAGAAGTTCCCCTCCAGGGATCCGTCCCGACCCCTCGCATCGCGCGATAGCACAGGCGGCCTGAAGGCCGCTGACCTGCTAGAGAAATAATGCCACTCGCGGCACAGGCGCTGCTGCCTTTTTTCGCGCTGCTGGTCGCGGCGGCCATCGTGCGGTGGCGCCCTCGCCGCAACGTCAACGGCTGGATCGCGTCCGGCGCGACGGGGATTGCCGGGATCATCGCGCTCGTCGAGTTGCTGCGGCTCGCCCCTGGAGAGCACGTCGACGTTCCGTATCTGACGAACTTCCCCTATGCGGACCTGGCAGTCCGGCTCGATGGGCTCTCGCTGGCCTTCACCGCGGTCACCCTGATCACGGCGGCCGCGCTGATGCTGAGCCGACAGCAGGTGCGAGGTGATCGGCGCGATCCGTGGTTCGGCTGGCTCCTCACCAGCGCCGCGGCCTGCGCGGTCATCCTGGCCGACAACCTGCTCTTGCTGTTCATCGGCCTGCAGCTACTGACGCTGGCCTGGAGTGGAGCGCTGGACGAGACGGCGCGACGTCGGCGTGGGCTTCGTCTCAGCGTCCAGATTGCGGACATCGGGTTGTTGCTCGCCGCCGCCAGCGCCATCCAATCCGTCGGCACCAGCGCGTTTTCCGGAGTGCCGTCGGACACCTTCGGCCTGGCGACCTTCCTCCTCGTCCTCCTGCCAGTCGCGGTGCGGGTCGGCGCGCTTGCCTGGGTTTCCAGCGGACCGCAAGCCGCCGTGACCTTCGAGCCGGCCATCGCCTGGGTGGCGCCGGCCGGTTACCTCCTCCTGCGGCTGCTCGCGCTGATGGGCGGCCGGCTGCCGGATCGGCCAACCGCGGTCGCGTTGTTCGGCAGCGGCGCCCTGGTTGCGATCGGGTTCGCGGTGCTGGCCCTGGGCCGGCCGGCCGGCTTGCGCCTGGCGGCGCCGTTGCTCGCGGCCCAGGCGGCCCTCGCCCTCAGCCTGTCGACGGGCAGCGAACCGCTGATGACCGTGGCCAGCACCTGGTTGTGGCTCCTGCTCATCCCGCTCGCCGGGCTGGTCAGCATTCGGGTCGCCGGCCGATCCCTCGCCGAGACCCTGACGCTTTTGAACCTGGCCATGATTCCGGGCACGGTCGGATTCCTCGCCTTGTGGCTGGGGGGCCTGGCGCTGGCGGCCAGTGGGCTCCTCTTTGGCATGATTCCCGTCGCGCTGGCTGTGGTCCTGCTGGGGGTCGCGGCACTCAGCCGTGCCGCGGGCATCCGCTCCATCCAGCTGGACCCGGCCGGTATCTGGGCAGGTGCGCTCCTGGTCATCGCCGCCTTCCCCATGCTTGCCATGAACCCGATCGTGCTGCCCGCGGCCGCGACCGTCCGGCTCGTGCCCAGCGGAACCGTGTCGGCGAGCCTGCTCGGGATTGCGACGGGCTTTGGCGGCTGGCCGGCGTTGCTGGTGTCCGTTATGACCGCAGCCCTGCTGGGCCTCGCCGCCTGGCGGATCCGCGATCGGCTGCCGCTGCGCCGGGCTCGCGACGTCATCGGCTGGCGGATCGGCTGGCCGTCACGCCCACGGCTTCGCCCGCCGGCGATCCCCGCCTGGAGCCGATTCCTGGTGTGGGGGGCGTTCCTCGTGGTGGTGGCGTTCGCGATGGCCCGGCCGTGATCGTCTATTTTCCGTTCGTCCTCTTTGCCGCCGGACTGCTGATCGCGTACGGCAGCGCCGGCGTCCGGCGCCAGGTGGCCACGATTGCCATGTTGGCCGCCAGCGGCTGGTCGCTCGTGCTGCTGGTTGATCCGTCGACCGCGGCGTGGGCCATCGGTCCGATTGCGGCAACCCTGTTGTTGCCGCGCGCCGGTGAGCGGGTTCGGTCCAATTTTGAGGGGCTGACCCGGCGGGCCGTCACCCTCACGGTCGCGGTGCTGGTGGCGCTCTTCCTGGCCACCCGGTTGCCGGTTGGGGAGAACCCCATCCTGCTCAGCGTGGTGCCGTGGCTTATGGGTGCGCTTGGAGCTGCCTGGCTTACGAGCCCGACCGACGAACCGGAGCGCCTCCAGGGCCAGGCTCTCCTGGTCGCCGCCGCGGCGGTCCTCATCCTCGTCGCCGTGCCGGCCGGCCCGCTCACGGCCGGGGTTGCGGGAGCGATGGCACTGGTGCCGATTGCCGGTGAGCGAGGCCGGATCCCGGGACGGTTTCGGCCGGCGTTTAGCGGCGTGCTGATGCTGGCAGCCGCGGCGGCGGCGCTGGTGGCGGCAACCGGTCTGACCCTCAGGGCCGTCAACCTGGACGATCTGGCTTTCGACGCCGGCGGACCGGTGCTGCTCGCCAGCGCCATCGTGCTGGTCGCCGGATCCACTGATCACGGCAGCACCCAGCCTGCGTTGGGCCGCACTCGCGGCGCTTGTCGCTGTCGCGACCGGACTGGAGCGGCATGCCGAGCGGCCAGCCTGGCTCGCGGTCGGGCTGCTGAGCCTAACCCCCGTGCTGCAGGCCCTGGCCTCGCCGGCGTGGAGTGCCCGAGTCCAGGCCGTGGCCGTGGCCGTCGGCCTGGTTCTGATGCTGTTCGCGGCCAGGGCGGGGATGCTGCGCGTGCTGACGCTGCCCGCGACCACGTTGCTCGTAATGCTGTTGCTGAGCTCGCTCAGCACCAGCAACCTGGTGCGGTTCCAGTGGGTTGCCGCCCTGGGCGCGGTGCTGCTGATCGCCCAGCCCCTGCTCAGCAGCCTGATTGGCGGGGGGCGCCCCGAGCTCATCCGCGACCGGCTGCTGGGTGGTCTGCTGCTCCTCGCGATCGGGGCGCGCGATTCGCTCGGGCTCGGTGATCTCGCGGTGGTCCTCCTTTTGATCGACCTCGCCATCGTCCGCGTCGATGGTCTGACACGGCCGGCGTCGGGCTGGAGCGGGCGGCTGATCCTCCTGGCGCGATCGAACTGGCCGCCATCGGCGACCTTCGCCGGGGCGACGCTGGCGGTGATCGGCGCGATATGCAGCTCGCGCCATTGCTTGACCGGCCGGCGCTCGCGCCGGGACCCGAGCGACTCCGTTCCTCGCTGCGCTGGGTCGGCCCGATTCTCTCCATCGCCTGCGGCATCGCTCCGGCCCTGGTGCTCCGGATGCTCCGCCTGTGAGGCCGTGACGTCCCCACCGCGCAGCCTTGTGCTGGCCTCGTCATCCGCGCGACGCGTGGACATCCTCCGCCGGTCCGGCGTACGGTTCCGCGCGATGACTCCCGGCATCGCGGAACACCCGCCCCGGCCACTCAGCCCGGTCCGCCTCGTTCGGTGGGCGGCCGAGGCCAAAGCCGAGGCGGTCGCCGGCCGGGCCCGCGGCGCCGTGGTGGTGGCGGCCGACACCGAGGTGGTGCTCGATGGACGTGTCTTCGGCAAGCCCAGGGATCGCCGCCAGGCTGCCGAGTTCCTTCGCGCCCTCTCCGGTCGGACGCACCTCGTCTACACCGCAATCCAGGTTATCGATGGGCGTTCGGGTTGCCGGGCCCAGGGAATTTCGCGCACGTACGTCACGATGCGTGAACTGTCAGCCTCGGTGATCTCGACCTACGTGCGGTCGGGTGAGGCGCAGGATAAGGCCGGTGCCTACGCTATACAGGGCGAAGGTCGCCGCCTGGTCACCTCGATCCGGGGGCCCTACGACAACGTCGTCGGGATGCCGATGCGCCTGCTGACACGGTTGCTGGGCGAATGCGGGATCCCGCTTCCGGCGAAGAATCCGGATGGGTTGCAGCACTACGTCACCACAACAACCAGGCTCGCGCCGGGCCGCTCGGCGATTCGGCCGGCTGGCCATTAGCCTGCTGCTGATCCTGCCGGCTGCACTGGGCGCGTGCGGTCCGAGCCCTGACTCGCGCCTGGTCATCACCCAGAGCAGCGATGCCCCCAGCGGCGCGGACCATAAGGGCCACCTCTCGCCTGGATCCTTTACCGGCATCACCCTTTCGATCCGCAACACGGGCGCCGGGCCCGCCCGCGGCGTAACCGTCGAAGATCTGCTCCCGGCCGGCTTTCACTACTACGAGCTGACCACCCTGGGTGGCAACGCGATCCGCACGGCCACCAGCGAGCCGGCGGCGCAAGGGAACCCGACCTGGGGGACCTGGACCATCCCGGCCGGTAACGGCAATACCGTGAGCGCCCTGGTCCTCAACTTCAAAGTGCAGGCTGCGGTCAAGCCCGGCGATTACGTCAACCAGGTCAAGCTCACAACCCTGACCGCGGCGGAGATCGACCAGGGCACCGCGGTCGGGCTGGTGGTGGAGCCGCGCCCGTCGCTCGTCCTCGCGGTGGCGGCCGCCAGCGGACAGGTCACCACGGGTAGCCTGGCGACGTACGTGATCTCGGTGAGCAATGTCGGCTCCGCGGTGGCGAAGGGGGTCGCGATTTCGGTCAGCCTGGCCCCCGGGTTCCTCTACAACACGACAGGGGGCTACCAGGGCAACAGCATCCGGGTGGCCTCGGTCGACCCGCCGGCCAACAGCCTGCTTCCACTGTGGTCCTCATGGGATATCCCGGGGGCGGTCAACGGAGCGCCCGGGCTGTTGCGGCTGACGTTTGCGGCCCGGGTCCTGCCGGCGGTGGCGCCCGGCCTCTACAACCTTACGGCGGCGATCACCGGTGTCAAAGACATTCCGGCGCAAACCATCGGCAACACGGCTCCCGTAGCCGTGGGCAAAAGCACCAAGGTGCCGATCACGATGACCGTCGCACCAACGTCTCCCTACGCGCCGCAGAACGGAGCGGTGACATACGTGATCACTGTCGAGAACGACAGCACCGACGCGGCCCAGGCGGTGATCGTCACCGACACCCTGCCACAGGGCTTCAGCTTCAAGTCGACCAACGGCATCGTCATCAACGGGAAGAATGCCGGTTCGCGGCTCCAGCCGGCGGCTGGCTCGGCGACGCCCCAGTGGGGCCCGTTCATCATCCCGGCGGGCGGTTTCAACGGCGCGACCCTGGTGATCACCTTCACCGCGAACGTCAACGGGGCCTCGCTCGGGCCCCATCCCAACGTGGTCTCCGGAAACAGCAGCAACGCGCAAATCACGGGCGGTTCGGACCAATCGCCGGTGACCATCACGGCCAGCTGAGCCGTGTTTGGGACAATGAGCTCCAGTGTCTAGAACGCAGAAGGAGCTGAAGGCACTGCGCCAGCAGCAGCGGGAGGAAGCGGCGGCCCGCCAGCGAGCGCGCGATCGCCGCAGCCTGTACATCATCGGCGGGATCCTGGGCACGGCGGCGATCGCCATCCTGGTGGTCGCGCTGGCTCTGCAACACCAGGCGCAGCAGCAGAATGCCAACCGGCTGGCCTTCCAGACCGTCAGCGGCACTGTCGGGCAGGCCGTTCCCGACGAAGGCCCGGCGACGCACGTCGATCCCTCGACCACTCCGACCTACAAGTTCTACCCGCCCACCTCCGGGCCGCACTACAACGTCCAGGGATACGCGCCGGTGCCCTGGAAGACGATCGACACCCTGGTGGAGGGCCAGTTCGTGCACAACCTGGAGCACGGCGGCATCGCCATCCTCTACAACTGCCCGAGCGGCAATGACTGCACCACGCTCAAGAACCAGCTGCAGAACTATGTAACCAACCTGGCTCCGGCCGAGCCGCAGTTTGGCAAGGTGAAGATCGTGATGACCCCCTACACGAAGGGCATGCAGAAGAAGATCGCGCTGGTCGCCTGGCATTACGTCGATTTCCTCGACGTCTACGACCAGAACGAGATCACCCGCTTCTACGAGAACCACGTCGACCAGGGGCCGGAACAGATCGCGTGATAAACTACGGTGTCGCGCCCGCGGGCGCTTTAGTCATGTTTGCCATTGTTGCCACGAGCGGAAAGCAGTTCAAGGTGTCGGAAGGTGACCGCATCCTGGTCGACCGCGTGCCGGCCAATGTCGGTCAGACCGTGCGCCTGGACTCCGTTCTGATGGTGGGGGGCGACAACAAGCCGATGATCGGCACGCCCTTCGTTACCGGAGCGGCGGTGGAGGCGACCGTGGTTGCCCACCGGGCGGGGGACAAGATCATCGTCTTCAAGTTCGAGGCGAGAAAGCGGCACCGGCGCAAGACCGGGCACCGGCAACAGCTTTCCGAGCTGCGCATCGGCGCGATTCAGGCGCCCGACGGCGCGAGCGCGTCCCGACCGGCTCGACCCGGCAGGCGCAAGGCCGCATCGGCCGCGGAAACGACCACGCAGGAGTAAGAGATGGCACACAAGAAAGGCGCAGGCAGCTCACGCAACGGACGCGACAGCGTCGGCCAGCGTCTGGGGATGAAGACGGGAGCCGGGCAGGCGGTCAACGCCGGCACCATCCTTCTTCGCCAGCGCGGGACGGCGATCTTTCCGGGGACCAACGTCGGCATGGGGCGTGACCACACCCTGTTTGCTCTCGTCGACGGCGTGGTCCGCTTTGAGCGGACCGGCCACGGACGCAAGAAGGTGTCCGTGCTCGCCGAAGCGGTCTAGCACGCCAGGCGCTCCGGTCATGCCGGGGCGAGTCCATGATGCGGCGAAGGCCACGCTGATGGGGCACCGCTGATGTTTATCGACCGGGCCAAGATCTTCGTCAAGGCGGGGGACGGTGGCGCCGGCGCGTTGAGCTTCCGGCGCGAGAAGTACGTGCCACGCGGCGGCCCCGACGGCGGTAACGGCGGTCGCGGCGGCAATGTCATTCTCGAGGTTTCCCGGCAGCTCAACTCGCTGCAGGATTACCGCTTCAAACATCATTTCGTCGCCGGCAGCGGTGGCCGCGGTGGCGGCAGCCGGCGCCATGGGAAAGACGCGGCCGACCTCTTCCTGCAGGTCCCACCGGGCACGCTCGTCAAGGACGAGGAGGGGACGACGATCGCGGACCTGGTCGGTGCCAATCAGCGGCTGGTCGTCGGGCGGGGAGGACGCGGCGGGCGGGGGAATGCCAGCTTCAAGACCTCCACCCGACAGACTCCGCGCTTCGCCGAGCTCGGTGAGCCAGGCGAGTCTCGCTGGCTGTGGTTGGAACTGAAGCTGATCGCGGACGCCGGTCTTATCGGCCTTCCCAATGCCGGCAAATCGACGCTCCTGTCGGCCGCCAGCGCGGCCAAGCCCAAGATTGGCGATTACCCGTTCACCACGCTGGAGCCGGTGCTGGGGGTGGTCGAGCTGGCGGAGGATGCCACCTTCGTTATGGCCGACCTGCCCGGCCTGATCGAGGGCGCCCATGCCGGGGCCGGGCTTGGCTTGGAGTTCCTCCGCCACGTGGACCGAACACGAGTGTTGATCCATGTCATCGACGCCTCGGCGGGGGACCAGCACAAGCTCTGGAACGATTACCAGCAGGTGCGCGTGGAATTGAAGAAATACAGTGCCTCGCTGGCCCGCCGTCCCCAGTTGATCGCCCTGAACAAGATGGACGCCGTCAGCGAGCCGTCCGAGGTGCTCGCATTCCGGCAGCGGCTCGTCAAGCTTCGCCGGCGGTCATTTCCTATCTCCGCCGCCACCGGCGATGCGGTCCAGGACCTGCTCTGGGCGACCTGGCGGATGCTCGAGCGGCGGAAGCGTGCGGCTCCCGAGCCGGTGCCTGCCCTCAAGGTCTACCGCGGGCCGAGCTCGGCCGAGCCCTTCACCATCGAGGTGATCGATGGCGGCTTTCGCGTCTCGGGAAACCAGCTGGAGCGCTTGCTCGCCATGACGGACATCACCAATCCGGACGGACTCGCACACTTCCAGCGGATGCTCGACCGCTGGGGGCTGAACGATGCGCTGGCGCGGCATGGTGCCCGCGGCGGGGAGATGGTGCGGATTTCCGACGCGGAGTTTCTCTACGATCCCGAGCGCTGACCCGGCACCCCGACCCTCCGCCGCACGGCGCGAGGGAGATGCCAAAGCCGCAACCATCGGCATTCTGGGCGGGACCTTCGACCCGGTGCACAACGGCCACCTCGCGGCCGCCCGCCAGCTGCGAGATGAGGTCGGCCTGGAGCAGGTCTGGTTGGTACCGAACGCGCATCCGCCCCACCGCAGCGCCGCTCCGGTGGCGAGTCCCGAGGACCGGATGCGGATGGTCGAGCTCGCGGTGGCGGAGCAACCGGGATTGCTCGCTTCGCGGATTGAAGTCGATCGGAACGGAATCTCCTACACCATCGATACGGTGCGCGAGCTCGCCAGGACTTTCCCGGCGCAGCGGTTCGAGCTGCTGCTCGGGTCCGACGCCGCGCTGCAGATCCGCGGATGGCACGAAGCGGGCGCGCTGCTCAAGGAGGGAAGCTTTACGATCTTCAATCGACCTGACACCAGCATCGCCCTGTCCACCCTGCAGGAGCTCGGCTTCAGCCCGGCCCGCACTCGGCTGGTGCACCTCGACACGCCGGCCATCGCGGCTCACCAGGTTCGCGACCGACTGCGGCGTGGGGCATCGATCGATGACCTGGTGCCCGCCCAGGTGGCCGGCTACATCCGGGTCCATGGGCTCTACCAGGCCTGACGGCTGATCCCGGCCAACTGGGATAATGAGGGCGGTGACCCCCCTTCAGCTCAGCCGGCTCATTGCGGATGCGGCTGCAGACAAGAAGGCGCGGGGGATCGTCCGCCTGGACATCCGGCAGAAGACGTCGATCGCCGATTACTTCGTGATCTGCGAAGGGGACACCGACCGGCAGGTCCGCGCCATCACCGATTCGATCATCGAGGCGTCAAAGAGCAAAGGGGTGCGGCCCCTGCGCATCGCCGGATACGACGACGGATCCTGGGTTGTCCTCGATTACGCGAGTGTCATCGTGCACGTCTTTCTCCCGGGCGAGCGGTCGTACTACGACCTGGAGTCGCTCTGGAAGGGTCCGGCAAAGGCCGACGCGGCAGCCGGGAATGGCTCGAAGAAGACGCCTGCTAAAGAGCGGGCCCGACCCGCCAGGAAGCCGGCGGGACCGAGCCGACGGCGCATCCGCTCCGCCTGAGGGTCTTGTGCGTCGCGTCTAAGGCCGCGGGGCGAGCCTGTGGGATAATGGCGACCGTCGCAGCTACTTAGGGCGCGGCGCACGAACCATGGGCTCCAAAACTCCGGCTGCCCCGCCACATCCCCACGTCACTGTCGACGACGTGTGGCACGGTGCCCTACCCAGGGAGACCCAGATGGCCGCCGGTGCCGCCGGGATGCGGCGCGAAGTGGTCTGGTGCACCTCGCTGCGCGCGCGGCCGCCGGCCTTCATGCCACTGCGCGGCGGCGAGCTGCTGCTGATCGATCCCCAGGTGCTGACCGCGGTCGACGGCCGCCTCACGCTGGCCAGTTTGCTGGAGTCGCTCGCCGGCCAGGGGGTCGCCGGCGCCGCGGTCTGCGGGCGCGTATCCGTCGACGCGCGGCGGGTTGCGGACGCCCACGGCCTGCCGCTGCTCGCCCTCCCGGTGGGGCTCGCCCTCGACCAGGTTGAGCAGCAGGTGCTGCGCTACATCGTCGACCGGCGCGCGGAGCTGCACGAGCGGGCGCAGGACCTTCACCGCCAGCTCAGCGAGCTGGCCCTGGCCGGCCGCGGCCTGCCAGCGTTGCTCGCCCGACTCCATGACCTGACCGGAATCCCGGTGGTGCTCGAGCACGATGCCCGCGTCGACTACGTTGGCGCGGGCGGGCGGCTTCCGGTGGAGGTGGCCGCCGCGATCGCGGCGGAGCGGCCGGCGCTCGACGAGTGGCTGCGGGAGGTGCCACTCAGCGCCTTCGATCCTCCGGTGGCGCTGCGATCGCTCGTCGGCGGCCGGGCGCGCTTGATTGCCCCGATCCTCGTCCAGGGCAGCATCGCCGGATTTCTCTCCTTGCTCGGGTCAGATGGTGAGCTGGGCGAGATGCACCGGCTGGCTGTTGGACGGGCGGCACATGCCTGCGCCATCGAGCTGGTGCGGGCCAGGGCCGCGCGCGACGCACGCGACGAGGCCGAGGAAGAATTGCTCGATGCGTTGACGACCGGCCGGCCGGGTTCGCATGAGGCGGCGCGCGAACGGGCCAGGCGCAAAGGGCTCGATGTCGAGGCCCCGTACCTGGTCATGGCCGCCGATGCGACGGACGCCGGGAAAGGGGCGAGGATCCGGGGCGCGTGGGAGCGACAGCTTGCCACGATGCGAGTCAGCGCCCTGGTTCGAGCGCGCGCGGCGATCACCGTTGCCCTCATCAGCCTGGCCGGGCGCCGGGCACCGGAACCGAAGTCGCTGATCGAGCAGCTGCACCGGGCGGCGCGCGCCGCCACGGGGACGGCGGTGGCGGTCGGATACGGAGCCGTCCGATCGGGGGCAACCGAGGTGGCGTCGGCAGCCCGCGAGGCAGAGCAGGCGCTGAGCATGGGCCGCCGCCTGTTCGGTGCCGACAGCGCGACCGCCTTTTCCGAACTGGGCCTGTACCGGTTGCTCTACGCGCTGCAGCCGCTGCCGGAGTTGCGCGACTTCAGGGACCAGGCGCTGGCGAGGCTACGCGCCAAAGATCGCGGCGGGGTGCTGTTGCAGACGCTGGGCGCCTATCTCGCGACCAACGGGAGCCCGACCGACGCCGCCGATCGCCTCCACCTGCACCGCAACACGGTGCTCTACCGGCTGGGCCGGCTCGAGGACCTGCTACAGGTCGACCTGCGCGACGCTGAAGTGCGGCTTGCACTGCACCTGGCGCTCAAGATTGGTGAGGTGCTCGAGGGGTAAGGGAGGAGTGCTTTCTTACTTCGGGTGGGTGCGGATGACGTCCGGGAAACCTGATGGTGCTGGCACCGGGCCGACGATGGGCGGCGGGGCGGCGCCCAGCGCCGAAAGGACGGCAGCGGCGATCGCGGCGTGCCCCTGGTCGCCGGGGTGGAACCAATCAGTGCGGCCCAGGTAGCTCGATCCGCCGTCCTGGGCGTGAAACGCGTTCACCTGGTAGAAGCCGGTGAGGCTGACGAACGTTCCACCATGGCGCTCGCAGGTGTCCGCGATGATCGCGTCAATGGAGGTCGATGGCAGCCAGCTGCCGATGCACAGCACCCGGGTGTGCGGCCCGCTGACGGCGTTCACGATGGCGTCGTACTGGGCGGCAAAGGTGGCTGCCGGCGTGTAGAAGCCGACGTCGTTGGTGCCGAGCTCGATCGTGACCAGGGCCGGCTGCGCCGCCTGGACGGTGCTGAGCTGCTGG
>Ga0209805_1000723_pt1 | contig 20289 bp, 12 predicted proteins | sample GraSoiAngelo_148_FD_185905 | JGI IMG/M metagenome (GOLD analysis project Ga0209805, IMG submission 185905) | Grasslands soil microbial communities from the Angelo Coastal Reserve, California, USA - 14_1009_09_20cm (SPAdes) (version 2) | ecosystem: Environmental > Terrestrial > Soil > Grasslands ...
GGTCGCCAAGACAACTGCAGCCAGCGCCGCGGGCACCCACCTCGGCAGCCTGTCCTGACTCATCCGCATCAACCGGGCGAGCGTCATGCCACCCACGCCGCCCGCAAGCAGAAGGGCGATGGCGATCGAGACCAAGGAGAGCGGTCGCGCGAAGTAGCGCAGGTGGACCAGCGCCGCACCGAAGAGTGAGGCTGGGATCAGCGTGGTGAGGAGATTGAGCAGAAGCTCTGGAACAGATAGGAAGCCGAGCAGAAAACGCCCGGCGAAGTCGGCCACCAGCGCCAGGCCGGCCGCCGCCAGCCCGGCCTTGAACGTGGTCCGATCCCGCATCCCTTTCAGCGGCCGAGGGCCAGCCCGACCACGAAGCCGGCGATCGTGGCGGGCAGCATGCCACCATGGCCGGCGAGCCGCATATCCAAGGTGGTGAGCTCGACCAGCTGGCCGACCAGGTAGACGAGTGCTATGGCGGACAGGCCAGCGGCCAGCACCAGCACCAATCCGGGCAGCGGCAGTTGACTGAGCAGTGCCCCTGCCACCGCGAGCCCCAGGCAGGTGGCCAGCAAACGATAACGAATCACCGACTCGACCTGGCTGCGGTCTACGAGGATCGCTATCGCCGCGCCCACTGCCAATGTTGAGAGAGCGATGCCCAGCCCGCTGCCTGCCGGAGGTTTGGTCAGAAAGCGAGGCGCCCATAACGCCCAGCAGAGTGCCGCCACGACCAGCGAGCCCAGGCGAATCCGGACGACCGTTGTTGGCTGTTGTGACACAGGTGCTCGCGCCTGCTTCATGCCGAGACCGTAGGCCACCAGGACCAGGACGGCGCCCACAAACTCTGCCCCCAGGACGGCGAGTCCGACCTCGAGCTGTTTGGCCTCGAGCGGACCCGCCAGGCGAGGGGCGACCAATTTCAGGATTTGAGCGGTGAGCGTCGTCACGCTGTCGGGAATTGATCGGGCGAGGAACCACACCAGGACGCCGGTAACCACAGCCGCAAAGAGTCGGATGCGCTTGACGGATGGGAGCGCAACCACCCCAAAGCCGGCAAGGGTGGCCAGACCAACTCCGACTACGACGATCGCGGCGTAGCCAGCTTCGCTCAACGCGTCATGCCCCGCTCAGGCCCTCGATGACAAGGTCAAACTGACGCGGGTCGCAGAAGATCACAGGCTCATCGATACCGGCGTCGCGATACTCGCGAAGGCGGTGCCGGCAGTCTGCGATGGTCCCGTTGGCGGTCAGTCGGTCGACGATTTCGTCCGGGATCAGGGCTGCAGTGGCGGCGAGACTATCGCTTGCCCGCACCCGCCGATAGCGCTCTAGTTCCGCCTCCACCACGCCGCTCTCACGAGCTATGTTCGGGAAGCCCGTGAGGTAGGTGGCGACCAACGGCCGCACTGCATCCCGGCCTTTGATGCCATCTGCGTCGATCGCCACCACGACAGCCCCACCAACCCGGTAGCCGTCCAGCTCTCTGCCTGCCTTTGCCGCACCCGTGTGGAGGTGCTCGACCGCCCGCTTCGTGTAGTCGGTGCTGGTAAAGGCGTTGAGCACGACCCCGTCCCCAACCTCCCCGGCCAGCTCGAGGGCCCGGGGCCCCGTTACTGCCAGGTGGATGGGGATCTCTGCGCGAGGAGGAGCGAATTCAAGGCGCACTCCATCGATCTGGACAAAGCGACCCGTGAAGGACGCGCCTCGCCATACGGCCCGGACCCCGGCCACAAACTCGCGCAGCCGGGTGCCAGGATGGTCGAAGGGAAATCCCTGGGGCGCCAAGACGAGCGGCGAGCCGGGCCCGATACCGAGGACTACGCGACCATTCGCAAGCTCATCAAGGGCCGCGAATGTGATCGCGGTCAGAGCCGCGCCCCGTGTAAACACGTTGATGGCCGCCGTCCCCACCTGGATACGGCGGGTGCACATGGCGACCACACTGGAAGCGACGATCGCGTCCCGCGTGAAGCGGGTCTCCGCCAGCCAGACCGAACTGAAGCCGGCGGCTTCGGCTCGCTGAGCGACCTCGGCGAAGGCTCGGCCGGAGGGGTCGCCCAGCCATCCCAACCCGAGGCGAGACATTCAGTACGCCAGCCTGTGCAGCGTCTCCGTCAGCACCGCGATGCCCTTGACCTGGTCGGGTAGCGGTGTCCACTCGTCAGGCGCGTGGCTCCGCCCATTCACACTGGGCACGAAGATCATCGCGCGGCCGACGCCGGTCCGAGCCAGGACCTGCGTGTCGTGTCCGGCGCCGCTCACTATCTCGCGGCAGGGATAGCCGAGCTCGGCAGCGGCGCTCTTGATCGTCGCTACGAGCTCCTGCGTGGACTGCGTCGCAGGCTGGTAGAGCAGCCGCTTGTGGTTTAGCTCGAGGCCGTTGCGGCGCGCGATCGCGTCGAATGAGTCCGCGATTGCGGCGACGAACCGCTCGTGGCGAGCCTGGTCCGGGTAGCGGGCGTCAACCGTGAATGTCACGTCCGCCGCGACGATGTTCGGGCTGCCCGGCCGAGCCCGGATCTTGCCGACGGTGGCGACCGCCGGCTCGCCCAGCTCGAGAGCCGCCTTGGTTGCGCTCAGGACCATCTCGGCGGCGCCGATCATCGGGTCGCGACGTAAGTCCATCGGAAAGCCGCCGGCGTGATCGGCACGACCCCTGACCTCGAATTCCAGCTGCTCGATCGCGGTGATGGCCATCACCACGCCCACCGGCACCCCCTCCCGTTCGAGCAGCGGCCCCTGCTCGATGTGGAGCTCGATGAAGGTGTCGATGTCGTCCCTCCGCGCCTTCTCGACCGCCGACGGATCGAGCTGACAACCTCGCATTGCGTCGGCCAGGCTGATCCCGTCGGCGTCGAAGATGGACTCCGCCTCGCCCGGCCGGATCAGACCGGCGATCGCTCGGGATCCCCAGAAATTGGAGTGAAATCGGCTGGCCTCCTCGTCGCAGACCGCAACCACCTCGAGCGTCCGGCGCGGCGGCCCGTGCGCCTCCTTGAGGGCACGCAGCGCCAGGAAGCCGGCAATTACACCGAGGGTGCCGTCCAGTGGACCGCCCTGGATGGCTGTGTCGATGTGCGAGCCGGTGAGGATGGAGGGCCCGGGCTGGGTGCCTTCGAGGACTCCGAAGACGTTGCCCACCGCATCCTGCTTTGCCTCCAAGCCGGCCGACTTTAGCCAGCCCGTAAACGTGTCAACGGCCTGTTGCCACGCTGGTGTGTATACGGCCCGGTAGAGGCCGCCTTCGGGGTGCCGCCCGAGGAGCGCCATCTCGTCGACACAGACCGCGACCTCATCCTCACGGATTTCTATGGTCGGGGTGCGCCTGCCCACGTGCGTCAAGAAGGGCGCCGGCTGCGAAGCCGCGCGGTTTCCGCTTCGTCGAGCACCCAGCCATCGACCCCGGCTTCGGCTTCGCGCACCCCAACGCCATAATCACTGCGCGCGGCTTGGGCTCCGATGAACCCGTCCCGCAGGTCCTCCAGCACGCGTGCCGGGTCGCGCTCGAAGGGGTCACCGTAGCCGCCTCCGGACGGACTGACGGTCCGGATGGTGTCATTGGCGTGGAGCTTCATATATGGAAACTTGGAGGGCATCTCGCGGCCGTCCGAGCGGTCAGGGTTGAGGCTGACCTCTCCCACGGTTCCGGGGCGGCCGCCGAACAAACCGGGTGGAGGAAAGCGGTTGCCATCGCCCTCGAGGCTCATGCCACCAGGTGCGGTGAACGTCACGTCGCGAACGGAGCCCAGACCTCCTCGCCAGCGACCCGGCCCGCCTCTGTCGGCGAGCAGCTCGTAGCGGGAGACCCGCAGCGGGTAGTGCGACTCGATGTCCTCGATCGGGTTGTTGCGGGTGTTCGCGAACAGCGTGTCAACCGCGTCCATCCCGTCCTTGCCGGGCCGCCCACCGTAGCTGCCCTCGGTGATGTCCATGTACACCCAGTAGTTGGCATCGACGATGCCGCTGTAGGCCGCCACCTTCAGGTTGCCGACGCCGGCCGAGACCCGATCCGGGGCAACCTGGGACAGCGCCCGCATGACCGTGTCGGCAACGATGTTGCCGGGGCAGAAGCGGGCGATCGTGGGTGCCGGAAAGACCGGGTTGCAGAGGGTGCCGAGCGGGGCCACGATCTTGATCGGCCGAGTCAGGCCCGAGTTCTGGGGCACGAACTCGTGGGTCGCGCTGTCGAGCAGGATCGAGCGCAGCGTCAGGTAGATGGCGATGTCCACGGTGCCCTCGAAGGGCATGTTCAGGGGCCGGTCGATCTGGGCCGCCGTGCCGGTCAGGTCGACCGTGATGTCGCTGCCCTGGATCGTCACCGTGACCGCGATCCGGAGATCACGGTAGGCGGGGTCCTCCAGGTCCGGGAAGCCGTCGATGAAGCCCTCCGCCGAATAGCTGCCATCCGGCAGCTTCTCGATCTCTCGGCGGAGCATCCGCTCGGAGTAGTCCATCAGCTCCTCGCTGGCCGCCATCACCCGCTCTACGCCGAAGCGCTCGACCAGCTCCACAAAGCGCTGGGCGCCGATCTGGCAGGCCGCCACCTGGGCCTCCATGTCACCCACCACCATGTCCGACGCCCGGATGTTGTCTCGCAGCATCCGCCAGAGGGCCTGGTTCTTGACCCCCTTCTCGGACGCCTTTAGGGCCAGGAACTGGAGCCCCTCGGCGTAGGCGTCCTGGGCGTCCACGATGCCGCAGCTGCCCGGGCTCAGCGCCCCCACGTCGAGGTGATGGGCGGTCGTGAAGGAGAAGCCGATCAGCTGCTTGCGGTAGAAGACCGGCACGCAGAAGCCGATGTCAGGGCCGTGGGAGGCACCGTGGTAGGGCGAGTTGTGGATGATCACGTCGCCCTCGTAGAACTCCTGGCCGCGCTCGGCGAAGAGCTTGAAGATGCCCCGCATATAGCCGGGGATCGGACCCAGCTGGAGAGGGGTGGAGAAGGTCGACTCGCAAAGCTGGCGTCCCTGCGGGTCGAGCAGGGCGCAGCCGAAGTCCTCCGACTCTCTGATGATGCTGGAGTAGGACATCCGGGTCAGCTTGTGGCCCATCTCGATGGCGATGCCCTCGAGAGCCCCAGCGATAACACGTGTCGTCACGGGGTCGATCTTCATGCGGGTCCGGGCAAGCCTCCCAATCGCCGGCGGAGCAGTCCATGTCGCATTCCACTAAACCGGTGTGCCCGCGTAGTGGCTTCCCACACTAGGTATGGGTTGACACGGCGGCACCGCCGCGCGAGAGTGCGAGTTGTGGGGAAGTCGGCAGACCTCCCGGACCTGACCGTCCGGGGCGGTCTTGTCGCGCTGGAGAGCGGCCTTCAAGCGGTCGATCTGGGCATTCGAGATGGTCGGATTGTGGCTATCGGCGAGCCGGGTATGCTGCCACGTGGAGGAGAGGTCGTCGACGCGAAAGGCCTTCACGTCCTCCCCGGCCTGGTCGACGCCCACGTCCACGTCAACCTGGCGCTGGGCGAGTTCACTACCCGAGACAGCTTCGCCGAGGCCAGCCTGGCGGCGGCTTATGGCGGCACGACCACGATCGTCGACTTCGCGGTGCCGGGCGAGAAGGAGACCCCCCGAGACGCCATCGAGCGACGCAAGGAGGAAGCGGCGGGAGAGTGCTACGTCGACTACTCCTTTCACGTCACCGTGGCGCGCAGCCTGCCGGAGGAAGTGCTGGCCCAGTTACCGCCCCTGATCGCGGAGGGCTTCCCAACCGTGAAAGCCTTCACGGTCTATCGGGACCTGGTGATGATCGAGATCGGAGAAGTGCGCACGCTCATGGCGACACTCGCCGGCCACGGCGGCCTGATCCTCGTCCACGCCGAGACCGCTTCGATCATCGAGCGTGCCATCGCCCAGTGCGTTTCTGCCGGTGAGACCTCGCCGGCGTACCACCCGGTGAGCCGGCCGCCGATCGCTGAGCTGGACACAGTCCGTTCCGTTATCGGCTTTGCCGAGGAGACCCGGTGCCCCGTCTTCTTCGTCCACCTGAGTACCGGCGCGGCGCCGGAGCTACTGAGGGATGCCCATGCTAAAGGGCTGCCCGTCTACGGCGAGACGTGTCCGCAGTACCTCATCCTGGACGAGTCCCTCTACGCCGAGGACGACGGCGAGCGTTTCGTATGCAGCCCACCGGTGCGGAGCCACGGCGATCGCCTTCGGCTCTGGAAGGGCCTGGCCAACCGCAGCCTGCAGATGGTCAACACCGATCACTGCTGTTACGACACGAAGCAGAAGACGCTCCACCGTGACTTCTTCCCGGACCTGCCCAACGGACTGCCGGGCGTTGAAACACGGCTGCGCCTGCTCCTTACCGAGGGCTACGCCAAGGGCCGGCTGGACCTACGCCGGCTGGTGGAGTTGACCGCCGCCAATCCGGCCAGACTTCTCGGCCTGTACCCGCGCAAAGGAACGATCGCCGTCGGCTCGGATGCCGACCTGGTCCTGGTCGACCTTGCACGGGAGGGTACGATCCGTGCCGCCGACCTCCACCAGGCAACGGACTACACGCCCTACGAGGGGCGGCCCTACAAAGGGGATGTCGTAACGACGATCTGTCGAGGTGTCACCGTCGTGCACGAGGGCCGCTCGGTCGGTCGTCGCGGCCACGGCCGGCTGCTCCATCGCAAGATCGACCACCGGGAGCTCGCGGCCTTATGACCAGGCTCCTGAACCTGCCCGGCTTGCATCGGGACGAGGTGTCGGTCATGGCGCTCATCGAGATCTGCCGACAGCTGACGCGCTCCCTGGACGTAAACCACGTCATCGGCGCCATCATCGAGCAGACCGTCACCGCCATCTCGGCAGCCGATGCGGCCGCGCTCTTTCTCTACGACCAGGAGACCGAGCGTCTGTTGATGCGAGCCGCTAGCGGCTTCGACGCAGATGCGCTGGGTAAGGTCAGGCTGCGGCCCTGGGAGTCAATGACGGGAACCGTCTTCAGCTCCCAACGTTCGGCCATCTTCGCGACCGCCGAGAAGATCGACGAGGGAATGGGGAGTATGTCCGAGGAAAACCGGTCCTGGTATTCGCTGGCTATCAGCCACCTCCAGCACCCGCGCTCAGTGATGGCGGCGCCCGTCAAGACGGTTGAGCGCTGCTGGGGAGTCATCGTTGTCGACAACTTCTCGGCGCCGCGTAACTTCAGCTCGAGAGACCTGAATTTGCTGGAGGCACTGGCTAGCCAGGCTGCTGTCGCCCTGGAGAATGCCGACCTGTATGAGCGCGAGAAGAGCCATGCTCAACGGCTGGCCGAGCTCAATCGCCAGCTTCTGCAGGTCACTGACGTCCACGATCACATGACGCGAGCGGTATTGGAGGGTCGTGACTTGGAGGCGCTGGCCGGCTGGCTGGCGGAGGCATTGGGCTGTTCGGTGCTGGTCCAGGATCAGTTCCTCAACCTCCTGGCCATAGCCGGGGATTTCTCCCAGACCGGTAGGCCGGGCCGGGCGGCCGACTATCAGTTGGCCGACACTGCCGACCTGCGGCCGACGTTGGAGAGGATGCGGACCGAAAAACGGCCTCTCGATATCCCCCGGGGCGGCGGTTCGATGCACCGCATCGGGATGGCCATAGCCGGCGGCCAGGAGGTGCTCGGGTTCCTCGTCGTACTCGAGGCCGGCTCCCTGGAGCAGGTCCAGCTGATGACTGTGGAGACAGCGGCCATGGCCTTCGCGCTCGCTCTCCTCCGTGAGCGGGCGGTCACGGAGACGGAACAGCGGCTGACGGGAGAGTTGCTCTGGTCGCTGATCTCGGCCGACCCAGATGAGGCAGTTCGGCATCGGGCAGCTCAAATGGGTGTGGACCTCAAACGCCGCTACGCCGTGATGCTGGTTGCCGCAGACCAGCCGTCCGGCGAGTCGGGCCGAGAGGGCTCCGAGCTCGTGCGCAGGAGGTTGCGGGGCGCTGCCGAACGGACGCTGGCCCAGCACGCTCCCGGGAGCTTGGTCACCATGGACTCCGACAACCTCGTCTCCCTCGTCGCCATCACTGACGGCCGCGGCAACTCCACCGCACCAACCCGGCTTGGCCAGGCGCTGCAGGCGATGCTCGCCCGGGACGTGCCCGAGAGCACCTTTTCGATTGCGATTGGGCGCGTCTCCGAAGACCCGTCCCAATTCCGCGGCTCGTACCAGGAGGCGTTGCGCGCGCTCCGCTACAACCGGCTGAATGGCGAGCGCTCGCAGGTGATTGCGTACGAAGCCCTCGGGACCGCCCGCCTCATCCTCGAGTCAGGCGACCGGGGTCAGCTGATGCACGTGGCTCGGGAGGCTCTCGGGCCGGTGCTGGATTACGATCGCAAGCACAGCACCGAACTTGTCAAGACGCTCTTCGCATTCCTCCGAGAAGGTCAGAAGCCGGCGGCGACGGCCAAACGGCTCTACATTCATGTGAACACCCTGAACTACCGCCTGCAGCGGATCGAGGAGCTGCTGGGCGGCCCGCTCAGCGACTGGGACCGCTGGCTGGACGTGCAGCTGGCCCTGAAGATCGTGGAGTTGCTAGGCCAGTAGCAGCGGCCTGCGGCCCCGTTGGGGAAAAACACTAACGAAGGCGACCAGATTGGTCGAAACCTACATGGAAGTTGGCTGGTTCCTTGGATATCGTCGAGTTGTCTCAACGCCTAGGAGACGAGCCGGGCACCGCTGGTCTGCGACTTCAGGCGATAACCCGAAGCGGGAAGGAGAAAGCCTATGTCCGTGACAACCAAGCGGACGACGTCCTATCCGATGACAGCGGAGGGCATCCCCGACTATCCCTTATGGCGGACCGACACCAAGGCTATCGTCGGCTCCGTGCTACTGGCCGTCTGTTTCTCGATCAACATGCAGATCACAGAGCGGCTGGACACGGTCACGGGCAACCTTGTAGCGCCGATTATCGGCGTGCCGGCGGCCAACTGGCTCGGCTACACATTCCTCAACTTGTGGTACCCGGTAACCGTCATCTATTTCGGCCTTGTGGGCGGGCTGATTATCTCCAACTTCAATCCGATCATCGCAGTCCTGACAGCCACCCACTCCCTCGCCTGGGCTTTCTTCTTCTTCAACATGGCGTGGGCGATTCCGAACGCATTGCTTTTCAAGTACTGGATCCGCAACGGTTATAGGCTCACGTACTGGCGGTTCGTTCTCACCTGCGGCGTTGGCCAGTTCATCAGCGCCTGCGTTTGGTTCGGACTGATGCAGATCGTGTTTCCGGGCGGAGTCTGGTGGGGCTACATCGTCATACCGCTCTGGAACTTCATCATGTTCATACCCGGCGGTACGTTGGGCTATTACTTCTATAAGGCCGTCAAGAACTCGGGCGTCTTGGAGTAGGCAAGGTGGAAAAGCAGCACCAGCGCATGTCGACGAGTACCGTCGTTATGTGGATCGTGATCGTCGCCGTGATCATGATTGCGGCAGGGGTCGGCCTTGTTTACCTCGGCGCCGTTGCTAAGGTAATGCCAAAGGGCCTCGGTCTCTTCGCCACCTTGCCCGATCTCGAGCGGGCGGCCATCTTGATCATCATTCTGGCTGTCATCGGGGCCGGCGCCTGGTTCATCTATCCAAAGGAGAAAGCCGCCGGGGCCCAGGGGGAGCGGCCGACCGACTGACCGCCGGGAGCCACAGGGTGTCCTGGGTGGCCGACGCCCAGCGATGCCGTTCGCCTTCCAGTCTGCCATCGATTGAGGTGACTTGAGCCAGAACAGCGCGTCTTTCAGCCCCCCGTCGAAGACGGCGAGCAGCGCGCGGCCGCTTGTTTTGGAGGATGTCTCGTTCCTCTATCCGAAGTCAGAGGCGCCGGTGTTGGACCACGTGAGCATCGAGGTTCGCAGGGGCGAGTTCCTCGGCATCGTCGGTCCCACCGGGTCCGGCAAGTCGACTCTCCTGTCCGTCATGGCCGGCATCATCCCGCATTACATCCACGGCGCGATGACGGGCGAAGTGCTGCTGCAGGGAGTCAGCACACATCAGCTCTCGCTGGCCGGCTTCGCAGTCCACGTCAGCATGGTGCTGCAGGATCCCGAGTCGCAGCTCTTCAACCTGCTGGTTCGCGACGAGCTGGTGTGGGGCCTCGAGAATCGTGGCGTCGAACGGGAGCGTCAGACGCAGCAGCTCAGGGACGTCCTCAAGTTCTTCCGGATCGAGAAGCTGGAGGAGCGCATCACCTACGACCTCTCTGGCGGCGAGAAGCAGCGGGTCGCCATCGCCGCCGCCTACATCAGCCGGCCCGAGATCCTGCTGCTCGACAACCCGACCTCGCAGCTCGATCCGCGGGGGGCGGCCCTTGCCATTGAGAGCATCCGGCGGGTCCTCGAGAATCACCAGACCGTCGTCATGGTGGAGGACAAAATCGATGAGCTGGTAGAGCACGCCGACCGGTTGCTCGTGATGGACAAGGGCCGCATCGTCTTGGAAGGGACGCCTCTCGAGATCTGCCGCAGCCTCCCGGAGCTGGAGGCAGCCGGGCTCTACGCGCCCCAGGTGCCCGAGCTGGTTGCGCGGCTTCGCACGGGCGGCCGGACCATCAGCGGCGAGCCACTGACAGTTGAGGAGGCGGTGCCGCTCTTCAAGCCTGTGATGCGTAAGGAGAGGCTGCCCAGACTTAGAGCCAGCGACCCGGCTCCGCGGCCGGCGGATGGTCAGAGTGCGATCGAGGTCAAGTCCGTGCTCTTCACCTATCCGCCACCCCATGAGACCCCTGCCATCAGGGGCGTCAGCTTTGAGGTGCCGAGAGCCTCCTTGCTAGCCATCGTGGGCCAGAACGGCAGTGGCAAGACCACCCTGGCCCGTTGCATGAGCGGCTACCTTAAACCGACATCCGGCCAGATCCACGTCTCCGGCCGCGACGTCCACCAGATCACCGTCCGAGAGCGGGCGAAGCTGATTGGCTACGTCTTCCAGAACCCCGAAACACAGCTGTTCAAGAACTCGGCCTTGGAGGACGTCGTGTACGGCCTGCGCAACCTGGGAGCCCGCAAGGACGAGGCCGACGAGCGGGCGCGCACGTCGCTCACGCTCCTGAATCTCTGGGACAAGCGCGACGTGCATCCCTTCCGGCTTTCGTACGGTGACAAGCAGCGGCTCGCCATCGCGACGATCGCCGCTCTGGAGCCGTCGGCTTTGATCATCGACGAGCCCACCACGGGCCAGGACCACCGCCAAGCGCACCAGACTATGCGGTTGCTCGAGAAGCTGCGCAGCGAACTGGGCGTCACCGTCATCGTGATCACGCATGCGATGCCGCTCGCTGCGGAGTATTGCGACCGCATCGTTGTGATGTGCGAAGGCGAGATCTTGCTTGACGGGCCGCCGCGCGACGTCTTCGCCGAAGAGAAGACGTTGGCCAAGACCTTCGTCGAACCGCCGCCGGTCACGCGGTTGGCCATTCAGCTGGGCCTCAATCCGGTTCCGCTGACAGTGGCAGAAGCCGTGGATCAGTTCGCCCCCCTGATGTCGCGGGAGGCTGCTTCGTGAAGGCAATCTATCAGTACTCCGGCATCAGCACGCCGATCCACAAGCTCGACCCGCGCACGAAGCTCGTCATGACGCTCTGCTACCTACTCGTCAGCTTCATCCTGCCGAGTCCCCTGCGGGTCGGGCCCGCGGTGATCCCCGTGCCGTTCGTGATGGCAATGCTGATCGTGCTGGCGATCTGGGCGGTTCTCAGGGTCCGACCCTGGGACTACATGATGCTCTGGGTGTACCTCATCCCGATCGTGGGCGGGATCACGTTCGCCCACGTCTTCTTCCTGGATGGCCCGCCCTTCGCGAGGATCCCTGGCATTCCGTTCCACCATCTGTCGATTCGAGGTTTCTTCTTCGGGCTGGACATCGGGTTCCGGATCGTGGCCATGGGGTTCGCCTTCGTGCTCTTTTCGATGACGACGGATCCCTTTCACTGGGGCCTTGCGATGTTCAAGGCGGGCGTGCCCTACAAGGGCGCGTTCATGTTCGCGTTCGGCATGCGGTTCTATCCACTCCTGCAGGAGGAATACTTCGTGATCCGCGACGCCCTCAAGGCGCGCGGATCGGACCTCCTGACTTCGATGAATCCGGTCAAGCTGATGAACGGAGTCGCCGTCTCCGCCATCCCGCTCGGGCTGGGTGCGCTGCGCCGCAGCCAGAACATTGCGCTCGCCATGGAACTACGCGGCTTCAGCTTCCCGGAGGAGACTGGCGTTCCCCGGGTACTGTACCGCGACGTGCGAATGCGGCGAGTCGACTGGATCGTCGTCGGCGCCTTCGTCCTGATGCTCCTGGTCAGCCTAGTGCTTCGCTTGACCGGGACCATCCAACAAGCCAAGTTTTGAGGGAGATCTCGAGATGAAGATCCTGGTCATCAACCCCAACACCACGGTGAGCATGACTGAGGCCATCGGCGAGGCTTGCGTCAAGGCTGCCCAACCGACGACCGAGATCACCGCGATCAGTCCCAGGCGAGGCCCCCGCTCGATCGAGGGTTACGTCGAGGACTATGTGGCCGCGGTGGCGACGCTCGAGACGATCGCCGAGAATCGCGGCCGGTACGACGCCTTCGTGATCGCCTGCTTTGGCGACCCTGGCCTCCACGCTGCCCGCGAGTTGGTCGAGGAGCCGGTCATAGGTATCGCCGAGGCAGCCATGCACATGTCCTGTCTGGTTGCTCACAAGTTTTCGATCGTCAGCGTCATCCACCGCATCAAACCGCTACTCGAGGACATGGTTAAGACGGCCGGGATGACCGACCGCTGCGCCTCTATCCGGACCACCGAGCTCGCGGTGCTCGACATCGAGAAGGACTACGACAAAGCCCAGGAGATGCTCATCGATGAAAGCAGGCGGGCAATGGAGGAGGACGGCGCCGAAGCTATCTGCCTCGGCTGTGCCGGTATGGGGCCCCTCGACAAGGCGATGCAGGGGGCGCTCGGGATACCGGTGCTCGACGGCTGCGGGTGCGCCGTAAAGATGGCGGAGGCCTGCTTCGACTACGGCATCAAGACGAGCAAGTTCAAGGCCTTCAAAGCGCCTGAGCCCAAGGAGTACGTTGACTGGCCCGTATTCAGCGGCTCGTTCACACAGGTGCGCTCGTGATCCTCGCCGGAGTCGACATCGGCGGAACCTTCACCGACATCGTCGTCACTGACACGCGCACCAAGCGGAGCTATATCCACAAGGTGCCGACGACCGATGATCCCTCGGAGGGAATGGTCCAGGGCCTGGTCGACCTGGCGGACCGCATCAGTCTCGACACCTCCAAGGTGGAGCACATCTTCCATGGCACCACGATCGCCACCAACGCGGTGCTGACTTACGACGGCGCCAAGACCGGAATGATCACAACCGAGGGTTACCGCGACATCCTGCACATCGGCCGCCATCAGCGACCGCAGCACTATTCGATCATGCAGGACGTCCCGTGGCAGGACAGGCCGCTGGTGCGCCGCCGCCACCGCAAGGTGGTGAAGGAACGCGTCAAGCCCCCGAAGGGGTCTGTCGAGGATCCGCTCGACCAGGACGGGGCCCTGCGGGCGATCCGCGAGCTCAAGGCCGCCGGCGTCGAGTCGATCGCCGTCTGCTTTCTCTTCTCGTACTTGAACCCGGAGCACGAAGAGCGGGTCCGAGCGATGATCGAGGAGGAGTACCCGGAAGCCTTCGTCAGCACCTCGGCCAGCATCTTTCCACAGTTTCGCGAGTTCGAGCGCTTCACAACGGCCGCGATCAACGCCTTCGTCGGTCCCAAAGTCAAGCGCTACATCCAGCGCCTCGAGACATCGATCGGACAGGCGGGCATTGAGGCTGATCTCCACCTCATGCGCTCCAATGGTGGTGTTGCGACGGCTCGGGCGGCGGCCGAGCAGCCGGTGACACTTCTACTCTCCGGGCCCGCCGCCGGCGTGCTGGGCGGCGACTGGGTCGGCCGCCTGGCCGAGCGCCGAAACCTGATCACCTTCGACGTCGGCGGAACCAGCGCCGACATCGGCATCGTCACGGAGCGGGGCTTCGTGGAGGCCTCTGCCCGCGATACTCAGATCGCCGGCTACCCGGTGATGGTCCCGATGATCGACATTGCGACGATCGGCGCCGGCGGCGGCAGCATCGCCTATGTCGACGACGGTGGCGCCTTCCGGGTTGGGCCGCGCAGCGCGGGCGCCAATCCAGGCCCCGCCTGCTACGGAAGGGGCGGCCAGGAGCCAACCGTCACTGACGCCAACCTGGCGCTCGGCAGGCTCGACTCCGAGCATTTCCTCGGGGGCCAGATGCTGATCGATCCGGCCCGGGCGCGCACGGTCATCGATGGCCTGGCTGACAGGCTGAGCATGACCCGAGAGGAAGCGGCTGAGGGTGTCGTTACGATCTTGAACAGCAACATGGCGAACGCCATCCGCGGCGTGACGATTCGCAAGGGCCACGACCCACGGGAGTTCACCCTGGTCGCCTTCGGGGGTGCCGGCCCGCTGCACGCGGCGGAAGTCGCCGACTCCCTGGACATCCCTGAGGTCCTCGTGCCGCCACACCCGGGGATCACGTCTGCGATGGGACTACTCACCACGGACCTCAAGTACGACCAGATCCGGACCGAATTCATGCTCAGTAGCGAACTGGAGCTCGACCAGCTAAACGCTGACTTCAACGCGCTGGAGGCGTCGGTCGGGGCCCAATTGAGGAGCGACGGAGTTCCCGACGCCAAGATCAAGATTGCGCGAGCAGCCGACTGCCGCTACGTAGGCCAGGGGTACGAGCTGCGGGTCCCCGTCCCCTCCGGCCGCCTCGACGTGCAGCGCATGCAACGGGTTTGGTCGGAATTCCATCGTCTTCACGCCGCAGAGTACGGACACAGCTTCAAGGAGAGTCCCATTGAGCTGGTCGCCATTCGGACCGTCGGCATCGGCGCCATGCCCAAGATCAGTCCCTCGCCAGACGGTACTCCGGAAGCCGGCGACCCAGTGCTCGGTGTGCGCAACGTCTACTTCCGCGTCGGCGGCGAGCTGCGCACTTACCCGACCACCTACTACGACCGGACCCGGCTGCCGGCCGGTGCCTCGATGGAAGGCCCCGCGGTCATATTCCAGGTCGACAGCACCACCGTGGTGCCGCCGGGCTGGACGTTTCGAAAGGACGCCGGGAGCAGCCTGCTGTTGGCCAAGAAAGCGAGCAAGAAAGTGACAAGGAGGGGGCCGAATGGCAACCACCGCCACTAACCGGCGCGCTCGGAAGACCGCTAACGCGCGCATTGACCCGGTCAGCGCCCGTGTTATCGCCGGCGCTCTCGAGGGCATCGCCATCGAGATGGGCCACAAGCTGACCCGGATGTCCTACTCCAGCATCATCAGAGAGTCGGAGGACTTCGGCTGCGCCCTGCTCGACCCGCAGGGACGCCAGCTCTGCGAGTCGACCTTCTCCACCCCTCTCCAGCTGGGTCCGATCCCCGGCTATATGCGGGGCATCTTCAAGCTCTTCGCCGAGCGCGGCCAGGAGTTCTACGAGGGCGACGTGATCATCCACAACTCGCCCTACCACGGTGCCTCCCACGGCCCTGACATCGGCTTCTGCGTGCCGGTCTTCTACCGCAAGCAGCTGATCGGCTTCTCCTTCACGACCGCCCATCACCTCGACGTGGGGGCGCTGAGCCCGGGCAGCTGCGGCATCGTGGACGCCCAGGACGCCTACGCCGAGGGGCTCCAGTTCCTGGCCCTAAAGGCGTCCGAGAAGGGGGTCAAGAACCAGGCCCTCTGGCGGATGCTGCGAGACAACATCCGGGCGTCGGACATGGTGGTGGGTGACATGGAGGCCCAGGTGGCGGCCTGCCAGATCGGCGCCCAGCGCTTTGTGGAGCTGGTCGAGCGCTTCGGCGTAGAGCGGGTGATGGCGGCCAGCGAGGAGCTGATGGACTACTCCGAGCGGATGCTCCGCCGAGAGATCGAGAAGCTGCCGGATGGCAGCTATTCGGCGGAGGGCTTCATCGACGGCTTCCCGGACCTGGAGGACCCCGCCTACCGTGATCTCCGGATCGCGGTCACGGTGACGATCCAGGGCAGCGACATCACGGTCGACCTGACCGGCACGGCGGCCCAGATCGACCGGCCCCTGAACATGCCCTTCGAGGGCACCGTGGACATCGCCATCTACCTGACGCTGCGCTCGATCCTGCTCGACAGCGCGACCCACGAGTTCGTGCCCCAGAACTCGGGCCTGACTCGGCCGATCAAGATCGTGGCCCCGCTCGGCACCCTCTGCAACCCGGTCTTTCCGGCACCCACGATCGCCCGCTTCTGCCCCGGCAACATCGTTGCCGACACGGTCATGCGGGCGCTGTCCCAGGTTGCCCCGGATCGGGTCTCGGCCGGCGTCGGCAACCTGAAGGTGGCGGCCTACAGCGGCATCGTCGATGCCAACTACTGGGTGTACATGGACATCACCGAGGGCAGCTACGGTGGGCGGCCCGGCAAGGACGGGATGGACGCGGTTGACACGCTGTTCGCGAACACCCGCAACAACCCGATCGAGGACATCGAGTCGCACTACCCGCTGCGGGTCTCCCGCTACGAGCTGCTCGCCGACAGAGGCGGGCCGGGTCGCTGGCGAGGAGGTCTGGGCTCCGTTCGCGACGTGACGTTCACCGCACCTGGTGGCATGAGCCTCGAGGGCGATGGCAACCGCTTTCCTCCACCCGGTTTGTTCGGCGGCCGCCCCGGAACCGTGGGAGAGGTCAGCCTCAACCCTGACCGCTCGGACGGCCGCGAGATGCCCTCCAAGTTTCCATATATGAAGCTCCACGCCAATGACACCATCCGGACCGTCAGTCCGTCCGGAGGCGGCTACGGTGACCCCTTCGAGCGCGACCCGGCACGCGTGCTGGAGGACCTGCGGGACGGGTTCATCGGAGCCCAAGCCGCGCGCAGTGATTATGGCGTTGGGGTGCGCGAAGCCGAAGCCGGGGTCGATGGCTGGGTGCTCGACGAAGCGGAAACCGCGCGGCTTCGCAGCCGGCGCCCTTCTTGACGCACGTGGGCAGGCGCACCCCGACCATAGAAATCCGTGAGGATGAGGTCGCGGTCTGTGTCGACGAGATGGCGCTCCTCGGGCGGCACCCCGAAGGCGGCCTCTACCGGGCCGTATACACACCAGCGTGGCAACAGGCCGTTGACACGTTTACGGGCTGGCTAAAGTCGGCCGGCTTGGAGGCAAAGCAGGATGCGGTGGGCAACGTCTTCGGAGTCCTCGAAGGCACCCAGCCCGGGCCCTCCATCCTCACCGGCTCGCACATCGACACAGCCATCCAGGGCGGTCCACTGGACGGCACCCTCGGTGTAATTGCCGGCTTCCTGGCGCTGCGTGCCCTCAAGGAGGCGCACGGGCCGCCGCGCCGGACGCTCGAGGTGGTTGCGGTCTGCGACGAGGAGGCCAGCCGATTTCACTCCAATTTCTGGGGATCCCGAGCGATCGCCGGTCTGATCCGGCCGGGCGAGGCGGAGTCCATCTTCGACGCCGACGGGATCAGCCTGGCCGACGCAATGCGAGGTTGTCAGCTCGATCCGTCGGCGGTCGAGAAGGCGCGGAGGGACGACATCGACACCTTCATCGAGCTCCACATCGAGCAGGGGCCGCTGCTCGAACGGGAGGGGGTGCCGGTGGGCGTGGTGATGGCCATCACCGCGATCGAGCAGCTGGAATTCGAGGTCAGGGGTCGTGCCGATCACGCCGGCGGCTTTCCGATGGACTTACGTCGCGACCCGATGATCGGCGCCGCCGAGATGGTCCTGAGCGCAACCAAGGCGGCTCTCGAGCTGGGCGAGCCGGCGGTCGCCACCGTCGGCAAGATCCGGGCTCGGCCGGGCAGCCCGAACATCGTCGCGGCGGACGTGACATTCACGGTTGACGCCCGCTACCCGGACCAGGCTCGCCACGAGCGGTTCGTCGCCGCAATCGCGGACTCATTCGACGCGATCGCGCGCCGCAACGGCCTCGAGCTAAACCACAAGCGGCTGCTCTACCAGCCTGCGACGCAGTCCACGCAGGAGCTCGTAGCGACGATCAAGAGCGCCGCTGCCGAGCTCGGCTATCCCTGCCGCGAGATAGTGAGCGGCGCCGGACACGACACGCAGGTCCTGGCTCGGACCGGCGTCGGCCGCGCGATGATCTTCGTGCCCAGTGTGAATGGGCGGAGCCACGCGCCTGACGAGTGGACACCGCTACCCGACCAGGTCAAGGGCATCGCGGTGCTGACGGAGACGCTGCACAGGCTGGCGTACTGAATGTCTCGCCTCGGGTTGGGATGGCTGGGCGACCCCTCCGGCCGAGCCTTCGCCGAGGTCGCTCAGCGAGCCGAAGCCGCCGGCTTCAGTTCGGTCTGGCTGGCGGAGACCCGCTTCACGCGGGACGCGATCGTCGCTTCCAGTGTGGTCGCCATGTGCACCCGCCGTATCCAGGTGGGGACGGCGGCCATCAACGTGTTTACACGGGGCGCGGCTCTGACCGCGATCACATTCGCGGCCCTTGATGAGCTTGCGAATGGTCGCGTAGTCCTCGGTATCGGGCCCGGCTCGCCGCTCGTCTTGGCGCCCCAGGGATTTCCCTTCGACCATCCTGGCACCCGGCTGCGCGAGTTTGTGGCCGGGGTCCGGGCCGTATGGCGAGGCGCGTCCTTCACGGGTCGCTTTGTCCAGATCGATGGAGTGCGCCTTGAATTCGCTCCTCCTCGCGCAGAGATCCCCATCCACCTGGCAGTAACGGGGCCCCGGGCCCTCGAGCTGGCCGGGGAGGTTGGGGACGGGGTCGTGCTCAACGCCTTTACCAGCACCGACTACACGAAGCGGGCGGTCGAGCACCTCCACACGGGTGCGGCAAAGGCAGGCAGAGAGCTGGACGGCTACCGGGTTGGTGGGGCTGTCGTGGTGGCGATCGACGCAGATGGCATCAAAGGCCGGGATGCAGTGCGGCCGTTGGTCGCCACCTACCTCACGGGCTTCCCGAACATAGCTCGTGAGAGCGGCGTGGTGGAGGCGGAACTAGAGCGCTATCGGCGGGTGCGGGCAAGCGATAGTCTCGCCGCCACTGCAGCCCTGATCCCGGACGAAATCGTCGACCGACTGACCGCCAACGGGACCATCGCAGACTGCCGGCACCGCCTTCGCGAGTATCGCGACGCCGGTATCGATGAGCCTGTGATCTTCTGCGACCCGCGTCAGTTTGACCTTGTCATCGAGGGCCTGAGCGGGGCATGACGCGTTGAGCGAAGCTGGCTACGCCGCGATCGTCGTAGTCGGAGTTGGTCTGGCCACCCTTGCCGGCTTTGGGGTGGTTGCGCTCCCATCCGTCAAGCGCATCCGACTCTTTGCGGCTGTGGTTACCGGCGTCCTGGTGTGGTTCCTCGCCCGATCAATTCCCGACAGCGTGACGACGCTCACCGCTCAAATCCTGAAATTGGTCGCCCCTCGCCTGGCGGGTCCGCTCGAGGCCAAACAGCTCGAGGTCGGACTCGCCGTCCTGGGGGCAGAGTTTGTGGGCGCCGTCCTGGTCCTGGTGGCCTACGGTCTCGGCATGAAGCAGGCGCGAGCACCTGTGTCACAACAGCCAACAACGGTCGTCCGGATTCGCCTGGGCTCGCTGGTCGTGGCGGCACTCTGCTGGGCGTTATGGGCGCCTCGCTTTCTGACCAAACCTCCGGCAGGCAGCGGGCTGGGCATCGCTCTCTCAACATTGGCAGTGGGCGCGGCGATAGCGATCCTCGTAGACCGCAGCCAGGTCGAGTCGGTGATTCGTTATCGTTTGCTGGCCACCTGCCTGGGGCTCGCGGTGGCAGGGGCACTGCTCAGTCAACTGCCGCTGCCCGGATTGGTGCTGGTGCTGGCCGCTGGCCTGTCCGCCATAGCACTCGTCTACCTGGTCGGCCAGCTGGTCGAGCTCACCACCTTGGATATGCGGCTCGCCGGCCATGGTGGCATGCTGCCCGCCACGATCGCCGGCTTCGTGGTCGGGCTGGCCCTCGGCCGCTGAAAGGGATGCGGGATCGGACCACGTTCAAGGCCGGGCTGGCGGCGGCCGGCCTGGCGCTGGTGGCCGACTTCGCCGGGCGTTTTCTGCTCGGCTTCCTATCTGTTCCAGAGCTTCTGCTCAATCTCCTCACCACGCTGATCCCAGCCTCACTCTTCGGTGCGGCGCTGGTCCACCTGCGCTACTTCGCGCGACCGCTCTCCTTGGTCTCGATCGCCATCGCCCTTCTGCTTGCGGGCGGCGTGGGTGGCATGACGCTCGCCCGGTTGATGCGGATGAGTCAGGACAGGCTGCCGAGGTGGGTGCCCGCGGCGCTGGCTGCAGTTGTCTTGGCGACC
>Ga0209805_1000726_pt1 | contig 20271 bp, 17 predicted proteins | sample GraSoiAngelo_148_FD_185905 | JGI IMG/M metagenome (GOLD analysis project Ga0209805, IMG submission 185905) | Grasslands soil microbial communities from the Angelo Coastal Reserve, California, USA - 14_1009_09_20cm (SPAdes) (version 2) | ecosystem: Environmental > Terrestrial > Soil > Grasslands ...
CCTTCATCGGGCGGAAGTCGTCTCCCTGCCGCTGGCCCTGGTGTTGCTGTTGGTCGTGTTCGCGACCGTGGTCGCGGCCCTGCTCCCGCTGGGGGTTGGAGGTCTGGCCGTGGTGGGTGGTCTGGCGGGCGTCGGCCTGCTGGCCCGGGTCACGGAGGTATCCACCTACGCGACCAACATCGTGACCCTGATCGGTCTGGGGGTTGCCATCGATTACTCGCTCTTCATCGTCAACCGGTTTCGCGAGGAGCTCAATCGCGGGCACTCGGTCGAGGAAGCCCTCGCCGTCACCATGGCGACCTCGGGCCGAGCCGTCACCTTTTCCGGGATCACGGTCGCCGTTGGTTTGAGCGCCATGCTCTTCTTCCAGGGATCATTCCTCGCGTCCATGGGGTTGGCCGGTGCCATCGTTGTCGCCATTGCCGTGCTTTACGCGCTAACGTTCCTGGCCTCGCTCCTCGCCCTCCTCGGCCCCCGGGTCAACCTTCTGCGGGTCCCGCTCCGCCGGCGCTCCACCGGCCCCGGGCTCTGGCACGCGATCGCCACCGCCGTCATGCGCCGGCCCCTGCTCGTCCTGGTGCCGGTGCTGGCCGTCCTGGCGCTGGCGGCGTCGCCCTTCCTCCAGCTCCGGCTTGCCAACGGCGACGTCGGAATGCTTCCCCCGAACGCCGAGTCGCGCAAGGGCTACGCCACCCTGACCCAGCAGTTTCCGGGGCAGAACCTGAACTACATCTCCGCGGTGGTGCAGTACCCGCAATCCGGTGTGCTGACGGCCGGCCGGGTCGGCGACCTGTACGACTTCGGTCAGCGGCTGCAGCGGATCTCCGGGGTGACCAGGGTGGAAAGCGTGGTGACGAGCGACGCCACCATCTCCCGGGAGCGCTACCGGGCCCTTCTCACGGGGCCGACCTCAAACCTGCCAGCAAAGCTTGCGGACCTGGTCCACCAGAGCGTGGGAACGAACATCGTCGTCTTCTCGGTGGTGACCTCGGCCCCGGCTCAGAGCGACGCCGCCCGGACGATCGTCCATTCCGTCCGAGACAGCGCGCCTCCTTCGGGGGCCCGGGTCCTTGCCACCGGCCAGACCGCCTTCGATATCGACGTCATCGACTTCATCCTCCAGCGGATGCCCGGGGCGGTGATCTTTGTCATGATCGCGACCTACCTGGTTCTCTTCCTGCTGGTCGGCTCGGTCCTGCTACCGCTCAAGGCGGTGGTGATGAACGTCATCTCCATCTCTGCTTCCTTCGGCGCCCTGGTCTGGATTTTCCAGCAGGGCCACCTGAGCTCCCTTTTGAACTTCAGTCCCTCCTCCATCGATCCATCCGTCCCGGTGCTCCTCTTCAGCATCATCTTCGGGCTATCGATGGACTACGAGGTAATGCTGCTCAGCCGGATCCAGGAGGAGTACCTGCGCACCGGCGACACCCGGCATGCGGTTGCCGAGGGGCTGGAGCGCAGCGGGAGGCTGGTCACGGGCGCGGCCCTGATCATGGTGGCGGTCTTTAGCGCCTTCGGCCTGGCGGACGTGGTCCTGATCAAGTCCATCGGGCTCGGGTTGGCGATCGCGGTAGTGATCGATGCTACCCTGGTGCGCGCCTTGATCGTGCCCGCCCTGATGCGGCTGCTTGGTCGCGCAAACTGGTGGGCGCCAAAGCCACTGGCCCGGCTCTACCGACGCCTGAACCTCGGTGAGTCTGAGCGCCTGTTGCCGGAGGTCGCCCCACAAGCGCTCCCCCGGGCCGGCTGACGAAACGTTCCGCGTAACAGTTGATGCCCGCCGGCGCGTCCCGCCACCTTTCACGTAATCGTCGCTTGCTCGGGCACTGGTTCGCCGCCACCCGGGCGGATATATCGATGTGCTCCCCGTCCGGGCTTCGCGTCCAACCCCTGGGCCCGCTCGGCGTGAGCGGCGGTCGCTGCTCTCGGAAATTGACCGGGGCGGCTGGCTGATCTTCGCCGCCCAGGGCCTCTCCGGTCTGGGGACCGCGCCATTTGTCGTGTTCGGGACCATCTACCAGCGCCAGCTGGGGGCAAGCGCGGTGGAGATCGGGCTGATCTCGGCGCTCGGCATGCTGGTGGCGACCCTTTCCATGATCCCGGGCACCGGGCTCGCGGAACGCTACCACCTGCGTCCCACCATCTTCGCCGGCTGGCTGCTGGCCATCCCGGGGCCGGTCTTCTATGCGGTTGCGCCCCACTGGGCGTTCACCGCCGTGGGGACGGTCTTCCTCTCAGTCGCCGTGATCAACACCCCGGCTATCAATGTCTATCTCACTCTCGGCGTGGCCCGTGACCGGCTTGCCATGGTGATGACCCTGGTGCTCTCTTCCTTTTCGCTCTGCATGATTGGTTCAACCCTGCTGAGCGGCTGGCTGGCGCAGCTGGTCGGAATCCGATGGGTATTCTTCTTTTCCTTCCTGGCGCTCTCCCTGGCCGGAGTGTTCGTCGCCTTTCTTCCGCGCAAGGAGCTTCCCCCCGAAGCCGGCACCACGGTTCGCTACCGAGACCTGTTTCGGATCCCGGCGTTCGTCGCCCTGCTCGTGCTTTTCACCTACCTGACCGTGGTGCTCTTCCTCCCCTGGGCCTTCACCACCCTCTATGCCCGGGAGGTTGGCCACGCCAGCGACCTCTGGCTCGGAGGGCTGATGGCCGTCTTCTACCTGGGGTCGGTGATGATGGGCCTGCTGCTCAGCCACCTCCGCCGGAACCTGGGCAGCATGCTGGTCGTGCTTTCCTTTGAAACCGCCTTCGTCGCCTCCGGCATCGTCCTCGCCCTGGGGGCCGGCCTTCCGATGCTGCTCCCCGCCTTCTTCCTCAGGGGGACCTTCTGGTCCTTCCGGCAGGTGATGACCGCGGTGGTGGGAGAGGCCCTCCCCCCGGCAGCGTGGCCAAGGGGTTATGGCGTGTTCGCGCTGGCGACCGGCGCCGGCGCCGCCATTGCCTACCCTCTGGGTGGCTGGCTCTACGCCCGCGACCCGGGTATGCCCTTCTGGTGGTCGGCGGGCTTGATGGGCGTGGGCCTGGCGGCAACCTTCCTCGCCCGGGGCCACTTCGGCGGGGGCCGCTTGATTCAGGCCCCGATCCAGCCGGCCCTTAATGATGAGGTCCTGCCCGAAGCCGCCTGAGCTATCCGCCGACCGTCGTCCAGTTGGGGTCCTGGCCGGTGTATGGAAAATCGACCGCCCACTCGGTCAGCTGCTGCGGGCGCGAACCGTCACCATTCATCAGGAATACCTGTGGCACCCCATCGATGGTGCCGACAAAACTCACCCGCCGGTCATAGGTGGGAGCTGACGGGTTCGAACCATTTGGCGCTTCTTTGCCCCCGGTCACCTTGACCAAACCACCCGCCTCGCCCGCCGCGAAGATGTTGACCCGGTAGAGCGCGCCGTCTGTTCCCGAGCCAACACCGGCGATCAGGGTGCTGTTGTCGTTCAGCCAGGCGGCGCCGGCCAGATCGAGCGGTCCGGCTCGGCGATATGCGTTCGAGCCGGTCGCGGTCAGGTCATACACCCACAGCTCCGGGCCACTGGCCGTGAGCCGGCGAAACGCGAGCTTGTTGCCATCGGGCGACCAGGCGGGGTGGTCGGCTGGGTCTTCCAGCCCGATCGGCCGAAAGCGTGTCAGCAGGCTGAGGTTGCGGATCCACAGGTGGCTGGTTCCCTGGTCGGTGGCACTGTAGGCCACGTTGGTTCCGTCGGGACTGATGGCAACCGATGTCTGGACGTTCCCCTCGTTCGTGATCGCCAGGTCCTGCCCGGTCAGAGGCAGGTAACGGCGGAGGTTGCCGTGGGTCAGATAGACGATGCTCGAGCCGTCGGGCGACCACAGGACCTCAGACCCGCTCGCGCCGGGCGAGCTCACCTGACCGCTGGCCAGGGTCACGATCTCGAGCCGCCCCTCGCCGGCGCCCCGTGGCGCGAGGACCAGCACCAGGCGCCGCCCGTCGGGTGACCAGTCGAACGACAGGATGGCGCTGCTGAGACGCTCCTCCGGGTTCAGGCCGTAAAGGATCTTCGGGGTCGAGCGGTTGAGAAATGAATCTGGATGAGGGTCGACGATCGCCACCCCAAAGGCCGGCTCGCCCCGCTGGCCGATCAGGTAACCGACCCTCCTGGCGAGGGACAATCCGCCGGTCTTGAAACGGCTCTCGATCCGCCCGTAGGTCGAGTTCTGATGGGTGTCAAGCGCCCCCTCGATGGAGACGGTGTAGGACTGATCTGGTTTGAGGACGCTGAGCGGGATGATCTCGAATTGGGAGGTATCTCCGCCCGGACGAGTTCGCACGAAAAACGGGGTATCCGGCGTCAGCTGGATAGCCGTCCGCAGGGTATCCGGTTGCATCGGCCGGCTGAAGCTGAGCACGATGTTGCGGTCCGGCGCCACCGCCGACGCGTTGTCGGCAGGATCGGCCGAAGCCAGGGTGGGCCGCCCCTCGGTTGTGAAGCGCCACGAGTGCTCCAGCGTATTTGTCTGCCCGCTCGAGTCGGCATAACCTGCGTGCAGGGAGACGGTGTAGGTGGTCGAGAGATCGAAACTGACGTTGTCGTGGATGAAGACCAGGGTGTTGTTGTTCCAGGCAAAGTGGCAGGGCTTGGATCCACCGCAGGCCGCCAGGCTGGGCGTGAGCACGAACCGGCGCTCAACCGAATCGTGGTTCATGGCGCGGTCGAAGGTGATTCGCACTTCCTGGTTGGTGGCCACCTCTTGGGCGCCCTGCCCGGGGACTATGGCGACGATCCGAGGCGGGTTGAGGGTGCAGGCAGCCAGGGGGAGCGCTCCCAGCCCGAGCAACAGCACGATTGCCCAGCGCCACAGCTGTCGCACTGGCTCAGCTTAGTGCGGCCACATTACGCCGCCCTGAGTCAGCTTGAGGCTAGCGCTGTTCTTCCACCACCTGGCGCATCTCATTGGCCAGGTTGGTGAGGCGGGTAGGGTCGACAAACATGATGGAGGTCTGCGATACCCGGTCGATGGTGCGCTCCAGCGCGTCGAGGTTGTGCTCGGTCGAGGCCAGCATCTCCTTGACCTTCTTCGCCCGGCTTTGCAGGGCGTTGTCGGTCATCTGGTAGAGCTGGTTCATCAGGGTCTGCCAGTCCACCTCGGGCTCGGCGCCCCCTGCCTGGGCTGGGGCAGTCTCCACCTGCGGATGAGGGTTGCGGGCTGCCTGGAGCGCGGAGGCATTCGGGGAAGCGGCCGCCGGTGTGGTCCGGTACACGGTGGCCGGGATGCTGGTCGCCGTCGCCAGCATCTCTTCGAGGCTGACCGAGGCCGGCTCTTCGAGGTCGGCCACCGCCTTTACCTCTATGCGGGTCTTGGGATCACTGCAGAGCTTGGTGACGATGTCTGGCTGCTGCTCCAGTTGGGGCTGGCCCCGGGTGAAGGCGCCCAGCAGCTGGCCCCCGCGCAGGAGGACGATGCCCATCTCCTCTGGAGCCCGCACCAGCAGGCTGCCGTGGATCTGCTCTTCCTGCAGATACTCGAGCAGAGCCTTTACGTCGACGAAGCGGGCCAGCAGTCCCTGGAGGATGGTTGGGGCGGTGAGCAGCTGGTAGATGGCCGTCACTACTTCGGGCGTGAGCTCGATCACGTCCATGCTTCCCTCACCCCGGTCGACGTCGTTCTTGAAGAGCGAGAAGGCAGTCCGCCCGGTGCTCACCACAGCCCCACCGTCGTAGAAACTCTCGATCAGGCTGCCCTGGTAGAAGAGGATCATGCCCCGCGAGGCCAGGCCGGTCAGCCGGAGGTAGCCGGTCAGCCGGTCACTGCTCAGCGATCGCAGCAGTTTGGGAAAATCTACAAAGGCGGTCTTTAAGGATTCATAGACGAGCTTGCCCACCGGCAGGGGATAGAGCTCGGTGGTGGGTTGCTCCACCGATGGCGCCGGTTGCGGCTGGACGATCCCGGGGCTGGTCACAGGGCGCTCCGCCATTGGTGGTGGCGGCGCCGGACGCTCCTGCGCCGGGGCCGCCGACACGCCTGGCTGGGCGGCCGCCGAGTTGTCGGCGCCCGGCAGGCCGCGACGCCGGGCCTCGGCGAGAATGTCGGTGGTAGGAGCGGTGATGGTTTCTTCAGTGGGGAGTTTGGACTTTGGGTCGAAGGAGTAGTCACCCTGTCGCCAGGTCAGCGGCTGAAAGACCGCGTCCTCGCCCTGGCTGCCGTTGCCGTAGGCATGGAACAGGTGGCCGAACAGAAAAAACAGCGAAAACGCCTCGCCGCCATTCCGAACTTGCAACGTGCCGGTCGCCCGCTGGGCTTGCATCGACTGCAAGAGAGAAAGCAGGGGTGTCTGGTCGAGATTTCCCTTGTAGTCCAGAAGCCTCGGCGCCTGCTCGATGGAACTCTTGCTGTCCAAAAGCCTCCCACCGCCCCGAGATTCTTCACATGCTAGCACAGGACAAATACGCCAACCGCATCCCACCGAATGTGGCATCGGTCGTGTTGGCCCGAAGTCGGGCTAAGCTGTGCGTGGCATGGGCGAGCTCCTCACCTGCGATGATCCCGCCGGCTGGGATGCTTTCGTTTCGCGGGCGAGCGACGCGTCGCTCCTCCAGTCGTGGGCCTGGGGCAGCCTGAAATCGCGCCACGGGTGGAAGGCGGTCACCCGCTACCTGTGGTCTGAGAGTGGCGGGACGCAGGGCGCCATCTCGGTGCTTCGCCGTCCGCTGCCTGGAGGTCTTTCTCTTCACTACGCTCCGAGGGGACCCGTCCTCAACGGACGGTTGGATGAATGGCCCGGATTCTGGCAGGCTTTGCGCGAACGCTTGGGGAAGGAGGGCGGGACCATCCTGAAGGTGGATCCCGAGTGGAGCTCGCCGAGCGAAGCGGCCGCCCTCGAAGCGGTCGGAGGCCGGACGAGCCGCCTACCGATCCAGAACCAGGCGACCATGCTGGTTGACATCACGGGCGGCGACGCCGCCTTTGCCCGCCTGAAGGAATCGACTCGCCGCAATATTCGCCTTGGCGAGAAAAACGGTGTCACCGTCGAGGCGTCCGAGGCGACCGCGGCGATGGACATCTTCTACACCCTCCTCCAGGAGACCGGGAACCGTGAGAACTTCGTGGTCCGGCCTCGTGCCTACTACCAGGACTTGCTTGCGCTCTTCCGCGAACGCGGTCAGGTGGCCGTCTACCTGGCCCGCCATGGGGGCCGGCCACTCTCCGGCGCGGTCATGCTGTTCTTCGGGCGCAAGCTGATCTATCTATTCGGTGGCAGCACCTCGGCCGGCCGCGAGGTCAAGCCGACCTATCTGATGCACTGGCGGGCGATCGAGGATGGACAGCGCCGCGGCTGCACCGAGTACGACATGTGGGGCGTCCCCTTGAACCCGAACCCCGAACACGCCGGCTACGGATACTACACATTCAAATCCCGCTTCAACGGCACGGTCGTTCGTTTTGTCGGTCTATACGACCTCCCCGTCAACCGCGCGACTGCGCTCACCGCTCGACTGGTGGAGCGCTTTGTCAGGTCTGGCCAGCCTGAGTTCGTCTAGCGCCTGGTGAAGGTCGCATCCGCCGAATCCCTGGGCCAGGCGGCCTGGGACGGGCTGCTGTCGGGTCGCCCCGGCGGCAGCCTGCTGCAGAGCTGGACCTGGGGAGAGCTGCAGTCACGTTTTGGATGGGCCGTCGAGCGGCTCCTCTTCGATGAGGGCGCCTCCGGAGTCTCCTCGATCCAGCGGGCCCGCAGCCTGTTTCCGGGAGGGGCTCGCTATTACGTTCCCCGTGGACCGGCCGTGCAACCGGCGGTCCGCGATCAGGTCGTGGGTGAGCTGGTCGAGCGGGCTCGCAAAGGCTCGGGGGTGGTTCTCCAGGTGGAACCCGACTCAGCTCCGGACGGCGGCTGGCAACGGAGCCTCGAGCATCAGGGGTTCAAGCCGGGAATGTCGATCCAGCCGCTTGTTACCCAGCTGCTTCGGATCGACGGTGACCCCGAGCAGCTCCGCGCCGCCTTCAAGCCAAAGACCCGCTACAACCTGTCGCTCGCGGAGAGGAAGGGGGTCACTGTCAGCCGCAGCACCGACGTCCAAACCTTCGCCCGGCTTTCCGCAGAGACCGCCAGGCGGCAGGGTATCGCGCTACCGGGCCTCGCCTATTACCAGGCTGCTCTCGACCTGTTCCTTCCGCTCGAGGCCGTTCGCCTCTACCTGGCGCACCACGAGGGGACTCCCCTGGCCGGGATCATCGTTTTCAGATTCGGAGAGACCGCCTATTACCTGTTCGGTGCATCCGGCCTGGAAAAGCGCGAGCTGATGCCGAATTACCTCTTGCACTGGACTGCGATGCTGGAGTTCCGGTCGCTAGGTTGTACCACCTACGACTGGTGGGGGATCCCGGAGGAGCCGAAGCCCGATCACCCCTGGTTCGGCCTCTACCGGTTCAAGACCGGCTTTGGCGGGGACACGGTGCGCTACCCGGGCCTCCACGAGCGAGTCCTGCGCGACGCAGCGTGGCGCTGGGAGGAGCGGTTAAGAAAATTGAAGGGCCGCGTGCGCAGCCCTATACTCGGTTGACATGGCGCGCGACCGGACGCTGGCCGAGCAGGCATTCGAGCAATTCCCCCAGGCCGTCGTCCTGGTCGACCGTGACACCGCCGTCCTGTGGACCAATTCAGCCGCCGAGCGTTTGACCGGCTGGTCACGGACGGACGCGGCGGGCCGGCCGGCAGCGGACATCCTCGAAGTCAGGACCGAGACCGGAGTCAACCTGTGCGCCCCCAACGGGGCCCTGCGGCGAGCCCTACGGGTTGGCGCCTCCGTGAACACGCACTTCGCCTATCTCTTTCGGCTGCGCACGAGCGACGATCCGGTACGGATCGCCTATACCGTCGCCCCCCAGCGGGGCAAGGACAAGAATGTTGTGGGCGCCATGATCGTGATCCATGACGTCACCCCCGAGCTCGAGACGATCGAAGCCAGGGACGCTTTGATGCTGGCCGCCTCCCATGAGTTGAAAACTCCCCTGACCACGCTCAAGGGACTCAGTGATCTGCTCCTGGACTTCGAGCTCAGTGAGCCCCAGCGCCGCGAGCTGCTCCTGGACTTGCACGGCCAGGCCGACCGGATGGAGCGCCTGATCGAGGACATCCTGGACGTCAGCCGGATCGACTCCGGGCGGGTATCGGTCGACCTCTCGCGGCTGGACGTGGCCCCGGTCGTGCAGCGAGTGTGTGAAGATGTTCGGCCGATGCTGCGCGACCACAGCCTCCGCTGCCGGATCCCGGAGGACCTTCCGCCCATCTGGGGCGAGGCGCGCAAGCTCCACCAGATCCTGGTCAACCTGACGACCAACGCCATCAAGTATTCCGAGCCGGGAACCCAGGTGACGCTCAGCGCCCGTGTCGAGCAGGGGTACGTCCGCTTCGATGTTCAGGACCAGGGAGTTGGCATCCGCAAGCAACACATGGCCCGGTTGTTCGAGAAGTTCTACCGCGCGGATGACCCAGCTGTGCGCCGGGCCGCGGGTACCGGGTTGGGCCTCTACATCGTCCGCAATCTGGTGAATATGCTTGGCGGCCATGTGTCTGTTCGGAGTCGCCCGGGGAAGGGAAGCGTCTTCACCGTTACCCTGCCGCAGGCCGAGGTGCCGCAGTTGAGCCCGCGGCTCGTGGCCGCCTCGCGTTAGGAGACCGCGTGCCCGCCGCCAAAAAGATCCTGATCGTCGACGACGAGGCCATGATCCGCAAGGCCATCCGGCTCGCCTGCGAGAAGGAGGGCTACGAGGTGATCGAGGCTGAGACCGGGGGTGACGCCCTCCGCCGTATCGACGTGGGCAAGCCCGATCTCATCCTGCTCGACATCATGCTGCCCGACGTGTCAGGCTTCGACGTCTGCCGCGACATTCGCAAGGCGGGGCTGCGGATCCCGATCATCATTCTCAGCGCCAAGACCGAGGAGATCGACGTGGTGGTCGGGCTCGAGATCGGCGCGGATGACTACATCACCAAGCCCTTTCGCACCCGAGAGCTGCTGGCGCGGATCGCGGCCCACCTGCGCAAGGCGCGCCAGGAAGAGGAGGCGGTCAACCAGGGCCGGCTCGAATTCAAGGACCTGGTCATCGACCTCAATGAGCGCCGGGTCTTCCACGATTCGAGTGAGGTGATGCTGACCCACACCGAATTCGACCTCCTCGCCTTCCTCGCCTCGAACGCGGGCAAGGTGCTGTCCCGGGAAAAGATCCTCAACCATGTTTGGGGCTACGAGTATCCGATCGAAACCCGCGTCATCGATGTGCACATCCGCAACCTGCGCCGGAAGATCGAGCAGGACGCGTCGCACCCGTTCTTCATCCTGGCGGTGCCCGGCATCGGCTACCGTTTCACCAGCGCCGGTAAAGTCGCTTAGGACACGGCTGCGGCGCTGACTTCGCCGCGCAGGTCCTGGTAGATGGCGAGCAGTCGGTCGAGGTTGCTCGCCAGGCTGTAACGCTCGACCGCCCGGGCGCGGCAACGCCGGCCCAGGTCGGCGCGAAACTCCGGATAGTCGATCAGCGTCTGCAGCCCCAGCCGGAGCTGGCCATCAATCTCCCGCGGGTCGAGCACCAGGCCGGCGCCTCTGAGGGCCTCGCCGTCGCTGCCGACGTCGGTCGCGATGCTCGCCGCCCCGCATGCCATCGCCTCGAGCAGAGAAAGGGATAGCCCTTCCACCACCGACGGTAAGACGAAGATGTCCATCGCCCGCAGCATCGCTATCCGCTCGCTCTCATCGAGGACCTGGCCGGTGAAGTGCACCCGCTTGCCGCTGAAGCGCCGTTCGAGCCGGCGGCGCTCGCTCCCCCCGCCGACGACCAGCAGCTTGGTGTCCTCCGGCGACTCCACATCCTGGAAGGCTTTCGCCAGCGCCTCCACATTCTTCTCAGCGTCAACCCGCCCCAGGTATCCGACAACGACCTTGGCCTGGAGGCTTTCCTTGTAGGTCGGCGGCCCGGGCGTGTACTTGTCGATGTCAACTCCATTCGGCACCACGCACACAGTGGCTTCGGGCACGCCGTACTGGGCGAGCAGGGCTTTCTGCTGCTCGGAGAAGATGATCACCCGGTCGTATGCCGCCAGGGACTGCGAGTAGAACCGATACAGGGCGCTGCTGATGCCTTGCCAGAGCGAGAACCGCGAGTCGTAGGGGATGTGGAAGGTCGCCACCACCGGTAATCCGAGCTCGTGGCAGAGCTCGGGCAGGCCGAGGTCGATCAAGGTCGAGAAGCTGAGCGAAACGTGGACCACGTCGACGCGTTCGCGGCGGAGCATGTCGGTGATGATTCGTTTGGTCCTCGGTGACGAGATGATGTACCGATGGCTGCCTGTCCAGGACTTCAGCGCGATGGTGTCGGCGGCCGCGGCGTCCAGGGTCCCGTGGTGTACGAAGAAGACCTTGGCCCCGCGTGCGCGCAGGCCCGCCACCATCTCCCGCGAGTAGGTGAGCAGGCCGTCCCCCGCCCGGGTGCTCTGATGACCGAGCCAGGCGATCCGTAGGGGCGTTGTCATGACGGAGCCCTGGCGAGCAAACGAGACATGGTCTCGCCGCTCACCGGCTCCAGGAGCTGGGGGTCGACCTCGGCCAGCAGTTCCAGCAGGAAAGGTCGATTGGTGAGCTCCGGGTGGGGGATGCGCAGACCGTCCTCATCCACGATCCGCCGGCCGTAGAGCAGGATATCGATGTCGATCTCGCGCGGGCCCCAGCGGGCGCCGGGAGTGCGGCCCAGCTCACGTTCCAGCGATTTGATCGCCGTGAGCAGGTCGCGTGGTTCCATGGTCGTCGTCGCTTCTACCACCTGGTTGAGAAAACGCGGCTGGTCCCGGATTCCGACGGGCTCCGTCTCGGCCACCCGGGATTGGCGCAGCAGCCGAAGCCCGGCCCGCTGCAGTCCCTCAATAGCCCCGCGCAGGTAACCCTCCCGGTCGCCCAGGTTGCTCCCCAGCGCCAGCCAGACCGTTCTCATGCACCCCGGACGACGGCGTCTGCCATTCTTACCACTCGTACCATCGCCCCCACGTCATGCACCCGGACCATATCCGCTCCGCCGGCGATGCTGAGCGCCACCGCGGCGGCGGTCCCCTCCAGCCGCTCATCCACAGGCAGGTCGAGGGTTTTTCCGATGAACGACTTGCGTGAGGGTCCGATCAGGATGGGATGGCCCAGGCCACGGAAGTCGCTAAGCCGGCGGATGATCTCGAGATTTTGTTCGCGGGTCTTTCCAAAGCCGATCCCGGGGTCGCAGATGATTCGTTCAACCGCCACCCCGGCGCGGACCGCCAGACCCATGCTCTCCTCGAGCGACTCCCTGATGTCGCTTATCAGGGCCTGGTACTCCGTACCCTGCTGGTTGTGCATCACGATCACGGGCACGCCCGCCGCCCCGACCGTGGCCGCCATCTTCGGATCGCGTCGCAGTCCCCACACGTCATTCACCAGGTCGGCCCCCGCCCCGATCGCCGCGGCCGCAACCTCGGCCTTGTAGGTATCGATCGAAATTGGAACCGAAAGCACCCCACGCAGGGCGGCGATCACCGGCAGCACCCTGGCCGCCTCCTGCTCGGCCGGAAGCCCGGGACCCGACCAGGTCTCGGGCCGGGTGGACTCTCCGCCGACATCCACCAGGTCGGCGCCGTCCCGCTCCATGGCTTGCGCCTGGGCCACTGCCCGCTTCAGGTCGGTCACCCCGTCTCCGGAAAAGGAATCGGGCGTGACGTTGACTATCCCCATCACGTACGTCCGCGACCCCCAGGCGAATTCGCGGTTTCCAATTCGTAGGGGACGTGAGAGCCCCACCACAGGCTGAGCGTAGCATCATTGCCTTTGATGAAATTGAAAGAGGTCCTCAGCGGGATCCCGGTGGTCGAGGCGCCAGCGGCCGACCCGGACGTGACCGGGATCGCCTACGATTCCCGGGCCGTCAAGCCGGGGGACTGTTTCGTCGCCATCCCGGGCGCGCACACGGATGGTCACCGCTACGTGGAGGTAGCGCTTCGCGACGGGGCGTCGGCCGCCCTGGTGCAGCGGAGGGTGGGGACCGCCTGGCCGCAGGTCGAGGTACGCGACACCCGGCAGGCGCTCGCCCTTGCCTCGTCCAACTTCTACCAGCAACCAACCCGGGCGCTCCGTCTCGTGGGGGTCACCGGCACGGACGGAAAGACCACCACCAGCATCATGCTGCACCGGATCCTGATGAATGCCCGCGTGCCGGCGGGTGCCATCACCACCGTGGACGTCCGCATCAAAGACGCGGTCGAAACCAACGACTCCCGGCAGACCACCCCCGAGGCGCCCGAGATCCAGGCCTTGCTAGCCCGGATGCGAGCTGAGGGCGTCCAGTGCGTGGTCCTCGAAACCAGCTCCCACGGCCTGGCGCTGCAGAGAGTCACCGGTTGCCAGTACGACGTCGCGGTCTTCACGAACATCGCGCACGAGCACCTGGACTTCCACAAGACCGAGGCCGCCTACCGGGAGGCGAAGGCGCGCCTGATCGACCTCACCGCCGCCTCGGTCGACAAGGGCATCCCCAAGACGGCGGTCCTTAACCGCGATGACCCAAGCTATCCGTACCTGGCCCAGCGCCGGATCGCTCAGCAGCTCACCTACGGAATCCAGCTGGAGGCCGACCTCAAGGCGACCCGGATAGAGGCGTCGCCAAAGGGTGTGCGCTTCGAGGCGGTCACCCCGTCCGGCCCGCTGGAAGTCGGGCTGCGACTGGGCGGTCGGTGGAATGTCTATAACGCCCTGGCCGCCGCCGGCGCTGCCCTGGTCCTCGACCTGCCGCTCGACATCATCAAGACCGGGCTCGAGAGCCTGGAAACGGTGACCGGGCGGATGGAGGCGATCGACGTGGGCCAGCCGTACAGCGTCGTGATCGATTACGCACACACGCCCCAGAGCCTGGAGAAGGTACTGCGTGAGCTCCGCCCGGTGACCAGCGGTCGCTTGATTGCCGTCTTCGGCAGTGCCGGTGAGCGCGACCGTGAGAAACGAGCGTGGATGGGTGAGATAGCCGCCCGGCTGGCGGACTATGCCGTCTTTACCAACGAGGACCCGCGCGAGGAGGCACCGCGCCAGGTGATTGATGAGATCGCCGCCGGTGCCGAGGAGGTGGGCTGGCGAAGTGGGTCGAATTATGTCTCGATCGAAGACCGGGGCGAGGCGATCGCGCACGCCGTCGCGAAGGCGCAGCCCGGTGACACCCTGCTGCTCGCCGGCAAGGGACACGAGCGCAGTATTTTCATCGGGCGCGACAAGCATCCCTGGGACGAACGCGCTGCCGCGGAAGCGGCCATCAGGCGGCGGTTGAAGACCTCCGGTTGAAGGCCAGGGTGGCGCCCGCCAGCATCAGCAGGGCGGACGCGGTCATCACCACCCCGAGGCCACCCTGCACCAGTAGAGCTCCCAGGACACCTCCCAGGATGCCGCCGAGGTAGAGGGGCACATACACCAGGTTGAGGGTCGCCGAACGGCGGTCGTCGGGCAGATCCACCGCTAGCTGGGCGATCACCATGGCGGTGGCGGTCGCGCTGGCCGCTCCAAAGACGAGCGCGTAGAGGGCCAGGACCAGCAATGACGGTGCGAGTGGCATGCCGACCAGGCTGACCGCGCCCGCCGCCGCGGCCGCCACCAGCACCCGCTGAAAGCCATACCGGTCACCGAGCACGCCCGCGATCGGAGATAGAAGCGCGCCCACCAGCGTGGACACGCCGAAGACCAGCCCGATCGCCGTAGCCAGGCCGGCAGGATCCGGGTGCAGCCTGCGAACCAGGAGGGGAAAGAAGGGAGCGGCGGTCTGCGTGGCCAAAAAGGTGAGGGACATGATCGTGAACAGGAGCACGGTCACCCGGGTGGTGAAGACAAGTCGCAGGGCGCGGCCGACGAGCGCCAGCACCGGTCCTGTGGGCGGATCCGGCGGTCGGACCTCGCGAAGGAAGAGGGTCAGCATCAGGCCGCTAACCAGGGAGAGCGCCCCATCGAGCAGGAAGATCTGGTGCAGGGTAAAGCCGGCGCGATCAACCAGCAGTCCGCCGACCAGCGGACCCAGCGCCACCCCGATCGGCGGCGTGACTCCAAGAAAGGCCACCACAAAACCGACATGGCGAGCCGGGGCGATGGTGCGGAGTGTGGAGAGCATGACCCCGCTGTTGCCAAGCTGGAACCCGACAAGAAGGAGGCTGGCGGCGACCTGATAGCGGTTCTGGCTGAGCGCGAGCGCCAGGAAGACAAGAGCCTCCACGTAGGCGCTGCGTGCGATCACGACTTTGCGGCTGTACTTGTCGGCCCATACTCCCCAAAAGGGCACCAGCGGCAGTCCGAACACGAAGACCGCCGTCGAGAGCAAGCCGGTCCAGCGCGGCACGATCGCGTCGGGTGTGCCCACGGACCGGAGGTAGAGCGGCAGAAAGCGAATCACATGGCCGTAAGCGAAGGCCTCGATCAGGGAGGTGACGCTGAACAGCGTCAGGACGACAAGCCACGACTGTGACGGTCGCGCGTCGGTCGAAGGAATAGCTGCGGCCCCAGCCCGGTCCTAGCGGCGGGCCGTGAGCACGAGCTTTAAGTCGGTGAAAGACTCCACCTGGCCACCGCGTACCACGATCTCGAGCTCGCTGGCGGCGGCATCGCTCGCTTGAAGAAAACGCTCGCGCGTGCGAGCCTGATTCGCGGCATCGGCGCCACCCCTGGCCAGCCAGGGTTCGAAGTCGTGTGTCTTGCGTGCGCTTCCCACGTGCTCGACTCGCAGCCCGGACTGCCGCAAGGCATCCAGCCACTCACGCTTTGAGTAGCAGCGAACATGGGTTGGATCGCGCAGTGATTCCACCTCGTTGACGTACGCCGCAATCGCCGCGTCCTCCGGGGCGAGGGTGTCGACCAGGAAGAACACTCCACCGGGTTTCAGGACCCGGACCACCTCGACGAGAGCCGCCTCGAGGTCCTCGAAATGGTGCGCCGCCAGCCGGGTGGTCACGATGTCAAAAGACCCGTCGTCGAAGTTGAGGTCCTCAGCGCGAGCTCGCTCGAACCGCGCGTTGGTGATCCCGGCTTTCGCGAAGAGGTCCGCGGCCGCCCTCAGCATGCCATCCGACGGATCCGTCACGACCACCCGCGATACCAGCGGGGCGAGTCGCAGCGCGGTGTGCCCGGCGCCGGCCCCGATGTCGAGGACGACGTCCGATGGGCGCGGTGCGACCAGCTCGGGGAGCTGTTCGAGCTCCTCACCCTTGCTGTGTTCACCCCGCACGTACTGGTCGGCGGCGCGATCCCATCGGGCCGCGTTGCCCGTCACCGGGTCAGCTTAGCGCGATGCTTGCGATGACCTGCTCGACGATAGTGGAGCTGGGCTCCTGGGTGAAGAAAGTAAAGCTGTAGGCACGTACCGACGACTTCGCCACGACCGAGGTCACGTACGGCCAGCCGCCATCCTGCCGTGCCCCCGCGCCCGGCACCTTGCAGCTGTCGAGGGGCGCCCGTGAAACTCGCTCGAGCACCGTGTAGCTCCATACCTGAACCAGCTTGGTGTGGTCAATCACGGGGGTGATGTTGGGATTGATGACCGCGGGAAGATCCGCCGAGACGGTGTCGAGGCCACTGGTCTGAGCCCTGAGGAACGGGACGGCATCACCGCCGGCGGCGGCTTCACTCAGGCTGGCGCTGATCACCCGTCCCTGGAAGGTGTCAGGCAGCATCAGGCTCCAGCCGGTCCCGCTCATGACTGAGATCGAGTGGTTCACCACGAAGTCGGCCCGCAGCCATCCCGACTGGCTTCCAATTGTGACCCGATACCAGCGTGCGCCGGCGCTGTCTAAGACCTGGCGGTCGGCTGACGCCTGTGTTCCCTGGTTGAGCGTCCGGACCAGTGTGCCGGTCTTGCTCGCGGTCGCCCGCAGGTTGACACCCAGCGGGTCATTGACCCAGACGGAAAAGGGCAGGCTTGGCGGTTGCGCGGGAAGCACGGCCGGCTCGTGCTGCGGCGTCGGAAGTGACCGGGGACAGGTGGTTGGCGATGGTTGGACGGTGGGCTGTGTCGTGGCGGAGGGTTGAGGTCGGCTCGCCGCGGCGCGCGTGTTGTACAGCGACGCGAGCGGCCCCACCAGCAGAAAGGCCGCGAGTGCACCGAGGACCACCAGGGGAATCAGGCGGACGGCCGACCTCATGATGAGAAAACGCCTCGCGTGGTGGCGAAGTTACGAAAGCGGGCGCCGGCTCGGGACCCCCGGCCGGCGCGGGTAGGTGGCCGGCGTGGGCCCGACTTTGGCCACCAGCAGCAGGGTCCCACCGTCCGCCGGGTGAACCCTCGGCGATCCGCCGCCGAGCAGGCGGCTGGCGGACTCGAGAGCGGTCGGATCGATCTCACCAACTTCGGCAATCAGGTCTCCACCAGTCCTAACGAAGGGGAGCGCCAGCTCCAGCAGGACCGGCGGCCGGGCGGCCGCCCTCGAGATCGCCCGGTCGAACGTCTCTCGATAGGCGGGCAGATGCCCGTACAGCTCGGCGCGGCCGGTCAGGACGGTGACGTTGCCCAGCCCGAGGGAACCCGCGGTGTGCTGCAAGAACGCGCTTTTCCTGCTGCTGGCTTCGAGCAGGGCAAAGTGGATCTGTGGGAGCCGAAGCGCCAGCGGGATCGCCGGCAGGCCGCCACCACTCCCGATGTCGATCACCTGGGTGACAGCGCGCCATTCAAGGTCGAGGAGACGTTCGGCGTCCCGGATGTGGCGGCGTACATCCTCGGCCGTCCTGGCGCCGGTCAGGTTGACCGTCCGGTTCCACTCCAGGAGCAGTTCCCCATACCGCTCCGTCGCCATCCTCATACAATAGGGTCGTGCCGATTTACGAGTTCTCGTGTCTGAGTTGCCGTCACACGTTTGATGTGTTCGGCAGCTACCAGAGCCGCGCGGAGAAACAGGTCTGTCCCCAGTGCGAGAGCACCAAGACCAAGGCATTGTTCTCCGCGTTCGCGGTAACCGGCCGCTCCGACACGGCCGCCTCGACCGGAACCGGGATGAGCGGCGGTGGCTGTGGTTGCGGCGGCGGCGGTTGCGCCTGCTCTAACTGACCCGCGACCGGATCGTCGCTAGACAGGCTGCCTGGTCATCCTCCATGATGGCGCCGTGACCGCGGGGGCCGCGCCGGCACGCTTTCGGCCCATGCCCTTGTCGGAGCTCCTGGACGAGCTCTTCAAGGTCTACCGCAAGCACTTCACTGTGATCGCCGGCGTCTCGCTGATCCTGGTCTTGCCGGGCTTGCTCACCAACCTGCTGTCCGGCGCCTACCGGGCGAACTCCGTCAGCCTCCTGGTCAACCTGCTGGCGCATGGCGGTAATCCGGCCGCCCTGCAGGCGTTTCAGCAGGGACTGCCGCAGGTCGACGTCGCCTGGAACACGGTCGGAAGCCTGTTGACCCTGGTTTTGGTCCCATTCACCCTCGGAGCCGTCTACCAGGCGGCCTCCGCTGCGATTGGCGGAGAGCCGGTTACGATCGGCCGTGTTCTCGGGGCGACCGCGGCTCGCTACTGGCCGCTGTGGGGGCTGGCAGTTCTCTTTTTCCTGGCGCTGGTTGCGTTTGTGATCGCCTGGTTGCTGTTCGCCGTCATCACCGGAGTCTTCGGAGTGCTGGTGGGATGGATCGTATTCATTCCCCTGGGTTTCTGGGTCGGCGTCCGGCTGATCATCAGCGTTCCGGCACTGCTGGTTGAGAAGATCGGCCCGGTCCGGGCCATACGCCGAAGCTGGGAGCTGGTGCGGGGTTCATGGTGGCGCTCCTTCGGTGTCCTGGTCGTGACCCTGATTCTCGAGCTCGTGCTCTATCTGGTCTTCCTGGCGCTCTTTCAAGCCCTGGCAGCCATCATCCCCGGCGTGGGAGACGACCTCCGATCCGCCCTCTCGGCCATCGGAACCACCCTGGTGAGCGCTCTGATCGGACCGCTTGCCGCGATCGTGGTCACCCTCCTCTACTTCGACCTGCGGGTTCGCACCGAGGGCTACGACCTGGATCAGCTCGCCCAGCAGACCGGCCCTGCAAACCCGTAGACGGTCGCGGCCGAAGCCGCCGGCGCTGATCGCGTTCGCAGTTGTATTGATCTGCCTGGCCACCGTGCCCGCGTCGGCGAGCGAAGCCGACGACTATGCCGCGGCCATGCACCGCGCTCTCTCCCTTGTGCAGTTCGCCGAGCGCGGCGATGCGCCCTCCCGGCAGCAGGCGATCACTCTCCTTGCTGGTCCGCCTTCGGCGCATCAGCCGGAGATTCTCGCCGACCTGCGCATCGAGCCGCCGGACCTGACGGACGCTGCGCAGCGATTGACCGCGCTGCTGCAGGCGCTCGACCCGCGTACCGACACCCCCAATCCCGCGCTTGCCGGTCAGCAGCTTCAGCAGATCCTCAGCTCCCAACGGTACGCCGCCCTGCGCAACGCCCCATCCCTTCTCCAGCAGGCTGAGCAGTGGCTCGGCGAGCAGATCGCTGCCGTTCTGGCCAGGCTCGGGATTCAGTCGCAAAGCACTCCGATCGCCTTTCTGGTGGTGGCCGCCATCGTCCTGCTGGGCATCCTGGTCTGGGCGCTCCTCTCCAGCCCGAAGGGTGCGGCTAGACGTGCGTCCCCGCGAGGAGTAAAAGCCGGACCGCCTCGGACGATCGACTATTTCGCCGAGGCCGACCGGCTGGCCGCGGCGGGAGACTTTAACGCCGCGGTCCGCTTGCTCACAGGCGGGGTGGCGGTCGCCATCAGCGGTGAGCGAGTCTGGGACCGCAGTCCGCTGACCGTGCGCGAGATTTTTGCCCGCGCCGCGGAGCCGGATCGGCTGAGCCACCTTTTGCTTTCCTTCGAAGCCGCCGTGTATGGCCATCGCCGGCCGGATGCCGCCGGCTACGCGCGAGCCGCTGAGGTGGCGATGCCGTTTCGTCCCGGTCGGGCATGAACAGGCGGGAAACGTGGGCCCTGTTGGCGGTGGTCGCTGCCATCGCCCTGATCGTGCTGCTGCGGGGCCCGGTTGGGCCGGGCAGCTCGCCCAACCACCGGTCGGATAGCAACGCACCCGACGGGACATCGGCGCTGCTCACGTATGCGCAGGCCCTCGGGCATCCGACCGGTACCGTCGAAGGCACCTTCACCCTGCCGCCTCCGCCGGCGCTGATGTTTGTCTTCACCCCCGGGGGATTCAGTGGAGCGGAAGCCCGGCAGGTCCTCCAGTGGGTTTCATCCGGCGGCCTTCTCGTTTACGCGGCTGAGGAGGGCGATCCACAGCTCGACGGCCTGCTTGGCATCCAGCGCCAGAGATCGACTGCGCCGGGAGCGGCCACCGG